>Ga0172368_10000222_pt1 | contig 80013 bp, 78 predicted proteins | sample Lak11m_FD_114540 | JGI IMG/M metagenome (GOLD analysis project Ga0172368, IMG submission 114540) | Freshwater microbial communities from Kabuno Bay, South-Kivu, Congo - kab_022012_11m | ecosystem: Environmental > Aquatic > Freshwater > Lake | place: Democratic Republic of the Congo: South-Kivu...
CCCCCGGCAATGACGACAGCAGGCGATCCTGAAAGCAGATTCGTTTCGACAGAGTTAACCAAGGCCCGGTACAACCGCATCGCGCCCCTTTACGATCTCATCGAGGCGATCCCGGAGACGGCATTCAAACCCTGGCGAAAAAAGCTCCTCGCCAAAGCGAAGGGAAGGATTCTTGAAATCGGGGTGGGGACGGGGAAGAATTTCCCCCACTACCCCGCCGGCGCCCAAGTCACCGGCATCGATATCGCCGACCGGATGGCAGCAATCGCCCGCAAAAAGGCATTCAAACTTGGCCTGTCGTTCGATATTGGCGAAGGGGACGTCCAGAACCTCAATTTCGCCGACAACTCCTTCGATACGGCGGTCGCGACCTTCGTGTTCTGCTCCGTCCCGGACCCGGTGCGGGGATTAAGGGAATTGCGGCGCGTCGTCAAGCCGGACGGCCTGATCCTCCTTTTAGAACACGTCCGGATCGACAGACCGATCATCGGTTGGGTGATGGATCGTCTTAACCCCCTGATCGTCCGCATCATCGGGGCGAACATCAACCGCCGCACTGTGGAAAATGTAAAGAAGGCCGGATTGTTTATCGAGAGCGTCGAACATCTGGGACCGATGGGCATGGTCAAGATGATCTCCGCCATGACAGGCAAACATCAAACTTTATCTCGATGAGCCAAGCTGCGGATAGGTCAATTATCTCCCATTGACGGTTCGGCGGTGCGGAAATAAACCGCACCGGTTGTAACACCGCGCTGCGGCAACAGACGACAGTCAAATCTTAATTATCTTTGATTACAATAAGTTGAGACGTTTCATCGGGGTGTGCCCTATATTGGCACATGGGTTGCTCACTTACATGAAAAAGGAGGCGCCTTATGGACCACCAAACCCAGGAAAACAAACGGCAATACAGGGATCCGGTGTGCGGGATGTCTACGGATCAGGAAGGTCAATTCATCCACCATGAGCATGACGGCAAATCTTACTACTTTTGCAGTGAGCATTGCCTGACAACGTTCAAAACCGATCCGAAAAAATTCAGCGGCAGGAAAGAAGAAGCGCCGTCCGCAGTGAAACATATGCATGACGACAGCCAGGTGTATACGTGCCCGATGCATCCTGAAGTCGAGCGGCAGGGCCCCGGCACTTGCCCGAAATGCGGTATGGCACTGGAGCCCAAGACCCCGATGCCGGTCGCGGAGCGGGTAGAATATACCTGTCCAATGCATCCTGAGGTGGTGCAGGACCATCCCGGCAGTTGCCCGAAGTGCGGCATGGCCCTTGAGCCGAAAACCGTCTCGTTGACCGAAGAAGAGAGCAATCCGGAATACGAGGACATGCGCAAACGGTTCACCGTGGGCGCCGTCCTGACTCTCCCGCTGGTGATTATCGCCATGCGCGATCTTATCCCGGGCGGTCGGTTACTCGACACGCTGGCCGGCGTCAAGACCTATGAGTGGCTGGAGGTGATCCTGGCGACGCCGGTAGTTGTCTGGGCCGGGTGGCCCTTTTACGTCCGGGCTGTCCAGTCGGTCATCAACAGAAGTCTGAACATGTTTACCTTGATCGGTCTCGGGGTTTCGGTGGCCTACCTTTACAGTCTGACCGGCGTGTTGTTTCCCCGGCTTTTCCCCGCGGCGATGCGAACGGCGGAAGGCGCCGTCGGGGTATATTTTGAGGCGGCCGGCGTCATCGTCGTGTTGATATTGCTGGGCCAGGTGTTGGAATTGCGGGCCAGAAGCCGGACCGGCGCGGCTATAAGGGCGCTGTTAGGCTTGGCGCCTAAGACCGCCCGGAAAATAGACGCTGACGGAAACGAAAGCGATATTCCTCTGGAGCATGTGATGAAAGGGGATCGCCTGCGAGTCCGGCCCGGAGAAAAGATTCCCGTGGACGGCGTCGTTCTCGAAGGATCGAGCAGCGTCGATGAATCGATGATATCCGGCGAACCGATACCGGTTGAGAAACAGGCGGGGGATAAACTCATCGGCGCTACGGTCAACGGCACCGGTTCATTGATTATGGAGGCCCGGAAGGTAGGCGCCGAAACCCTGCTGTCACAGATTGTCAAGATGGTGGCCGACGCCCAGCGAAGCCGGGCGCCGATCCAGAAACTTGCCGATGTCGTCTCCGGATACTTTGTGCCGGCGGTGATCGCCATCGCCCTGATCGCATTTGTCGTCTGGTACTTTTTCGGTCCCGACCCCAAATTGACCTATGCCCTGATTGTCAGCGTTTCGGTGCTGATCATCGCCTGCCCGTGCGCGCTGGGTCTGGCCACTCCCATGTCGATCATGGTGGCAGCGGGCAAGGGGGCGACCGTGGGCGTCCTGTTTAAAAATGCCGAGGCGATCGAGACCCTGCGAAAAGTGACGACGCTCGTGGTCGATAAGACGGGGACTCTGACCGAGGGCAAACCGAAATTGGTAGAGGTTGTCGCCGCACCGGGCATAGATAAAAATAAACTGTTATTGCTGGCCGCCTCTCTCGAGAGGGGAAGCGAACATCCGCTGGCGGCAGCCATTGTCCAGGGCGCCGCCGCTAAGGGAATTCCCCTGACCGATGCAAAGGATTTTGCCTCACACACCGGCAAGGGTGTTTCCGGAAAGGTCGAGGGCCAACCGGTTCTGCTGGGTAACAGTGCACTTTTAGAAGAGTTCAATATTGACGCCGGTCCCTTGGCCAGGCAGGCCCAGGCCATGCGGTCCGAAGGACAGACGGTCATGTTTGTGGGGATTTCAGGCAAAATCGCTGGTTTGCTGGCCGTTGCCGATCCGATCAAAAAGACCACGCCCGAGGCAATCAGAGAGCTCCATGCTGAAGGTCTCCGGATTGTCATGTTGACCGGCGATAATAAGGCAACGGCAGAGGCCGTGGCCAAAAAGCTCAATCTTGACGAAGTGGCGGCCGAGGTTCTGCCGGATCAAAAGGCAGAGGCGGTCAAGAAGTTTCAGCAGGGCGGAGATATGGTCGCCATGGCCGGCGACGGCATCAATGACTCCCCCGCCCTGGCCCAGGCGGAAGTGGGGATCGCCATGGGAACGGGCACGGATGTAGCCATGGAAAGCGCCGGCGTCACCCTGGTCAAGGGCGACCTCACCGGCATCGTCCGCGCGAGACGTTTGAGCCGCGCCGCCATGGCCAATATCAAGCAGAACCTGTTCTTTGCCTTTATCTACAATGCTCTCGGCGTGCCGGTTGCGGCGGGCATCCTGTATCCCCATTTCGGCATCCTTCTCAGCCCGATCATTGCCGCGGCCGCCATGAGCCTCTCCTCGGTTTCCGTGGTCGGAAATTCCCTCAGATTGCGGAGCGTAAAAATTTAACAGGAGGTATACCATGGCAGGAAAAGATGCTGGCGGGGGGAAGAATATATTTAACGGACAAAGGATGGTGCTGTTATTGTTGATCATTATCGGAGGTTTCTTCCTGTGGACCGAACACCGGGCTCATGTTTTGGGGGCATTGCCTTACCTGATATTATTGCTCTGCCCGCTCATGCATTTTTTCATGCATCGCGGTCATGGCAAGTCGCACGATGACCATAAAGATCATCAACAATAGAAAAGTTTGAAGTTTAGGAGGATACTTCCATGAATGACACAGTTCCGGCTTATGGTCTCTGGTCCCTGGTCATCATGAACTCGGCGGTATTTATATTTTTTGCGTTTAGTTTTATCAAGCCGAAAACAAAATTGGACTGGCGGTCGCTTGGGGCATTTTCCGCCTTTATAGTAGCCCTGTTTGCCGAAATGTACGGTTTCCCTCTGTCTATTTACCTGCTTTCCGGTTGGCTGCAGAGCAAGTTTCCGGGAACCGACATCTTTTCCCATAACAGCGGCCATCTTTGGTATACGCTTTTCGGCTTCAAAGGCAATCCGCATTTGAACCCGATACATCTGGTAAGCAATCTGTTGATTTTTGCCGGGTTCTATATCACATATCGAGCCTGGCGCGTGCTGCACACAGCCCGGCAGGAAGGCGTATTGGCGACAACGGGACCATATGCGAGGGTTCGCCACCCCCAGTACAGCGGCTTCCTTCTCGCGATGACGGGATTTCTCTTCACCTGGCCGACGATCCTGACACTTGCCATGTTTCCGATCATGGTTTTGACATATATTAGATTGGCTAAACGGGAAGAGGGGACGGTGCGGAAGGAGTTCGGTGATCTCTACGACAAATATGCGCAAGCAACGCCGGCATTTATTCCCCGGTTCAGGACCGCCGTAGATGGGAAACCGGAGATATCAGTAAAATGATATCTTTACAGGAGAGAAAAAAGGAACAGGAGAGGGGGTACAGCCATGGAATGGAAAAAAATTGTGGCCATTATTCGAGGGGATAGACTGCAAGAGGTGGAAGAGCGCTTGAAAGACCTTCAGGTAAACGGAATCAGCGTGACGCGGGGGAAAGGCTACGGGGAGTATGCAAACTTTTTTTCATCGGACTGGTGCGTGACTCATGCCCGGCTCGAAATATACTGCGAGGCCTCACGAGCGAACGGGATCATCCGGGCCATTATGGATGCAGCCCATACCGGTTCGGCGGGCGATGGTATCGTGGCCCTGATTCCGGTGGAACAGCTCTACAGGATTAGAAGCAAGACGGAAGCGAAATATGAGGAAGTGTAGTGAATCTCCGGAAAGAGATCCGAAGAGCGGATACCGTAGTTCGGTATGGCGGGGAAGAATTCGTGGCGATCCTTGGTTGAAGCTGGGAATCTATGCTGTTCAGTTAAGCCGTACGTTCTTCTAAAGGCCCGCGGGAAAATACCGATCGATGATCTCATCCAGGCTGCTTTCGAGGCGTTCGTCGTCTGCCCCGCCGACTTCCCCATAGAGCGAACCGGCTATTCCGGCAAAGACATCGATGAGCAGCGGATCGAAGTGGCTCCCCCGTCCTTCCGATAAGACCTCCATGGCCGTCTCCAGTGCGAACGATTCTTTGTAAGGACGCCGGGAGGTCAGGGCGTCGAAGACATCGGCCACGGAGAAGATCCTGGCGTTGATCGGAATATCGCTCCCCTTGAGGCCCGCCTCATAGCCGCTGCCGTCGAATTTCTCATGATGATACCGGACGACGTCCGCGGCCTGCCTGAGCCAGGCGTAGCGATAAACGATGTCAACGCCATGAGACACATGGGTCTGCATGATAGCAGTCTCTTCTTCCGTCAATTTTCCCGGCTTGAGGAGGATCAGGTCGCTGATCGCGATCTTTCCGATGTCATGGAGGAACGATCCCTTGATGAGGTCGGCGATGGCTTCCTTTTTCAGACCGACGGCCTCCGCCAGGCGGACGGCATAGATCGTCACCCGGTAATTGTGGATATTCGTATCGCTGTCCCGCTTGGCGATGGCGCCGCCCAGGACCTTCAGCACGCCGATGTTGGCATGGGAAAGATCCCTGGCCAGCCTGATCAATCCTCTGTTAAGATACAGAAAGATAGGGTATATCGCCAGCGCAGTGAAGAAGACGATCACCACGACCTGGAGGAGGGAAAAAACGATGCGGTCCTTGATCTCCGCCATCGTTCGGGAATCCGCCTTATAGACCCCCTCGAAATAACCCGCCGTCTCCCGGCCTGTTGTCTTCAGGGGTACCTGGGTCATGACGAAGATCTGGCCGCCGCTCCCGTAGAACTTCCGGAAATGAACCTCATCCGCCGCGACGATGTCGCGGCGATGCCTGTCGATCTCCTTCTCTATCGCCCGGACGGAGGGATGGTCCGTCTCGACGATCAGTTCCCGGTTACGGTTGAAGAGCTTCACCGAGATGAAATGTCCGTCTTCGATGTGCCTCCGGATCTCCTTCCGGAGGAATTCCAGATGCCGGCGATCGGGACTCTGGAGAAAATCTGCGAGGTCCTTTTCAAGATGACGGGACTCCCCGACGGCCAGCGCGACGACATAGGCGTCGATCTTCCTCGTCTCCAAGAAGAACACCGCTGCGCCGATCAGGACGGACAGGAGAATCCAGGCCAACAGCAGTCTTATGATCAATTTCCCGTGAACATGCATGCCGATAACTCACGCCGGACCGAAGAAATAAACGAAAATTAGTTTTGCCGATGCTCCGAATTGGCTCAATGCAGCGCGACTGAACATCGACTTCATATCGGCCGGTCGTCCGCGGATTTCTTCCCCTTGAACATATTCACCAGCAACGGTTCGATGAAGCGCTGCCCACCCACGATCATCCCCTTTTCGTCCAGGAGGATCATGGCGGGCACGCCCCGGATGCCATACCGCTCCGAGACCGCCCCGTCTTCGTCCAGCAGCGACCGGTAGGGAAGTTCGTATTTGTCCGCATGGCGGGAAACCTTATCCGCGGATTCCTCGATGTTGATATTGACCATGATCAACCCCTTCCCGGCATAGCGGGCGTGGATATCCTTCAGCCGCGGGATTTCCTCGCGGCAGGAGGGGCACCAGGTCGTGCCGAAGATCAACAGCACCGGCTTCCCCCGTTGATCGCTCAGCTTAAATTTACCGCCCTTGAGATCGTTCAGGATAAAATCAGGCGCCTGATCGCTCTGCGCCTCTTTCGGCGTCTTCGCACCTCGATAGTCGAGCCACCCCGGCAGGGCCGCAATGATCCATGCGGCAGCAACGACGGCGGCAAGCCCGGCCATGAAAATCTTCATCTTCCCCCTCATATCGTTCCCCTCATGTCCATACCCCCCCCCCGACAAGCGCCGGCAAATAGACGCCTATCACGCGTCCACATGCTTTCTTCAGGCGGTCAAGCCTCCAGATCCTTTTTTACCCGCTCAAACTCTTCTTTCGTCATCTCCCCTTTTGCATAGCGTTTTTTCAGGATGTCCAGCGGGGTTTCACCCGGCGCCTGACCGTCCGTCTTCGCTCTTGTCTCCCGGACGAGCCAGTAGACCGCCGCCGCAACCAGGATGACAATGAAAACCATTCCCATAAACATTCCTCCGAATCCAAAGTATCCGAAATCCATCATCGAACCCCATCCCTCCCCGCAACCGAAACCGTAACGGCCGTACGCGGAAAATAGCAGTGTCAGACCGATCGCCGTCACAATCAGTGTGAGTCTTCTCATCGTTCATTTCCCTCCCCAATATCGGCGTCTGCCTATTGAAGTGTGTTTTCCTCCACCAGAACTCCATCCGAAAGCCGCAGAATCCTCCGGGCGTACCGGGCGCACTCGGGATTGTGCGTGACCATGACGATGGTCATGCCGCCGGCGTTGAGCTCCTTGAGGAGATTCATCACCTCCCTCGTGTTCTTCGTGTCCAGGTTCCCCGTGGGCTCATCGGCCAAGAGGATGGGGGGCCTGTTCACCACCGCCCGCGCAATGGCCGCCCGTTCCTGTTCCCCGCCGGAGATCTGGCCGGGAAGCCGCTCGCCCTTCCCGGCGAGGCCCACGCGCCCGAGGGCCTCTTCGGCCATGGCCCGTTTCTCGCTTTTCTTCATGCGGACCGGCGTAAGCGGCAGCATGACGTTTTCCCGCACAGTGAGGTAAGGTATCAGGTGGAAACTCTGGAAGACGAAGCCCAGATAGTTTCGGCGAAAGTCTGCCCTCTCTTCCCGGCCGAGGGCGTAGACATCGATCTTGTCCACCCAGTACTTTCCCCCGGCGGGGCTGTTGAGCGCCCCCATCACGGTCAGGAGCGTCGACTTGCCCGACCCGGATTCTCCCATCACGGCGACCAGTTCACCGGAAGCAATGTTAAAGTTGATGCCGCGAACGGCCTGGACCGCCGCCTCTCCCTCGCCGTATTGTTTGCTCAAGTCGTGGACCTGAATATAGCTCATGATATATCTCCTAAAGGGTTCGCAGGGCTTCGCAGGGGTCCAGCCGCGCGGCCAGGCGCGCCGGATAGAAGCTCGCCGCAAGGCCCAGAACAACGGCGAGGAGCAAAGCGCCACCGGCCAGCAAAGGATCCAGGGGGACGGCAATGCCGCCGTGGCCGGCGTGGCCGCCTGATCCGGCAACGAAGAAGAGGAGCGCGATCTTGGTCGCCCCAAGACCCAGGAGGTAGCCCAGAACCCCGGCCAGAACCGAAACGATCGCCGCCTCCAGCAGGATGATCCTCATGATATGGCTGCTCCGGAAGCCGATAGCCCGGAATATCCCGATCTCGGCGGTCCTCTCCCGCACGCTTCCCATCATGGTCACCAGCACCACCAGCGCGCCCGCCAGGACCACGATCGCCGAAAGGCCGTAGGATACCTTGCGGAAATGGTTCAGCGTCTCCATCCGCCCCTCCACCACCTGTTTGATGGCCATCACGTTGGCACCGGGAAGTATTTCGGAGATCTGCCGCACCATCTCCTCGATGGGGCAGCCGGAACACAGGGCGGCCACTTCGGCAAGGGAGATCCGCCCCTCCTTGTGCAGGATGGACTGGGCTGCGGCAAGGTCGGTGAAGAGGATGTGATCATCCTGGGAGCCGGTGGCGTCAAGGATGCCGGATACCAAAAGGCGCCGGCCGTTCACGGCGACGGGTTTCCCGACCTCGAGCCCCAACAGCCTGGCGGCGCTCGCCCCGGCGAGAACACCCTCCTCGTCCGGAACATTTCCCTGGAACTTCCACCAGGGTCTAAGCTGGTATATGACCCGAAAATCCATCCCGGCCAGGAGCGCCTTGCGGCCCCCGATATCAACGGCCCCCAGGAGCATCGGCCCCACGGCGGCCACGTTTTTTGCGTTCGCGATCTCCCCGATCTTCGCCAATTCCTCCTCGTGAATCTCCTGCATCTCGAAGAGGACCCCCCCCAGGGAAATCCCGCCGTAGCTCATGGAGAGATTTTCCGTCTTGGGAACGATCAGGATGTTGGCCCCGTACTCCTCCAGCTTGCTGTTGATGTTCTCGGTGAGGGCCTCCGCCAGGCTGATGAAAACGACCACGGCCGACACGCCGATCGTCAAGCCGACGAGGACGAAAGCCGCCTTGGACTTGCGTCTCCTGAGGTTCCGCAGGGCGATGTTCCACAGGTTCATCTTCCACCACCCTTTCCGAAGGCGAAGTATTGCCTCCCCTCAAGAATATCCTTAACCTGAAGGACCACCTTATCCCCGCGTACTTCCCGCGCCAGCGGCGCCGGATTGCATCCTCCCTGCACCTCGTTTACCCGGACTGAGGCGAAACGGCGTCCGCAGTTGCGGCAGACCATGAAATCCCCCTTCTGCTCGTAGCCTTTCCCCTCCCGCCAGCAGACGTCGCAGGCGTCAAAGGCCGCCCGTATCACTCCATCGGAGCTTTTGAGGATAAAGTATTTGATGTTAAGGCCGTTGCCGGCCGGGTAGCTGTAAAACCGCGCCTTCCCGTTTTGGAAATCCTTTACGGCGTAAACGACCTCCGCGGCCGGTTTGGCCGCAACAGCATCGTCAATATCCAACATGGAAAAGAGAGTGCCCGCAAGCGCCAGGATGACGGCGGCGGCAGACATCGCCCGCCGCAAACGAATCCTGGTTCTAACCTTTTTTTCTGTCATAACACCTCCGGGGTTGGGGAGGGGGCTGATTTCAAATCAGCCCCCTCCCCAAAATTCCAACACCTCCAGATTCAAGAATTGTCGATTACACTGCCGTCTTGGTAGATGTAAGACCAGACCACTTTTCCCTCTTTCTCGATATCCACCTGAATATGGCAGCCGAAATCGATCACTTCCGCCCGTACGCCTTTCTCCCCGGGATTGGCCTTCCGATAGGCCTCGAGTCCCGCCGCGCCGGCCTTGCTTTTCAGCTCCGGATCCAAAGGACCGGCGGACGCCTGTTTCCCGCCGCACCCTCCCTGGCCCGAACCGCAGCACGCCGCCTGTCCCCGGGAAGACGCCCGCAGGGCCGCGACGGATTTACTGAAAGCAATTTTTGCATTGCGCCTGTCCTGGAGCAGCCAGGCGTTGAAATAGGCATCGGGATCGGCTTGCGCGCCGGCTATTGCCTTTTTTAATTCCTGACGCAGGAGAAGATTCCGGACGTGATCCGTCATATATTCCTGCGAAACACCGTCTTCCTTAAGGCTGGCCTGAAAATTTTCCCAGTTCCCGTATATTTCCCCGGCTATCTTCTCAAGTTCCTCCCGCACCCTCTCCTCGCCTATCGTTATCTTAATCCGGCGCGCCTCCTGGACCACCAGGCGCTCTTCGATCATTCTGTCCAGGACGTTCCTCTTCATATCCATTAGAAGCGCCTTGCCCCTCTCTCCCAAGAAAAGATCGCCGCCATACTGCTTCTCCAGCATTACCCTGGCGACCCCGAATCTCTCCCGCGCCTCGGACCAGGAGAGAGGCTCCCCGTTGATCACCGCTGCCGGTCTGCCAAGCAGGGCATCCCAGGAAAAATCCCAGGCGTTTTGCACCCCGTACCAGAAGACCGATCCGGCCAAGAGGAGAAACGCCGCGGCGGCGATCGCATACCGCCGGCTGTTGTTCTTATTACGTAAGTTTTTCCCTTTACAGTCCGGACAATAGCTCCCGTTCTCGTCCGGGATCTCTCTTCCGCAGCCGTCGCAAATTTTACTGTCCAAGCCCATCCCTCCTTTACTTTATCGTTCGCTCCTCATTACGCAACAGCTATGCCAGCAGCCGAGGGAGCGGCAGATACAATTATAACTATTGGCAATATAGGCTTATTTAATTGTCCTGGGATTGTCCTGAAGAAAGCGGCCTTGCCGGCGGTGCGGATTTATTTCCCACAATTGCCCGTTGAGGGGTAAAGATTGAGATTTTTTTTAGCGCCGGGAAGGACGATTCATCTGCGCATCATGAATCATGCCCTACTTCTCAAAAACCCACCTGTCCACGTCGCGATCCCAGGAAACCAGCTCTTCCCGCCTGAACCACAGCGCCACCTCCTGCGCGCCGTTCTCGGGGCTGTCCGAGGCGTGCGTGAGGTTGCGGCCCACCTCCAGGGCATAGTCGTGGCGGATGCTGCCCGGCGCCGCTTCCAGGGGGCGGGTGGCGCCCATCGTCTGGCGGATGGCGGCCACCGCGCCGGGGCCTTCCCAGACCATCGCCATCACCGGCGCGGAGGTGATGTAGGCAATCAGGCCGTCATAAAACGGCTTCCCTTTGTGAATAGCATAGTGCTCTTCGGCCAGCGCCCTGCCGACCTGCATGAACTTCGCCCCCGCCAGGCGCAGACCGCGCCGTTCCAGGCGGGAGATCACCTCGCCGACCAGAGAGCGCTGCACCCCGTCGGGCTTGACCAAAACCAGAGAACGTTCCACTTTTACCTCCCCATAAAATGATCTGACTTCCGCGGCGGGAAGGATACGAAGAACGACCCTGCCTGTCAACAATTATCTGGCCGAGGACCAGGGGAAACAGACCGGAACCGCTTGCCGGGCTTCACCGGTCAGGCCGCTCCAGAGGGGGGGACCCGAGCTTGTACTGCTTGAGTTTGTTCTGCAGCGTGCGGCGGTTGATGCCCAGGATTTCCGCCGCCCGGGTTCTGTTGCCGCCGGTCTCGGCGAGCGTCTTTATAATCAACGCCCTTTCCATCTCTGCGAGGCTAAGTCCCTCGGGGATGTCGAAACCGTCCGTTTCCTCCTCTCCCGAGAGCTTCCCGATCTGGGGAGGAAAATCGGCCGGCCGGAGAACATCCTCCCCGGCCATGATCACCGCCCGCTCGACGCAGTTCTCCAGTTCCCTTATGTTCCCCGGCCACTCGTAACGGACGAGGGCGTCGAGCGCCTTCCCAGAGATCCTCTTGACGGCCTTCCGGTTTTTCTCCCGGGAGAGGGCCAGAAAATGTTCCGCAAGCAGGGGAATATCCTCCCGCCGTTCCCGGAGCGGCGGCAGCATGAGCGGGACGACATTCAGGCGATAGTAGAGGTCCTCCCGGAAACGCCCTTCCCTTACATCCCTCTCCAGGTCCCGGTTCGTGGCTGCGATCACCCGGATATCGACTTTTATCGTCCGATCGCTCCCCAGCGGTTCAAACTCCTTTTCCTGGAGGACCCGCAGGAGCTTTGCCTGCAGGGCCGGGCTCATTTCCCCCACCTCGTCCAGGAAGATGGTCCCCCGATCGGCAAGTTTGAATCTTCCCTCGCGGCGGGACACCGCACCGGTGAAGGCGCCCTTCTCATGCCCGAAAAGCTCGCTCTCCAAAAGGGTCTCCGGCAGGGCGGCGCAGGAGACCTTGACAAACGGCCCCCCGGCGCGGGGGCTGTTTTGATGAAGGGCGTTGGCCGCCACTTCCTTCCCGGTACCGCTCTCCCCCCTGAGCAGCACCGTCGCGTCGGTAGGCGCCACCATGGCCAGCGTGTCCAGAAGGCCTTTCATTTTCGGGCTCCGGCCGATCAGCCGGGAAAACTCGAAGCGGTCGCCCAGGCGCTCCTTGAGAACCAGATTTTCCGTGCGGAGATGGTAATGCTCCAGCGCCTTTTCGATCAGAATCTTCAATTCCTCGCTGTCCAGGGGTTTCGTGAGATAATCGAAGGCCCCGGCCTTGAGCGCCTCCACGGCGGTTTTCACGGAGGCGTAAGCGGTCATGATCAGAACGGGAACGAGGGGGCTTGTCTTGCGGATCTCGGTGAGCGCCTCTATGCCGTCCATCATGGTCATGCGGATGTCCGTCAGGATGACGTCAAAGGCCTCCTTTTCCACGGCGCGGACGGCTTCCGTCCCGTCGGCTGCTTCCGTTATCGCATAGCCGTCCTCGCTAAGGACGGCGCGGAGCATGAGCCGATGGCTGTCGTCGTCATCCACCACAAGTATTTTCGGTTTATTATCCATGGCGCCCCCGCGACAAGTCCATGTCCCCCGCTACCGGCAGGTTGATCCGGAAGGTCGTTCCCTTTCCCGGGGCGCTCTCCACCCGGATATCCCCCCCGTGGCCCTCGACGATCTGATGGACGATCGCCAACCCCAGACCGGTCCCCTTCCTCTTCCTGCTGAAGAACGGCTCAAAGATTTTTTCCAGGTCGTCTGCCGGGATTCCGTCTCCCGTATCGGCCAGGCATATCTCAACTCCGGGCGGAGGGCCGCACCGGCTGAGCGCGACGCGGATCTCTCCCCCCTCCCCCATGGAGTCAAGGGCATTGAGCAGGATATTGATGAAAACCTGGGCGATCTGATCGCGGTCCACCGAGACCGCCGGCAGATCCGGTTCATACTCCCGGAGCGCCTCCACCTTGCGGGCCGCAAGATCGGGGGCGAGAAGCCTCAACGCCTGTTCGGCGATATTCTCGAGCGACTGCGGCTCCCGATGAGGCTCTTTCGGTCCGGCAAAATTGAGAAGATCGGTGATCACCCGGTTGAGCCGGTCGACCTCGCGGACCATGACCGACGCATACCCCTGTTCCTCTTCCCGCCCCTGGAAGCGTTTCACAAAGTACTGGGCAAACCCCCGGATTGAACTCAGCGGGTTGCGGATCTCGTGCGCCACGCCCGCCGCCAGTCTGCCCAGCGAGGCAAGGCGCTCGCTGCGCCGCACCTTTTCCTGGAGATCGTGGATCTCCCGCAGGTCCTTTATAAGCAGCACCGAACCCAGCTCCCGGCCCCGCTCGTCCCGAAGCGGCGCTGCGCTGAGGCTCAGCGGAATCCGGCCGCTCGCATTTCTTGCGAGAACCAGTTCCCTGTCCCGTATGACCGCCGACTCACCCGCGGAACCAAGAATCTCCCCGATCCCCTCGCCCAGGATATCGGCGATCTTTTTCCCCTCCAGCGCTTCCCGGCCGAAGCCGAGGATTTCAGCGGCCTGCCGGTTCAGGGTGACTATCTTCCCCTCCCGGTCAATGGACAGCAGGCCGTCGGCCATACTTTCCACGACATTTTCCGTGTAGGTCTTCATCCGGTCGAGCGAGCGATCGACGAGGTAGTAGTTCTGGACGATAAAAATGAAGTACAGCGCCCCCGTTCCCAGGACCACAAGTATCGCCCCCATCAGAAGGTTATGATGCCAGTCCTGCCGGCGGGCGGTTTCGAAGGCGGCCAGGCGCAGACTCAGGGCGATCATCTTGCCTTCCGCCCACAGGCGCAGCGCTCTTTCCTGCGGGATCGATCCCTTCCTTTCAGAACGAAGCGAAGCGGGAGGAGTCTGGTAGGAATAGGGCCTGAACGGCTGGATGACCTCGAAGCTCTGTTCTCCGCCCGGCTGTTCCCGGTAGCGCGTGATCATCCCTTTCTCCCGCAACAGGAGTTGAATTGACGCCGCCCCTGCTATCCTTTCCGCGGCCCGTCCGCCAAGGTGGCTGTAGGCTACAATCGCCCCCTCCCTGTCGAAAATCGTTATCGCAGCGACCTCCGGCTCGCGGGAAACCTCGTCCACCAGTTTCTGCAGGCGATGAAGAGCGGGGGAAGAAGAAGGCGAATCGGCCCGGACGCCCGCTTCTATGGCGCGGATGATGACCAGGGCTTCCCTGACGAGACCCTCTTCCATCCGCCCTCTTTCCCTGCTCATGTTGCGGTAGGTGGAAACGACGATTACAAGCAGGAGGGTGAGCACGGCGGCCACGATGGTCCAGGCGGGCAGATAAAGGGATCGGTAGCTTTTGCCCTGTTTCATTTATGCGCTTTCAAGGATTGCCGGGGGACAGATTTGAAATCCGTCCCCCGGTGCGAATCTCCTCCGGGATATGATCTCCAATTGCGCAAAGGTCTCATATCATGTAGTTGTCGGATGCGAGGTTCTCCCGCTTTTCCTTCTGCCGCCTCGCCATATCGGCCAGGGTGTATTGTTCCAAAATCCGCGCCATGCCCGCCGCCGCCTCCCCCCAGAGATCGCGGGCGATGCAAAACGGCACGCGGCCGCACGCGGCCGGTTTTTCGACGCAGTCCACCAGGCACAGGGGCCCTTCCAGCGCCTCGACGATTTCTTTCATGGTAATCTCGGCGGGCGCCTTTCCCAGGACATAGCCGCCGTAGACGCCCCTGGTGGCCTCTAAAAGCCCGATAGCCTTGAGGGGATTAATGAGATTCGACAGGTACTTCTCGGAGATCTCCTGCCGCTTCGCGATATCCCTGAGCAGCACGGGTCCTTCGCCGTAATGGGCGGCCAGGTCGATCATCATCCGCACGCCGTAGCGGCCTTTCGTTGACAATTTCATAAAATAGCTCTGAATATATTTCCCATATTGTCCATCGGTTAACAGCTAATATACGGCAATCGATTTGTCAAGGCAAATACCATTTTCAAGACGGGGGAATCATTTAAACGACCGCACCCGAATTAGAGTCTCGGGGCCGGAAACAGAACTCCTCCGAAGATAAGCCACGCCAGCAGGAGCGTCCAGAAGACATTGAATGCCTGGGCAATCAGGAAGGCCGCGGCCGGCCTGCCGCCGTCCATTCCGGCAAGATCTCTGAGATTCGTCTCCAGGCCGATGCAGGTGAAGGCCAGGGCGAACCACCAGGTGCGCAATCCGCTCAAGACGCCTTTTGTTTCCGCGACGACCGCGGGGGAGAACAGGAAGGAAAAGGCCGCCGAGGCAACGAGGAAACCCAGAACGAACTTCGGGAAGCGGCGCCAGATCTCCATCAACGTCGGTTTCTCCACCCCTCCATTCCTTTCCGTTTCCTTGAAGGTCCAGACAACCGCCAGGATGAAAGCAACCAAACCAATGAGGACATTCTGGGACATCTTCACGATGACGCCCGCCTTCATTGCCGTTTCGCTGATCATTTCGCCGGCGGCTACAACGGAACCGCTCGTATCCAGAGTGCCGCCCAGCCAAGCCCCGGCGACGACGTCGGGAAAGCCGAATAACTTCGCGACGAGGGGCATCAGGACCAGCATCGGAAGGGCGCATAAGAGCACCAGGGACGTTACGTAACTGAGTTTCTTCGGATCCCCCTTGATCGCCCCCGATATCGCGATGGCGGCGGACACGCCGCAGATCGAAACGGCACTGGCGAGAACCGCCGCAAACTTCTCGTCGACTTGGAGCTTTCGGGCAAGCCAAAAGCAGGCGTACCAAACGGCGCCCACGACGAGAATGGCCTGGCCGATGCCGTAGGCGCCCGCCGTGAGTATTTCATCCATGAGGATGCCTGAACCGAGAATGACAAGCCCCGTCTTGATATAGAATTCCGTCCGGACCGCCGGTTTCAGCCATGCCGGCATGCCGAACACATTGCCTATCAACAGACCGATGATCAGGCACCACAAGACGTATTCCAGACCATAATGGTTGGCAGTGTAGTTGCCGGCAAGAAACATGGCACTGCCAGTCAGGGCGAAAACGAGCAGAAATCCGCCGAGGGCTTTTACAAATCCTTCGCCCATCAGGGCAAAGGCCGTCAAGGAGAAGAGAAGATACGCAAGACCGACGGCAGCGAACTGCAGGATGTTCTGTCGGGAGATGACCTTGCCGGGAAGCGCCCCTGCCTGCGTCGCGATACTTTTGCCAAGGGAGGCGGCTTTTCTCTTTAAAACTTCGTCGCGGACCTCTTTGCCATCGGCAAGCTTCTTGGCGGCGTCGCCGACCGTCTTGCGGTCCTTGCCGTCAAAAGCCGCTCTCAGACCCGAGGCATGAACCGCAAGCGCCTTTTCTTCCTTTTCCTCCGCGGCCACAATCAGCTTGTCCAGGGCGGGCGCCGTTTTGTCAACGAAGCCTGCCCATTCGGTTCCCGTCGTCCAGCGGAACGAGGGCGTTTTCAGGCCCACCCCGGATAGAATCAGGATGATGATGGCAAATCCCACCCAGACGGCGAGCCAATCCTCGGTTTTCCACAGTTCTTTCCAGCGATTTTCTTTGCTTGCACTCATACGAAACCCCCTGCCAACAATCCATTAATACCATCGCAATAGTAGATTTGAGATGTAAAAAATTTTCCCGTCCCGCCTTCTCAATCTTCTCCCTTTATCAGTTCCAGGATGAAATGCCCTTCCGGCGCTTCCTTGAGAGAGAGCAACCGGTGTCCCTCATCTTTGAGGCTCCGCGGGACATTCTTGACCGGCTCGCCGTCGTCAAGCAGGATCTGCACCCTTTCCCCCACATCGCACTCCTCAAGCGCCAGTTTCGCCCTGACGAAATTGGCGGGGCAACAGACGCCGCGCAAATCCACCGTGCGCATGATTCACCTTCCCTTTCCCGACGCCCTCGCAAAAGGTCGCCGAGAGATCATGTCTCGAAGCCGTCCCCCATTCAAGGCTTTTGTGACTTTTTACGAGGTCGTCAATCTTCCCTATCGGCAAACCGGCACGGCCCTCTAAGGCCGCTCCCCGATCTGCGTGGCAATGATCTGCGGGGGCAGCGTCCGCTCCACCACGCACTCCGGAAACTTCTCCCTCAGATCTTCAAGCAGCCCCCCGGTTCCCCTCCTGAGGATCACCTCGCCCAGTCTTATCCTGCCCATCCCTTCCGAATTTTCCCTGTACCACGCCAGAACCGCGGAGATGAAATCCACGACCTTCTCCTCGGGAAGAAAGGCGGCGAAAAGCGTCCCGACCAGGGGATTCCTTCCCCATTTGCCGCCGATGCGCACCATGTATCCCCTTTTTTCCTCTCTCCATGCCTCGGACGGGCAGACCTTGATGCAATCGGCGCAATACACGCAGCGTTCCGGCATGAACACAGCCTTGTCGTCCTCCCCCATGAAGATGGCCCCGGCGGTGCAGGTCTTCGCGCACAAGCCGCAGCCGATGCAATCATCCCGATTCAGAAACGGCGATACCGCCCCCTGAAAGCCCACATCGTTCGTCGCCGATTTGGGGCAATCGCAGGGACAGCCGGCGAAGGCGACCTTGAACTTGTGATGGCCGGTTTCGAGGCCGAAAAGCTTCGCGTCCACAGCGAGCGCCGCTTTCTGCGTATCCACCAGGCCGTTGGGATTGTACTCGCAGCCGCCGCAGGCGACAGCCACGCGCACGCGGGCGCCGCAGGAGGCGATTTCCTGCCGGGCAACGCCAAGTTCGTCGGCCACGGCGCCGATGTGCTTGAAATCCACATGGACCAGCTCGAGGGATTGCCGCACGGAGAGATGGACGAACTCCCCCCCGTATCTTTCCGCCACCTCGGCAATCTTTTTGAGGCGGGCAACGGGCATTCTTCCGCCGGGAACCCTCAAGCGGATGGTGAAGAGGTCCTTGCCCCGCTCTTTGATAATGCCGCCCGCCTTGAGCCGGTTCAAATCGATCTGGGTCTGTTCCGATTGTTCATCCATTGCATCCTCCCTTTTAGAAACATTCAGTCGCCGACGATGATCGGCTCCTCGGAGCCGACCTTTCCTCCGGCTATTTTGAAGGAGCGGACCTCCGGAGCGGATGGATCCGCCAGTGATACGATCACGTACGAAACGCCGGGCGTCCGCGCGAGGCGGATATCCTCTTCCGAAGGCCTCGCCGGTGTCGCCGGATGTGAATGATACACGGCCAGCACTTCCAGCCCCTCCGCCCGCAGCGCCTTTACCGCCGAGAACTGCTCGCGCGGGTCCATCATGAAATGTTCATGGCTGGCGTCGGCGTTGGTCATGGGGCGGATCGCCGAAACGGCACTCTCTTTTCCCCCCAGAATCCCGCACACTTCAATGGGGGCCCCCGCGCGCGCCAGGGTTATCATCCGCCGGAAAATACGCCCCGGTATCCGCAGCGCGCTCATTTATTTCTTCACCAGGTCGCACGGTACGACCGCGCCCGCCTCGTCCCTCAATTCCCTGATCACAGGCGCCTCGCCGCAGAGCGGGCATTTCGGGTTTTTCTTGATCGTCACCTCGTCAAAACTCATCCGCAACGCATTGTAGATCAGCAGTCTTCCCGTCAGCAGGTCGCCCTTTCCCAGGAGGAACTTGACCGCCTCGGTCGCCTGGATCATGCCGATCACCCCCGGCAGGACGCCGATCACCCCGGCCTGGGAGCAGGTGGGGATGGCGTCCGGCGGCGGCGGGGCGGGAAAGATGCAGCGGTAGCAGGCGGATTCGCCGGGCCGGATCGTGATCGTCTGGCCGTCGAACCGGAGGATGCCCGCATGGGAATAGGGGATTCCGGCCAGGACGCAGGCGTCGTTGATGAGGAACTTGGCGGCGAAGTTGTCCGTGCCGTCGATTACGAAATCATAGTCCCGGATGATCCCCGCGATGTTCCCCGCATGAACCCATTGATGATAGGCGTTTATCTTTATCTCCGGGTTTATTGCCGCAAGCTTTTCCCTCGCCGAATCCACCTTTCGCCTGCCGATGTCCGGCGTAAAATGGATGATCTGCCGCTGCAGATTGGTAAGATCGACCCTGTCGCCGTCGACAAGGCCGAGCATGCCCACCCCGGCCGCCGCCAGATAAAGGGCGGCCGGCGCCCCCAGGCCACCCGCGCCGATGATCAGCACCCGACCGTCCAGAAGCTTCCGCTGTCCTTTGCCGCCGACCTCCTTCAATGCGATGTGGCGCTGATACCGTTCGATCTGCTCCTCCGTCAGCATCATCCTCTCCCTCCTCCCATGAAATAGAGGAATTCGACCTCGTCGCCATCCCGGACAAGGGTGCCGTCGAAGTTGCCCCTTTCCAGAATGTCGCCGTTGAGCTCGACCGTTACGTACAGAACATCTTCCACGTTCAGCTCGTCGAGAAGTTCGGATACGGAAAGCGATTCCTTGTCGGCAACGGCCGTCTTTTTACCGTTCACGGTAAGATTCATTTATCTCTCCCCCTGCTCAATCTACGCTTCACCCAGTGCCTGCGCGAAGTCTTCAATGATATCGTCCTGATGCTCAATCCCTACGGAAACCCTCACCAGCTCTTCCGTAACTCCCATCATCACCTTGTCTTCAGTTTCATAATCGCAGTAAATCGTGCTGGCGGGATGGATCACCAGAGTCTTGGCGTCCCCGATATTGGCCGCGTTTTTCGCCATGCGGAGATGGTCGATGAAGCGAAAGGCAGCTTCCTGGTTCGCCAGACCGAATGCCAGCAGCCCGCCGTATCGCCCATGGAACTGTCTTGTGGCAATTTCATGAAAGGGCGACCCGGCAAGTCCAGGGTATCTCACCCAGACTACCTTGGGATGATCGTCGAGAAAATGAGCCAGGGCGACGGCATTCGCACAGTGTTTCTCCATTCTTAGCGCCAGCGTCTCCAGCCCTCCGATCAGCAGGAAGGAATTCATCGGCGCGGCGCAACCCCCGAAATCCTTATGAATCAACTTTCGCACCCGCGCGGCAAAGGCAAATTCGCCGTACCTTTTTACAAACGGCGCGAAATGGGGAAATTTATCGCTTCTCCAGACGAACCGGCCCATATCGACGATGACGCCGCCGATCGCGCTTCCTGCTCCATTGATGTACTTGCTGGTCGAGTGCACGATGATATCGGCTCCCAGCTCACATCCCCTGGCGAGACAGGGGGTACTGATTGTGGCATCCACGACAAAGGGGACCCCCGCTTCCTTCGCTGTCGCGGCGATAGCGGAGACATCCGGGACGTCTATCCTGGGATTGCCGATCGTCTCCACAAAGATAAGTCGAGTCCTGCCGGTGACGCCGCTCCTGACGGCCGCCGTGTCCGCGGGATCCACAAAGCGGGTCGTAACGCCGTAATTCGACAACGTCTCTCTGAGAAGGGAAAAGGTGCCCCCAAAGAGCGAGGCGGATGCCAGAATCTCGTCGCCGCTTCGGACTACGCTCATTACTGCGGTCGCAATGGCAGCCATGCCGGAGGAGGTTGCAATGGCGGCCCTGCCTCCCTCCAAAAGGGCAAGTCTCTTTTCCAGCGCCTCCGTCGTGGGATTGCCAAGGCGTGTGTAGACCGGCCCTGCTTTTCTGCCCCTGAATACATCTTCCAGTGCGCTCGCTGCTCCATATGCGAATGCAGTGGATTGGACAATAGGAACCGTCGTCGGCCCGCCTGTGCCGGTCTCCAATCCGCCGTGGATCGCCAGCGATTCGAACCGTAATTGAGACGCCTTGATCGTCATTTCATATCTCACGATGATAAAAAGTAAAACCCGTTTCCAAATGAACAGATAAAAGGAAATTTGTATTTTTTCAAGGCCCTTGAAAAAAATTGCCCCTTAAATAAAAACATCATTAAATCAAGTCTTTGTTATCGCTCCTTCTCCTATCGGCATACGCTTCCCTATCAATGCTGAGGGTTGCCGGTTGTCAGATGCTGTAGTCGGGGATGATCGTTTCCCGGCGCAGCAGGTCGTAGATGCGGTTTACCGTTGCCGCCACCTCGGCATCCTCGCCCACGGAGAGATTTACCTGGAAATTGTTGAAATTATCCGGCCCCACGTTGACCACGAGGATTTCATTCGGGCTGTTCAACATCTTCAGTATTTCCAGGTCATAATCGTCGATATCCCCGACCGCCGTAATCAATATCTGCCCGGAATCGGTGAGTATCCGCGCCAGTTCTCCCAGTAGCCGGATGTGCTCTTCCCTTTGTTCATGGCTGTCGGTGACATCGGTTTCCAGGCCGCTTTCCAGATTCTCCATGCCCAGGTAATAGGTGATGAAGTTCTCTTCAAAGAGGCTTTTTTCCAGACTGCGGGCGATCTCCCCTTTTTTCAGATCCGCCCCGCCGGTAAAGAGAATGAACTTGGCCTTGTGGTGGTAGCGGCTTTGGCGATGTCTGGGCGTCACGTCGCCCTTTTCCCAGGCGGTCTCGCGGCGCCGGATATGGTTTTTGAGAGTGGAATCGGCATCGGGGATGCTCTCCATGATAATCCCCCCGCCGGCGATATCATAATGATCCACGATGACAAAACGCCCCGTGGCTTCGTTGGCCGAGACCAAGTCAAAGGCAATGGGACGGGTGGTTTCCAGGATGCATTCGGCTACCTCATAACGGTCGATCTGCTGTTTTTCCCGGCTGCGGGTCAGATCGGAGGCGTCAATAACATTCAATATTTCCGCCAGTTGCACAAATGATCGGCTGGCGGCCAGTTTTAACTTGTATTTCCGGTTCTTGATTAGAGGCGACCGGCCCATCCAGAAGATGTGGACCCGCAGGCGGGAAGAGACGTGAGGAAGATCCTCCCCGTCCTTGCAGATGATTTCCCCCGGCCGGACGTACACCTCTTCCGAGAGCGTAAAACCCGCAGCGTATCCGGCCTTGATCGTACTTTCCCCGGAGGTATGGAAACCTTCGATGGATTTGATTCGGGATTTTTTTCCCGACGGCAGGAAAATAATCCCCTCACCCGTTTTTATCGACCCCGTTTCCACAGTGCCCGCAAATATCCGCCGGTCATCGTTATCGGCGGTGAATTTATAGATATCCTGCAGGGGAAAACGGAAGGGTTTATATTCATTCCCGGCCGTCTTCTCAAAGGCATCCAAATGTTCCAGTACGGTCAGGCCTTGATACCAGGGCGTATGGGCGCTGTGGACGGCAATGTTGTCCCCCTCGCGGGCGGAAACAGGGACGAAACCCACCGGCACGATTCCCACATCGTTGAGGAAAGCGGCGTATTCCTGTTTGATCCCTGCAAAGACAGCGCCGTCATAGCCGATCAGATCGATCTTATTGATCAGGACGACAATCCTGGTAATGCCCAGCATGGCGGCCAGATAGCCGTGGCGGCGCGAGTTTTCGGCAATGCCCTCCCGGGCGTCGATCACGAGGAGCGCCGCCTCTGCCCGGGCGGCGCCGGTGACCATGTTTTTAAGAAATTCCAGATGGCCCGGCGCATCAATGATGATGTAATCCCGCAGAGCCGTCTTGAAGAAACAGCGGGCCGTATCGATTGTAATGCCCTGCGCCTGTTCGTCCTTGAGGGCGTCGAGCAGGAAGGCATATTCAAAGGGCCGGGCGTTTCTTTCGCAGGCGGCTTTTACCTGTTCCAGCTTCCCCTCGGGCAGGGAATGGGTGTCGGCCAGGAGCCGGCCGATGACTGTGCTCTTGCCGTGATCCACGTGCCCTAATACGACGATGTTCATTTGTCCCCTTGGCAGCATATTCACATGTAACCTTCTCTGCGCAACGTCTCCAGGCCGCCGCCGTCCTCTTTGTCCTGTTCCCGTCCCGACCTTTCGGCGATATTGACCAACCGGCCGCTGCTTAATTCCCTGATTATCTCAGCCACATTTCTGGCATCGGAAGCAATCGGTTTGGTGCAAGGCCAGCAGCCCAGCGAGCGGTAGCGCCGGCCATCCCCCTGATCGAAATAGAGCGGAACCACAGGGATATCCTCCCGCATGATGTACTCCCAGATGTTGAGTTCAGTCCAGTCCAGGAGCGGGTGGATGCGTACATGGGTGCCGGGGGCAAAGTCGGTTTTGAACTGGTTCCACAATTCCGGAGGCTGATCGCCCACATCCCATTCATTTTCTCTGTCTCGGGGGGAGAAATAGCGTTCCTTGGACCGGCTGCCTTCTTCGTCGGCCCGGACGCCGACAATGACGCCGGTGTAGGGATCCCGGTTCTTATCCTCCTGATACATTTGCAAATCCAGGTTCAGCCGATAACGGGGCCATTCGCCCGATAAGGTGCGCTTGAGGGCCTCGCTCTTCAAATTCCGGCAGCAGGTCAGGCGATCCACCCGGCTGTCGGGGAAAGTCTCTTTGGCTGCCAGCGCCTCCGCATTTTCGCCATAGATCATGTTCAGGCGCCATTCCAACGCCAGATGGTCCCGGTACTCTATCATCGCCGGTATCTTGTAATGGGTGTCGATGTGGACCAACGGAATCGGCACGTGTCCGAAGAAGGCTTTGCGCGTCAGCCACAGGAGCACGGTGCTGTCCTTGCCGATGGACCAGAGCATGCACAGGTTTTTTAATTCCCGGTAGGCTTCCCGCAGGATGTAAACACTTTTTGCTTCCAGTTTGTCCAGATTATCCATAACCCTTACCTATCGCCTATGCAGCCCGCACTCCTTATGTTCCGGTTCTTCCCACCACCAGCGCCCGGAGCGGATATCTTCATCGGGACCGGTGGGGCGAGTGCAGGGAGCGCAGCCGATGCTCCTGAAACCCCGATCGTATAAGGCATTGTAGGGTATCCCATTGTCTTTGATATATCGCCAGACATCCGCTTCACTCCAATCGATAAGTGGGGAAATCTTATATTTGCCATGCCGGATATCCCACTCGATGATTCCCATGTCTTTTCTTGTAAAGGCCTGATCCCGGCGCAGGCCGCAGATCCAGGCGTCAACAGTTTGCATAATTTTTTCCAGAGGCCGCAGTTTTCTGACGGCGCAGCAGGCCTCCCGCTTGACCAGGCTCTGGTACATGGCATTAGGTCCTCCGTCGGCAAGCAAGGCGGCGATATCTTCCGCAGCAGGCGCGCAGACCTCGTAGCGGAGGCCGAATTTATCCATGGAGCGTTGCATGACATCGTAGGTTTCCTGAAACTGCCGGCCCGTATCAAGGGTAAAGATGCGGGCGGAGAGGCTGATCCTGCTCAGCATGTGGCTGAGCACCTGGTCTTCGTTGCTGAAACTGGACGCCAGGGCCGTTTTTTGGAAACCAAATTCATCCAAGGACCAGGCCAGGACCTCTGCGGCGTCTTTACCGGCCAGTTGCCGTCTGTATTCCGTCAGTTTTTCCCCCGTCATATTTCATAATCCTTTGGCGCCTCGTACCGCCCCAGGGGTATCTTGTTCCATACCCGTTCATGGGCGTAGTACAGGACGACTTTTGTAATGAGTTCCACCGCCCCAATGGAAAGGGCCAGCGTGATCCTCCCGGTTATCAGAAAGGAAACCCCGATGGTATCCAGCGTTCCTACGAACCTCCAGGACACGGCCTTGACGACGCTGCGGTAGTGTTTTTCTGCCATGATCAACGTTTCTCTATCAGCACCGACCGGCAGCCGCCCCACTTTGGCCGGTTCCGCAATTTTATGCCCTTCCTCGGCAATGGAATGGAGGACGTTGTCGATCGGCCTCCCATCATCCAGGAAGACCCTGAGCAGATGATCGCCCACAAGCTTAGCCCCGGTGCCGGCTTGTCATAAAAAAACCCACCATCCTTAAACAAACCGTTTTCCGGGTAGTGGGTTTCCCTTTTCTGCTTTAATTCGCCGGCAGGCTACATAAGCGGGCAACCCCCTTCCCAAGGGAAACACATGCCATTGGGACAACACATCATCACGGTGCGGCAGACGAATTCCGCAAAGATATTGCCGCCGCCTTGCTGTGATAAAGGAGAGCTTTCTCTTTTTCCCATTGCCTGTTCTCTAAAACCCCATTTCAATTTATGACGGAACAGTATTCTCTATATAGTCTATTGGAATAGTGGATAATATATCAAATGCATTTTGTCAAGAAAAATTTTTTCGCCGGTGATTACCTATGCTTCCTCAACCCCTTCCGATCCGCAGAGGGGCGAAGGCATCTCTTGCAGCTTTTTTCTTACCCGCGAACGCCAACGATTCGCCGCAGATGGTCTCTCTCCGGACAATCCATCCGTCGAGATCATCCTGACTGTAGGCAGGAATGAGTTCTGCTATCATTTTCTCCGAAGCGGGATCGAGATCGCCGGCCGCCAGGGCCGTCGGTCCCCGAAAATTGTCCGGTGCGAAGACGGCGTCCCCCGGAACGGCCAGGGCGACGAGCCGCTCGTTTTCCTCCTGGGTCCTCCCGAGGATGACCCGCAGGCGGGGGGTCAGGCGGAAATGGCGTCCGAGCGTCAGAATGACCAGGTCCCTGTGGGTGTAGCCGGGATGGTGCGCAAACAGGTCCCGGAGGCGGCCGGCGATCTCCGGATCGGTGAGGAGGCAGCCCCCCGCCGGACAGGGGTAATCCCGGACGCCGAATTCCTCCGCCAGGGCGATCTGCTCCTTGCGCGACCGGCCCGAGATGGCAAGGAGCCGCGCCCTGTCCACGATCCCCTCTTTTTCAGGAAGGGTCGGCGGAAAAAGGTGCGCCGAAAGGGGACGGAGGATCAGGCCCCCGAGGCCGCTTTCCCTGTCGATGATCTCGATCGCCTGCCGGTGCTGGGACATGGGGCGCTGGCCCAGCACCTCGCCGGTGACCACGAAGGAGGCGCCGAGTTCGTCCAGCATCCCGGCGACCTTTCGCAGCATGTAGATCCGGCAGTCGATGCAGGGGTTCATCCCCCGGCCATAGCCGTGGGGCGCCTTCTCGACGACCTTCAGGTAATCCATCCCCTTGGCCGCCACCCGGATCGGCACGCCCAATTCCTCGGCGACCCGGTGGGCCTGATGCCGGCAGCCGGCCTTGCGCGGGCTGCAGTTGCAGAACGGACTGGTAAAATGGACCGCCGTGAGCTCGATCCCCTGTTCCAGCATCATCTTTACGGCCAGCATGCTGTCCAATCCCCCCGACAGCAGGGCCACCGCAGATCTTTTCACCTGAAAACGCCTTTCACCCCCACCCTGACCCTCCCCCCTCAAGGGGGAGGGGAGCGGGGTATTTTCATCATCCTTTGTGACGGGTCGCCGTCATGAGTGTTTCATCTTTATCTCCGCCCTATTGGAGACTTCGCGTCTCATATGCCGGCGCCCCGGTCGAATTCATCCTCGCGGGTCTGCGCCTGGGTGATCCGGCTCCCCGGCGGCACGCTGTGGACGAGCCAGACGTTCCCGCCGATCACCGAACCGCGCCCGATCGTCACCCGGCCGAGGATCGTCGCCCCGGAGTAGATCGTAACGTCATCCTCGACGATCGGGTGCCGCGGGACCCCCCGGACGGGATTCCCCTTCTCGTCCAACTGAAAGCTCTTCGCGCCGAGGGTGACCCCCTGGTAGAGCCGGACGCGGTCGCCGATGATGCAGGTCTCCCCGATGACCACGCCGGTCCCGTGGTCGATGAAGAAATTCTCCCCGATGGCGGCCCCCGGGTGGATGTCGATCCCCGTCGCACTGTGGGCGATTTCGGTGATCATCCGGGGGATGATCGGCACGCCGAGCAGGTGCAGTTCATGGGCCAGCCGGTAATTGGTGATCGCCGCCAGCCCCGGGTAGCAGAAAATGACCTCGTCCGGGGTTGCGGCTGCGGGATCACCGTCATAGGAAGCCCTGACATCGAGGGCAAGCTGACGCTGGACTTTCGGCAGCCTCCGGAGGAATTCCGCGGTCATCTCCCTGGCCTTCTCGTCGCAGAAGGGGAGGCACTCCGGCCCCTCTTCGCAGGAGAAGCACAGCCCCCGCTTTATCTGTTCCTGAAGACTGCGCCGGATGTGGTCCAGTGTCGATCCGACATGAAACCGGAGGCTCTCCGCCTTGAGCTCGGAAAAACCGAAATAACCCGGAAAAATGACGGAACGGAGCGCCTCCACCAGCTCGCAGATCACCTGCCGGGCCGGCAGCGCCTGCTCCTGCCAGCGCTTCTTCAGCCCCGCCGTGGAGCCGTTTTTCAGGGAGCAGAGCGCCTCCACCAACCCCGAAAAGTCATTTCCAGGCGCTTTCCCCGCCGGCGCCTTCCCCTCATCATTTACCTTCGCCATAATCACTTCCCCTTGAATAAGCACGTTTTGAAAATCATGTCCCGGAAGCGCGCATTGGTAAAATGATCTCCACCCGGTCCCCCGGTCGGATCTTTCCTCCCCGCACAACGCGGGCGAACACGCCTTCCTTCGGCATGATGCAGGCGCCCACCGCCTGGAAAATGGCGCAGCCGCTGTGGCAGCTCTTCCCGATCTGGCTGATCTCGAGAACGACCTCGCCGCCCACGCCCAGTCTCGTCCCGACGGGTAGGGAAAACAGCTCCATGCCCTCCACCGTCAGGTTCTCGGCGAAATCCCCGTAATTGAGTTCGATGCCGAGGACCTTCATTTTCTCGATGCTTTCCACGGCGAGCAGGCTCACCTGCCGGGCGATGCCCCGCGCGGCGTGGGCATCCTCCTGCATCCCGTAATCCTCGAGGAATACACCCTCCCCGCAGGGTTCCTTCCTGGTTCCCGTCCGCTCGCTTCGGCAGACGGCAACGATCGTTCCTTTCATGCCCTCACTCCCTACGACTTCGTGAATAGGTCCACCCGCTCCTCCCCGGCATAGACGTTCATCCCGCCCCCGCGGACATAGCCGATCAGGGTGATCGAGAGTTCCCGGGCCAACTCGACGCCCATGTCCGTCGGCGCCGATTTGGAGACGATGACGGGGATGCCGCTCCCGGCCGCCTTGAAGAGGATCTCCGAGGAAATCCGGCCCGTGGTGATCAGTATCCTGTCCGCAACGGGGCGGCCGTCCAGAAGGCAGCGGCCGATGACCTTGTCGACGGCGTTGTGCCTCCCGATGTCCTCAGCAAAGACCAGAATCTCCCGGTTGTCGCAGAGGGCCGCGCTGTGGGCCCCGCGCGTCGTCCGGTACAGTTCGGAGGCGCCCTGGAACCGCCGGCTGAGCGCCAGTATCTCCTCCGGGGTCACCTTGAGGCCGGAGATGACTTTTTTACGGCGGTCCAGATCGGCAAAGCTGTAGAAGGCCATGCCCCGCCCGCAGCCGGTCGTCAGAACCCGCTTCATGAACAGCTTCCCGTCGACCGTCTTGTCCGTCCCCGTGCGGATCCGGACGATCCCCCGCTCGGAGTCCAGGGCGAGGCCCGTCACCTCTTCCCTGTCCCGGATCATCCCCTCGGAGAAGAGGAATCCGACGGCCAGCGCCTCCAGATCGCCGGGCGAACACAGGACGGTGACGAGCTGCTCGTTGTTGAGCATGATCGTCAGAGGGAACTCGCGGGCGGCTTTCTCCATGCGGAGGCCGCTTCCCCCGCGATCCACGTGTAGGACCTCGACGCTTTTAGCGTTTTCCATCCTCCCCCCTCAGCGGCCGACGCCCAGCATCGCCTCGATGCTGCGCCGGGCGCGCGCGGCGACATCTTCCCGGACCTCGATGGTGTTGGTCATATCCTCCAGCGCCCAGAGGATCTTCTCCAGGTTCGTCTTTTTCATGTTCGGGCAGACGACGCTGTCCGAGACCCGATAGAAGTTCTTGTCCGGGTTTTCCTTTTTCAGGCGGTGGACGATCCCCGGCTCCGTCCCCACGATGATCTCCCGAGCCTCCGACTCCCCGGCGTATCGGATCATCCCGCCGGTGGAGAGCGTTATATCCGCCAGGGCGGTCACCTCGGGGCGGCATTCGGGATGGCAGATCACGACGGCCCCCGGATGGAGGGCCCGCGCCGCCTCGATGTGCTCCGGCATGATCCGCGCGTGGGTGGGGCAGAACCCCGGCCAGACGATGAATTCGCGGCCGGTCTTGGCCGCCACGAAGGCGGACAGATAGCGGTCGGGGACGAAGATGATCTCTTCGGCGTCCTTCATCGCCTCCCCGACCATCCGGACGGCGTTGGCCGACGTGCAGCACAGGTCGCATTCCGCCTTGACCTCGGCCGAGGTGTTCACATAGCAGATGACCTTCGCCCCGGGATGTTCCGCCTTCAGGGCGCGGAGCTGTTCGGCGTTTATCATGTCCGCCATCGGGCAGCCGGCCTTCATGTCCGGCAGGAGAACGGTCTTGGCCGGGGAGAGAATCTTGGCCGTCTCCGCCATGAAGTGCACGCCGCAGAAGACTATCGTCTCGGCGTCCGTCTGCGAGGCCCTGATGCTCAGCTCCAGCGAATCCCCCACGAAATCGGCGATATCCTGAACCTCGGGGATTTGGTAGTTGTGGGCGAGGATCACCGCCCGGCGTTCTTCTTTGAGTTTCCGTATCTTCTCAATTATTTCCAACGTAAACCTCCTGAATGATCCCGCCCCCCAGGACGGTCGTGTTATCATATAGCACCACCGACTGTCCGGGGGCAACCGCTTCCTGCGGTTCGGCAAACCGGACCGCCAGCCGGTCTCCCTCCCGGGAAATCCGGCACCTCGCCCCCCGGTGGGCGTAGCGGATCTTGGCCCAGGCCTCCTCCGGAAACGCATCGACCAGCAAATTGACCTGATCCGCCGTGAGGCCCTCCGCCCGGAGGTCTTTCTTATCTCCGACCACCAGGCGGTTCCGCGCGGCGTCTATCGCCACGACGTACAGGGGCGCAGGCCGGCTGATCCCCAGGCCTCCCCGCTGCCCGACCGTGTAGCAGGCGATCCCCCGGTGCCGGCCAAGGACGCCCCCCTGCCGGTCGACGATCTCGCCCGGCTCGCCGCCCGCCCCGCGGCTCTTGAGAAACTCGCCGCGGCCCTCCACCGGGATGAAGCAGATGTCCTGGCTCTCCGGCTTGTCGAAAACGGGCAGGGCGGCCCGTTCGGCGATCCCCCTCACCTCGGCCTTCACAAGTCCGGCCAGGGGGAAAAGGATTTCCTTCAGCGCCTCTCTGGGGACGGCGTAAAGAAAATAGGTCTGGTCCTTCCGGAGGTCCTTGGGCCGCTTGAGGAAATAGGCGCCGTTTTCCAGCGCGATGCCCGCATAATGGCCCGTGGCGATGCCGTCGAAGCCCCAGGCCCGCGCCTTCGCCAGCAACGAGCCGAACTTGATCGACCGGTTGCAGGTCACGCAGGGGTTGGGCGTCCTGCCCCGGCGATATTCGGCAACAAAGGGCCTGATTACCGTCTCCTCCAGGTCCGCCGCAAAATCCATGACGTAGTGGCGGATGCCCAGCGCCCGGCAGACGCGGCGGGCGTCTTCGATCTCGCGGGGTCCGCAGCACTTGGCCTTCCCCCCCTCCGCCGGGGCAACGCCCAGGCACATGGTCACCCCGACGACTTCGTAACCGCTGCCCTGCAGGAGCAGGGCCGCCACGGACGAATCGACGCCGCCGCTCATGGCGACGACCACCTTCTTCATTGCCTCACCGCCCGCGTAGTGTCCATATCCCCCTTGAAAATCATGCTCCCTCCGCGCGCTGTACATTTTTCGGCCCTGCACCTCCTCGCTTCGCTGCAAAGGCAAAACTCGCGCCTCCGGCACTCAAACAGTTGCTTTTGCGGCCGCTCCGCTGCGGGGGCAGGGCACCCCGAAAAATCTACAATGCGTGCTTCCGGGACATGATTTTCGAGTTGCGCAAAGGTCAAGTACCGTTGTTCTCACCTTTTACCAGCCTGCAATGGCGACAGGGACCGCAGCCGTCTGACGACCGCCGGCAGTGTCTCGAGGACCGTGTCGATGTCGCTATCTTTCGTGAACCTCCCCAGGCTGAAGCGGAGCGAACCGTGGGCAAACATGCGGTCCAGCCCGATGGCCGTCAGGACGTGCGACTGCTCCGTGCTCGAGGAAGAGCAGGCCGAGCCGGTCGAACAGGCGATCCCCAGCATGTCGAGGCTCAGGATTATCCCCTCCCCTTCGACGGACTCCAGGGAGATGTTGATGTTGTTCGGGAGCCGCTGTTCGGGATGGCCGTTGAGCCGGATGCCGTCCAGACGGTCGAACAATCCCCGGATGAAGCGGTCCCGCAGGGCTCGCAGCCGCGCCGCCTCTTCGGCGAGCGACGCCCCGGCCAGCTCCACCGCCTTTCCGAAACCGACGATCCCGGGCACGTTGTGCGTGGAGGCCCGGCGGCCGTTCTCCTGCTCCCCGCCGTGCAGGTGCGGCATGATCCGCGTCCCCTTCCGGATGTAGAGCAGTCCCGCCCCCTTGGGACCGTAGAGCTTGTGGGCGGAGGCGCTCAGCAGATCGCAGCCGAGTTCGTCCACTGTAAAGGGGAGATGCCCGAAGGTCTGAACTGCGTCGGTGTGGAAGCAGATTCCCTTCTCCCGCAGAAGCCTCCCGATCTCGGCGACCGGCTGGATCGTCCCGATCTCGTTGTTGGCGTGCATGACGGAGACGAGGATGGTCCTGTCCGTGATCGCCCCGGCCACCGCGGCGGGATCGACCGCGCCGTCCCCGTCGACGGGCAAACATGTCACCCTGAACCCCTCCCGCTCCAGGAAGCGGCAGGTCTCCAGGACCGCGTGATGTTCGACGGCGGAGGTGATGATGTGGTCGCCCCTGCCGCGGTTCGCATAGGCCGCGCCTTTGATGGCAAAGTTGTCGCTCTCCGTTCCGCCGCTGGTGAAAACGATCTCCGCCGGTTGGGCGCCCAGAAAAGCGGCGATCCCCGCCCTCGTCTCCTCCACCGCCGAGCGCGCCTCCTGCCCGAAGGCATGGAGGCTCGAAGGATTCCCGTACATCTCCCCGAAGAAGGGCAGCATCGCCTCCACCACCCTGCCGTCCGTCGGCGTCGTCGCCGCATAATCCATATAGATCTGATTCATCACCCGTTCCCGCAATCGGCCTTTATAAGCAATCCCGGCGCTTCCGGCGCGCCTGCTGCAACTCTTTAGACCACGCCGGGGCCTTTGTCAACAATGGTGAGATACCTTTAAAAATCATGATCCCTCCGCGCGCTGTACATTTTTCGTTCCGAAAAATCTACAATGCGCGCTTCCGGGACATGATTTGCAATTTGCATAATGGTTCTTACGATTGTTATTTAATATCATTGTCCCGCGGGAAGCGACAGGAGGAAGATCGAGTTGAGCGCCCGGAGATTGGGCCAGAAGGCGATCGTCTTGCGACCGTTGAGAAAAATGGCCTTCTCCACCACAAAGCCCTTCTCCGCGCAGAAGGCGCGAAAATCGCTGATGCTCAGGAAGCGCACGTTGGGGGTGTCGTGCCAGCGGTTGGGGAGGGACGGAGTCATCGGCGCCCTGCCGCCGAAGAAGAGACACAGGCGGGCGCGGAGGTAAGCAAAATTGGGGAACCCGACGATGATCTTCTCCCCCACGCGGAGGGCCTCCCGGAGGAGGAAATCTACTTTTCTGATCTCCTGGAGGCTCTGGTTGAGGATGACATAATCGAAGGAACCGTCGGGATATTCCGCGAGCCCGCTTTCGATGTCGCTCTGGCAGACGGAAAGCCCCTTCCGGACGCACTCGTAGATGGCCCTCTCGTCCAGTTCGATTCCCTGGACGCGGGCATCCTTTTCCTGCGCCAGCAGGTCCAGCAGATCGCCCGTGCCGCAGCCCAGGTCCAGGACCCGCGCGCCCGGTTCGATCATCTCGAAGATGACCTGATGGTCCGGCCGGATGCCTTCAGCGGCGGTTTCCATTTCCGTTCCTCTCGCCGAGATAGGTCTTCTCCAGGAAATGGTGGATCAGCGTCGTCTGCCCCTCCAATTCCACCAGGAAGGCGTCGTGGCCGTAGGTCGCCCTCAGCTCGCAATAGGTCGCGTCCACCTTGTTTAGCTTCAACTGCCGGACGATCTCCTGGGATTGATAGGAGGGGTAGAGCCAGTCCGACTGAAACGAGATTACCAGAACACGGGTGTCGAGGGTCCGGCCGTTGATCAACTTCCCCCCCGAGAGATCGAAGTAGTCCATCGCCTTGGTGATGTAGAGGTAGGAGTTGGCGTCGAAGCGCTTGACGAATTTCGCCCCCCGGTAGCGGAGGTACCCCTCCACCTCGAAGTCGGCGTCGAACTTGAAGCTCAACTGGCCGTTCTTGAGTTTTCGGGAAAATTTCTCCTCCATCGACTTGTCGCTCATGAAGGTGATGTGGCCGATCATCCGGGCAACGGAGAGCCCCCTTTCCGGCTGGCCTGTCTCGTAGTAGTTCCCCTCCCGCCAGGCCGGGTCCGCCATGATGGACTGCCGGCCGACCTCGTTGAAGGCGATCTGCTGCGGCGAATGTTTCAGGGCCGTGGCGACGGGGATGGCGGACCGGACCCGCTCCGGATAGGACGCCACCCACTGGAGGGCCTGCATCCCGCCCATCGAACCGCCCGCCACGCACAGCAGCTTCTCGATCCCCAGAAAATCGATCAGGCGCCGCTGGGCGTGGACCATGTCGGCGATCGTGATGAAGGGAAACTTCGTCCCGTACGGTCTGCCCGTCCGCGGATCGAGGGAGGAAGGCCCCGTGCTGCCCTTGCACCCCCCGATCACGTTCGAGCAGATCAGGAAATAGCGGTCCGTGTCGAAGGGCTTGCCCGGCCCGATCATCGCATCCCACCACCCGGGGTCCTCTTCCCTCGGGTGAAACCCGGCGGCGTGGGCGTCACCGGACAACGCGTGCAACACGAGAATCGCGTTTGACTTCTCCCGGTTCAGCTCTCCGTAGGTTTCATAGGCGAGCGTCACCGGCCCCAGGGTTCCGCCGCTTTCCAACTGCAGAGACTCCGGCGGCTCGGCAAAGGTATAGTATTTCGTCTCTACGACCCCGACCGACCCGGTACAACCCTCCGGCGCTGTTTCCGGGGACTCCCCCTTCAATAATGCTATCATCTGTTTGTTCCTGCCCGTTAATTCTCTTTGAGACCTTTATTGCGCAACTCGAAAATCATGTCCCGGAAGCGCGCATTGTAGATTTGAAAAATGTACAGCGCGCGGAGGGAGCATGATTTTCAGATGTCTTTCTTCATGCTTCCTTGAACAGCCAAGTCGAGAGGTAGCGCTCTCCCGTGTCGGGGAGAACGACCACGATCAGCTTCCCCTTGTTCTCCTGCCTCTTGGCGACCTCCAGACCCGCCCAGAGGGCCGCGCCGCTGGAGATGCCGGCGAGGATCCCCTCCTCGCGCGCCAGACGCCGGGCGGTGATCGCCGCATCCTCATTGGAGACCTTGATCACCTCGTCGATCATCCCCCGGTTCAGGACGCCGGGGACGAAACCCGCGCCGATCCCCTGGATCTTGTGCGGTCCCGGCTGGCCGCCCGAAAGCACGGGCGACGCGTCCGGCTCGACCGCGATGGCCTTGAAGTCCGGCTTCCTGCCCTTGATAACCTCGGCCACCCCCGTCAGCGTACCCCCCGTCCCGATGCCGGACACCAGGATATCCGCCTTGCCGTCCGTATCAGTCCATATCTCCTCGGCCGTCGTCCGGCGGTGGATTTCCGGGTTCGCCGGATTGTTGAACTGCTGGGGGATGAACGCCCCGGGCGTAGAGGCGGCAAGCTCCTCCGCCTTCCGGATGGCGCCCTTCATCCCCTCGGTGCCCGGCGTCAGGACGAGCTCCGCGCCGAATATCGCCAGGAGCTGCCGCCGCTCGATGCTCATCGTATCCGGCATCGTGAGGATCAGGCGATAGCCCCTCGCCGCCGCCACGAAGGCCAGGGCGATCCCGGTGTTGCCGCTCGTCGGCTCGATGATGACCGCCCCTTCCTTCAGCAATCCTTTTTGCTCGGCGTCGTCGATCATGGAAACGCCGATCCGGTCCTTGACGCTGGCGAGGGGATTGAACGACTCCAGCTTCACGACCACCTCGGCCGCGGCGCCCGCGCTTAGTCTGTTGAGACGGATGAGGGGCGTGTTGCCGATAGTCCTGGTGATATCTTCGTAGATTTTCATACTCTCTTCCTTTCATCGAAAAGTGGAGAACAGCGGCCCCGTTCTCCCTAAGTATTTTACTGCTGCACCGCGGACTTTTTCAGGGCCTGGTCGATGTCCTCTTTTATATCCTCTACATTCTCCAAACCGATGGAGAGCCGGACGAAATCCTCGGTCACGCCCGTCACGGCCTGCTCCTCCTTCGTCAACTGCGAATGGGTCGTGGAGGCCGGATGGATCACCAGGCTCTTGGCATCGCCGATGTTGGCCAGGTGCGATAAAAGCCGCACCGATTCGATGAACCTCTTTCCCGCGGCGAGCCCCCCCTTGATCCCGAAACCGACCAGGGCGTTGAAATGCCCGCCGAGGTACTTCACCGCCAGGGCGTGACTGGGATGATCCTCAAGACCCGGGTAGTTGACCCAGTTGACCAGGGGATGGCCCTTCAGGAATTTAGCCACCTCCAGGGCGTTCGCCGAGTGCTGTTTCTGCCTGAGCGGCAGGGTCTCAAGCCCCTGCAGAAACAGAAAGGCGTTGAACGGGCTCAGGCAGGCCCCGATATCGCGCAAAAGCTGCACCCTTGCCTTGATGATGAAGGCGATGTTTCCCAGCTCGGGGAAGTTCCCGAACGTCTCCCAGAACTTCAGGCCGTGATAGCTCGGGTCCGGCTCGGTGAATTCCGGAAACTTTCCGTTCCCCCAGTTGAATTTGCCCGCATCGACGATGACGCCGCCGATGGAGGTGCCGTGGCCGCCGATGAACTTTGTCGCCGACGTGGCAAGAATATCGGCCCCGTAGTCTATCGGCCTGATCAGACCGACGCCCACGGTGTTGTCGACTATGAACGGAACCCCCGCCGCATGGGCGATCTTCGCGATCGCCTCGAAATCGGGGACGTCCAGCTTGGGATTGCCGATCGTCTCGGCATAGACGGCCCTCGTCTTGTCCGTAATCGCCCTTTTAAACGCCTCCGGATCGGTGGAATCGACGAACTTGACCGTCCGCCCGAACTTGGGAAGCGTATAGTGAAACAACTGATAGGTCCCGCCGTAGAGGTTGTCCGCGGAGACGATCTCGTCGCCGACCCGGGTGATGTTGAGGATCGCGAATGTCTCCGCCGCCTGTCCGGAGGCCACCGCCAGGGCGCCCGTCCCGCCCTCGAGCGCGGCGATCCTCCTCTCGAAGACGTCGTTCGTCGGGTTCATGATCCGCGAATAGATGTTCCCGAACTGCTGAAGTGCGAACAGGCTGGCCGCATGTCCCGTATCGTTGAAGACATACGAAGTGGTCTGGTAAATGGGCACGGCCCGCGCCCCCGTCGCCGGGTCGGGACTCTCCTGGCCGGCGTGCAACGCTGTTGTTTCGATTCTGTTTCCTGACATGATGCGCTCTCCTTTTCTCCCTGGAAGGGGGGATTTATCCGTTTTTTTGCAACAAAAAACCCGCTGGATCCTTGCCGGTCAGCGGGTTGCCAAATTCATGTCTGTCTGGATGGACCTTCACATGAGCAGACCTCCCCGTCCGGTATGGCAACCCATGCACATCATCATGTTGATCAAATTATTGTTCCGTTTCATTGTCCCCTTTGCCTTTCGATCCCCTACTATTTCCATTTTGTTGGTGGGGATTCTACCCGGTAAAACATTTTTGTCAAGAAGAATTTTACATTTTTTTCAACGATCAATGATATCACCATGTTGGGAAGTTACTTCTTGACTTTCCGTAACGGTTCGTCTAATCGACGGTATCGGCGGGCGGAAGGCGCCGACAAGACCTTAGAAAATCATGCTCCCTCCGTGCGCTGTACATTTTTCGTTCCGAAAAATCTACAATGCGCGCTTCCGGGACATGATTTTCAAATTGTAGTTGAGACAGGGAGAAACCATGCGCATCGTCATTATGGGACAGGCCGCCTTCGGCGCCCGGGTCCTGGAAAATCTGGCCGGAGGGGGCGAGAACGTGATCGCCGCCTGTCTTCCCCAGGGGAAACAGGGAGGAAAGCCGGACCCCCTGCGGGTTGCGGCGGAGGACCGCAAGATCCCCGTTTATCAGCCGGAGAGCTACAAATCGCCGGACGCCCTGCGGGAGTTCAGGGCGCTGAAGCCGGATCTGCTGATCATGGCGTTCGTGACCGACATCATCCCGCTTTCCATAGTCGAGAGCCCCGCGCAGGGGACGATCTGCTATCATCCTTCGCTCCTTCCGCGCCATCGCGGGGGGAGCGCGATCAACTGGGCCGTGATCATGGGCGATAAGGAGACGGGCCTTTCTATCTTCTGGCCGGACGCCGGGATCGACACGGGACCGGTGCTTCTCCAGAAGCGGGTCCCCATCGGCCCGGAGGATACGACCGGCTCGCTGTACTTCGAGAGCCTCTTTCCCCTCGGCGTCGAGGCGATCGCCGAATCGGTCGAATTGATCAAGGCGGGACGGGCGCCCCGTCTGGTCCAGGACGAGAATCTCGCCACCTACGAGCCGCTTTGCAACGACGCGGTCGCCGGGATCGACTGGCGGCGGCCGGTAGCGGAGATTTACAATCTCATCCGGGGCTGCGACCCCCAGCCGGGGGCCTATGTCTTTCGTCGGGGGAACAAGGTCCGCTTCTTCGAGGCGCGCCTGGAGCCCGGGACGCCGCCCGGCGCCCCGGGGGAAATCGCGGCAATCGATGGGAAGGGATTTATAGTGACGGCCGCCGGCGGCGCGATCCGCATCGGGAAGGTGCGGACGGAAAAAGGAAAACAGGACGCCGCCTTCTTCGCCGTGGAGGCGGGGTTGAAGCCCGGCGACGGTTTTGCGGGAACAGCTTGAATCCGTTCCCTGCAAGCGTAAGCTGCAACGACGCAGGGGGAGGTAGGGAACGGTTTGAGACCGTTCCCTACTGGCGCAGCATCCGGACTTTTTTTCGAAGTCGTCAATCTCCCGCCTCCTCGACGGGGGAGGGGCAGAGCCTGCCCCGTACCCGATAAGGGGGCGGGGGTGAAAAGGGGGAGCGATGCCTGAACCCATTGAGATCGGCGGATATCTGCCGGGGGCAATCGGCCGGATCGCCGAGCTGCACGCGGAGTATTATCACCGCCACTGGGGTTTCGGTCTCTTCTTCGAGGCCAAGGTCGCGACCGAGCTCGCGGAGTTCCTCGGCCGCTTCGACAAGGAACGGGACGGCTTCTGGACGCTTCTGCACGGCCGGCGCGTGGAAGGGGCGATCGCCATCGACGGGATCAAGGCGGCGACCGAGGCGGCGCACCTGCGCTGGTTCATCGTCTCCGACAAACTCCGCGGCCGGGGCTGGGGCCGGCGTCTCATGGCGGAGGCGGTCTCTTTCTGCGACCGGCAGGGCTATCGCCGGATCGGCCTGTGGACCTTCGCCGGTCTCGACGCGGCCCGCCGCCTCTACGAGGCATCCGGTTTCACCCTTGTCTCCCAGGCGGAGGGCGAGCAATGGGGAAGCCGCGTCGTCGAGCAGCGCTTCGAACGCCACCGGCCGGCGGCGGTCCCGGAATAACCCGCCGGATACTTCCTGGCTCCGGATTTTACTTCTCCTCCCAGACGACGCGATTGCGCCCCGAGTCCTTCGCCCGGTAAAGGGCCTGGTCCGCCCGTCCCAGCAGATCGGTTAGACTCGGGACATCCTTCGACAAGGCCGCCACGCCTATGCTCACCGTGATGCGCAGGTCCGCCGGCGCGACATCGCCGTTTTCCCGGCTGATCGGAATAGAGAGGCCGGCGACGGAATTATGGAGGCGTTCGGCAATCTGGACCGCCCCCGGCAGGTGGATTTCCGGCAGCAGGAGGACGAACTCTTCGCCGCCGTAACGCCCCGCCACGTCTATCCCGCGCGTGTTCCTGCGGACGCACTCGGCCAGCGCCTGCAAGGCTACATCGCCGGCGGCATGGCCGTGGGTGTCGTTGATCGCCTTGAAGCGGTCGATATCGAGCATCAGGGCCGACAGGGGCCGGCCGAAGCGCAGCGCACGCTCGAATTCGCGTTCGGCGATCTGGAAAAAGCCGCGGCGGTTCAACAGGGCCGTCAGCTCGTCAGTCACTGACAACTGCTCGATTTTGCCGTAGAGCTTCGCGTTGCGGATGGCGATGGCCGCCTGCATCGCGAAAAGGTTCAGCATATCCCTGTCCGCCTCGGTGAATCTGTGGGGCGTATACGCCAGAATATTGAGAACGCCCAGGAATTCTTCGCCCCAGCGAACCGGTACCGCCATCAACGCCCGGTTCGGAAAACTGTCGTACTCCCTTTTTCGCGCCGGCCAGGAATGATAGTCGTTGATGATAAACGGGGCGCCGGTCGCAAAGACCTGACCTACGACTCCCTCGCCGCGCTGGCGCATTTTCCCGCCGAGAACCAGCTCCTCGCCGGCGATGGCCACCCGCTCGATCATGTCCGCTTCCGGCCTGTATATGTAACAATTGCATGCCCTGCCGCCGATGAGGTTCAGGGCGCGCTCGGCGATGGACTGGAGAAGGGCGTTGAGGTTCAATTCGGCCGTGAGCTCGAGGCCCACCTCATGCAGCACGGCCATCTGCCTGGCGCGCCGTTCATTTTCTTCCGCCATCCGCTTGCGGTCGGTGACGTCGCGGAAACTCCACACCCTTCCGACAATCCTCCCGTCCAACCGCTGGGGCTGGGAGAATCGCTCGAAAATGCGGCCGTCCTTGAATTCCAGGATATCGTAACTGTCCACTTCCGGTTGAGCATACAGTTGCTTCACCTTTTCGATAAAGACGTCCGGATGTTTAAGCTGGCTCAGCACATGGCCCAGCAGCGCCTCATCATCCCGCCTTGCGGCAACCGATTCAGGGATACGCCACAGGGAAAGGAACTTTTGATTGAAAATGGCCACCTTCCCCCGGCTATCCACAACCAGAATCCCGTCGGCGGTGGATTCGATCGTCGCAATCAAAAGCGAATTGACCTGTTGAAGGGCCTCCTCGGTCCGTTTCCACTCGGTTTCGTGCCGCTTGAGCTCCGCAAGCTCGCGGCGCAGAAGGGAAAACTCTTCAATAAGCCGCTTTTTTATCGTCGTTTCGTCTTTCATTCCTGCGTCCTCTCCGGGCGCCAGGCCCGGGATCGAAGCTCTCCGCGGCAAGCCGCAAAGAATCTTCGCTCCTTGAAAGGAACAAAACATTTCGTTTCAACTCGCTTACCCCGCGGCAAGCCGCGGGGAACATTCTCGCCGACGGATTCAGTTTGCCGGGAATCGGTATCCGGCCGCGAACACCTTGAGGCAGGCATCGACTACCTTCGCGTCATAGAGCCTCCCCCGGTTCGTCTCGATCTCGGCAAGGGCTTTGTCTTGTCCGAGTCCCGGACGGTATGGGCGGTGGGACGCCATGGCCTCCACCACGTCGGCCACCGCCAGGATCCTCGCCTCGAGGCAGATCTCATCGCCCTTCAATCCCTGCGGATAGCCGGAGCCGTCCAGCCGCTCGTGGTGCTGACGGATGATGCCGGCGATGGGCCAGGGAAAATCGATTTTCTCCAGGATATCGAATGCCGCCTGAGAATGAATCCTGATGAGGCTGAACTCAATCTCCGTCAGTCTGGTCGGTTTGGTGAGGATCTCCGAGGGGATGGAGATCTTGCCGATATCGTGGATCATCCCCGCCAGCCGGATGCCGTGGATGACATCCGGGCCGATTCCCATCTCCTGGGCGATGGAGCGGGCCAGATCGGAGACCCGCCGCTGGTGGCCTGCCGTGTAGGGATCGCGGATCTCGGCAACCATTGAGAGAGTCAGGATGATCGCCCCCAGGGCGTGCCGGAGCTTCTGCGTCGTCTTTTCAATTTCCTCTTTTGTCCGGTGGAGTTCGGTTACATCCACGGAAATCCCCCCGATGAGAGGGGGTTTCCCCTTCCGTTGGATGGGAAACCGGTAATTCAGCCACCAGGTCTTCTCGCCGGGAGCGCGTCCGGGCCGCTCCGACTCTTCCTGGACGATCTGGCCCTGAAGGACAGTATCTTCCTTGGCCATGACGGCTTTTGCAATCTCGGGCGGCAAAATATCCGCGCTGGTCTTCCCGATCAGGCTCTCCGGATCCATGCCTAAGGTGTAACGGAATCCCTCGTTGGCGAAAAGGAAGCGGCCCTGGGGATCTTTTATGTCCGCCCGTCCGGGGAGGTGGTACATGAATTGTGCGAAGCGCTCCTCGGAATCCCGGAGGGCCTCCTCCAGGCGTCGCCGCTCCGCTTCGGCATTCTCCAGTTCCTGAATCCGTTTCCGGAGTGCCGCCGTCTCGCCGGGGAGCTTCCCGACGTCCGTTTTCCGATTGTCCTTCCCAGTCATCGCCCCTCCTTGAGGCGAGCGGATTCATCCGGCAGGGCCTCGGGTGATATTAGGGAATGATTGTCATGGAATTGCCGGTAAAAGTAAAGCAAAAATCGTCAAACGGCTCGTGCACAATGAGGGCGGGAAGGCGCTCGCGGGAATCCGTCAATCCTGATAGCAAGAATTTCCGGAGCGCTTACACGTTGAAAGGGAGATGCGCAAAGGCCGGCGTCTATCCGCCGGCCTTCACACATTTAAAAGAAACCAATCAGCCTGACGATGTTTCCCTTTATTGCCAACCGTACTTCGCGACCGGCGCGGCGGCGTCCTTTGCAAATTCCTGCATGGAGCCGTCATAGGATTTTACGTCCCTGTATCCGAGGATCTCCCTCAGGACAAACCACCACCCCGAACAGAGCCTCCCCGTATCGCAGTACGAGATGACCTCTTTCGAGACGTCCTTGCCGATGACGCCCGCGGCCATCGCCTCGAGGTCCTCCTTGCCTTTGAACGTCCCGCCCTTGGCGAAGATCCAGGGCGAAGGCAGGCTTACCGCCCCCCTGATATGGCCCGCCTTGTCCACAATATCGAGCTTCGATACGCCGAAGTAGAAATCGGGCATCCTCGTATCGATGATCGTCGCCTTCCCGATCCGGCTTACGACGTACTCCCTGGAGGCGAAGAGGGCCTTGTTGACATTGCCCTTGTATTGCGCCGCCTTCGGCTTTACGACCTCGGTGGAGACGGCCCTCTTGTCCTCCTTCCATTTGTTGAACCCGCCGTCGAGGACGGCGACGTTGGGAACACCCGCATAGATCAGCGTCCAGGCCACCCGGGTCATGTTCACGAGATCGGGCGTCGCATCGGTCTTGCCGACCACCACGACCCGCGAGCCGGCCGTGATCCCCGCCGAGCCGATCACGTCGAACAGATCGTCGTCCTCGGGCAGTTCGTTGTCGAGACCCTTTTTCTTGATGGCCCAGGAACCGTAGAACACATTGACGGAGCCCGGGACGTTGCCGTCCTTGTACTCCTCCACCTTGCGGATGTCCACGACGACGAGGTTGGGGGCGTTCAAGTTCTTCTCCAGCCATTCCCCCGAAACGACGGGCGCGATGTCCCTCGCGGACAGAACGGCCGGCAACAACAGGGCCGCTGCTATAAACCACATGACAAGATTCCTTCTTCTCATAATTTCTTCCTCCAACTTTTATTTTTTGAGACATTCGCACAACCGGAAAATCATCTCCCGGAAGCGCGCATTGTAGATTTTTCGGAACGAAAAATGTACAGCGCGCGCAGGGAGCATGATTTTCAACGGTCTCTATTTGTCATTCAGGGGATTAATCAATTTTTCCCCAGTTTTTCGAGCCTTTGTTCCAGCTTGTTAATTCTTTCCGTAAGCGCTTTAACGGCATCGCCATAGCCGGCAATAGGTCTCAGATTGATGTAGTGTTCATGTTCGACAGGGGTATCCGGAAGCGATCCCCAGACGATGTAACTGTCTTCATACAGCCTGATGTTCTTGTAGCCCAGGTTCTCGAGTGCATAGTAGGTAAAGCCGGTTCGGCATCCCCGGTGGCAGTAGATGATCACCTGGGCGTCCTTGGGGATATCCTTGTAAACTGAAGCCAGTTTGTCGAGCGGCAGGATCTTGCCCGTTTTCGGGTCCAGATTCTTATCCTGGGGGATGTTTATCGCCCCGGGGATCCGCCCGCCCCTCAAGACCGAATTCTCCTCTCCCTGGAATTCCTTGACCGACCGGACGTCGATCAGAACGGTGTTGGAAGACTTCTTTTCCACGATCTTTTTCATTTCCTCCGTGGACACATACAGGTTGGGCATCGCCGCCCTCGCCTTGAACACGGCAGGCTTGGGCGTATTTATCCCCGCCTCCACCTTGCCCACTTCTTCCACCCACGCCTCGTATCCTCCATTGAGGTAGCAGTATTCTTTCACGCCGACGTAGAGGGGCAATTGTTCGACTGTCACGTGGTAGTCGCCTTTCGTCCCGTAGATGATCAGCCCCTTGTCGTTGCTCAAGCCGATCTGCCCCAGCAGTTTCTCCGCCTCCGGCACCGATACAATCCTGCCGTCGACCGGATGCTTCAGCGTCACAACGACTGCCTTGCCGTAATTGACCGCCCCGGGGATATGGCCCTTGAGATAATCCTCCATTCCCCTGCCGTCGAGGATGACCCAGCCGGGATTGCCGATTTTCTCTTCGACGAATTTCGTGTCGCACACATGCCCCATGACCTTTACCTGAGCAAATGCCGCACCCGCACAGCAGAGGACAAAGATGGTTAATGCTACTGAAATTACCTTTTTCATGCCTTCTCCTTTCGTGTCAGTTTATTTTTTGGGGTTGAGAGATGAGCTTCTCGTTCGCCTTCGACCCGTCTTTGATCAGAGCTTCTTTTTTCAGAAAATACTTGTTCTCCTTGTGACAGACGTCGCAGGAACGCGTCCGGTCGGTCCGTTTCCTGATATTGTGGGGCGCCGCGTCCCAGTAGTTGGGCAGGGCGTCGAATTTTTCCATCTTGATGCCCGCCTTCTTGAACGTGTTCCTGACCGTGGGAATCACCCGCAACGTTGTCGCCGTCTTCATATCCCGCGGATTCAGTCCCAGGATAAATCCGGGTTCCGATTTGGCGCCCTCTCCGAGGTGGCAGTTGTAACAATTCCTGTAAGACCCCGCCGAATGGCAGGCGTAGCAGCTCAATTTATCCTTGTGCTTGCCGTGCGCCGCTTTGGATTGATCACTGTCCGATCCCGGCTTATGACAGTTGAGGCAGGCGGGTTTCTGTTTTACGTCCCTGCGGGAGGCGTAAACGCTGCCGTCGCCGTGCATCTCCTCTTTCTTGTGGCAGCTTGCGCACATCATGCCCTTCTGGTAATGCACGTCGGCGTTTCCCCCGTACTCGCCGGTAAATTCGGTATATACCCTGCCGCCGTGGCACAGCGAGCACGTCTTGCCCTCGTCTTTCTTGACGAATCTGTGGCCGTTGATGAGGCCGAGATTGACCCCGGACACGATGGGGCTCTTTACGTGACAGTCGCCGCAGGAGGCGTGGCAACTGTTGCAGGATTTTTCAAAGACCTTGCCGTCGAACGCCTTGAGTTCTTCGCCGGAAAATCTCCCCTTTACGCCTTCCCGCAGCCCGTGGGTGGTGTAGTGCAGCGATTTTTTATACGTGTCGACCGCCTCCGTGTGACACTGCCCGCATATCTTCAAATCGTTCGAAGGACGCCTGACGAGGCCGCCGTGCGCCTTTTCCTTGTCCATCACGCCTTCATCGCCCTGATGGCACGAGGCGCAACCCTCCCCGAAATGGGGGTCTTTTTCGAGCAGGCCTCTTTCAACCACAAATCCTTTATACAATGTCTCCGCATCGACCTGCGGAGCTGCACCCGCTCACCCCTCCCCCTCGCCCCCGCCGGCGTCCAGGGGCGGCTTGACCAGGCTCTTCATGATAGTCTCGTTGGTGTGGCAGGTAACACAGCCGCTGTCCTTGGAGGCCGCCCATAAGAAGCCGGCGGTAAAAAGAAACAACAAAACGACGACCAACTTGATGCCAATTTTCATCTTTTCCTCCTGTAAATAGATTTGCCCTGTTCCACGCCGCTTTCTTTTGCCGGGCCAATCCGTTCAAGCGCTGTCGGAACAGGCGTGATAAAGCATAAATACCTTGCAGTCCCTGCATTCCCACTCAAATTCCAGCAGCTTTCTGCAGTGCGTCGCACCATGTTCCCAGCAGGGACGCTCCTGATGCCGATAGGCGGGACAGTCCGCATGGACATAACTTGAACAGTTCAGCAGGTCCCAACACGGGGTTTTCCCTTTCCAGAAATTTGCCGACTTCCCGTCCGTTTCCATCCGCCGCTCAGCTCCTGAAATCCAAACGCCCCGTCTCATCCCGGCCCGACACAGCCCCGCGCTCAAAGCGCCTATGCGCCTAATCCCTCTTCGTCATTTGCATACAGGGTGTTGTCTTCTTCCGGAACACCCAGATAATTTTTTTCAAAAGCGACAAATCCGCGGGTCAAAGCGGCCGCGGACCGATAAAAAGACGAGCGTGTTTGCTCCATAAGCCTGATACAAAAGAGGGGAACCCAGGGGAGAACAAACCGGGAAAAAAAGACCATCTGATCCTCTTCCAGGTCGATTTTCTCATGGCCCGCCGCCTGGGCGGCCCTCTCCGCCAGGATTCCCATAAACCTCATCTCTTGCGCGATGTGATCGGGAAAATCCCCGCCGCCCTCCTCGAAGGCAAAGCCGCGCCCACGGTAGAACGCAAGGATATCCGCGGCGGTTTTCTCCGACACCGGCTCTTCTTTCGCCATATAGGCGGAAGCGCGCGACGGTGTGAGCTCACGGGGAAATCCATCGATAAAGAGTCGCGCATACTCGCGCCTCAGCTCCTGAAGAGTATTTTCCCCTTTCCCCGCCAAGGCTTCGTCCAAATCGTGCAGACAATCAACAAAGCCGTCTTCGATCAAGGAACCGAGGGCTTCCGTCAACGGCTTCAGCCATCCACCCCCCGCTGCCCAGGCGCAGACCTCCTCGCCAGGATAGGCATATAAGCCGGAGAGGCTTGTATAGATGATGCTGCGGGCCAGTGAGCGATTCATTTCACCTTTCATCTACACCAATGCCGTACATAGGTTGCAAGACCTTTGAAAATCATGCTCCCTCCGCGCGCTGTACATTTTTCGTTCCGAAAAATCTACAATGCGCGCTGGGGGAGGTGGCTCGTTTTAAAACGTGTCCCCCAAGCATGATTTTCAGGTTGTGCAAAGGTCTCGTTGCACGTTTCGGCCGCCCATGTACCGCAATATCCGTTCCAAATGGCCCGCAACAGATATTCAATTATTATGGATGGTTACAAGAAGGTGGTAGCTGGGGGAGGGGGAACTGATTATTGCGGAATGGTAACAATGCGGGAGAAAGCTATTTATCAGATTGAAAATATGAAGATAAAATCAATTTTACCTTTCGGTAACGTCTGTTACCGAAAGGTAAACAAAAAGCATCCACTCATATCTCGATCTCCAGCCCCTTGATCTTCTCCCAGAGGCTCTTTCTCGAAATTCCCAGAATTTCAGCGGCCTGGCCCTTCCTGCCTCCCGTCCTTTCCAGAACATTCTGGATATATTCCTTTTCAAAGAGGTCGACGGCCTGGCCGAGGGGTTTCGATGACGGGATCTTTTCAGAGATTCGCGGAACCTGATTCATTTGACCGGAGACCTCCTCCGGTAGATCGACGGCTTGAATGCTTTTTCCTTTCATCAGCACAACGGCCCGCTCCAGCATGTTCTCCAGCTCACGGATGTTCCCGGGGAAAGGGTATTTCAGCAGGAGGGTCTTCGCCTCTTCCGAAATCGCGGCGATCTCCTTTCCCATCTTCCGCGAAAATTTCTCGAGGAAATGATCCGTCAGCAGGAGGATGTCCTCCCGCCGCTCGCGCAGGGGGGGAAGGGTTATGGGGATCACGTTGAGGCGATAGTAGAGATCCTCGCGAAAGGTCCCCATTTGAATCGCCTCCCTCAGGTCTTTCATCGTCGCGCAGATCAGGCGCACATCGACGGAGATCGTCTCGTTTCCGCCCACCCGCTCGAATTGCCTCTCCTGCAGAACGCGCAGCAGCTTGACCTGGACCGGCAAAGGGAGATCGCCGATCTCATCGAGAAAGAGGGTCCCCCGGTGGGCCGCCTCGAATCTCCCCTTTCTCTGCCTGATTGCCCCCGTAAAGGCGCCTTTTTCATGGCCGAAGAGTTCGGTCTCCAGCAGTGTCTCCGGGAGGGCGGCGCAGTTGACCTTGATGAAGGGGGCGTCCTTTCTCGCGCTCTGGATGTGGATGGCGTTGGCCGCCAGTTCCTTTCCCGTCCCGCTTTCCCCCTGGATGAGGACCGTCGCGTCGGTCCGGGCGACCGTCTCGATCAGATCGTAGATCTTGAGCATCGCGGGGCTCTTCCCCACCAGTCCCTGCAAACCTAACCGGTCTTCCACCCTCCTGCGCAGCGAGAGGTTCTCTTCCTCCAGTTGCCTCATCCGGATGAGCCGCTTTATCGTCCGCAGGAGATCGTCCATGGAGAAGGGCTTCGTCAGGTAATCGGCGGCGCCCTCCTTCATCGCCGCGACCGCCGAATCTATCGAACCGTAGGCCGTAATGAGAATTACCTGGGTTTCCTGGTTGAGGCCCCTGGCTTCCTTCAGGATTTGAATCCCGTCCATATCCGGCAGCCTCAGGTCCGTAACGAGGACATCCGGCCGCATCTCTCTCAGGACGACCAGCCCTTTTTCGCCGGTCTCGGCGGTCGCGACGTCGTATCCTTCCGCCGCCAGCGCGTCGCCGATGGTAAGCCTCATCAGGGGTTCGTCGTCGATCACGAGAATCCTTGTCCTGTTGTTCATAAGACACCTCTGTTTATGAAAGGCAGGCTGATTTCAACCTTAGTCCCCTCCCCCTGCCTGCTGGCTATGTGGAGCGTTCCTGCGTGTCCTTCGACGATGACCTGGCTGAGCCACAGTCCCAGGCCGGTGCCCTTGCCCGCCGGCTTCGTCGTAAAAAAGGGATCGCACACCTGCGGCAGTATTTCCTCCGGGATACCCATTCCCGTGTCGGATACTGTCACGACAAAGCGGTCCGCGACAACCTGCGCGACGACTCTCAGGACGCCTCCCTCCGGCATGGACTGAACGGCATTCAAGAAGAGATTCACCAACACCTCTCCGATCCGGTCCCCGTCGATCTCCACAGTTGGGATGTCCGCCGGGATCTCCAGTTCCACCTTGATTCGCTTGTGCTGAAGCTGGTACTCAAGCAGCGACAGACTCCGCTCCGCCAGGAAGCGGAAATCCGTCGCCGACCTTTCCGGGTTCGGATGGCGGGCGTACTCCAGCAGATTCTTGACCCGCTGCTGAATCCGCCGGACCCCGTCTTCCATGAGATTGAGATATTCAACCTGTTTCCCCGCCGATTGCCCCCCTTTCTTGAAATGGTAAATGCAGTTGAGGATGCCGCCCAGGGGGTTGTTGATCTCATGGGCCACACCCGCCGTCAGCTTACCGATGGCGGCCATCTTTTCGGTGAGAAAAAGGTTTCGCTGCGTCCGCTCCCTTTCCGCCTCCTCCGCCTTCAGGTTTTTCAACATCCGGTAGAAGCTCTGCTGCAGGACCGCGATTTCATCCCGGCGTTCGACCGGGCGGGCGGAAACATCGTTCCTGAACCTCACCGAATCCATCTCCTCCGCGAGCGCCTTCAAGGGCCTGGTGATCAGGCCGAACAGAAAGGCGTTGACGGCGATCGCCACGATGATGAACAGGATCGTAAAAAGGACATACTTCAGCGCCAGGGTCGATATCTCATTTCTCATCTCCTCCAGGGATATCCCGACCATCAGGGTGCCCCAGCGTTTGGTCGAAATGGCCAGGGGCGCCGAGATGTCGAGCAGGAACGCGGACGGTCGCTGCACCAGCGTTTCCCAGGACGCGAGGGCGCGGCGGGTGATGTAATCCTGGTAGGTGTTGCCCGTCTCGTAAGGGTTGCTATGGGCGATGACCTTTCCTTTTACGTTGACGACCAGGGCGTATTCGACGCGGGGAGACCTTTTCTGCATCAGGTCCGAGATGTAGCTGTCCAGAAGCCCTCCCTCGTCGATGAGGCCGATCTCCTCGTACATGAGGGTGTTGGTGCAGGAGACGGCGAACGATTCCACGAGCGCCTTTCCTTCCCGGATGATGGCGTTCTCGATTAGCCGCTTTTCCCTGGAAATCGCCCAGAAGGAAAGACCGGACATGATCACGACGATAAGACCGGAAAGGTAGAGGGTGAATTTCCCCTGGATGGTGCCGAGCGGATTGATCTGCATCAGTTCCCGTTTTGTCCTTTCATCACCCGGTCAAGGGGAACCAGCGGGAGGATCTTGCGTATAACGTCGTAATCGGAATCCTTGGCCTCGGTAAATCCATATCTGAACTCTTCATCCCACTGGGCCGTCCTCTTTTGATAGCCCTGGTCCCGCGGATCTATCTTGAGAAGGGCCGTCCGGACCGATTCGACGAGATCCCTGGGGGCGTCGTTGCGGACGATGATCGGGACCGTCGGGATGGGATCGGAGACATGGATGAAGCGAAGCCCCCTGTCCCGGTTCTGCTGGGCGACGACATCCTTGACGGCCCCCGCGTCGAACTCGCCCTTGAGAACGGCGGCGACGACGGTATCGTGATGCCTGAGAAATTCATAACGTTTTAAATCAGCGAGCCTGACGCCCGCCTTGGCAAGATAGTATTCGGGAAGGACGTGGCCGGCGGTCGACCATGTCTGGCCGAACGCAAAACTCCGTCCCTTGAGGTCGCCGAGCTTCCGGAGGGCGCTGTCGGTCCTTACGACGATGATTCCGCGGTAGTACGGGGTTCCGTCCCTGCTCAGCGCGCGGAGAAGCGGTCTCACCGGGTATCTCTCCCTCGCCCGGATATAGGAAACCGGACCGCAGGAGGCGATCACGATTTCCCCGCGGCCGAGGCTTTCGATCGTTTCGCTGTAAACGCGGGTCAGTTTGATCTCGAACCGGTAGGGCGTTTTTTCGTTCAAATAGTCGATGAAGGGCTGGTAGAGCTGGAACATGATGCGGGGGTTGTATTTGGGACAGAAGCCGAAGGGGACTGTCTCCCCGGCGGCGGCCGCGGGTGTTGAAAAAAGAGAGAAACAGGCGCAGAGGACAAGCAGGACGGCAACGACTATTTTCCCCATGATCATTACCTTTGACGCCCTCGTAAAAAGTCGAGGAATGCCCCTTTTGTCATTCCGGACTTGATCCGGAATCCAGTGCTTTTTAGTTTGCATATCTCCTGGATACCGGCTTTCGCCGGTATGACGACTTTTTACGAGTTCGTCACCTTTCAATCACTGAAATTTGCGCGGGACATCGTTTACCAAGGGATCATTGTTGTCAAGTTAAAAATAACTCAAAATATCCCTTGACTTTCTCAGACAGACCCGGTAAAAGCCCACTCAACCCGGCGGATCGGTTTGGTCCGGCGGGCAACAATAGAGTTGGATATAGACATTTTGAAGTGCAAAGGCGGCCGCCATGCTCCCAAGAGTCTTGGCGGTTTTTACTTTCTGTCATCGTGTTCGTCCGACTTAAAAAATTTTAAGAAAGGAGGATGCACAGGATGTCAGAAGGTACAGTGAAGTGGTTCAATGAGCAGAAGGGCTTCGGCTTCATCGAGAAGGCCGAAGGCGGCGATGTGTTCGTTCACTACAGCGCCATTCAGGCCGGCGGTTTCAAGACTTTAACCGAGGGCCAGCGCGTCAGTTTCGACGTTGCGCAGGGCAAAAAAGGCCCGGCCGCGGAAAACGTAAGACCCCTGTAATAGGTTCGTAGAACAACAAACGACAGAGGCGCCCCGCCGCCCGCAAAGGGAGGCGGGGCGTTTTTTTTACAGCCGTCCCCGAGGCAAAACGCCTCTCTGTATCCCCGCCTTTTCAATCCGCCGGCGGCACTTTCCCCTTGACTGACCGCCGCGGGCAATGCTATCAAAAATGCATATTCGCGGCAATTTCTTGTTCTTCATTCCTTCTACGCCCTGCGCCGGGACGTGCAGGAAACATCCGGCCGGAGAAACGCGAGGAAGCCGGGGCGCCTCCCTTCGCCCCCTGCTTAGAGGCCTCGAAACGGCGGCTTTATTAAAGGGAGGATGCGATATGCTGATCGCCGGCGACATCGGAGGAACGAAGACGATCCTGGGGATTTACTCCCGGGAAGCGGGCCCCTTTGCGCCGTTGCAGGAAGCGACCTTTTCCTCCCGCCGCTACGGGGGCTTCGCTGAGCTCATCGCCGAGTTCCTTGGCCGGGCGGGCGTGAAGGCCGGGCATGCGGTCCTCGCCGTCGCCGGCCGCGTCGTGGACCAGAAAGCCTCTATCACCAACCTCCCCTGGACGATCCGCGCGGCGGAACTTGCCCGAACCCTGAATCTCCGCTCCATCCTCCTGCTCAACGACGTGGAGGCCGTTGCCGCCGCCCTCCCCCTTCTGCGGGGAGAGGATCTGCTGATTATCCAGAAGGGCGAGGCCGACCCGGGCGGGACAAGGGCGGTCGTTGCCCCCGGGACCGGCCTGGGGGAGGCGTTCCTGACCCGCGAGGACGGGGGCTTCCGGGCCCGCGCCTCCGAGGGGGGACACGCGGATTTCGCGCCGGCCGGCGATCAGCAGATCGGCCTGCTCAAATACCTGCACCCCCGCTATGGCCACGTCAGTTGGGAAAGGGTTTGCTCCGGAAACGGCATCCCCGCCATTTACGACTATCTGAAAGAGGCCGGCTGCGCCGCCGAGTCCCCCCGCCTGGCGGAGCAGTTCGCCCGGTCGGACGACCGGACCCCGCTCATCGTCGAGGCGGCGCTCGCTCCGGCCGGCCCCTGCCCCCTGTGCCGCGGGACCCTGGAGATGTTCGTTTCCATCCTCGGCGCCGAAGCAGGGAATCTCGCCCTTAAGGTCCTGGCGACGGGCGGGGTCTACCTGGGGGGCGGCATCCCGCCCCGTCTTGCCGGTCTTCTGGGCGAAGGACCGTTTATTGAGGCATTCCTGAGCAAGGGGCGCTTTTCTCGTTTCATGGAGCGGATTCCCGTCCATGTGATCCTCAACCCGAAGGCCGCGCTGCTCGGGGCCGCCGCCCGCGGGCTGAACGAATTGGAACGAGGTTTTTGACCTGAAAATACCTTTCACCCCCACCTCACCCCTTACCCTTCAAGTGGGAGAGAAGAGGGGTAATTTTCATCATCCTTTGTGACGGGGACCGTCATGAGGGTTTCAATCAGGAAAGGAGAAAGGCCATGACAACCCTGCCGTTTATCGTCCTCGGACTGGGACTCACCGCGGCCTTCCCGCCGGGCGGAGAGGGAGGAGAAATCCGCCCCCCCGCCGTGGCCGGGAGGTTCTACCCGGAATCAGCGTCCGTCCTGAGGCTCGCCGTCGAGAAATTCATGGGGGACGCCCTGCCGGCCGTCGCGAAGGAGCCCCTGGCCATAGTCGTCCCCCATGCCGGCTACATCTACTCCGGCCAGATCTGCGCCGACGGCTTCGGCCAGGTCCGAAACCGGACCTATGACTGCGTCGTCATCCTCGGGACCAACCACACCTCGCCCTCTCTTCGCAATGTGGCCCTCTACCAGGGAGGCGGCTTCCGCACCCCCCTGGGAGTCGTTCCCGTGGACGGGGAAACCGTCACGGCCCTGCTGGCCGCCTGCCCGGACTGCAAGGCCGACCGCGGTCCCCACCTCCGCGAACACTCGCTCGAGGTCCAGCTCCCCTTCATCCAGGTCCTCTTCCCGCAGGCGAAGATCGTCCCGGCGATCGTCGGCGAGGCGGACGCAGGCCTTTGCACCCGCTTCGGCGCCGCCCTGGCCAAGGTCCTCAAGGGGCGCAAGGCGCTGATCGTGGCGAGCTCCGATCTCTCCCACTACCCTTCGGCCGCCGACGCCGCCGTCGCGGACAAAAAGGTATTGGAGGCGATTGTGACGCTCGACCCGGCGGCGCTCCAGACGGCCATCCGGACCCAGATGGCCCGCCGCATCCCGAATCTCTCCACCTGCGCCTGCGGCGAGGCCCCGATCATGGCGGCGATGGCCGCCGCCGGGGCCATGGGGGCCGAGGGCGGCAGGATCGTCAGCTACGCCCATTCCGGGGACATCGCCGTGGGCGAGCGGGACCGGGTCGTCGGCTACGGCGCGGTCGTCCTGGGCTCCGGCTTCGAGAAGGTCCCGGCCGCCGCGCCGGGAGGTCCGGCCGCCCCCGACGGGCAGCTCTCGGCGGAAGACAAAAAGGGACTCCTCGCGCTGGCGCGGGAGACGATCTCCCGCTACCTTTCGACGCAGACCGTCCCGCTGCCGAGGGGGTTCGGCCCCGCCGCACTGGAGCGCCGGGGTGTCTTCGTCACCCTCAAGAAGCGCGGGGCGCTGCGCGGCTGTATCGGCCGGATGACGCCGGACCGCCCGCTGGCCAATCTCGTCGGAACGATTGCCCTGCAATCGGCCTTTGAGGATTCCCGCTTCAGCCCCGTCACTCTCACGGAGCTGCCCGAGCTCAAGATAGACATCTCGGTCCTGACGCCCATGAAACAGGTCTCGGGCCCCGCCGAGATCGTCGTCGGCAGGGACGGCGTCGTCTTCCAGAAGGGGGGCCGGTCGGCGGTCTTTCTCCCCCAGGTCGCCCCGGAGCAGGGATGGGGCAGGGACGAGATGCTCGACCACCTCGCGCGGAAGGCGGGGCTGCCGACCGGCGCCTGGCGGGAGGGGGCGCAGTTCTCGACCTTCCAGGCCCTGGTCTTCGGCGAATAACCGAGAGCCCCCATTGCACGGAGCCCCGCCCGGCGGGCGGCCGTCGAGCCCCGCCCGTTAGCCAAAGGGGTGCTTACGCCCCTTTGGAAACCCGGCAAGAGGATCACCGCGGCAAGCCGCGGGTCATAACCCTGGCGTGAGACGATGTTGAAAAAGATGACGACCGTTGTCCTGTTCATCCTCCTGGGCATTGTCGCCCTGACCGCCTATTCCGTCCTGAGGATCCGGTGGAGTCCTTCGGCCGCTCCCCCCTCGTCCGCCTCCTTTTCCGCGGAAAGCGGGCGCCTGCGCGCCCACGTGGAGGAGCTCAGCGTCCGGATCGGCCCCCGCAGCGTCCGAGATTACAGGAATATCGAGGCCGCCCGGCGGTACATCGTCGCCGCGCTCGAGGCGCTGGGCTACAACCCGGCCCTGCAGACGTACGACTACCTGGGAAAGCCTTACAGCAACGTGATCGTTACGATCCCCGGGACGGCGAAGAAGGGGGAGACCGTCCTCGTCGGCGCCCACTACGACACGGTGGACGGCACGCCCGGCGCCGACGACAACGCGAGCGCCGTGGCGGTCCTGCTGGAGATGGGCCGGATGCTGAAGGGGTTCGCCCCCGCCCGGACTCTGAAGCTGGTCTTTTTCGTCCTCGAAGAGCCGCCCTTTTTCCGGACCGAATTCATGGGAAGCGCGGTTTACGCTATGCGGGCGAAGGCCGCCGGCGAGAGGATCGCTGCAATGATCTCCCTGGAGATGCTCGGCTACTACGGCGACAGGAAGGGCGGGCAGGCCTTTCCCCTTCCCCTGATGGGCCTTTTCTACTCGACGACGCCCGATTTCATCGCCGTCGTGGGGAACCTCGGCTCGGCCGGTCTCGTCCGGCAGATCGCCGGCTCGCTCAGGCAGGGAGGCGAGATCCCCGTGGAGAGCCTCGCCGCGCCTGCCTTCGTCCCCGGCATCGACTTCTCCGACCAGTTGTTCTTCTGGAAGATGGGCTGGCCGGCGGCAATGATCACCGATACGGCCTTCTACCGGAACCCGAACTACCACGGCGAAGGGGACACGCTCGCGACGCTCGATTTCGCCCGGATGGCCCGGCTCCTCAAGGCGCTCGTCAGGACGGTCGAGGGGCTCTGCAACTCCTGAGACAGTCCCCGTATTGCCGGTCCTCCGCCCCGCCCGCGCGGCAGAAACAGGTTGACATGCCGCACATCTCTTCGTATCCTTCCCTCACTCAATAAGGAAAGAACGGGATTCATGGATGCTGTCATTTTGAAGCTTGAGAGGCTCCGCTCGCTGCTGGCGGAAATGGGAGGAGTGGTCATCGGCTACTCGGGCGGCTGCGACAGCACGCTGCTGGCGGCCGTGGCCAGGGAGGTCCTGGGAGACCGCGCGATTTGCGTCCTGGCCTTCTCGGAGACCTATCCCGCGACGGAGATCGAGGCGGCCCTGGAAACGGCCGTCGCGCTGGGGTTTGCCGTCATCCGGATCGACACGGATGAGCTCAAGGACGAGGCCTTCGCCGCCAACACCCCCGACCGCTGCTTTTTCTGCAAGCAGGAGCTCTTCGGCAAGCTCGCCGGAATCGCCGCGGAGCGCGGCCTCAAGTGGGTCGCCGACGGCGCCAACGTGGACGACTTGGACGACTACCGGCCGGGGAGCCGGGCGGCCGCCCGGCTCGGGGTCAGGAGCCCCCTGCGCGAGGCCGGCCTTACCAAGGCCGAGATCCGCGAGGCCTCGCGCCGGATGGGCCTGCCGACATGGGACAAGCCGTCGTTCGCCTGCCTCTCCTCCCGGATTCCCTACGGAACCCGGATCAAACCGGAGGTCCTCCGGCGCCTCGACGAGGCGGAGCGGTTCCTAAAAGAACTGGGCTTCCGTCAGGTGCGGGTCCGGCACCACGGCACGATCGCCCGGATCGAGGTCGAGCCAGAGGACATCCCGCGTCTCGCCGCGCCGGAAATCAGGCGGCGGGTGGCGGAAGAATTCAGGCGATTGCAGTATTTCTATGCAACCATCGATCTCGACGGCTACCGCATGGGGAGCATGAACGCCGTCCTCGAGCGGGAGAAGAAGGAGTGACATGGACGGTCAACGGCTCAAGGAACTTTTCGAAGCGGTGCAATCCGGCGCTCTGCCGGTGAACGAGGCGCTCGAGCGGCTGCGCGGTCTGCCCTACGAAGATCTCGGATGCGCGAAGCTCGATCTGCACCGGGGCATCCGGACCGGCTTCCCGGAGGTGGTCTTCTGCCAGGGGAAGACCGCCGAACAGGCGGTCGAAATCGTCAAGAGGCTCGCCGGACACCACGCGAAGGTCCTCGCGACCAGGGCGGCGCCGGAGGTTGCCGAGCGGATCGCCGCGGAGGTGCCGGGTTGCACATACCACGACACCGCCCGGATCCTGGTTGTCGAACGACCAGCGAAGAAGCGAGCCGCAAAGGTCGCCAAACACGCCGGCGACCCAAAATACATCATGGTCCTCTGCGCCGGGACGGCGGACATCCCCGTCGGGGAAGAGGCCGCGGTCACGGCGGAGACGATGGGGAGCCGCGTCGAGCGCGCCTACGACGTCGGCGTCGCCGGCCTCCACCGGCTCCTCGACCAACGGGAAAAGATCATGCGGGCGAACGTCCTGATCGTCGTCGCCGGGATGGAAGGGGCGCTGCCGAGCGTCGTCGGGGGGCTGGTCTCCCGCCCGGTGATCGCCGTGCCGACCAGCGTCGGCTACGGGGCAAGCTTCGGGGGGCTCTCGGCGCTCCTGGCGATGCTCAACTCCTGCGCCGCCGGCGTCGCCGTGATGAATATCGACAACGGCTTCGGCGCCGGGTACTTCGCCCACCTGGTGAACAGGTGAAACTCTCATGACGGCCGGCCGTCACAAAGGATGATTAGAATTCCCCCTCCACACTTCCTCCCCTTGAGGGGGTTAACAATCTTCCTCCCCCTCGAAGGGGGATGGTTGGGGTGGGGGTGAAAGGCGTGTTCAGATGAAAATTGCCTATTTTGACTGCTTTTCAGGAATCAGCGGCGACATGACGCTCGGGGCGCTCATCGGCGCGGGGGCCGATCCGGAGCGGCTCCGGGAGGCGCTCGCCGGCCTCGCCCTGGACGGCTGCCGGCTCGAGATCGGCCGGAAGGCCGCCGGATATATTGAGGCGACCGACGTCCGCGTGATTCTCGACGACCGCCGCCGCCCCCCGCAGCGAAGACTCAAAGACGTCCTCGCAATCATTGAAGGCGCGGATCTCCCCGATGAAGTGAAGCGGACGGCGGGGGGGATCTTCGGGCGGCTCGCCGAGGCCGAGGGCCGCGTCCACGGCCGCTCTCCGGAAGAGGTCCATTTTCACGAGGTGGGAGCGCTGGACGCGATCGTCGACATCGTCGGGACGGCCGTCTGTCTCGAGCTGCTCGGCCGGCCGAAGGTCGTTTCCAGCCCCATGCCTACCTTCCACGGCTATGCCAAAGGCTCGCACGGCGTCTTCCCCCTGCCCGCCCCGGCCGCCGCCGAGCTCCTGCGCGGCGTTCCCTGGCGCAAGCTCGACATCGAAGGGGAGCTGGTCACGCCGACCGGCGCGGCGATCATCACCGGGATCGCCGCCGAATTCGGACCGCTTCCCGCCATGAAAATCGAGCGGATCGGCTACGGCGCCGGGAAGAACGACTACGGCATCCCGAACGCGCTCAGGGTCATGATCGGGGAGGAGACCGCCCCCGCCGCGGCGCAGGCGGTCGCGGTGCTCGAGACGAACATCGACGACCTCAACCCGCAGTTCTATGAAACCGCCGTGGAGCGGCTCTTCGCGGCGGGAGCTCTGGACGTCTTTCTGACCCCGATCCAGATGAAGAAGAACCGGCCGGGGACGCTGCTTACGGCGATCTGCGAGCCGGCCCTCACAGAGACCCTCGCGGATATCGTCCTGGCGGAGACATCGACCCTGGGCGTGAGGATCTCCCGGCGGGAGCGCGTCTGCCTGGAGCGCCGCTGGAAAGAGATCGCAACCGAGTTCGGGACGATCAGGATCAAGATCGCCGAGCGCAGCGGCAGGGAGATCGGCGCCTCGCCCGAGTATGAGGACTGCAAGCGGGCCGCCCTCAGCCACGGCGTCCCCGTTCGCCGCGTCCACGAGAGCGCCCTGGCCCGCTTCCGGGCAGACAAAACTTAGAGAGATTAAGTAATCTTTCAACGCCTCTGAAGCGAAAGGGGAAGCTCCAGGTTGTTTTCCTCGAGCAGTTCCCGGTTCGCGAGGATCTCCGCCGCCGGGCCGTCCGCGGCCACCGTCCCGTCCCTCATCACGAGGCAGCGCCCGCAGACGTCGAGGATCAGATCGAGGTCGTGCGAGGCGATGATCTTGGAGTGCCTGAAGCCCTTGAGCAGCCCGATGAGCGCCCGCCTCGATTTGGGGTCCAGGTTCGCGGCCGGTTCGTCCATCGCCAGGATATCCGGCGCCATGGCCATGACCGCGGCGATGGCGACGGAGCTCTTCTGCCCGGCGGAGAGGTGGTGCGGCGGCTTGTCCTTGAGTTCGAGGCCGTTGACCATGCCGAGGGCCTCGCGCACCCGCTCCCGCACGTCCGCTTCCTCCATCCCCAAGTTGAGGGGGCCGAAGGCGACGTCTTCGAAGACAGTCGGCATGAAGAGCTGGTCGTCAGGATTCTGAAAGACGACGCCGACCTTCCGGCGGATCTCCCGCCGGGTCTTTTTCGTGAGGGGGAGATCCCCGATCGTCACCGTTCCCGCCGTCGGCATCAGATAGCCGTTCATATGCTGGAGAAGCGTGGATTTCCCCGCCCCGTTGGCCCCGACGACGCCCACGGCCTCCCCGTGGACGATCCGGAAATTGACCTCCCGGAGCGCCTGCGTCCCGTCGGGGTACCGGAAAGAGACGTCCCTGAACTCGACGATGTGATGGCTCATAAAATCAACTCCTGCGCCAGGCGGCCGATCCAGTCGGCAACCCGGAAATAACGGAAAACGACAAGAAAAGCGGCGGTCGCCGCCAGGAATACAACGTCCGCCGCCGCAAGGCGGGACCGCCTGAGCTCCGGGATGTCTCCCTGAAAACCCCGGGAGAGCATGGCGTAGTAGATCCGCTCCGCGCGATCGACGGTCCTGATGAAAAGGGTCCCGATCAGCCGCGCGAACACCCTCATGCCGGCGCCGCGCCCGCCGAACGACCGCATCTCCCGGGCGCGGACGATCCGCATCGCCTCTTCCATCAGGACAAACAGATAGCGATACAGAAAAAGGAGCTGCGAAATGAAAAGCGCTGGGAAGCCGAGCCGGCGAAGGGCATGGCAGACGCCGGGGAACGATGTAGTGGCGATCAAAAGGAGCGCCGCGCTGACCGTGAGGGCAAACTTCAGGAGGATCGAGACAAAGGAGAGCCAGCCCGCCGATATGGATATCCCCGCGACGACGGCCGCCGTCCCGGTATCCAGAAAGGGATTGAAGACGCCGATAAAGACCGCGAAGGGGGAGACGATCAGCACCTTCTTGAGGATGAACAGAGGTGGGATTTCGCCGACCGCCGTCAGCAGCGCCGGGAACAGGAAGAAGGGGACCAGGGAGACGACCTCGTATTTGGGAAAGGAAACGACGGTGAACAAAAACAGCATCGCCCCCAGCACCTTGGCGCGCGGGTCGAGGCGGTGCACACAGGTGTCCCCGTAGGAAAGCCGGTCCAGACGGCCGATCGCGAAATAGCGTTCGTCGAACGTCATGGCGCCGCCGGATATGATATTGTTCCAGAAAGACGTTTATGCAGCAAAGTATTATGAATCCGTAAAATTCTTGTAATCGTCACTCCTGCGAATCCCGGATCAGAGTCCGGGACAGGCCCATGAGTCCGGAAATGCTTGAATGAACCGGATTCCGGCTTGCACGGGAATCACGGAATATAGGGTTCCCGGAATTTTTTACGAAGCCGTCACGTATCCCTGCGCCGGAAGGCCCTGATCCCCATGCCCACGGCCACGATCATCCCCATGACGATGCCCGCGCCGATGAGACCGGCTGCGGAGGTCCCCCCGTCGATTCCCGGCCGGCCGGGGGCGGAGTCCTCTTTTGTTGTCTCATTCTCCGCCGGCCTGAAGTTGTAATCGGGCAGGAATGCCGTCCTTTCCTGGATGGCTTTGAGCGCCGGGGCGATCCCGCGCCCGCTCTCCGGCAGTTCGCTTCTGCCGTAGGCCTTCTCAATGGCCCATTCCAGACCGTCGGGGTTCGTGGAAGCGAACCAGGAGAGGACCCCGCCGGTTATGACCGCCAATACCGCAAAGACAAGGACAACCCTCTTGAGGGAAATCTTCCCGCCTGGGGACGGGGAAGAAGGAACGCCCTCGAGGAGCTCCGGTCTGGCCCCGCGCACATAGTTGATCACCCCCGCGGTAACGAAGCCCTCCACCAGGCCGATGGCCAGGTGGATCGGCTGCATCAGCAGGGCGAACGGGCCGAAGGGCAATTCGCTCTTGCCTGATAAAAGCGTCTCCAGGACGACCGAGAAGGCGCCCAACTGCAGGGCGCAAATGGCGCTCGCGACGGACGCGACGGCGGTCCGCCCGGGGCTGCCGCCCCCGCCGGCGAGCGGCCTGTAGATGAGCGGATAGGCCAGATAGCAGGGATAGAAGCCGAGGTTCCAGATATTGCAACCGAGGGCCAGCAGGCCGCCGTCGGCGAAAAAGAGGGCCTGGACCGTCAGGACCGAGGCCATGACGAGGAAGGCCGCGTGGGGCCCCAGGATGACGGCGAGGATCATCCCGCCGCCCAGATGCCCGCTCGATCCTGTCCCGGGAATCGTGAAATTGACCATCTGCGCCGCGAAGATGAAGGCGCCCAGAACCCCCATCAGGGGGATGAGTTTATCGTCGAGCCGCTCCCTGAGTTTCTTCGAGGCATAGCCTCCGACCGCAGCCGTTCCGGCCCACATCGTCGCCCCCACCGCGGGGGAAAGCAGGGCATCCGCCATGTGCATGACTGTTCTCCTATTCTATCTCCCGCCCGGTGCTGGACATGCTCAGGGTCGCGTGGCGAACCCCTTTGACGGCCTTCAGTGCGTCGGCAAGTCTCCGGACGTCCTGGGCCTTCCCCCGCGCGGCCACGATCTCCAGGCAGTTGTCGTGGTCCAGATGGATATGCTGCGTGGAGATGATCACCCCCTGAAAATCGTGCTGGAGATCGGTGACCATTCTGAGGATGTCCCTCTTGTGGTGGTCGTAGATCAGGGTGATCGCGCCGGCCACCTCCCGGCCCCCCTGCCATTCCTGCTGAACAAGCTCCCGCCGGATCAGGTCCCGGATGGCCTCCGAGCGGTTGGTGTACTGCTTTTCCCGGATCAGGTCGTCAAACCTCTCCAGGAGCGATTTTTCCAGGGAAACCCCGAAACGGACCAGTTCCGACATCGCCGCGCCTCCGTATCACGTTTTTCGGCTTTGTAACACACAGGCGGGACTTGTCAAGGATTTTTTGAAGATCAATACCGCTTCATGAGGTGCTGGACCGCCTTGTCCAGGCCGTCCAGGGTCAGCTCGAACATGGGAAAGATCTTGCCGATGGCGCCGATGGTCCAGGTGTACCCCCAGCTTGACTCCGCCTGGGGATTGAGCCAGACGGCATGGCGGAAGGTCCGGGCGAGGAACTTCAGGCGCTCCTCGCTGCTGCGGTTCTCCGTCTCGCCGACGTAGAGGGAGCCGTTGGTCCACATCAGCTCGCTGGGGGCCATCGCCGCGTCCCCCACGATGATCAGCCGGGTGTCGGGGTCCCGGCGCACGAACTCCTCAACGGCCTCCGGCCTGAGATGGCGCTGCGGATCCAGCCAGACGCACTTATAGATCGTGTTGTGGAAATAGTAGATCCGCAGGTCCTTGAACTGGGAACGGGCGTAATTGAAAAGCGTCTGGACGATATCGACATAGGGGTCCATCGACCAGCCGCCGTTGTCGATCATCAGGATGACCTTGAGCCGGTCGGCGAGGCGGCGGTCGAAGACGATCGATATCTCGCCGCCGCTTTTCATCGTCTCGTAGATCGTCTTGTCCACGTTGACAATGTCCCGGGGACCGTGGGGGATCATCCTCCGGAGCCTTTTGAGGGCCTCGCCCATCTGGATCTCGGTGAGGGGGCCTTCCTGGCTGTAGTCCCGGTAGCGTCTTTCCAGCGCCACCTTCACCGCGGATTTCCCCCGCGAGGCGCCGCCTACACGCATCCCGCCGGGGTGCCGGCCGGAATGGCCGACGGGGGAGGTCCCCCCCGTCCCGATCCAGCGGCTGCCGCCGTGATGGGCCTCCTTCTGCTCCTTGAGCCTCTCGAGAAAGTAGCGGATCAGTTCTTCCGGCGTGTATTGGGCGAGCTGCTCCTCGTCGAGGCCGAGCGCCTCCGCCATCTCCCGCGGGTTCTTCAGCCATTCATCGAGAAGAGCCTTGGCGATATCGGAGAGTTCTATCTCCTCCGCCTCCGGAATCGCCGCCCCCCTAAAGTAGTGGGCAAAGACCTGGTCGTAGGCGTCGAAGTAGCGTTCGCTCTTGACGAGGATGGCGCGGGCCGCGGTGTAGAAGTCGTCCAGGGAGGCGATCAGCCCCAGCGAGAGGGCCTTCTGAAGGCGCAAAAAGGACGTGGGGGTGGCGGGAACCCCCCGTTCCCGGAGCATATAGAAGAAACGGACGAACAAGGCCTTCTCCCTCAAATTACCCGCGCCGCCAGGATTGTCGAGCGGGATGCGGAAATTCCCCGGATGCACCTCAGCGGCGGGCCTGCCCCGTCTGCTGGATCGCGAGGCTCAGATCCAGGCTCTTCTTGAAGAGCACCCCCAGATAGGGGATCTCGCCGCCGCGGAGGACATCTACGTTGAAATCGGGATCGGACCTGAGCGCGCGGATCCAGTTGATCAGCTCCCGGGTCGCCGGCTTCTTCTCGATTCCCCGCAGCTCGCGGAGGCGGTAAAACGTGCCGAGCGAGGCCCGGACCAGCTCCTCGGAGAGGTCCGGAAAATGGACGGCGAGGATCATCCGCATCATCTCCGGATCGGGGAAGGCGATGTGGTGGAAGTTGCAGCGGCCGAGGAAGGGGTCCGAGAGGTCCTTCTTCGCGTTGGAGGTGATGACGATCACCGGGCGGTGCCTGGCGCTTATGGTCTTGTCGATCTCGATGATATCAAACTGCATCTGGTCGAGGACGTCGAGCATGTCGTCCTGGAAGTCGGTGTCGGCCTTGTCGATCTCGTCGATCAGAAGGACCGTCCGGGAGTCGGAGGTGAAGGCCTGGCCGATCTTTCCCATCCGGATATACTCCTCGATGTTGCTGACGTCCCGCTTGGAATCGCCGAAGCGGCTGTCGTTGAGGCGGGTGAGGGTGTCGTACTGGTAGAGGGCGTCCAGAAGCTTCATGCTGGATTTGACGTTCAGGACGATCAGCGGCATCTCCAGGCTCTCGGCGATGGCGTGGGCGAGCATCGTCTTTCCCGTGCCCGGCTCCCCCTTGAGCAGGAGCGGCATCTCCAGTGCTATGGAAACGTTCACGATCTTAGCAAGTTCGTCGTCGAGGACGTATTTGGCGGCCCCGCGGAAGCGGCCGGGCTCGCAGACCTCATTCATTTTCTACCTCCCGTTGGGCGATGGTTCATCCTTCGGCAAGAAGACGGATTGGGAATCCGCCCCCGCCCCTAAATCTGCAATGCGCCCGTCCGGAACCTGATTTTCGTGGCGCAAAATGGACTATTAGCGGATGGCCGGGAAAATTTCCACTGCTTTTTCCGAGAAGAGCCCATATCTCCCCACCACTTGTAGAGAGTTATGTGATATATTTTCGCCTGCCGGGCGCAGATCTCCTGACCGCGCCCCGGACATCTTGAGGAGGCGCTGTGATCTACCGCCGTGAAGACCGCAAAATATGCGAGGCGCTGCTCAGGGAGGCGCGGGAGCGCGGGGACTGCTTGAAATCCGTCCCTGAGCTTGTCGTCGCGGTGGGTCGCCAATTTCTGGGCGCGCCTTACGAGGCGGACACGCTCGAGCGCGAAGGAAAAGAAGGACTCATCGTCAACCTGCGCGCCTTCGACTGCGTGACCCTGATCGAAACCGTCGCCGCGCTTGCCCTGACCGTTCGCGCGGGGGAAACCGCCTTCGCCGCATATGCCGCCGCCCTGGAGCGGATCCGCTACCGCCGGGGGAGATGCGACGGGTACGCCTCCCGCCTCCATTACTTCACCGACTGGCTTTTCGACAACGCCCGCAAGGGCATTGTCCGGGACATCACCGCCGAGCTCGGCGGCATCCCTCTGCGTAAGGAGTTTCACGCCCTGACGGACCGCCGCGCGGACCGTCCGCCCCTGCGAGACCCCACTGAGTTCCGCCGGATGCGGATCATCGAAGGGATCTGCTCCCGGCGTCCCCTGCTTTACATTCCTAAAGCCGGCCTGGGCGGGAGCGAGAAACGGATCGCCGCCGGCGCGATCATCGCGATCACCACGGCAGAAAAGGGGATCGACGTGAGCCATGCGGGGATCGCCGTCCGCGGCCGCCGGGGAGTTCATCTTCTTCACGCTTCGAGCGCCGCGGGGAAGGTCGTCCTGTCGGATATTACGCTTTGCCGTTATCTTGCTGCCCGACGCTCCCGGACGGGCATCATCGTCGGCCGGATTATCGACGCTGAGGTGTAGACTGCGCAGACCGGCATCGAAAGCCCTGTAGTCGATCTGGAAGAAAGCGGAATCAGAGGATGTCGAGGAGGGAGTCGAGGGCCGCGTCGTCGCAGGCCACGTCCCGGAAGATCTCCCGGACGAGGTCCCGATCCAGGCGAAGGAAATCCTCCTCGCGGGAGGTGACCAGCAGCCCGCCCATGTCCACCGCGCCGGGACTCACGAGGAGCCTCTCCGTCCCCTCCCGGAAATAGGCGTCCGGCCGGTGCTTGCGCCTTGGAAAGAGGATCAGCCGCCACCCCCGACCGGTATAAGCGCACAGCATATTGAGCAGCGGCTCGCCTTCGGCCCCGGTCAGGCGGCCGAGCGCCCGGAGGACCTCCGCGACCGCGGCGGCAACGAACGCCCCGGCCTCCCCTTCGATGACGAGCGCGCCCCTTCCCAGGCCACCCGTCCGGCACAGAGTAACGCCGTTTCGCCGCGCTATCCTCGCGCGGTTCCCGGGGGAAAGGACATCCCTTTCCACCGGCAGGCAACCGGCGGGGGCCGCCTGGAAATGGAGATGGTCGGGCGCCGAGGCCCCGCTGCGCGGCCCGTTGTAGAAAACGATCCTTCCGGGGCCGAAGTCCGCCGAAAGCCGCAAGAGGTCGCCGAGACGGTCCGGCAGCGCCTGGGGCAGATGATCGAGGCTCGCGATCGTCAGATGGTCCGGCAGGATCGGCGCGGGGTTGCACAGGACGAGATATTCATCCCTGTAGAGGATCGCCTGCTGCTGGGCAGGCAGGTTTCCGGGACACAGAAAGCAGGGGCGCCTCCGGATCGATTCGGGATCGACCGCGGCGCTCATACTCACGATCCGCCGTGGATTGAACTGGATGCACACCTTCATGGCGCCGTCGCGGATTTCCCGGCTATGGGCCGCCTGCAGGGAGGAGCAGCCAGCCGCCAGCGCCGGCCACCCTTCCCTCTGCCGGGCAAGGAGCTCGGCCGAGAGTTCGGCAAGCGGCGGGTCTCCTTTATCCGCCGGGAAAATAGCGTACAGTCTGTCCTTTACATCACTCTCCATCCCGCTGTTCCCCGCCGGCCGGCAATCCTGACGGCTATATAATAAAATCGGAATCTCCCCCCTGACGGGGAGATCGTTTTTCCCCTCCCCCTTGAAAGGGGTGATGATTTTTCACCCCTCCCCCTTGACGGAGGAGGATCGGGGTGGGGGTGATCGACCCTTCTTTGCGTCCTATTTTCCCCTACAATTAATTCCCCTCTGTGCCTTGTTAAGCCGCCGGCGGGCCCGGATCTCGATCGTCCGGAGCCGGTCCTTGTAGGCATCATGGCGGTTCGCCTGCTCGACGGACAGCGAGGCGTCGGTGTTCCCTTCCCAGCGGCGGCAGAGGTAGATGCTCTCGTAGATCCTCCCGACCCGGTATTCCCTCGAAATGCGGAGGGCCGCCGCGTAATCCTCCCCGTACCCGACATTGGGAAAGCCGCACCTGCGCAGCACCTCCGTCGCAAAGGCCCTGGGCGCCCCCAAGCCGTTGACGCGCAGGAGATTGTTCCGGCCGTTGTCGTCGGTCCACTCCCGGTGGTCGATGACGCCCGGCGGTATCTCGTTCAAATCCCCGTCCACGACTGTGTATGCGCCGACGGCCATCGCGCAGTCGCCCGTGCGCAGGAGGTGGACCAGCCGCCGGAGGGAATCAGGAGCCTGGTAGAGGTCGTCCGAATCGAGCTGGACGGCGTACCGGCCGCAGTCCGCCGAATAAATCGCCTCGTTCCAGCAGCCGCCGATGGAGAGGTCGCGCCGCGCCGGAATGAGATGTTTGATAGCAGGCTTCTTCCGGGCGAGCCCGGCAACGATGGCCGTGGTCCCGTCCGTGGAGTGGTTGTCCACGACTATCACGTTGAAAGGAAAATCCGTTTCCTGCGCGAGGGCGCTCTTGATTGCCTCGGCCACGGTCCGGACCCGGTTCCGGACGGGGATGACGACGCTCGCCTCGACGGGAAAGGGCCGTCCCGCCGTTGGGAGCGGAACTTCCTTGAATTCCGGAGGGAGCCAGGCCCCGAGCCTTTTCAGGTACGCCGTCGCCGCCTCCTCCATCTCCTCCTGGACCGAGCGGTTGGCGGGGTCGCAGTAGGCGAAGTGGACCAGGAGCATCTTCGAGTCGTCCGCCGCATTCTCCGGGACCGCCTCCGCAACGAGAGAGAGTCGTTCCGGCAGGCGGAAGAAATCGCTCTCGAGGGAGAGCCTGAGCCGCAGGTCGTACCAGCCTGCCCACCGGTACGGGGAGATCGGCCCGTGTTTACGGACGGCCCGGCGGGCGGCGGCCGTCTTAAGCAGGACCAGCGGGCCGAAATCGAAGCCGTCGCGGATGCTCCCCGGCTGATAATCGATGACGGGGCGCTCCTCGAGGGCATCCCCGGCGAGCTTGGCGTAGTCCGCATAGACCATCCCCGCCCCCGCGGCCTCGGCCGCCTCCATCAGGCGGGCCAGCCCGCGGGAGTCGATCCGGACATCCCCCGCGGCGGGAAAATACAGCAGGTACCGCGTCTTGATTCGGGGGAGAAGGTCGTTCCACATCCGGCCCGAGAAGGGGCCGTCCGTCGCCAGCGCCTCGCACCGGTGCGGGCACGGCCCCGGTGCGCCCGAATGGACGACAACGGCCCCGCGGATGAAAGGATTTTCAAGGAGCTCTTTGAGGAACGCCTCCTGCCGGGGGTGCGCCCCCTCAAAAAGGACGGCGGTAATCATATTGATACCTTTACTCAACTTGGCAATCACGTCCCGGAATCGCGCATTGTAGATTTTTCGGGGCACCCTGTGCGCGCAGCGGAGCGCCCGCCGGGAAAACTGTCTGAGCGCGAAGCGCGAGTTTTTTCCCGGCAGCGCAGCGAGCAGCTACAGGGTCGAAAAATGTACAGCGCGCGGAGGGACGTGATTGTCAAAGGTTTCAAAAGAATTAACCATCTCTGCCTCTCATACCAGGAAATCCACCGGCTGGATGCCGTATTCCGAGGGGTGGAGGCTCCTGACGATGTTTCGCCGGAAGGCCCCCGTGCCGTGGTCCCGCTCCGCCAGATCCGCCGTCTGCCCTTTTCGGAACCCGGCCCCCCGGCCGTCCTCCAGGATGACGACTTGGGGCCGCCCGGCCTCGGCGCCTTCCGGGGTTTCCAACACCAGGCACATCTCGCCCGTGTCCAGCATCAGGAGCGTCCCCACGGGAAACACCCCGAGCATGTTGACGAAGACCTTCAGGAGGATGGGATCGAAGTCCTTCCCCGCCCCTTCGAGCATCATGGTCAGGACCCGGTCGGGGCTCAGCGCGACCGGGCGATAGATCCGGGGCGAGGTCATCGCGTCGAAGATGTCGGTGATCGTCAGGATCCGCCCGAAGAGGCTCAGGGGCTTTTTGCGGTCCGTCTGGGGGTAGCCGGACAGGTCGTACTTCAGATGATGCTCGAAGGGCGGCAGGAGTATCTTCGCCTTGAGCTCCCGGGGGGCGTTCAATCTGACGATCTGGCGGACGCTGTTGATGGAATGTTCCTTGATCTGGTCGTACTCGTCCTCGGTCAGCCTGTCCGGCTTGGCAATCAGATCGTGGGAGATCTCCACCTTTCCGAGGTCGTGGAACAGGCCGCTGATACCCAGCCGCTCCAGGGAGAGCCGGGACAGGCCGATCCTCTTCCCCATGCACATCGAGAGGATCGCCACGTTGACGGAGTGGGTGTAGGTATAGTCGTCATAGTCGCGGATCGTGCTCATGCCCAAGAGGACGGAGTCGTCCTCAATCATGAGGTCCACCATGTTCTGGATCATCCGTTTGGCCTTGTGGACCCCCGCCCGCTGGCCGGATGTCATCTTCTCGGCCACCTCCCGGATCGATGTCATGGCGTGGGAATAGCTCCGGCGCGCCCTTTCCCCCCTCTCGGTGGCGGGCGGCGGGACAAGGTCCGGATCCGCTTCCAGGACGATCTCGACCCAGGGGAAGTTCCCCTGCTGCAGTTCCCCCAGGAGCCAGGCCAGGGGTTCCTCCCGGCGTTCGGCGTTGTTGAGCAGATGGGCAAAGGCAACGATCCCGCCGGGGGAGGCCTTTCGGAGGGAGGGGTGGAAGCGAAGCCCCGCCAGAGAGCGCTTTTCGAAGTATTGCAGCATGTCCCGGACGAGGCCGGCGTTGTCCGGACGGTACGGCAGCGGTTCTTCCTGCAGGTAAAACCGGCCGCGGGAGACCTGGACCGTCAGGCTCTCCCCGCCCGCGCAGGACAGGTCGATAGCCCGCATGAACTCCGCCACGCAATCCAGGAGAAGCTGATTGTCCGAGTGGTGGATCTTGACCGTCCGGAGCAGCCGGAAAAGGGCCCTGAAGAACAGCTCGCCCGACATGATCCGCTGTTTGTTCACCTCTGCGTTCAACGGCCCTGCCTCCTCATCCTCTGGTCTTCCTGCGCCGCCCACCGGCAAGCGGATCGCACCCCGCGTAAGAGGCTCCGGGAGGCCTTTTGCAGCGCCACCCGGGCGCCCGCCTCGTTTTTCATCGCCAGCAGGGCCAGGGCGGCGCCCCGGCGGGGGACGCCGCCGCCGATCCCCAGAAACGCCTTCCAGTCCTTCTTCAGAAGGGCCCCCTCCAGAAAGGGGAGGGAGCGGGGCGAGGCGCACCGCCCCAAAGCCAGCCAACAGGCGATCAGATGCTGCCCGTCCTTCATTCGAAACCGTTCGTGCTCGAGGTACTCCCGCAGGAGTTCCTCGGCGGCCGGGTTTCTCTGCTTTCCCAACTGTTCGAGGACCAGGCGACGGATGGCCGGCCGCGGGTCTTCGATCAGGGGGAAGAGCCTCCGGATGTTCTCCGGATCGCGGGCAAGCAAGGTTTTGATAGCATCCCTGCGGACCTGCTCGGGGGCATCGTTCGCCAGCCCGAAGAGCAGCTCGGCGGGGCCAGGCCCCTCCAGCTCTCCAAGAACCGGAATGAGCTTTCTGACCAAAGGCTCCGCCGCCGTCTCCAGCAGCCGCTCCAGGGGTTGCAGGTCGCGGCCGGCATGAACGCCGAAGACCCCTCTGAGCAGTTCCTCGGCGCGCGGGAAACCGTCGCCCGCCAGCAGCGGCGCCAGGGAAATGATCGCCTCCGGAGAAAACAGCAGCAGGGCCTGCCGGAGTTCCTCCCGGCGCCCGGCATCCATCGTCTCGACCTGCGGCCATGCCTCCTGCAGGGCGCCCAGCACTTCGGGGCCGGAGATTTGTTTCCGGAAATCGTCCAGCAGGACCCGGGTCCAGGGCCTCTCCGGCGCGCAGGATTCCTGCAGGGCGGCCAGGCTCTCCAGGAATTTCCGGGCGAAGGAAAATTCGCCTTCGGCGAGGGTGTACCGGAACTCTTCGACCAGGAAATCGAGGATGACGGAGAAATTGCCCGGCTCGCGCTGTTCCTTGAGGATGATCATCAGCACCTCAAGGACGTCTTCCGTGCTGTCGCGCGTCTCCTCATCGAGGATCAGGGCCGCCAGTTCCCCCTCCTCTTCCGGGGTGAGCTTCCAATAGTCGATCGAGGCTTCCGGAAGAGAGACCCGCACGGCGGGGGCGGCCCGGTCATCTTCGTCTTCCTGTTCCTGCGCCGCCGGGGCCTCCCCCGGGCTTGCCTTCAGCAGGGAAAAATCCAGCAGAGGCTCGGCCTCCCACAGGACGTCCTCGTTGTGGTATTTCAGGTGGTGAAAATCGGCCTCCCACAGCGCCGTGACCAGATCCCCCTCCGCGTCCTCCTTGACGGTCCGGTAGCGGTTGATCAGCCCGAAGAAGCCGCCGAGCTCCTCCTGGGTTATGCCAGGGTGGAATTCGAGCCACTGGATGCCTTCCCGAAAGAGCTGGAAGGTAAGTTCCTCCTGCTGGGGAACGCTCTGCCCGACCGGCTCGCCCCCGAACAGGAATCGTTCCTTTTCGATGGTCAGCATGAGGGATTCGCGGCCGGCCAGAAATCCGTCCAGGCGGTCCCGGACGACCGCCAGCGACTTCCGGCAGACGGCATGGTCTTCCGGATAAAGGGAGTAGTTCCGCAGGGCAACGAGAACCGACCCGATAATATCACTGACCGCGCGGATGTCCTCGGCGGCGGGACGTTCTTCCATAATGGACGGGGATTCCCCGTGGGGCCGGTCTTGCATGAGCCTCCTTGCCGGCGGCGTAAGATTCGGATTATGCTGACCGTCTAACTATAGGAAAGAGAGGCCGGCCTGTCAAGAAACAATCAGCTTTTCCTATAACACTCTTTTTTGGTAATATTTCATATGTGACAACCTCGTAAAAAGTCGGATTTCCTGAAATGTGTCATGGTGAGCTTAAGCTCAGGGTGACAAAATGGACTTTTTACGAGACTGTCAAGCATGAGTCAAAAAGGATTATTTCGTCGGCCGCCCGGTGCTGGATTTTCCGTTCCGGTTGTGTTAATCTTTTTTCAAACAGAAGGCGCCTGTCCGGGGAGGGGGCTCGTTCAGCTCCCTTTGGGCTTCCGGAACAAGCCCCCTCTTTGATCCTCCAGTGATGAGGCGAGACCTTTGAATTTCTCCGTAAATGGTATAAGTTGTCATTCCCGTGCAAACGGGAATCCAGTATTTTCAGTTTTTTATGGATTCCCGCCTTTGCGGGAATGACAGTGTGGGTGATTTTTCAAAGGTCTCAAGGCGTCTTCCCCGGCCCTGTGGGGAGAGAGCAAAGTCGGCGATAACCGCCGGAATTTCAGAGGATGCAATGAACCCGAGAGCGAAGCCTGGCACGAACGGAGACAACCCGCCGCCCGCCCGCATGGTCTTGAGCCTGCTCCGGTTTGCAAGCCTTCTTTTTTTCCTCCTGCTCCTCCAGGTTCGGCCGGCCGGTGCGGACTGGAATCCGCTTGTCGAGCGCCTCGCCGCCGACGGTTTCGACCGCCGGACAGTGGAAGCCCTCTTCACCAGGCAGGAAGCCCGTTTCGAGCCGGATGCGATGGCCGGAAAAATCAGGAGCCTGATCCAGAGCCTTACTCCCGTGCCCGACTCCCTCGCCGCCAAGCTCAAGGACGCAGTCCAGGAGAAATATCTCACAAGCTGGATGGTCGCCCGCGCCCGTTCGTATCTCCGGGAAAACATGTCCCTCCTGGAGGAAATCCAAGCCCGCTACGGGGTTCCCAAGGAGATCGTCGTCTCGATCCTTCTTATCGAAACCCACCTCGGGGAAAACACCGGCAACCGAATCGCCTTCAACAGGCTTGCCAGCATGGCCCTCTACCCCGATCTGGAGGCGATCCGCCCCTACCTGGGCGCCTCCCTGATCACCCCGGACAACCTGGAATATGCCCGCCGCCGCTGCCGGGAGAAGGCAGACTGGGCCTACAGTGAACTCAAGGCCCTGCTCCGCCTGGCCGCCCGGGACAGCCTGGATCCGATGAGCATCCGCGGGTCGATCTACGGGGCGATCGGCCTTAGCCAATTCATGCCCTCCAATATCTTTGCCTACGGCGTAGACGCCGATGAGGACGGCCGCATCGACCTGTTCGCCAAGCCGGACGCCCTCCACAGCATCGCCAATTACCTGCATAAACACGGCTGGAAAAGGGAGGTCGACATCAGGAACCAGGAACGCATCATCTTTGCCTACAACCACAGCACCGTCTATGCAAACACGGTCCTGGCGATCGCCGAAAAGCTGCGGGGCCGCCGGTAGCGCCCAGCCCCCGCGCCGCAGCATCCCCCCTCCGGCGCCGCCTGCCTAACATAGGCGACTTCGCAAAAAGTCACAAATCACCCTCCCCTCAAGGGAGGGGAGACGGATTTCTTGCGAGGGCGTCAAAATTTACGCCGGGACAACCTTTTTGGGTCGGTTCTCCGGGACGGGTGCCGCCTCCCCCTTCTCATTGACACGCCCTCTCCGATTGGTTATATTATGGCCGTGGCGAAAACGGACGCCGGTAACAATGGATATGGAAAAGGGGCTTCCATGACGCCTGAACCGGGAATCCTGTCGGAAGTCGGCGTGAAAACGGACCGGGAGATCCGGGAACCGAAGCTGTACCGGGTGATCCTGCACAACGACGATTACACGACGATGGACTTCGTCGTCGAGGTCCTCATCTCCGTTTTTCACAAGCCGGCGGCGGAGGCGACGAAGATCATGCTCGACGTCCACAGAAAAGGAAAAGGGTCCTGCGGGATCTATACCTACGACATCGCGTCTACGAAAATCGCCCAGGTCCACCAGTTGGCCGCCCGGAAGGAATTCCCGCTGAAATGTTCCCTGGAGGATGCCTGACCGCCGTCAGAGGGGTAAGGGGTTAAATCATGAAGATCAGCGAAAACCTCAACCGGATCATCATGGCCGCCTATGCCGAGGCCAACGTCCGGCGGCATGAGTTTATCACCCCGGAACACCTCCTGTACGCCTGTCTTTTTTTCGATGAAGGGAAGGAGATCATCGCCAATGCCGGCGGAGATCCGGCCCATCTGAAAAAGATCCTCGAAAGGCATCTCGACGGCAACGATACGATCTCGACCGCGACCCGGGCCATTCAGTCCCTCGGATTTCAGAGCGTGCTTGAAAGGGCCGCCTGGCATACATCTTCCGCCCAGAAGGAGACCCTCGAACTGGGGGACGTCCTCGTCTCCATCCTCGAAGAGAAGGAATCTCTCGCCGCGTTCTATCTCCAGAAACAGGGGATCACCCGGATGGCGCTGCTTAATTACTTCTCCCACGGCGTCTCGGTCCTTCCCGGCGGCGGGGGGGGCCAGCGGCAGCAGCCGGGAACGGGGGAAACGGTCCGGGAGACCAAAGACGATCAGAGCAAGTTCCTCCGCGCCTTCACGGTAGAGTTGACCTCCCCGGCCAGGCTCGCGGAGACAGACCCCCTGATCGGCCGGGAGGATATCATCGAACGGACGATCCAGGTCCTCTGCCGCCGCTTCAAGAATAATCCTGTTCACGTCGGCGAGCCAGGCGTGGGAAAGACCGCGATCACCGAGGGGCTTGCCCGTCGGATCGCCGAAGGCAGGGTGCCCAAACGGCTGGCCGGGGCCAAGATCCACTCCCTGGACATGGGGGCGATCCTCGCCGGGACCCGCTTCCGCGGCGATTTCGAGGAGCGGCTCAAAAGGGTCATTGCCGAGCTCCAGAAAATGGAGAAGGTCATCCTCTTCATCGACGAGATCCACAACATCGTCGGCGCAGGCGCCGTCTCCGGCGGGTCGATGGACGCCGGGAACATCCTCAAGCCGGCCCTCGCTTCCGGGAAGCTCCGCTGCATCGGGTCGACGACCTACGACGAATACCGGAAGTACTTCGAAAAGGACGGCGCCCTTTCCCGCCGCTTCCAGAAGGTCGAGGTCCCCGAGCCGTCGGTCGACGACACCCTCCTGATCCTCCGGGGGATCAGGGAGCGGTATGAAGATTACCACCAGGTCTGTTATGCGGAGGAGAGCCTCCGGGCCGCCGCCGCGCTTTCCGACCGGTACATCGGCGACCGCCGCCTGCCGGACAAGGCGATCGACGTTATCGACGAGGCCGGCGCCTTCGCCTCCATGAACCGCAGGGAGAACGTCTGGGACAGGGTGACAATAGGGATGCGGGAGATCGAGGCCGTGGTCGCCCGGATCGCCCGGATACCGGAGAAGAGCGTCTCCTCCACGGAGATCGAGAAGCTCAGGGACATGGAGACGGATCTGAAGGCAAGCATATTCGGGCAGGACGAGGCCGTGGCCCTGGTCGTCGAGGCGGTCAAGCGCTCGCGCGCCGGTTTCCGCGAACCCAGCAAGCCGGTCGCCTCGCTCCTGTTCGTAGGACCAACGGGGGTGGGGAAGACGGAGCTGGCGCGGCAGTTGGCCGCGACCATGGGGGTGCCGCTATTGCGCTACGACATGAGCGAGTATCAGGAAAAGCACGCCGTGGCCAAGTTTGTCGGGGCCCCCCCCGGCTACGTGGGCTATGAAGAGGGCGGTCTCCTCACCGAGGCGATCCGGAAGAACCCCCACGCGGTTCTTCTGCTGGACGAGATCGAGAAGGCCCACGAGGACATCTTCAACACGCTCCTGCAGGTGATGGATTACGCGACGCTTACGGACAACAACGGCAAGAAGGCGGATTTTCGCAACGTCATCCTCCTGATGACCTCGAACGCCGGGGCCCGGGAGATCGGCCGGCCGACGATCGGTTTCGAAGGACAGCCCGTCAACCGGGACGCGGTCTACAAGGCCCTGGAGCGGACCTTCTCGCCCGAGTTCAGGAACCGCCTCGACGGCGTCGTGAACTTCCGGGGACTCACCGATGAGGTCGTCCTGAAGATCGTGCGGAAGGCCCTGGCGGAATTTTCCGCCCAGCTCGCGGAAAAGGGCGTCCGGCTGACCGTGACCGGCGCCTGTTGCGACTGGCTCGTCAGGAAGGGCTACTCACCCGAATTCGGCGCGCGGGAGATCGCCCGCCTGATCCAGGACAAGATCAAGCGGTTCTTCGTGGACGAGGTCCTCTTCGGCCGCCTCCGCGAGGGAGGCGAGACCGTGGCCGACGCCGAGAACGATGACGTGGTCATCCGGATCGTCCCCGCCTGTTTGCCTGAAGTCATGGTTTCCCCTCCCCGATAACGACGGCCTCGTTAAAAGTCTGATCCCCTGATATGTGTCATGGTGAGCTTAAGCTCAGGGTGACAGCGGTGACTTTTTGCGGGGGCATCAAGCATGCCGGGAATCAGACCGTCCACTTCTCCTTCTTCCGGTAGGCCATCCCTTCGAAGAGGGAAACCACCTCCCCTGTGGAATCGGTCACGCGGACCGTGTAGACGGCGATCTTTGAACCGCAGGAAACCTCTTGAACCTCGGCGAGGAGAAAATCCCCCTGCACCGCCTTGAGGTAAGAGACCGAACAGTGGATCGCCACCGCGATCCGTCCCCGCGAGTGCACGGCCGCCGCGAAGGCCAGATCCGCCAGGGTAAAGATGGCGCCTCCCTGGACGAGACCGATGCTGTTTAAGTGGTGATCCTTCAGTTGCAGTCTGGCCGTCGCCCGGCCGTCCCCGGCCTCGAGCAGTTCTATGCCCACGAATTTTGCAAAGAGATCTTTGCGAAAGAACAACTTAAGCGCATTGGATGCGATCTCCTTTTCCATTTGCTTCTCCTCCCTTTAACATTAACCGGGATCGCTTTTAAAAACACAGGGGACATCCCGGCATCTCCTCGTTGCAAAATAAAGAAAAAAAGCCCCTTTTTCAATCGATTTTTCTTGACGGATTTCTCCCTTAAGGATAAACTTCCGCCCGAAAAAAGGTCTCTTGAGCGCCGTAAGTGTAACGGCCTAAATAATAAAATGAGGAGGTGAGAAAGTGGGTAATAAATTCGGGAGGATTCTGATCGTCAGCGTCTGTATCGCATGCTTTGCATTCGTGGGGGTGGCCTTCGCTCAGAAAGACGTGAAATATGACGGTGGCACTTCGGGAGCGGTCGTCTTCGTCCATAAAGCGCACGTTGCAGGACAAAAGCTAAAATGCACCGAATGCCACGACAAACTGTTCACGAAGAAGAAAGAGGCAAAGATCACCAAGGCGGAACATAAGGGAGAAAAGTTCTGCGCGGCCTGCCACAGCGAGGGCAAGAAGGCCTTCAACATGACGGCCGAAGCCGATTGCGCCAAATGTCACAAGAAATAGTTTTTAAGAGGCTTTTAAATTCAAACAGGCGTTGGGCGCAGGCTCAACGCCTGTTTTTTATCTTTACTTTATTATTCTCCTATGGCATGAGCACGGCATAATTACATGAAGGAAGCGTAACGCTTTTAAAACAAATTACGAGGGGTATGAAAAAATGGAAAAACTGGAATGTCCCCACTGCGGAAGCGCCCTGGGAAAAGGGGTCGCGGTCTGCGGGGAGTGCGGCAAGGAAGTGACCGAGACACAGCGGGTGGAGACTGCATCTCCGGAAGAAAAGAACGGCCGGAAGAACATCTACGCCATCCTCGCCGTTTTTCTGGCGGTGGTGGGAGGCGCGGCCTTGTTGATCTATACAGGCCTGCTGCCCAATCCCGTAAAGGGAGCGGGCAGCCCGACGGCGGCGATCGTGAATGGGGAGAGGATTTCCGCGGAGGAAGTGGACCGGAAACTCGAGATCTTCAAGAAAATGAACGCCCAGGGCGGCAAGGTCGATTTCACCAGTCCCGAAGGAAAGGCCGCCCTGGCGGACATGAGGATGCAGATCGTGCAGGCACTGGTTCAGGAAAAGATACTGGTCACCGAGGCCGCCAAGGAAAAGATCACCGTCCCCCCGCAGGAGATCGCCGACAGGATCAGCACCATAAAGAAAGGGATGAAGCTTTCCGATCAGGATTTCGAGGCGTTTCTGAAAAACCACACGATGAGTGTAGCCGCTTTCGAGAAGCGCATAGAAAAAGAGCTTTTGATTTCCAGACTGATCGCCAAAGGCGCCCAGGAGAAGGGCTTGACCAGGGACGCCTGGCTCAGCGAGCTCACCGCAAGGGCAAAGGTCGAGATACTGGCCAAATAGGATCTACTCATCGAAGGCAGGGGGCTCCGGGGCTGTTCAGCCGTCTTCGCCGTCCCCCTGCCTTACCTGCCTGCCGTCGAGGACCGCCAGCACCTCCCGCTTCCTTTCGATCTCCTCCGAGCAGTAGATCCACAGGTGATAGCCCTCCAGCCCGAAGATGGTGGCGCCCGCCGCCAATACGGCCCAGAAGTTCTCCCGCAGTTGGCTTGTAAAATGGTAGAAAAGGTAAAAGCCGGCGAGATAACCGACGTGGCCGATTCCGCCATATTTGCCGGAGCCGCTCATCATCCGCGACAGGATCAGCAGGATGGCGGAAAAGATGTACAAAAGCAGCAGGGCGCTGACCATGTTTGCGGACGGGGGCCTGCCCAGGGCGGCCCGGATTGTTTCCGGGAGGGAGGGGAAAAAGGCGAAATCGCTCAGGGCCGCGATGCTCAGAAGCAGGAACAGCGCCGCGGCCAGCAGCTCCAGCGTAAACTTCCTCTGGAGCTTGCGGATATTGGCAAGCGTTTCCTCCCGGAGCCGGTCGCGGTTCCCCTGGAAATCGGTCTCCTCGCCGGCTGCATCCGAACGCTTCACTCCCCCTTTTCCCATTTTGACTTTTCCCGCCGGATGCTGTTGAGTTCCCTGACAATGCTCCTGATATTGCCGGTCAGTTTTTCAATCTCCGCCCGTCCGGAAGGGAGGTCTTCCTCGCTCCCCCGGAGGGCCCTTTCGGTAAAACCCTCGAGCAATTTAAGCGGGATGAAGACATAGCGCCGCAGCAGGGCGGCCACGCCTCCCAGCGTCACCAAGAGGACCATGACGCTGAAGATAATCATCCGGCCCCTCATGATGGCGAGATTCTTGACCAGCGGCGCGGCGGACAGGCCGATATCCAGGGTGCCCAGTATTTTCTGCTCCGGCGTGTGGATATGGCAGGCGGCCTGATAGCAGGCCGGTTCGTTGTAGATGGGGGCGGTGATGGCGATCACGTCTTTGCCCCTGTCGTTGACAAACCGGCGCGCCTGCTGCATGTCGCCCAGGGTGGCGGCGGGGACGGGGCCCCTGTGGCATTCGACGCAACCCGCGGCGTTCTTGTCCAGGAGCCTCCCCACCTCGCCGTTATCGCGGGAAAACATGATGAGCCCCCTCTTGTTGAAGATGCGCACGTGTTCCACACCCTCCTGGGTGCCGATGTTGTCGATGATGTTGCGCAGGGATTCCCGGTCGTCGTGGAGCATGGCGTAGCGGGTGGACTTGACAATGGTGTGGGCCTGGTTGGTCTCGTACCGGATCACGTCGTCGGTCATGTCCTTCTTCATGATAGCATACAGCAGGATGCAGGAAACGACGACGAAGCCGGTCACGGCCACCGTCACCGGGATGATCGCCCGGGCGGTCAATGATTTAAGCATGATGTCCTCCCAGAAAGTTGCTGTTCCTGAGGTTAATTCCGGAGCGCCCGGGCAAAATTCTTGTATTGAAAAGAAAATCGGTTTCATGATAGGGTCGCCGCAATTAAAAGTCAACAGGAGGATCAGTGTGAAAAAAACCGTTGTCATACTTCTTGTCGCATTTATGGTCACCGCTGCCGGCTGCCAGAAGAAGGAAGAGGCCGCTAAACCTGCCGCCCCGCAGGTCGCGGCGCAAGTGGCAGTCCCCCCGGTTACCGCCCCGAAAATCGATCCTCAGGCGCCCCCCCCGGCGGCTCTGCAATCCTCAGCTCTGCAAACGCCCGCCGGTACAACTCCAGGCGCCGATCCGCACGCCGGCATGAAACTTAAGGAAATGGCAGCCGGCACCGGTCATAAGGGCAAGGTCCTACAGATCGTGGATGCAGGAAGCTACACCTACCTGGAAGTGGAGGAAAAGGGGAAAAAGCTTTGGATTGCCGCCCTCAAGGTCAAGGTTGCCAAGGGCGATATGGTGGAATTCCCCGACTCAAAGCCGATGGAAAACTTCCACAGCAAGACCCTGAATAAAACCTTCGACAAAATCATTTTCGCCGAATCTGTAAATGTCAGAAAATAATAATACCTTTGCGGATTACCCTGGGGGGAGAAAGATCCCGCTTTCTTCCCTTCCTCTGCACCACTTTACGTACCTGTATCTGTGGTGTTAGATAGTTTTTGGCCAGTTCATTTGTGAACCGCCAATACCCCCATACTTCCGGAAAACCGTCATTCCCCCAGTTCGGTCAAAGAATAAAGACAGAACAGTCCATAAAAAACCCCGCCTGTTGCCAGGCGGGGCGGGTTGTTTATCAGATTACCGTGTTACATAAATTCCCTTACGGCCGTTGAAGGGCGTTCCATGCCCCCGTCGAACGGCTGTAACCGACCAGGTATTTGTAGCTTTCCGTGGTTTCCGGAGATGTCGCCAATGTTCCCCTTACGTATTTAACGGGATCATAGGCAACCGCCGTGGCGCCTACCGACATGTTGATCGTCTTATCATCCAGGAAGTCGATACTGTCGTAGAGCAGCCGGCGGGCATAGGTCCGCGCATGGACATAGGCGGCGGGTTCACGCTGTAGGATGTTGAGGTTGAAGCATGCTCCCATCAACTTTTTCGCATCCGCCGCACTGAGGGCTCCGCCCCGCGTCCAATCCCTGACTGCGGACGTGGGTCCGATTGACAAATCGTAGAAGTACGGATAGGCCGCCTGATTGTAGCTGATGTTGTACTTGGTCAGCAGTTGGTTAAAGCCCAAAGCCAAGGCATCCTGGAAGGGTACTGCCTGCTCCTCAATAAAGGCGGTTTTGTAATTGGTCTCTGTCAAAGGCACGCCGGCTTCTTCGGTGTGGCACTTGATGCAGCCTTCATTAAATGCGTTCCAGTTGATCTCAAAGGTGTGGCTCGTGGTCCGCTTCGGCTGGCCGGTTCCCTGAACGTGGCAGGTAACGCAGGGGCCGTTCGAATCAAAGTTGCCCGGGGTGAAGGCGGCCGTGTTGTGGCTGTCGCCGTTGATGGCCGTCGTACCCAATCTCCGGTGGGTGCTGCTTAGAGCGCCGCCGTCATCCGTTGATGTAAGAGATTTCCCGTAGGTGCTGGTGCCGATGACGGTATTGGGATCGATAAAGGCGGTAAAGCCTGATTTCACATACATCAAGCCCGCTACCGCCATGTAGTGGGAGTTCACAAACGAGGCATTTGCGAAGTTGGTAATCGTGTCAAGCGATTCCCCACCCTGCAGTCCCGAATGGGGTACTGTCAATCTTTTTGTGTAAAATATTCATAGGCCAATTCTTTGAAGAAAGGCAGGTTCTTGCGCACTTTTCCTACGGGGCTTGACCTCCAATGCAATTCCATTTTCAAAGATATGTAGG
>Ga0172368_10000224_pt1 | contig 79989 bp, 60 predicted proteins | sample Lak11m_FD_114540 | JGI IMG/M metagenome (GOLD analysis project Ga0172368, IMG submission 114540) | Freshwater microbial communities from Kabuno Bay, South-Kivu, Congo - kab_022012_11m | ecosystem: Environmental > Aquatic > Freshwater > Lake | place: Democratic Republic of the Congo: South-Kivu...
TGTTGATCCTGTTCCAAGCTGGAAGTTGATCTTATGTGATACTGTTCCCTGATATACCTGTGCGCCCATACGGTAGTCTTTCAGTGATCCGGTTACGTTATCCGGGAATACAAAACGTGCATCGAAGATTCCTGCCGGTGGTGCCGGTGGTAGTTCTGCTTCGCCAAGTCCTGCATCCAGTCCGTCTGTTCCAAGAGGATCGATTCCCGCTGCCATATTGTATGTGCCGCCTACGCCGTCAACTACGTTGAATGCGATTTCATACATTGCTGCCAATGTGCCGTCTTTTTCACCGTCTTTGGGTTGCAGATCAGCCGGGATCAAAGCGCCTGCCTGAGTGCATTTTACCCAGTATCCTTTTCCGGGATATACCGTGTTTGCTGTAAAATATCCGCCGTCATATCCGAAGAAACTGCTTGAGATTATTCCCGGAGGATCACTTGCTATCTGGCTGACAGGGAATTCCTGATCATACGAACCAACCATATTCCAGCCGGCAACAACCGGATTGGGTTCTTCCACCCTAAGTCCGGCAATTGTTATTTCTTCATTCACACCAAATTTCAGCCAATACCCTTTTCCATTAACAAGAATATCTGCTGTCTGATATCCATTATTAAATGCAAATGCGCTGGAAGTTGCTGATGGGAAAAGAGATGTTTTCGTCATATCCGGAGCCAGTACCGGAACGCTAACCATATTCCAGCCGCCGGCAACTCCGAAACCAACCGGAATACTCTTGCTGTATTCGATTACCAGGCTTGTTACCGCTGTGTTTGTAAGAGTAAATGAATTCGATGGTGTATTCTTCATATCAACATTTACAAGCATACCGCCAAAGGGATCCTTGAGCATAAATGAACCTTCAGGCAATTCCGCAGAATTCCAATTTAAATTCATCGGATATCCGCCGCTTCCGGGTTGAAATTGTAATGTCCATGTTGCTGATTCAAGATCGATGCCTCTTATATCTTTAAGTGAAGAAGCCGGGGGAGTAATGGGCAGATTGAATCTGATATCAAATGCACCGGCAGGAGGAAGTGGCGGCAGTTCTTCTTCGCCCAACATCGGATCAATACCATCCGTCGCTCCGGGGCTCTGCCCAAAGACCAGATTACCGAATTCCTTTGTTCCGCTATTGTCTGATATTGTAAGGATAGCGTTCCAGGAGTTGTTTCCGGCATTCCATTTGTTCTTTGCAATGTCTGCCTGCTGAGCAAGATCATTCAGGTTATCAGCGGCCACTATTGCGAATACGATTTGTTTTTCTTCTCCGGGACCAAAGTTATAAGGACCGGAAGAAACGAATAACCGCTGATCATTCGGAGTAGTTACCGGAGTAAAAGAATTATCAATAAACCAATTAAATATTTCGTATCTGTCAGTAGTATAATCAGTCAGAACACGGCCGCCGGCTAGTCCATTAATCGCCACTACGCCGTAATATGAAAAATCGGGACCGGACGGATGGTTAATGTATATCACATCACTTCCTGGAAGGTAACCTCCCAAATTTCCGCTGAAACTACTGACGTCAAGGTCAAGAAAAATTCCCGCGTAAAAATCATCAATATAATCGGGAGAATTATTCTTATATGAATAATTATAAATAACAAATTTATCTCCCTGAGCCGAAAATGTGCTTTGTTTAATTTGAAGCGGCAGAGGATTCGGTGAGTTTACATCTGCGAGTCCTGCGTGACTCACCTGATCAAAAGGCGGTTCCTGGAAAAATCCCTGAAGCGGCTGTGAATTGACGAGGTCATTTACAAGAAGACCGCCGGTCGTATCTGCGAAACTTCCGATCTGACCTTTTATGCCTGTTGCGGGCGTTCCAAAAACTGCACCGCCTGTATATAAAACGCTGGATGAATTATTATAAATAAACCCCAATCCACCAGTCCCATTATACTGATTTCCAATAAAACCATTATCAAATGCTGTAAGTTGAACTGTGCCGGTATTGTGATCAAGACTCGCTGTCATCTGAATATTTGTCTGGAAAGTAAATGTATCGTAATACCAGGCATTGAAGTTACTTGCCGAGTTTTCCGAGAACAGACTGGTACCGGGAATATCATCTATCATATACATATAGTGCAGTGTAGCCATATTTCCGTCAAATTCAAGTCTTTCAGCAAGATTGGGATAACATTCCTGGGTAAATTTGGCACCTTTCAGCACCTCAGGGCTTGTCCACGACTGACCGTGATCCTGAGAAATTGAAAAATACAAATCAGTGTAAAAAACTGAATCAGATGCTGATCCTCCGTCTCCGGGATAAATGTTTATTGGAGAAAACCCTGGCGCATCACTGTATTCAGGTCCCTGCCATACAATAATTATGACGTTACCATCCGGTGAAATACTCAATCCTGGATATGCATTCCCAATACCGTTTCCCGGACGATAATTTGTGATAATATTCGCATCACTTTTTTCCATAGCTTCTGAGGTGATTGAGAGCCATGCATTCGGAACATTCTTATAAAGAACCGGGAAGACATCTCTTCCTTCCTGCGTATCCCATCCATAACCATTAGCAACAATATGTGTGGAGTTATTATTATCGAGCAGCATCTTGGTTTGTCCAAAATTTTCAATCTGAGGGGCATAAGACATACGATCTGCAATCTGCCCGGTAACGCCATCAACTGCTCTGACCCTGCCAACCCATGTATTTCCCTGATCAGGACTTATATACTGATAGAGAATATCGGCACTGTCAGGATCTGCACCCCAGATAACATCACCGTTGCGTTGAACTGCCATCAGCATATCAACTCTCAATTGATTTTCTGAGGAATGTATCCCAACCTCAGTTGTGTATGTCCCCCAGAATTCCGGGTCATTGGCGCCAACAGGCCCGACATACATCCAATTGATTCCGGCATCCATTGATTTATAAATGTCTGTGATTGTCGTTGCCCATATAGTTCCGTTGTTCAGATAAGTGAATGAGGGAAAGTTTCCCCCGAAAGATAAACTATACCCGCTTACCTGATTGGTATTCAAATCGATATATGCAAGGTGGGAGGTTCCTCCGCTATGTGCAGCAACTATTGCCTTTCCGGCAAGCGGACCCTGTTCAGCAATCCTGATATTTCCCCAGCCATAAGATGCACCGGTATTCCAGATTGCAAATGAAGGATAATTACCCAGGTTCTCATAAATAAAGCTTTGTTCTCTTATGCCGCCATCGATTCTTTTCATCGCGGTCATCGATGGCCCATTAATACTCTTTAGCCCGGGTAAATAATCAATCATCGGGCGTATCTGACTATTTGCTGAATAGTCGTAATCTGTTTCTAAAAGCAAAGTTCCGGCTGATGTTTGATCCACAAAAGTGGTTTTTATTGTTTTAACCGAAACCGGCTTGAAATTCTCATCTGCAATTTTGGAAACAGCACGTTCCTGAGCATATGAACACAGGACCGGCAGCAGCAGAAAGAATAGTAAAAACCTTAAAGTTTTCATAATTTCTCCATTTAATAAAAGTCATTGCTGTCTGATTTAGGAGGTTAATCCATAACAGACAGCATTACTTCAATGTACAAAAATGAATGTGCATTTTCAACTTTGAAATCACAAGGATTAGCGTGATATTAAGGGCAGTGTTTTTAAGTTTTTTATTCTCTTGTACTTAACTCGTAATGAGTCTGATGAAGTGATTCATTTTTCCCGGGCTCTGGTCATCGTTCAACTCAATTATTTATCGGACGCACTTTACAGGGGCTTATTGGAGAAGTAATAAAAGATAATCATGAAAATTAAAGGGTGGTTTGATAAATAATTAGAGTTGAATTCTTATTAAGGATATTCATAGAAACCAACTCTAAAATTGCAATTGGATTTTGAATCAATTTCGTTTTAATCGATCAGCCCTAATTTTTTCATTTTACTTTGCAATGTCGTGGGTTTTAATTTCAATAAGGCAGCAGCACCGTCTTTTCCATATATTTTACCACTGCTGATTTTCAAAGCACGACCGATGATATCTTTGACTTCTGAATCAAAACTTTCAACGATATTGCTTTCCGATATTTGGTTTTCGTCATTGGGATTGGCATCAAAAAAAAGGTGATTTTTTAATATTATTGATCCGCCTGAGAGTATAGCTGCTCTTTCAAGTGTGTTTTGAAGTTCACGGATATTTCCGGGCCAGCGTTTGTTCAATAGATGCTCCAATGCCTGTTCGCTGAGGGAAACGTTTTTCATACCCGGTTTCGTTGATATCTTCTCGAGAAAATACCCCGCAAGTAATACAATATCTTCTTTTCTTGCCCTCAGTGGCGGCAGCATTATAGGAAATACATTAAGCCTGTAGAAAAGATCTTCTCTGAATCTTCCAAGGCGCACCCGTTCCTGCAAATCTGCATTTGTGGCGCAAATAATTCTGACATCCGCGCTTATTGTTTTTTCACCTCCAACCCGCTCAAATTTCCCTTCCTGGAGAGCCCGAAGTAGTTTGGGTTGAATCTCTGCCGGCAAATCAGCAATTTCATCAAGGAAAAGAGTTCCTCCATCGGCGAGCTCAAACCTGCCTTTCCGCTGGGTTGTAGCACCAGTATAAGCGCCCTTTTCATGACCAAACAGTTCACTTTCAGCTAAATTGACGTTCAATGCCGAACAATTCAATGCAATAAATTGTTTTGCCGCCCTGCCCGATAATGAATGAATCGAGCGGGCAACCTTTTCTTTTCCGGTTCCTGTTTCACCAGTGATCAGGACTGCAGAATCGGCAGGTGCAACAAGTTTTATCTTTTCTAAAACATGGTTCCAGTTCTGAGATTTTCCGACAAGTCCCTCGATCATAATCTTTGCTTCACTTATAAGCGAATTGCGTTCGAGCAGCAATGTCTCTTTTTCAGTTTGTAGATTATCATTTGCAATCGCCTGTGCCAGTGCAAGAGCAATAAGTTTGGAAAGTGTTCCGGCTGCCTGTACCCTTCCCGGAGTAAAAATATCACATTCCCTGTGATCCAGGGTCATAAGTCCAAGCGTCGTATTACCAATGGATAAAGGTACGAGCATACACGAATGACCAGCGGGGAGATCTATCACTCCTTCGTATGTATCCGGACTGCCGGGATCATCATCTGCAAGTCTGACCTGCCCCTCCTCCATTACATTATCAAGATCCGGCCGCCGGCTCAGCTCAATTTCATAATCACTTAATTTCTGCTCGACCAACTCTCCTTTAGCATACTGGACTTTTAAGCGATTCCCGGTTTCTTTGCTTAGAATAACGGCTAATTCATACGGAATTATTTCTCTTATTGCATCAAGCACAATTTCCATTGTATTAAATGGATTCAGGATCTGTGACTGTAAGCTCATACAAACCTTTAACGATATTTCGGTGACAACGATATTTCGAGACAGAATATACCGATATTTCGGTTATTTGTCAATTGGGTGAAAAATATTACTCTAACTTATTATAAAACAAGGAGCATCAATCGATTATTTTCTGGCACATTCTTTGCAATATTATTGTACATTAATCATAAGGAACTGAAAAAATGAATATGACAACAAAAAAAGATGTTAAAACCGAAGTCGCTGAATTATTAAAACCTATTCTGGCAAATCAGCATATTCTCTATACTAAATTGAGAAATTATCATTGGAATATTACAGGAAAGATGTTTTTTAATCTTCATACGAATTTTGAAACACTCTACACTGATCTCGCACTGGATATAGATGAAATAGCGGAAAGAATCCGGTCACTTGGAGTTTATGCCCCGGGCACAATGACCTCCTTCCTCAAACTTGCCGGATTAAAGGAGGAAAAAGAGGATAATTATCCCGTTGCCTCTGCAATGGTTGAAAATCTTATTAATGATTACGAATACGTAGTCATCGGACTTAAGAACAGCGCTCTTAAAATGCAGACTGAATATTCTGATGAAGTAACAGCGGGTTATCTTTATTCACTTGCACAGAAATATGAGAAACACAACTGGATGCTACATTCGCTGCTCAACTAAAGTTCAGCTAAGGGTTTAATACGGAGGCTGAAAAATAAAATTCGGCCTCTTTATTTATTATCTTAGTTTAAATGATTTCTAATAAATTTTTGATTTGTAGAAATTGTTTTTTTGACAGCAGTGTCATATATAATTATTCGAAAACGTCAATTTTTATAATTAGTCATCCTCATGGTGTTCTTTTTCCCGTTCTCCACTTTCATGATGCTTCTCTTTTTTTTCTGAATTTTTCTTTCGTTTTGAGTTTGAGTTTTCATTAAAGGTGCTGTCCTCATCTCCGGAACGATGACATTTTGCACAATTTTCAAAATTTTGAATGTTTTCTTCCTTGTGCTTCCGTGCAATTTTTTCGGGTTGATGTTCGTGACAGCCAAAACATGTATATTTTGTATAACCATCTGCCATCGAATGACAGGTTGAACATTTTGACTGATGATTGCTGTCAAAAACAAAATGTTTTTCATGATTGAATGTCGCCGGAGTCCAGGCTGATGTCTGATGGCATTCTGCGCATGATTGTTCATTTACCAGGGTTTTGTGGAAATCGCTCTGTGGTGCATCTTTATTATGGCATGTCCGGCATATTAATTGTGCATCAGTTAAAATACTATGGCTGAATTTGGCTTTTTGCCAATCCTCCTGAATGTGGCACAATCCGCATTCATCCGAATAAGAATGCATATCGGTATTAGGTTTCTCTTGTAAATGACACGCTTGGCAATTTCTGTTTATATCCGGATTAAGCATTGTATGCGTAAAATTCAGGGTGGCGTTTTCCCGTCCAAATCCATTGTGCTCTGTATGGCATGTCTTACAATCTTCACTTACAAGGGTTTTATGAAGAAGAAAATTCTTCTGGTTAGAATTTTTAATTCCTACATCGGCAGAATTTCCTTTGCCTATCTCGCCTTCCCTGTGACACGTAAGGCATTTTTCTGAGGGTATTCCCAAGCCTGGTGAATGACAAGCACTGCATTCCGATTTTAGTTTCTCATGACCACCACTAAGTGTTCCCGGATTTATCGCATAGTATGGAGATATCCAAAATATTATTCCCGCAATCAATAGAGACATAAACAAAGTTATATGCGTTGAGCGCATCCTACCACCTCCAGTAAAGCAAAATTGTGGCGATATGCCATATCGCAAAGGAAACCAAAACCATATTTAGAGGTAAATGTACCCTCCGCCATTGCTGCATTGCTGAAACCATAAGCGCTGAATAATGGAGCTCCCGTTCAATCTCTTCTTCTGATTTTCCGACATTTTTAAGCTCAATCCTCAGATGATTAAGACTGTCTTTGGCTTCCTTATAAAGAAATTTTCCTGTTAGTCCACTCGCTACCACAATCAGCATGGAAATCATTGCAATCCAGGGAATTATGGCATTAAAGTGGATTCCGGAGTGAATTAAAATCAGAACGGTTCCAGCCCAACCAAAAAACTCATGATTTTGGAGCAACTTTTTGGGGGCGCCAAACGAAATAATTTTTCTTTTTCTTAATGAATAAAAAAAGGAACTTAAAATAATTATTGTTCCAACGATTCCCAGGTATCTTCCGATCTGTTTGAGCCCAACCAAATGTAGCAGATAATCCAATACAATTGCGCTGACAATCATTAAAATAAAAATGAAAATGGAGGATGTTGTTTTTTTCATAAATATAAATTTCATATTATGCCGAATAATAAATATTAAATCACCACGCTTGTCTATGTTGGAATATTGGGCGGAAAATTAGATAAATTATTTACGATTGTCAAGAAATATTAGTCTATTTGACTAATCTAAGAAATATATACTCAAAAAAACATTGTAACCTTGGTTTTCTGAATCATATGTCCTTTTTAATCTCCAAAAAGATGTAAGAATACGGGTGTTGTTAGTAGACTGGCTATTCCATTTACTCGATTGAGGCAGGTGAAATGAGTTAGCTATTTACCTTAATATACTTTTCAACATCAAATTTCCGCTTGCAGCCATTAAAATTCATGTACCGGATTTTACCATAAACCGGCCTTTCCGACCAAGCACGATCATGTACACCGCCAATTGACCATGCGATTCCGGTGTATCCATTCGGATCGCGCCCGTCAAGCTGGTATTTGTCATTTAGGAAAACAGCGATTTCAAATGCATTCTCCGGCGATGGTGTCCACTCAAGAATTTTTTTTGCCCAGTACATTCTCATGTATCCATGCATTTTCCCTTTGACAGCCATCTCTCTTTGAGCCGCATTCCACAATGGATCGTGAGTAGAAGCTCTCTCAAATTCCTCTGCCGAATAGATATATTCACGTTCATCCTTTCTGTGCTCGTCCAATGTGCTTTTCGCCCATACATGAAAGCCGTTAAAATTGTCGTAATCTTTGTTGTAAAAACAATAATTATCAGAGAGCTCCCTCCTGATGATTAATTCTTCCAGAAATGAATCTCGCGAATCCATGAACTTAAAATTATTATGAACTTCCAAAGCGGCTCTTTGGGCGGCTATTTGCCCAAAATGCAGATAAGGTGATAAGTCTGATGTTCCTTTTAGGTTCGGATCATTCCTTTCCGCCTCGTAACCGGCAAGTTTTGCCGAGAGAAATTCAGAAAGTATTTTTTCTGCTGCTTCAGATCCAGGAAGAAAATATTCTGATTTTTTGACTGAAGTGTCCACCTTTAGAGACTCATAAATATACTCCCATTTAATCTCAACCGGCAATTTTTGGCCAAGAAAAACAGGCAGTCCTGGGAATTCGCATAAAAACTCAGGTAATTTTCTTTGAATTTTGGGACGGATAGTATATGCTCCAAATTCCAGTTTGTCGGAGCTTTCCCAGCAAGGGACAATATTATGAGCATCAACCGTATGAAATGGAATTGCTGTTTTTTCAATTACTTCTTTTTTCCATTTCCGGATATTTTTCAGGGGATTAAAATCGGATACAATCAAAGAAGCACCTACATCTCTAACGAATTCCGGGATATTTTCCCCGGGAGAACCTGTCAAAAGATAAAAAGGAATCTTTAATTTCCTCAGGCGGGCCTCGGTTTCTTTCAATCCTTCGATCATAAAATAGTATTGACGGAACCCGGCAAGCAGAAAGTCATTAACCAGATTAAAAACGACTATTAATTCGTTCCCGCTTTTAATAGCCAGCTCGGCTGAATAAATTAGCGCCCAGTTATCCACTGCTCTCTGGTCCCGCTGCATCCAGTACACGATTGGACCTGATTTAATTTCCCCGTCTTTTTGGATCTTTATTCTTCTTTTATCGACCATAATATTTTATTACATCACTTAGTATATTATCCGTAATTTTCCAACTGAAAAATGAAACCCGCGGCAGCCTTCCCGATACTTATGATTCCCCCAATACCTTTCTTACTGATAATTGAGAAAAATATCACTCCCCTGCCATCATTAATATTTCGTGGAATTCTTGCTCTGAAACCGGCATCACTGATAGCCTGTTCCCTCTTTGTAAAAGTCTCATAGCCTGAAGTTTTGGATTTTCCTTCATATCGGCAATTCCAACAACTTTCTTAAATATTTTAATGAGTTTTATATCTACCATATACCAGATTGGGTTTTCAGATGTTGATTTTGGATCAAAATGAGGATTGTCTGGAATTTGTGCGGTGAAATCCGGGTAGCTTTCTCTGACAATTTCGCAGTACCCGGCAACTCCCAGCGGCTCATCATTACTGTGATAATAAAGAACCAGATCGCCGATTTTCATGTCATCCCTGATAAAATTTCTTGCCTGATAATTGCGCACACCGTCCCAGTATGTTGTTTTTGTTTTTTCCTTACTGAGGTCGCTGATCGAATAAACCGATGGCTCTGATTTAACGAGCCAGTATTTTGCTCCCATAAATTAATCCTTTAAAAATTTTTCATACCAAAGTTTTCTTAGACGATCAACTTCTTTCCTGTGATTTTTCAGAAAGTGATCGCCGTTTTCAAGTAAAACAAGTCTGAATGGAATTTTGTTCTCAAGAAGCTTATAGGACAGATCGATTGAATCATGTGGAAGCACCCTGTCGTCCGCTGTCCCGTGTATGAGAAGAAGAGGGGTGTTTTTCGGCAGTTTATCTGCAAAATTTACAATTGAGCGGCTCCTGCAGCGCTCATCAAAACCACTGCTGCCATATTTGCCCAGAGTCACCTGGAATAATCTTTTCATAAATTCACTTTCAGATGCACTACACCTCAGATCAGCTATTCCACCTGTAACAATCGCAGCTTTAAAGCTATGATCCCTTGTGAGTGCAAGATATGTCATCATACCTCCACGGCTCCATCCTTCAATTGCCCATCGGGAATTATCTGCGAATGAAAATTCTTTTGCAAGTAATTTCAGATTGAGGACATCATTTACATCATCTCCTCCAAATTCATCCTGCCCTTCACCTCCTGCATTACCTCTGTACTGTGAAGCAAACACAACAAAACCCCAGGATGCTAATTGCCCGAAAATGCCCTGTGCATTAAATGAGTCGATAGAACCTCTATTCTCAATTCCACCGCGACACCAGATTACGCAGGGATAATGACCTTTCTTTTCTTTCGGAAATGCCAGATATCCTTTGACTTTAAGTCCATCCGAAAGATATGTGATTTTCCTTACTTCTACATCTTCCACAACTTCCGGACCCCAACCGCTCCTGATCATTCTGAGTTGAATCTCGCTCAGTTCCAGTTTTTCGTTCTCAATAATTTTCAAAACTGATTTTCGCCTTTTATTAGTTAAGATTATTTGATAGTTTAGACCTTTAAAAAGTATATCTCTGATCCGGTGAAAATTACATGAAACATAACAAAAAAAACTCTAACGCTAAACCATCCCAGGACACAAAATTTACCACCAAAAATATAATCATTATTGCTATCGCAGTGATAATTACAATTATCCTCTATTTTACTTTTTTCAAAAGTGAATCAGCGGTCAAAGAAGACAAAGGAAATAATGTTGTGAACAAAGAAATGTTCAGTTTCAAAAGAGAAGGTGAACTTACGCTTATTAATTCCGAGGGCGGCTTCATCAAAAAAATTGATGTTGAACTTGCCGAAAATGACGATAAGCGGACACAGGGGCTGATGTACAGAACCGATTTAACCAATGAGCAGGGAATGCTTTTTATTTTCCCGTATGAAACCTATCAATCATTCTGGATGAGAAACACTTATCTTTCACTTGATATGATATTTATTAATTCGCAGCATGAAATTGTAACAATACATAAAAACACCACTCCTTTCAGTGACCAGTCCTACCCCTCGAGCAAGCCGACTACTTATGTTTTGGAAGTACCGGCAGGTTTTTGTGATAAATTCGGCATTAATGTTGGAGATAAGATTGTCTGGCGGCGAATATAAGCGTATGCTGCTTCGGCAATAATTAGAAGAAGGAAGTCCATGGGAAAATCACCAGGCAGAAGTTTATAAAACCCACCGGGTTGATCGTGAAGTTAGTCCGGCGGGGATAATACACTTTATTAGTTATTGAGTTTTTTGTATTGCAGAGAAAGCCCTCTGAAATTTTCTCGCTATGTGAATTCTATTTCCAAATCAAAGGTTGTGTAAAAGTATTATTTCGAAAAATTTAGCACAATAACTGTTTATTCTTTTATCCGGAAAATTAATTAGTCACTATTCATACTGCTAATACATTGCCTCGACACATGCTGCAATTTTCGCATAACCTATTTACTGTCTTTTTACTAAATTTTAAGGTTAAATAATTTGGAGTTCACAATTAAGAAAGTTTTAATTACAGGCGGTTCCGGTTTTTTGGGAATTAACCTGATCCGATACCTTCACAGCAGAGGATTTGCTCTGGTTTCCCTTGACCTGGTTGAATTCAATTATCCAGACATGAATGATCTGATCACCCACGTTAAGGGAGATATACGGGATGCCGCACTGATTGATGAGCTTACGTCAGGATGCCAGATGGTAATTCACTGTGCAGCAGCGCTTCCTCTGTATCCTCCGGAAGATATTTATACCACTGATATTGAGGGAACACGCAATCTTTGCAATGCAGCAGCCAAACATAAAATTGAAAGGTTTATCCACATTTCATCCACTGCTGTCTATGGAATCCCCGATCACCATCCGATTTACGAAACCGACAAACTTGAAGGTGTCGGTCCGTATGGCGAAGCAAAAATTCAGGCTGAGGAAGAGTGCTTTGTTCTTAGAGAAAAAGGAATTTGCACCCCGGTTTTAAGGCCTAAATCATTTATTGGTCCGGAGAGACTGGGTGTTTTCGATCTGCTTTTTGACTGGGCTAAGAGCGGAAAGAATTTTCCCGTTATCGGGAAAGGTGATAATAAGTACCAGCTTTTAGATGTTGAAGATCTGTGTGAAGCCGTATATCAGTGCCTGATATTACCTGAAGAAAAAGTCAATGATACCTTTAATATCGGAGCAAAAAAATTCGGCACTATCCGCGAGGATTATCAGCGGGTGCTCGACTATGCCGGTTACGGCAGACACATTGTAGGCTTGCCGGAAAAACCTGTTATCTGGACACTTAAAGTTCTTGAAAAACTAAAATTGTCCCCGCTTTATAAGTGGGTTTATGAAACTGCGTCGAAGGATTCGTTTGTTTCAATTGAGAAAGCCGAGAAGCATCTTGGATTTACCCCAAAATTTTCGAACAGCGAGTCTCTTATAAGAAATTATCAGTGGTATCTTGAACATTATGAGGATTTCCGGAATCTTTCCGGGATCTCTCACCGTGTCCCGTGGAAACAGGGGATCTTGCGATTGGCGAAAATATTTTTTTAATTACATTATAATTGAGAAATAATAAACAGGAGTTATAAATGATAAAGAAAGATCTGCTTAAAGACACGATTAAGCACATTGATATTAAAGAACACAATGTAATTAAACTTGTTGACGCTATGGAACACATGGCATTTTCTTCAAGGGATCTTAATCGTGCCGCAAGAATTTACGATATGATGCTGAAAGATAAAGACACTGCCGTAATTCTGACACTTGCCGGAAGTCTTTTCAGTGCGGGACTGAAACGTGTTGTGTATGATATGATTACAAATAATATGGTTGACGCAATCGTTTCAACCGGTGCAATCATGGTTGATCAGGATTTCTTCGAAGCCCTCGGATTCAAACATTATATCGGGACACCTTTCGTAGATGACAATGTAATGAGAGAAATGCATATCGATCGTATTTATGATACATTTATTGATGAAGATGAATTAAGGATTTGTGACGACACTACCGCTCTTATTTTTGACAGTCTGGAACCCCGTCCTTATTCATCAAGAGAATTGTTATGGGAATTCGGAAAATATCTTGATGAAAACGGCGGACCGAAAGTTGAAGATTCTGTTATTTATGCCGCTTATAAACATAATGTTCCGATTTTCGTGCCTGCTTTCTCTGATTGCTCGGCCGGTTTCGGTTTTGTTGTTCACCAGACAAAAAACCCGGATAAACACGTCTCTCTCGATGCAGCAAAGGATTTTCTTGAACTGACTCAGATTAAAATAAATTCGGGCGAAAGCGGTATTTTTATGATTGGCGGCGGGGTGCCTAAAAATTTTACTCAGGACATTGTTGTAGCCGCTGATATTCTTCAGGAAAACGCAACTATGCATAAATATGCTATCCAGGTTACAGTGGCTGATGATCGGGACGGCGCTCTTTCGGGCTCAACTCTTAAGGAAGCAAGTTCATGGGGTAAAGTCGAAACAACTTACGAACAGATGGTTTACGCTGAAGCTACTCTTGCCATGCCCCTTATCGCCGGGTATGCTTATCACAAGGGAAACTGGAAAAACAGAAGCAGGAAAAATTTCCAGAAATTATTTATGAAAGAAAAAATCTCAGCCTAATCAAAGTAATTTTATTTTCTTAAGCCGTCATATTATAAGTGTGACGGCTTTTTTATTCCTGATTTTCTAACCCAGATAAAAAATCCACCGACAAAATCCTTTTGTGCTTATCATTTGACCATTGAAATGATTTGACTATTTTGCAGCATATTGCGAAATAGTCTTGACTTTTTCGCAAAGTTCTGCGTTTTAGTCGGCATATTTATTCAATTTGTCTCTGACCTTCTGATTTTCTTTATGCCCTTCCAGCGCTCTCCTGTAATTTTCAATCGCTTTCTCTTTATCCATTTTTGCTGCGTAAGCATCACCAAGTAATTCAAAAATTCCGCTGTTCCCAGGAAATCTTAGCGAAATAAATTGCAGTACAGCAATTGCATCGTCTGTTTTATCAATTTTTAATAATTCCACAGCACATTCAATTAATTCATCCGCTGAGAGAACAAAGTCTGAACTCTCCTTCTTTTCCTCGTCAATGTAAAGTTTCAGGGCGTTTTCGATTCCCTTTTTAGCAGACTGGCGGAATATTTCCCTGCCCACCGACATTTTGGGCATTAAAAAGTCAAGCCCGTTTATCAGCCTGAAAATGTTTCGGCTCATCTCTCTGACAGGAATTTTGTTTGTATTGCCAAGTATCAAGAGTAACTGATCCTTCTCCGGGAGTCGGGCAAACCACACATTGAATCCGAACAGGGCGCCTTCATGTCCATATACCTTCAATTCACTCCCCAATGAGTCTGCCCCATAATTGATGATTGTCCAGCCATTTGCATAATAACCGCCAAATGCTTCAAATTTTGGCTGATACATCATCTCCTGATATTCTTTTTTAAGCAGAGTCTCGTCTTTAAGTGCATTATGGTAACTAATAAGATCATCAATTGTCGAGTAGAGCTGACCTCCCGAAAAAGTCCAGTCCGGATTCCAGAACGGCTCTGGTTTTAAGCTGCCGTCATAACTCCGTATATATCCATAAACTCTGTATTGGAGCAGTTCATCACTTTTAAGCAGACCGGTTTTTGTCATACCTGCTTTTCGGAATATTTTTTTTCTTAGGAGATCAGAATACTTCATTTCTGCAACCTTTTCAAGTATTGCTCCCAGAATAAAATAGCCGGAATTATTGTAAGAAAATCTTTCCCCGGGTTCAAATTGTAGATCACTGCTGCAGTACTTCCGGATAAACCATTCGGTAGAAGGCACTTCATCTTTCGAATTTACACTCATAAAACCAGGCAATGATGTATAATTGGGAATTCCGGATGAATGAGTTAAAAGATGCCTGATTGTTACACGGCTGCCAATATCTGGTCTGAAATATGGAAGGAAATCGGATATGTTGTTTTCAAGGCTGAGTTTCCCCTCCTCAACCAGCTGCATTGTGAGCACAGCTGTAAAAGTTTTTGTGACAGAGGCAAGCGGGAAAACATCCAGCCGCATATGGGGTATGCCCCATTCAACATTTGCGAACCCAATTCCTCTTGTATATACAACCTGACCTTTTTCATACAGAGTCACGCTGCCCATAAACTTGTCCGTTGTAAAATACTTAATTACCATCGTATCCAGATCAGCAAACCGCGACTGTGCATGAATAAACTCAACAGTAAATAATACGGCAAGTAAAATGATTCGTTTTAACATCTGAAAATCTCCTTTGAAATTTAAAAATAATAAAGTTCATTGATTGTTCAACCGCATACGCAAGATTAAAAAATCAGTGCTTACAATTAGTGGTGTCTATAAATGTTTACCAGTCTTTTTGTATTTTAGTCTTTAAGACTGAAAAGCATTATTTTATCTCAACTAAAGTTACCGGGGAACAGCAATGAAAGCCAGATCAACTTGCCTTCTTTTTTTCCTTGTCTTCACTTTTTTTCTTTCTGCTCAAAGTAAAATTCCAATGTCGCCTGAAGATTTGTACTCTATCTTAAAGGTCAGTGACGCGCAGATTTCACCTGATGGCAAACAAATCGTATATGTCGTTTCTAATCCCGATCTCGCAGAGAATAAATATAACAGCGATATCTGGGTTGTAAGCACCGGCAGCAATGCGCAGAGACAACTGACCAGGGGCGGCGGTTCCGACTATCATCCCCGCTGGTACTCTGACAGCAGAACAATCGCTTTCCTTTCCGACAGACCAGGAAATACCGAAATTTTTAAAATAGACATTTCAGGCGGTGAGGCTGAACAGGTTACTTTCCTGGATTCATACATTTCTACATTCAAATTATCGCAAGGTGACAACAAAATTATTCTACAGATTCGGGAGGTACCCGATAACTCGGATATATTCGAGAATAATACTGAAGAAGAATTGCCGTACTGCAGCGCGCGGACCATCGATCACCTGCTTTTCAGGCAATGGGATAGCTGGCTGGGTGATGAACGGAATATGCTTTTCCTCTTTGACCCCCATAATAACAACTTACTGAACATCACAAACGGAGAACATGATTCCCCCCCGGTTTCGCTTTCGACGGGGCGTGATTTTGACATCTCCCGGGATAATAGTCTTGCGGCTTACGTTCAGAATACCGATCCTGTGACGGCAATCAGCACAAATCATGATATTTTCCTCAGCCCTGTTGACGGCAGCGCCGAAAGACGGCTGACCAACAATAAAGCCTGGGATGCCGCACCATTATTTTCTCCTGGCGGTAAATATCTTGCATATCTTTCTATGGCAAAGCCAGGATACGAATCTGATAGAGCAGTATTAACCGTTATGGAATTGAATTCGCTGAAGACTATCCGTATCTCTGAGCAATATGACCGGTCGGTCGATCAGTTTGTTTGGCTGCCTGATGAATCGGGTCTCATCTTCACAGCCGAAGACGGCGGCAGAGGTGTTATAATGAAATGCTCTGTTGAAGGTAAAATCACCGAACTTAGCCGGGAAGGATTTAATTCTTCAATCAGCATCGATGATGCCGGGAAAAAACTTGTTTTTACCAGATCATACAATCATCAGCCCCCGGAGGTGTTTTTACTTGATCTTTCGACCCGCAATGAATCACGTATCACAAATCACAATAAAGATTTTATTGCAAATTTCGACCTGCCAAAACTTGAGGAATTCAAATTCCGGGGCGGCAATAATGATGAGGTTCATGGATTTATTCAATATCCACCGGGTTTTGATAAAAACAAAAAATACCCTGCTGTTCTATCTATTCATGGCGGTCCCCAAAATATGTGGGCTGATAAATTTATGTTCACATGGTTTACTTTCCCTCTTGTATCTTCACCAGGATATGTGGGAATATTTATTAATCCGAGAGGCAGCACCGGCTATAGTTCAAAGTTTAGGGAGGAAGTCAGCAGGGATTATGGCGGTCTCGTGCATGAAGATCTTATAAAAGGGCTTGATTATGTGCTCGCGAATTACAATTTTATTGATTCCGCCAAACTCGCTGCAATAGGCGGATCATTCGGCGGTTATTCGGTTAATTGGATTATTGGCAAAACTGACAGATTTAAATGTACAGTCAGCCATGCTGGTATTTACAACCTTACAAGTTTCTATGGGGCAACTGAAGAATTATGGTTTCCTGAGTGGGACATGGGAAAATCACCCTGGGAAGAGCCCGGTTTGTATGATATCAGGTCTCCCCACAAATATGCAGATAATTTCAAAACACCCACTCTTGTTACACATGGAGAACTCGATTACCGTGTGCCTTTTGCCGAAAGCCTTCAATTATTCACCGCTTTACAGAGGCAAGGGATTGATTCCCGCCTTGTTGTTTTTCCGGATGAAGGACACGTGATTTCAGGACTTCAGAACAATGTCCGGTGGTGGCGCGAAATACACGCCTGGCTTGAAAGATATCTGAAATAGGATTTTTAATCGAATTTAGGTTCATTTTTGAGTCGCTCATAATAAGTGTTTGAGGAAAAGTATGGATAGAATACCACAAAATTTGTTTCAATTACTGAAGGAAACAGCGCCGCTTTTCCATTCCCCTTATCATGGGCTCAACCATTGGAAAACTGTTGAGTCGAATGGTCTTTATCTTTCTGAGTTTTCCGGAGCTGATCCCGTCGTGGTGAAATATTTTGCTTATTTTCATGACAGCCGCAGAGAAGATGAAAATCGCGACATCGAGCATGGCGACAAAGCCGCTGCCTTCATCGGTGAGATTTCCGGACTTCTGCCTCTTTCCGCGAGGCAAATTCTGACGCTGAGGCTTGCCTGCCTTGGGCACACTCGTTTATCTTTTCCACATCAGCTTGAGGGTAATTTTGATGGTCACTTTATTAATCTTAAAAATCTTGATCAAAGAACTATTGGAACCTGCTGGGATTCTGACAGGCTGGATCTTGGCAGGGTTGGAATAGTGCCTTCCATTAAATTTCTTTATACCGCTGAGGCTAAAAGAATTGCGCGTGAAAATGATTTTGTGGTACTTGAAAGGAAAAATGGCGGGCTATAAATGTTAAATTATGATACAAGGATTGATACGTACATTTCGAAATCTGAAGATTTTGCAAAACCTATCCTCAATAAATTGAGGTTATTAGTTCACACATACTCTCCCGATGTTAATGAAACAATCAAATGGAGTTTTCCGGTATTTGAATTTAAAGGAGTTCTGTGCAATATGGCGGCATTCAAAAGCCACTGCGGTTTTGGTTTTTGGAAAGCATCACTGATGGAATCCCTGAAAAAAATTGACGCAATGCAGGTAAAAGGCGGATTTGGTAATTTCGGTCAGATACGGTCTTTGGATGATCTGCCCGCAGATGAAGAGATCGGGAAATGCATTCAGGAAGCTATGCTGCTGAATGATTCAGATATTAAACCGCAAAAAAAATCAAAAAGAATTGACCCGAATTCGATCATCACTCCCGATGACCTGAGCATGCTGATTAATTCCAACCCCGATGCAAAGGTTACATACGAATCTTTCAGTCCATCTCATAAACGTGAATATATTGAATGGATAGAGGAAGCGAAAACTGATTTAACACGCAGAATGCGCACTGATCAGACTATTCAGTGGCTTTCTGAAGGAAAAGGCAGAAACTGGAAATACGAAAAAAAGGTGTGAGAATTTTTCTCAACCCATTATTAATTCATTTAGTAATAATTAGTTATTCCCTCTGCTCCTGACCAGCGTAAGGATATCATAAACGGCGACTAATTCAGTATCCTGATTCTGGACTTCGACATGCCAGGAAACGACACCCTGTGCAGGTTCATTTTCTTTTGGCTCTTTAGCTGTTTTTCGTCTGCAGGTGAGTTTTGCCGTGATCGTGTCGCCCGGGTAAACCGGCTTTGTGAAGCGCAGATTATCAAGTCCATAATTTGCAAGAACGGGACCTTCGGCAGGATGCACAAACAAGCCCGCCGCTGCTGATAGCACAAAATATCCGTGTGCCACTCTTTTTTCAAATATCGAACGTTTTGCCGCCGGCTCATTCATATGAGCGTAAAAATAATCTCCGCTTATACCTGCAAAATTGACTATATCTGCCTCCGTGACTGTGCGTCCGTGGGTAATAAGTGTTTCACCGATCTCAAGTTCTTCGAAATATTTCATAAATGGATGTTTGCCCGGTTTCAGTTTATCCGCTCCCTGCACCCATTCGCTGCAAATATGACTTAATGTATAAGGAGATCCCTGTAATGCAGTGCGCTGCATATATTTGAATACGCCGCGTTTACCGCCCATTTCTTCTCCGCCACCGGCTCTGCCGGGTCCCCCGTGTGTAAGATTGGGCAATGGAGAGCCGTGTCCGGTGCTTTCTTTCGCAGATGCCGCATCTATTATCATTATTCTTCCGTGATACGGGGCAATACCAAGAGTTAAATTTCTTGCAAAATCGGCATCGGAAGTAAATATTGAAGCAACCAGGCTGCCGCCGCCCTTCCGTGCAATCTTTATCAATTCTTCTTCCGAAGTATATGGCATTAGTGTGTTTACCGGTCCAAAAGCTTCGACCGAGTGGGGCAGGTCAGAAGCGAACGGATCGGGAGTATAAAGCAAAACCGGCGCGAAATATGCGCCTTTATTAGCTGTTCCTTCGAGGCTGCCTCCATAAACTGATTCTGTTACCGAGCGGAGCAATTCAACTTTTTGGAACACGTCGGTTACCTGATCCTCATCAACTAATGGTCCCATCCTGATACCTTCCTCCGAAGGGAAACCAATTTTAACTTTTTCGAGAGAATCCTTCAGTGCTGCGCTCACATCCTCTACAATTGATGCCGGTACAAGTGTGCGCCTGATTGCTGTACATTTCTGACCGGCTTTAATCGTCATCTCATTGACAACTTCTCTGATAAAATACTGAAATTCAGGTGTTCCTTTAACTGCATCCGGACCCAGAACGCTGCAATTGAGCGAATCTGCCTCCATGTTGAAGCGGACTGCGTTTTCAATAATTTTATGATGTGCTTTGAGCTTTCTTCCTGTTTCCGCTGATCCGGTAAAAGTAACTACGTCCTGCCCGGTCAGATATTCAAACAGATCGCCCGTGCTCCCGCAGATCAACTGCAATGCTCCCTCTGGCAGTAAATCCGAATTGATTATTAATTTTACTACTGCTTCAGTTAAAAAGGCAGTTGATGAAGCCGGTTTAACAACCGCCGACATGCCTCCTAAAAATGTGGGGGCAAGTTTTTCCATCATACCCCAGCATGGGAAATTAAAAGCATTGATATGGACTGCCGTTCCGGTAAGGGGTACAAAGATATGCTGCCCGATGAAGCTGCCGGATTTTGAAAGCGGCTCATAGTCTCCGTCAACATAAAAAATTTCGTCGGGAAACTCTCTTTTTCCTTTTCCTGAATATGAAAAAAAGGTTTGAATTCCTCCGTCGATATCGAGCCAGGAATCGAATTTCGTTGCCCCGGTAGAATAAGATAGAGGGTAGAGGTCAGCCTTAAATGATGAAAGATATTTGGCTGTCTCCTTTAATATTTTTGCACGCTGATGGAATGTTAACCGGCTAAGTGAATTGGTCCCTTTATCGCGTGCATATTCCAGCACCTTTCTGAAATCGACACCATCCGAGGAAATTTCATAAATACTTTCCCCCGTGGCAGCATTTTTAATAGTGCGTAAATTCTTTTCGCCCTCAATCCACTGTCCGTAAACATAACTTTTCAGCCTCATTTTAAGTCCTTTCTTTTAACTGTTTCCCGGAAAATTTTATAATCTGATTTTTGTTGTTTTTGGTTTATCGGTTTTTCTCTGAGCGGTTCACATTCTTTCAATGTTGAAAATAACTGTGAGGGAAGTTTCTGGTAGAGTTTGGTGCCTTCGGTTTTCCAGTCCAGCATCTCATCAGAGACCTGTTTAACGATTTTAGCGGGATTTCCCACCACGACACTTCGATTCGGAATTATCATGCCCGTTGGGACAAAACAAAGCGCTCCCACAATCGATTCATCACCAACCTCAGCACGATCCATAACTACGGCATTCATTCCAACCAAGGCATTTCTCCCGATCTGTGCTCCGTGAACAATTGCGCCATGTCCGATATGTGCTGATTCTCTCAGAAACACCGTTATTCCGGGAAACATATGAATTACACAATTTTCCTGAACATTACATCCATCCTCAATCACAATTCCGCCCCAGTCGCCCCTGATCACTGCTCCCGGTGCAATATAAACGTCCCGGCCTATTTCAACATTTCCAACGACAGTCGCGTTGGGATGAATAAATGCGCTTTTTTCAATTACAGGTCTGAACCCGTCAAATTCATAAATGTTTCCCATAATCAAACCCTCTCAACTATTACTGACATTCCCTGCCCGACACCAATGCACATTGTGCACAACGCCCTATGGTTTCCGGTTCTTGTAAGTTCATTTACTACGGTTCCAATCAGTCGTGCTCCGGACATCCCCAATGGGTGACCAATTGCTATTGCCCCGCCGTTCGGGTTTATTCTTTCATCAGAGGGATCAATTCCAAATTCCTTAAGACATGCCAGAACCTGCACTGCAAATGCTTCATTAATTTCTATTAAATCCATATCATCCATGGTAAAGCCCATTTTGTCAAATAATCTCCTTGTTGCATAAACAGGTCCTATCCCCATTATTCGTGGTTCAACTCCGGCAGCAGTTCCGGCAATAATTTTTGCTTTTGGTATCAGGTTGTATTTTTTTACCGCATTTTCGGAGCAAATCAGGAGAGCCGCTGAACCGTCATTCAATCCGGATGAATTTCCCGCAGTTACAGAACCCCCGGACCTGAATGCAGGTTTTAATTTTGACAATATACTGGTTTTTGTATCAGGTTTAATAAATTCATCAGTGTCAAAAATCAATTCGTTTTTATTCAAATTAATTTTCACAGGCATAGTCTCTTCCTGCAATTTTCCATTTACCCATGCCTTTGCTGCTTTATGTTGTGAATATTCAGCAAATTTATCCTGTTCTTCTCTTGTAACGCTGTATTTTTCTGCAAGATTTTCCGCTGTTTCACCCATAGAATCAATGCCGTACATTTCTTTTAGTTTAGGATTTACAAATCTCCAGCCTATCGATGAATCGTACATTTCGATTTTCCCGGAGAATGCTCCCTCACTCTTCCCTAAAACGAAGGGAGCCCGCGTCATATTTTCAACACCTCCCGCAATGTATATGTCGCCCTCACCAAGTTTTATGGCTCTTGCTGCATTTAAAACTGCGCTCATTCCCGAAGCACAAAGACGATTGATTGTTTCTCCAGGAACGGAATATGGAATTCCTGCAAGCAGCAAAGACATCCTTGCAACATTTCTGTTGTCTTCTCCTGCCTGATTTGCATTTCCCATTAAAACATCATCTATTTTCTCAGTATCCACTGAAGGATTTCTTTTTATTATCTCCTTTATGACCAGTGCAGCCATATCATCAGCTCTTACATTAGAAAGTGAACCCCGGAATTTTCCAACAGGAGTTCGTATATAATCAACAATATATGCTTCGGAAAAAATCCTGCTCATCTGTTTTCAAACTCCTTTTTCATTATGTATACTGTTCCTTTCAACTTAGCTGCCAGTTTTCCTGAATCCTTATAAATTTCAACTTCGTATGCCCCAAGCGATGCCGACGAACTAATCATTCTTGCGGCAGCCCTTAAAATTGCACCGCTCTCAACTTTTTGAAAAAACGAAATACTGCTTTCTACTGTTACTGCTGTGGGGGATAAAGAATTGGCGGCAAATGCCAGGGCACTGTCGGCGAGCGAAAAAATCACTCCCCCATGAACTATACCGAATCCGTTCAGCATTTCATCTCTTACCTTCATCTGAAGTTCACAATAACCCGGTGATACTGTTAGAATTTCGATTCCAAGTCCCTTACTGAAATTATCATTTTCAAGCATTTTTTTTGGAATTTGTTCACCTGTTAGTTGGTTCTTTATCATAAATCCGAAAAACTCCCGTTTATCGAACCAGTTTTTTTCAGAAGAACACTTGGTCTGTATCTGTCTTCCTCATAGTGATTTTTTAGGCGGGTGATTTCGTTGAGAATACGTTCTGAGCCTAATCTATTCCCCCATTCAAAAAGCCCGTGAGGATAGTTCACACCCTTAATCATTGCGGCTTCAATACCGGATTTTGAAGCCACCTTATAATAAAGTGCATCACAGGCTTCATTAATAAGCATCGCGATAATTCTTATAAAAACACTTTCATTTTTTTTATTCGCTTTATTGAACGGGACACCCGAACCTGTATAGTCATAGAAACCTTTCCCTGTTTTTCTGCCGAATAACCCCGATTCAACCAGTCTTTTCTGGGTTAATGAGGGCTTATATCTCGGATCGAAAAACATTTGCCGGTAAACCGTTTCAGTTACTTTGTAATTGATATCATTCCCAATAAAATCCATCAGTTCGAACGGTCCCATCCGGAATCCCTCAAAACGCATTGCGGAATCAATCTCCTGAGGTTTGGCAATTCCTTCCTCGTAAATCCTTAGAGCCTCTCCATAAAATGGACGTGCAATCCTGTTTACTATAAATCCGGGAGTGTCTTTAGCTATTACCGCCGTTTTACCCCAGGAATCGAGAATTCTCAAAGCGCTGCTAAGAGTTTTTTCTGACGTAAAAATCGAAGGTATAACTTCAACGAGTTTCATCAGGCCGGGCGGATTAAAAAAATGCATTCCCAGAAAGCGGCATTTATTTTCCTTAGAAAATGCGCCTGTAAGTTCAGCAATCGAGAGTGAGGATGTGTTTGTCGCAAAAATTGTATCTGTCCTAACTACTTTTTCTATAGAATTAAACAATTCCAGTTTAGTCAGTATATCTTCAGTTACTGCTTCGATAAGCAAATCGCATTTATTCAAATCTGATAATTTGTCTGTTATTTCAATCCTCTCCAGCAGGGAAAATGGGGATTCGTTTATTTTTCCTTTATCGAAGAGATTAGTAAAAATATTTTTGAGGGAGACTAAACTATTCCTGATCATCTCAGATGACACGTCATATAAAACAACGCTGCAGCCTGAGAGCGCTGCCACTTGTGCTATTCCGGTTCCCATCGAACCCGCACCTGCAATCCCTATAATATGTCTTTTCATTCCTGTCCGGTGATTAAACATCTCTCAAAATACGATTTTTTATCTTTTTTTCAATAATACTTTTCATACCAAGATTACCCTGTAAACCGCCGGTATGAATACAAAGAATTCTGCTTTCCGGGTCAAAGTCTCCCTTCTGACACATATCCCGGACACCAAACATCATTTTACCTGTATAAACAGGATCAAGAGCAATTGAGTTTAATTTTTGGAATGCTTCCATAAATTCGATTAGCTCAGATTTGACCTTAGCATATCCCCCAAAGTGATATTCGGTTTTGACTTCCAGATTGTTTTCAAACTTTTGTATATGTACGGAGGCAAGATTAATAATTATTTCACGGAGAAAACCACCGTTTTTTAATGCGGGAAAGGCAATTACTTTTTGCCGGCTGGAAACTCCGGTTAAAATTCCGGCTGCTGTTCCACCGGTTCCCGAAGCGGTACAATAATAGTCAAAATTATCTGCAGGGCTCACTGTTATTTCTGCAGCGCCCTTTAAGGCAAAAAAATTTGTTCCCCCTTCGGGAAGAATATAAAGTCCGGGATCATCATTCTGTAGTTTTTTAATTAGGGGGTGGTTCTCTTTCTGAGGATATTCCTTTCTCGAAAGATAGTATAATTCCATTCCACTACTGAATGCATACTGAAGGGTTGGATTCAGCGGATTATAGCTCTCACCTCTAATAATTCCTATTGTTTTGTATCCGTATAATTTTCCCACTGCTGCCGTGGCATAAATGTGATTAGAAAATGCTCCTCCGAAAGTCAATATTCCGGTTTTCGCTAAACGCTCCATCTCTGCCAGATTATATTTCATTTTTCGCCATTTATTACCTGAAATGGCAGGATGTATAAGGTCATCACGACGAATAAATATTTTCTGTGACCCCGAATATCCTGGCAAGTTAATTTTCTGAATTACAGAGTTGCTTTCATCCGGATATTTCTCTGAAGTATAATTCATTGAGAAAGTCTAAACCTCTTGAAGTTTTTGTATGTAAAGTAAATATCGTGAATTTTGTTTATATTTTGATGGATAAAAAGTTTCGCTGATCTTAATTATTAGAATCCATAAACGGGATCGTAGTAATTCATTTATCTGAAAATGTAATCTTTTTACTGAAATGGAAAACACTGCAACAACTAAAACTGGTTTCCCTGCCAGTTTTATAATTCTTGGCGATCACACACATTATAATGAAGGAATTCAGCTTTCCTGGTTGAGTCAGATTAAATCTGATGCCCACATAGAAGAAAACAATTCCGACACAACTGATATACACCTTCAGCCCCGATCAGGGAATAATATTGATTTTTCTGAGCATCGAATGTCCAACGAGCTTCTCGTTAAACTTCTCACTGATCTCACGTATATGCTTCCCTCAAACAATCCCGGAAATCCGGGTTGTGATATCGTTTTAAAATCTGATATTCCCTTTTCATTTGGTCTGGGTGGATATGCTGCATTACAAGCCTCTGTTATTAAATCTCTAGCAGAAAAGCGGGAGCTTAAACTCAAGGCCGAACATTACCTTTCAATGCTGTTTCAAAATGAAGTAAAAACGATCGGAAAGATTTCCAATCAAGTCCATCATCAAACAGTTGTCACCGGAAATATTAACAAATTTTACAGAACTGATCTCCGCCGCAAAGAATTCGGGGAATTTGCCGGCCTCCCTGAGGATTTAATTTTTGCTGTGTTCGACACCGGCAAAATAATTAAGGACATTAAGGATACCTGTAATGACAGAATTGAGGAATGCACAATAGGTGTTGATGGTTTAAGTCTTTATATGTGGGGAATAAAAAATCTCAGAGATGTTAAAAAAGCATTTTTGAAAAGTCACGACAAAATTATTCCTGCGCTGATACTTAAACGTGTTAAATATTACGTTGAAGAACTGGAGAGAGTTGAAGCCGGTCTCGATTTTATTGAAAATGGTGACTATGCCGGACTTGGAAAATTAATGTTTGAATCACATAATGATCTGGATGAACTATATAATCTTCACTATCCTGCCGTAAATTTTCTGGTAACGAAAGCTAAAAACATACCGGGCATATTAGGCTCTAAACTGATCACCTGCTCCCCTGTGCAGGCAACTATCAATCTTATAGAAAGAGAATATTCTGAATCAGTGTTTGAGACAGCAGACAGAAGTTTTTATTCAAAATATGGAAAACACTTAAAAATTTACGTTCTGTGATAAACCCCATAACAGAATCAGTTACATAACTCTTTGTTTAATAAAGGCTTGAGCTTAAAATAGAATCGATATAACCAAGTGCCTTATAATGGCACTTGCTTTTCAGTACTTATAATAATAGATTGAGTGTTAAATTTAATTTGGGCTTTGATGAAATTCTTCAATGAATATTTTGATGACGATTCCGACGATCTTTTAAGCGATGATGAATTAATCGAACGGGTTAATTCAGCAAAAGACTTAATAGAGAGCGGGTTTTTCTTTCATAATACTGAATTCATAGAAGAGACTATTCAGAACTGTCTTGAATACGATCTTAGTGAAGAGGGGCTTGATTTATGTGACAAGCTTCTTGAATTTACTCCTTATAACCATGAAATGTGGCAGATAAGGGGTATTTTTTGTAATAATAATTTCGATTTTGAAGAAGCTTATGAAGCTTTCAATAAAGCTTTGACGCTTAATCCCAATGACATTGAATCGCTCATAAATCGTTCTGTGGCTGAAGAGAATCTCGGACTGACCGATGAAGCCAGGGAATCGCTTGAGCGCGCACTGGCTCTTGACCCGGGGAATGAAGATGCCTTATTCAGTCTTGGTATTCTGCACGAGAGACAAAATAACTTTGATTCAGCTATCGAATGTTTTAATGATTGCCTCGAAGCCTCCCCTGAAAACCCTGAAGCACTCTATGAACTTGGTTTCTGCTATGAGAGCTCCGACCGCTTTGTTGAAGCACTGGCTGCCTATGATCAGTACCTAGATCTTGATCCTTACAATTCAATTGCATGGTACAACAGAGGGATTGTACTTATCCGGCAGGAAAAATACGCTGATGCCAGAAACAGTTTCGATATGTCTATTGCTATCAGAGAGGATTTTTCAAGTGCATGGTTCAATCTCGGTGTGAGTTATGCTAACGAGGAGAATCTTACAAAAGCGATAGAATCTTTTCTCAAAGCTTACGAGATTGATCCCCGTGACGAAGAAATTTTGCTTAATCTTGGACAGGCTTACGAAGACAACAATGATCCTTTAAAAGCGTTGAAATTCTATACTGCCTCGTTAAAAATTAATTCCCTTAATACAGAAGCACTTCTCGCCAGAGGATATTGCTACGATTCATTAGGCAAGTTTAAATTTGCACGCCGCGATTTTAATAAAGCTGTTTATATCGCTCCCGACTCTTTTGACTCATGGTTCGCAAAGGGCGATCTCGAATTTGCTCTGGGTAAATTAAAAAAAGCCGTGTACTCTCTTTCCAAAGCAGCAAGATTAAACAGTCAGAATTATCATGTCTGGTTCAAACTCGCTGAAGTTTACCATGAAGCCGGCAACTGGCAGGAAGCACTTACCGCTTATGAGGTCTGTATTACACTGAATCCTGCGGATGCTGATTCCTATTATGGAAAAGCAAAAATTTATCTTCTGCTCAGCAGAAAGTCAAAAGCGATAGAATCTCTTTCGGCAGCAATTAAGATTGACCCCTCAATCAGGACAAAATTTAGGAGTGAGTTTCCTGAATATAACAATTTTATGAGCCCTGGTGAATCAAACGAGGATTTAAAGTCCCACTAAATTGAGATAAATTTTGATTCCTGACAATAAAACAAAATTAGTAGGTGTAATCGGACACCCCATTATTCAATCATTTTCTCCGCTTATTCAAAATCTGGCTTTTCAAATACGTGGACTTAATTATCTTTACCTGCCTTTCGATGTTCCTGCGACAAACCTGAAAGAGGCGCTTACCGGAATTACAGCCCTTGGTATCGCCGGACTTAACGTAACTATTCCGCATAAAGTTAAAATTCTGGACTATCTTTCTGACATTTCAGAAGAAGCGTCAATTATAGGCTCAGTGAATACAATTGTTAATGATAATGGTGAATTACGGGGTTATAATACTGATGTTATTGGCGTTAATGAGACTCTGATTCCTTTTGCCGAATCAATCAGGAACTCCGAAGTTACCGTTATTGGGGCTGGCGGAGCCGCGAGAACTGCTGTTTACTGTCTTCTCCGAAATTTCAAACCATCACGGGTAAACGTCGTTAACCGGACTCTCCAGAAAGCAGATTCAATTAAAGATTATTTTACAGCAAAAATGATTTTCCGTGGAATTAAAACTTTTGAGTTGTTGCCTCCTGACCTTACCGGACTTTTTGCAAACTCCTCACTTATCATAAACACCACTTCCGTTGGGATGTATCCCGATAATGATGATGCCGTCACTACGATCGCCGAATCATTTTCTTCGGGACAAATTATATTCGATATGGTCTATAATCCAATGCAGACAAAATTACTGGCAATCGCCTCTGAAAGAGGCGCTCATACAGTTGGCGGACTTAAAATGTTTGTCGAGCAGGGGGCGGCTTCTTTCGAATTGTGGACTGGTGCAAAAATGCCAAAAGAAGCGATAAATGAAGCGCTTGGAAATGCCCTGGCAGAACTTAATATTCAATAAGTATTCTTTCTTTATCTGCTTCTTTTCTTAAATTTTTTTGCTTCTGAAAATATTTTTATCAATGATTTCGGTTTTCCTATTACTTCTGCCGCCGCAAAGACGCCGCTGAATAGTGCGCCTGCAATTCCATGTGTACCTGAGTCGGCTCCGGTAAGATAAAGATTCTTTATATGAGTCCGGTTGCTGATAAATTTCAAATCCTTTCTCTCCGGTACCGACGGAATCCCATAAATATATCCAAACTTGTTACCTGAATAATGCTCTGTCGTTAAAGGAGTTGATAGTTCTTTATATGTTATTTTTGACGCAAATCCCGGGATTTTACTTTCCACAAGGTCAATTAGTTTATCCATTATTTTATTTTTGAGATCTTCGTAATCTTCTCCTCTTTTTTTACAAGGATTGTCAGCCCATTTAGCAAATACTTCGTAATCCATAAATGAAATTATCTCTGCCGTGTGTTCTATTTCCGTTCCACTTCGAACAGACGGGAATGATACATAAGCAAGCTGCGGTTTTCCCTCAATTGACAAGTTTCTGTTCGCAAAATTTTTGTTGTGATCATATGAATCATATATCCAGATATTTCCGCCGTTTAATCCTAAACCGGATGGATTTTCGCTCAGTCCCAGATATGCAGTCACGGTGCCGGTTGATTGTTTAAGACTATTTATTTGACTGATTATTTCAAAAGATTTGGGATCACGCAGTAGTTCACCAAATGTTATGCGTGCTCCCGCTCCGGAAATAATACAATCCGAGTAATATTCTGTTTCTGAAAAACCATTTTCTTTTTTCTCAAGAACAACAACACCGGCGGCTGTATTATTCTCCACGATAATACGGCTCACTCTGCTATTAACCTTGATTGTTCCCCCATGCTTCAATATGACCGCGGAGATAGTATCTGGTATAGACTTCGATCCGCCAGCCGGATAGTACCCGCCATTTATATAATGTGTCGCAATTATTGAATGAATTAAAAATGATGCCGATTCAGGTGGAAGCCCGTAATTGCCCCATTGTGATGAGATGATCGCTGCTAACTGCTTATTCCTGAATCTGTACTGGCAATATTCTTCCAGTGTTCCATGCAGATATTTACTTCGCGGTGAACTAAATGGCTTATTTAGAATTGATAGCCCTGAATACATTTTATCCAATACGATATTTTTCATATTTACAGATACAACATGAAAAACATCAGAAACATATTGCCTGATAGCTTCTGCTTCTTCCGGAAAAACTTTAATCAGCGTGTCGGTAAAATTTTTTCTTCCCGAAAACAATTCTATTTTGTTACCTGGATAGATAAATGTGTCATAAGGATCTGGAATTTTATTCCATTGAAGGGCTCCCGCAGTAATATAATCAAAAATCATACGCGGCATTGATCCTGCGTTCATCTCTCCAACATAATGTAAGCCGACATCCCATGTGTATTTTCCCTGTCTTTTGAATACATGGGTAAATCCGCCAACCTTCGAATGGCGTTCAAGAATAAGTATTTTCCGCTTTTGCTGCAGGGTTAAGAGAGCCCCTGCTGTCAATGATCCGAGGCCGGATCCAATAAGAATTGCATCGTACTTATTACGGCTCTCCAAAGCGCTTTACTCCCGGTTAAATGTATGTTTTCAGTTTGATAAATTCAGGGCAGAGATTTTACACGATATCAGTAAGTAATAGATTTTCTCCATTGCCCTCTAGTAAAGAACAGGATAAAAGAATAAATCTCAAGCCGTCCGATAAGCATATTCAGCGACAGGATATATTTACCTGAATTAGGAATATATTCGTAATTTCCCAATGAACCAATTTTTCCCATCCCGGGACCAACATTTCCAATAGTCGCTACCGATCCGGTAAAGGCTTCCGTTAGTCCGATTCCCATCAATGAGAGCAATAGTGTTGACCCGGCGGTTATCGCTAAGAAAACCACAATATATAATACCGCCTGAGATACCAGTTTATCATGCACAACATTCTTTTCCATTTTTACAGAAAGAACTGCATTGGGGAACATTATAGACTTAATTTCGCGAATAAACGCCTTTCCAAAAACAACAATTCTGTCAACTTTAATCCCCCCGGTTGTTGAACCGGAGCATGCTCCCTGAAATGAGAAGAAAATTAAAATGAATTTTGCCGCAGGCGCCCAGATCGCCGTATCTGCAGTTGCAAATCCAGTGGTAGTGGCAATTGAAATTACTTGAAAAACCGAGTGGCGCAGAGCTTCCCCCAAGGAGTCGTAATGCCCGCCCCAAAGGCTGAATGCCGAGATTACACTCCCGATTAAAGCTGAGCCAAGATAATATCTGACAACCGCCGATCGCCAGATAGCATTAAATTTGCCTGTGGCGGCATAAAACAAAAGTCCGAAATTCATTCCTGCAAAAAACATAAATACTGTTATCGTGATCTCGATTCCCAGGTTGTCGTAATACGCAATGCTGGCATTTTTTGTTGAGAAGCCGCCGGTAGCAACCGTTGCAAAGGTATGTGTGAGAGCATCAAACAGATTCATTCCAAATATTATGAGGAAAATTGTCTCAGCTAAAGTGAGTACAAGATAAACACCGATGATTATCGAAATTGCTTTTTTGGCCCTGTAATGAAAATTATCGCGGGCAAGAGAAGATAATTCGCTCCGGAAAAGTACAACCTCTGTAGAACCGAATGATTGGATTACCGAAAGAACAAAAACAATAATCCCGATACCCCCCAGCCAATGTGTGGATGCCCTCCAGAATAAAATACCTTTGGGCAGTATTTCGATATTGGTAAGAATGGTGGAGCCTGTTGTTGTATAACCGGAGACACTTTCGAACCAGGCATTAGTAATTGTGAACGGACCACCCCATAAAAGATAAGGCACCGCTCCCGTCAAACATGAAATAAACCAGGCAAGAACGACTATTAAAAATCCTTCTTTATTTGTGATTTTGGTGAATGCCGGAATAAATATCATTGGAAAAAGTGCAAACAGTAAAGTAATTAGTGCACTATACAAAAGAGGGGATGCGGCGGATTCCGAATAAATTAAAGCCACAATCCCGGAAACTGCCATCATCACAGTATTCAGCAGCAAAGCTATTGCCACATAACGTATGACAACGTGATATCTCATATACGTTTTTCTTCACTGTCGAGGTTTTCACAAATATCACGGACAGCATCGGACAATTCTTTCAATTCGTCATCATTTTCAAGTTCTACATTATATGGCACTCTTTGATCCCTGAATCTTTTAACCCGGTCGTTTATCGTTTTAATCGGGATAAGCAGGTAATAATTAAGAATGAAAATAAAGATGAGCATAAAAACAAAAACAGAAAAGATTGCAATTCCCAGATACATTACCGATCTTCTTGAATTTTGCTGAATTTCGGAACTCAGAGATACCACTACTGCTCTGCTGTCTTTAATATATATGTTGATCTGGTCGCGCAGCAGAACAAGTATATCATGACCACGCTCCATATAAATATTAATTTTATCCGGATTTTTTGCCTTAGCCGGGAAAGTGGAAAGTTCCTTTACAAGAATTTTGAAATTTTCCGATATTTTAAGGAGCAATGCCTTCTCTTCAGGAGAACCCGAAGCACTTAATAGTTTTTGGATCTTTGTTGAAATAGTATTTTCGATCCTCGCAATATCAACAACAAACTGCGAATCCGATGAAAGAAGATAATAATGAATATCCCCGTCAAGCCGTCCTAACTCTTCAGCAATCACTGCTGCCGATATCAGGAGTTCATTTTTTTCGTTTAACATTTTCCCGACTTGAGTCCCCGTCCTGCTTATTTCGACTGTTGACCAGATAAATGCAATCCCAAGCATCAGGGAAAGAAGTCCAAAGCCGGAATATATTTTAGTTCTTAGTTTCATATTAGTTTTTCATCAGATCATTTAGCAGACATTTCTGCTTTCAATCTATTTATATTATCTATCTCTGCCGGATCCCTGCCCTGCAATACTGCAAGAAAATATGAAACCCAGTCAAGGAAATAAACCTGCTCGAGAAGATATTCTTTATGCCCGGTGGAAGTAACAAAAGCTGAATGTATTTCGCTGCCTGCTCCGGAGATAACTTCCGATGTTATTTTTCTTCTAAGTGCATTTCTATTTCCAGCATCCGGCACATCCAGAAATATGGTTTTGAATGGAATGCCTGCTCCAAAGGATTCCCAGGCAACAATTTCGTTATGATTCATCTCGGGCAATGCGCTTGATATTCCGAACATCTTACTGTTCTCATTTAATTGGCAGCGAAAACGAGTCCCGATCGATTCATTTATTCCGCTATAACTGTAAATCACGGGTATGCTGCCGATTAATTTCTCGGCCAGAACCAGAGCCGGTGAGTTGTGAGACGAATATTTCTGACCAAAAGTTTTTAGCAATGCAGCTGAATTTTTGATAAAGTCAGCCTGGTCAGGGATCAAACCCTCATAAACCATTAAGGAAACGAGAGAAAAAAGCGAAAGATAAAGAGCATATCTTGGGTGGAAGCCAGTTTGTAATATATAGCATGGAAAACCATTTTTTTCTGCCAGTTCTTTTACTTTTCCTCCCGTGGTAATGCAGATGCAGGAGTACCCTCTGTCGATAATTTCACTCAGGCAGCTAAGAGTTTCTTCTGTGTTTCCGGAATAGGACGAAATAATAAAAAGTGTATCGGCATTTGAGAAATCAGGAAGTTTGTATGTTCTATTGACTATTACCGGAACTTTTAGAGACTCCGAATAAAGATCGCGAAAAAGATCTCCGGCAATGGCTGACCCGCCCATTCCGCACAGAACAATATTATCAATTTTATTTGTCCCTGTTTTATGATCATATTTAATATTTCCAGCGTACTCAATCTGTTCGTTGGAGCGCTTCAAAACCTCATATTGACCTGTGGGGTCATATTTTTCGACAAAGTCCATGATATTTCCGAAAATTAATAATAAACAAAAATATGTATCAGGATTGAAGTATAAAAGAATTATATAACTGCATCATATCGCCACGTTGTGCCATTTTGTCGTTCGTATTGCCATATAGGCGGGCATAATTTGTTGTGGCGCATTTTACGCCAATATGTCAGCGCCTCTGCTTATTCTCTGTTTTTATATAAGTTGTTATAATATAGCGTCTTATATGATTTCCGCCGGGTTTGGCACGGTTTTTATAAGAATATATACAGAAAACAATAACAAAGGAGATAAAAAATGTTAACAAGATATAATCCGTTTTTCAGCACAAAGCCAATTAGCCGTAATTTCGAAAAAAGTCTTTTTGATGATTTTGAATTTGAAAATTCGGTTTATCCCAAAGTCAATATTTACGAGAAAGATTTCACTCTCATAATAGATTTTGAAACTCCTGGCTTCAAAAAGGAAGAATTGAAGATCACACTCGAAGACGGGATAATATCAGTAGAAGGAAAAAAAGAGGCGGCGTCTGAAGAAAATATTAAAATATTACGCCGGGAAATTAGTTCGACATCCTTCAAAAGAAGTTTTACTCTGCCGGAGGAATTTTCATTCGAAAATGTTACCGCAGAATATGAAAATGGCATTTTGAAAGTGAAATTAGATAAAAAAGAAAAAGATTACCCAATTGAAAGAACAATTGAAATTAAATAAAAACAGGGAAATAAAATGAGACAGATAAATTCATGTTACGGTTATACACCAAAAAACACTGGTAATTATTATGGATACAATTATTCAGCACCAAAGAGTGACATACTAGAAGATATTAATGGTTTTTTAATCCAGATAGAATTACCTGGAGTAAAAAAGGAGGAAATTAAGCTCTCAGTTGAAAAAAATATTTTAAGTATCGCAGCGGAAAGGAAAAAATCCGCGGAAACTGATACATTAAAATATAAACACAGTGAGATAGCATATGGAACAATTTCCAGATCTTTTGTTCTCGGTGAAATTGTTGATTCTGAAAAGATAGCTGCTGAATATAGTGATGGAATACTGAAGGTTTCAATTCCAAAAAAAGAACAATCAAAACCAAAAGAAATCATTATTAACTAAACTAACAGGAGGCACAAAATGACACTCGTCAGATTTAATCCGGTTAAAGAACTTCTCAACGTTGAGAGAGAATTCGGAAAACTCTTCCGTGATTTTGAGGGCAGATTCGGATTCGGCGGCGACAAATCGCTTGGTGATGAATACGAAAACGCAGTATGGATGCCCCTAACAGATGTTCTGGAAGATAAGGACAACTACACCCTTTATCTTGACCTTCCGGGTATAAAAAAGGATGAAGTAAAAATCTCATACACTGAAGGCAGACTTATTATCTCCGGTGAAAGGAAACAAGGAACCGTTTCCGGTGATAAAAATTTCCACCGCGTCGAAAGGACTTATGGTAAATTTTTCAGATCATTTGATCTGCCGCAGAGGATCAAGGAAGATAAAATCTCTGCCAATTTCAGCGATGGTCAGCTAACAATTCAAATACCAAAAGCAGATGAAGCAAAACCACGCGAAATAGCAATAAGTGTTAAATAGACTCTGGAATCTGCCGGGCTGTGAATGCAGCCCGGCTTTATTTTTTAATGATTATGGAATTCAAAAATTATTACCAGATATTAGGAGTTGAAAAGACAGCTTCTCCGGGTGAGATAAAAAAGGCATATAGGAAACTTGCGTTATTATATCACCCCGACAGGAATAACGGCGACCCTTCTGCGGAGAATAAATTCAAGGAAGTAAACGAAGCCTATGAAGTCCTTAGTGATCCGCTAAAAAGAAGCAAATATGACAATATGTCCGCAAATGCCTTCGCCTATAACCGATCCGGCTTTGGCAGAAAATACAGTTCGGATAGGGGTCCGACAAACTTTGATTTCAATAACTTGTTTGGAGGCAGATCATCTGGTTATTCGGATTTTTTTGAATCATTTTTCCGAGAAACTTTCGGACAAAATTCCGACTGGGACTCCGCTTCTAATCAGTTTAAGTATGAATCATCAGAGCCGGTAGTGAAACTGAACGTGTCGGAAGCAATTAATGGCGCCGAAAAAATAATAAAGATTTATGGTTCAACGCTCAGCGTAAAAATTCCCGGCGGTGTTCGTGATGGTTCAGTTCTTAAAATGAGAAATATTAATTCAGGGAATGAAATTTCTCTTAGGATTAAAATCGTTGATGATAAATATGAAATAAAAAAATCGGATCTGTCGATCGAAGTGGACGCTGATATTTTTACTGCCGTTTTAGGGGGAGAATTAAATTTTGAATCTCCGGATTCGAGGGTGATTTCATTCCACGTAAATCCGGGTACCGATAGCGGTAAAACGTACAAATTTACAGGGCTGGGCTTGTATAAAGACGAGAGCAAGAACCAAAGGGGTGATTTGTTTGTAAAAATCAGATTGACTGTCCCTAAAAGGCTGGATGAAACCAGTAAAAAAGATTTTGCACTACTTAAACGTAAAATCGGTCAAAAATAATTTTATGGCGCTTAATTGTTATTTTAGTCGCTCCAATAATGAAAAGTTAAACTAACAGGAAAAAATATGACGGCAAATCAAAACACATTTGAATTTAAGGCCGAAGTTAAAAAACTTCTCGATATCCTTGTTCATTCTCTATATACCAGCAAAGAAATCTTTCTGCGGGAATTGGTTTCCAATTCTTCTGACGCACTCGACAAACTGAGATTTCAATCAATTAGCGGAACTGAAATTACAGACAAGGATCTGCCATCTGAAATTCATATAGATTTCGATGAAAAGGCTGCAACTATTACGGTCAGTGATCATGGTATAGGAATGACACGCGATGAAATCATACTAAATATTGGTACTATTGCAAAATCCGGGACTGAGGAATTTCTCAGACAGCTTGCCGAAAGCAAGTCGGAGGCAAACAGTATAATAGGGAAATTTGGAATTGGTTTTTACAGCGTTTTTATGGTTGCAAAACAAGTTACGATTAAGTCCAAATCGTATAAACCCGATGAACCGGCAATCATTTGGAAATCTGACGGATTAGCTTCTTATGAGATATCAGAGATGGAAGAGCCAATGCAGCGAGGCACCATAATTGAAATTCATCTAAAGGATGACGCAAAAGAATTTGCAGAAAAATTCAGGATTCAGTCAATTCTTAAAAAGCATAGCAGCTTTATATCTTTTCCGATTTTTCTTCAGAAGGAAAAAATAAATACTATAACAGCTTTATGGCGAGAACCGAAATCTTCAATAAAACAGGAACAATATAACGAGTTCTATAAGTTTTTATCTTACGACATGGATGATCCCATGTTTACGTTGCATAAATCAGTAGATGCCCCGATTCAGTTTAACTCGCTGCTGTTTATTCCTAAAAAGAACGTTGAAATGTTCTGGATGAACCGCGATGAATATGGACTTGATCTTTACGTGCGCAGAGTTCTGATACAGCACAAAAACAAGGACCTGATCCCGGAGTACATGAGTTTTGTGCGCGGCGTTGTTGATTCTGAAGATATACCCCTGAATATTTCAAGGGAAACTCTGCAGGAAAACAGTGTTTTTATGAAAATATCATCCTCCGTTACAGGGCAAATACTGAATTTTCTTCTGGAAACGGCAAAGAATGAACCGGAAAAATATGCCGGGTTCTGGAAAGAGCATGGAAAAATCTTCAAATTAGGTTATACGGACTTTACTAACCTTGAGAAGTTTAAGGATCTTCTGCGTTTTAATTCTTCAGCATCAGAAAGCGGAAACGATCTTACTTCCTTTGAAGAATACACTTCAAGAATGAAAGAAGGGCAGAAAGAAATATTCTATCTGAGCGGCAACAACCGAAGTGCTATTGAGCTTGATCCGCATCTTGAACTATTTAAGAAAAAAGGTGTCGAAGTTCTTTATTTCTTTGATCCGGTTGATGAATTTATTATTCCCTCTCTCAGAAAATATAAAGATTTCGAGTTTAAGTCTGCTGACACTAAAGACCTCAAGTCCCTTGATAAACTGGAAGATGTAATTGAGGACGATGATACTACAGAAAAACTCTCCAAAGATGATGAGAAACAATTCAGCAGTCTGCTATCTAAAATTAAAGCTATCCTTGGCGAAAAGGTAACTGAAGTTATTGAGTCAAAAAGGCTGAAAGACAGCCCATCCTGCCTTATAAGCGCCGATGACGGATTTTCATCATCAATGCAGAAGATATTGAGAATGACCCACCAGGAAGTTGGAGCAACAGCCAAAATATTCGAAATAAACAAAAACCACCCGCTAACCCGCAACCTGCTTAAGGTATTTATAGCCGATGCTAATGATGATTTTATTCCTCAGACTGTGATGCAGCTGTATGAAATTTCTTTGCTGCTAGAAGGAAACCTTACGGATCCTCACGAACTCGTCACACGTACCAATAAAATATTAGAGAAATCGAGCGGCTGGTATGTCGCCACAAAGAATCTTTGATCATTAAAAATATCTGCAGGAAATTTTTCCTGCAGATATTTATTTTATCAACCCTTTAACCCTGTGGTCGCAATTCCAGACATAATATATCTTTGAAAAAAGATAAATAACACTGCAATCGGGAGCATGCTCAGTGTTGCTCCGGTCATTATCAGATGATTATTGTCTGTATATGGGGAACGGAAATATTCAAGCCCAAGGGGGACAGTCCGAAGTTCCGGGCTATCGAGATAAATCAGTGGACCCATTACATCCTGCCATGTGGCAACAAATGTAAAAAGCCCCACAACAATCAGCGCCGGTATAATATTCGGTAAAATTATATTAAAATAAGTTCTGAATATACCGCAGCCATCTATAATCGCAGACTCATCGAGTTCTTTGGGAAGGGTAAGCATATATTGCCGTAAGAGAAAAACATTAAATGCTCCCGCAGTAAAATGCGGAACTATAAGTGGAAGGAAAGTATCAATCCAGCCAAGACTTTTGTAAATAGAAAACATGGGGATCAGTGTCACCTGTGCCGGTATCATTAATGTTGCAAGGAGTACAACGAACCAGAATTCTCTTCCCCGGAATTTTAACCTGGCAAATCCATATGCGACAAAACTTGAAGATATTATCTGCCCTAAAATTGCCAACAGGCTGATAATAAAACTGTTTTTCATAAATGCCAGAAAACCTGTTGAATCACTGCTGTAGGTTGCTTCCGGTCCTTCAAGCGTTTCAGCATAGTTCTCCCATCTTGCATAAAATTCTCTGTGCTCCCGGTATCTGATTCCACTCATCAGTCTGATTTCCGGACGGGGTGCGGGCTCAGCAGGCATAGTAAATAATAACTCTTCGTACCCGCCCGCCTTTTTTCTAACCATTCTGGCTACTGAAATAAAGTCTTCACCCGTCTCGCTGTTTTCATAAACCGGTATTTTTGTGAACTGAATCTCTTTCTCGTTCTCAACTTTCTGTAATAATTTACCGGAGGGAAACCACACGACTTGTTGCGATGGTAAATTCCCGTCAACGCGGAGATAATATGCCCCTGAACTGTCGGAATTGCTTAAAAGGTTTTCGGATTCAATTAGGAGGAACCATTTTTTTTCTCCATCTGAGAATATTTTATTCCTGGCCGGAAGATTAAAATCCACTTTTTGAGTTCGGGCAGGATAAAATGCCGGAGGGTTCATGTTAATGCCTTCCCTCGATTTTACAGATGAGGTTACAACCCAGTAAAAGGGGAATGCCAGGAAAACTGCCACAACAATAAGCGCAGCATATAGCAAAACAAGTCGAAAATATTTCCTTTTCATTGCGGCGCCGAGTTTACAAATTTTCTGGAGAATTTTAATTGTATCATAGTTACAAGGAAAATTATGAGAAATAATAGCATTGCATATGCGCAAGCTTTTCCCATATTGAGATTATTAAACGCCTCGTCATAAATATTAACGCTGTAAAATCTTAATGCATCCCCCGGCTCACCGATTGTCGAACTCCTTTCAGCAAAAAACAATGCGGGCGTAAAAACCTGGAATGCTCCTATGGTTGACATAATACTCATAAAAACTATTACCGGAGCTAAGTTGGGTATTGTTATTGAAATGAATTTCCGAAAAAAGCCCGCTCCATCAATTTCTGCAGCTTCATATAACGATGTAGGTATTTGTTTCATTCCCGCATAATATATTATCATCGCTCCGCCTACCCAGAAAATATTCATGATAACAACAGCAGCAAATGCGTGCTGTTCATCAAGCCAGTTTACAGGCGAGATACCGAAAAACCCAAGAAAATAATTTACAACACCATATTCTCTGTTATACATATTATACCATAAAACCGCAGCGGCTGCCCCTGTAAAAAGCGACGGGAAATAGAATGCGGCTTTAAAGAACGCTGTGCCCCTAATATTAAATGTCAGAAGTCCGGCTGTAAAAAGCCCCCCGAAAAAAGAAATCGGGATCGTAAGCAGCGCATACTTTACTGTCCTGTCGAGCCCGGTAAAAAATCTGTTGTCATTGAAAAGATTAACATATTGTTGAACCCCGATCCATTTAGGAGAACTAATCATATTCCATTCGGTAAAGGATAGTACAAATGCAGCAAGTATAGGCCCGAGAGTAAAACAGAACAGTCCGATAAGCCGGGGAGAAATTGTAATGTATCCGCCTGCGTCTGAATACCGCCCATTTCCGGTCACCTTTTCCTTGTTCCTATGGATAAAGTAGAAGTAATAAATGGCGGTAGCGATAATTAAAAGCACAACAACTATAGGCAGAATCACTCTTACAAATACGCCAGGGTCTTTCCTTTTTCCAAGCTGAAAAGCCTCGTCATAATACGAACTGAGTAAGGGCAAATATTCATGTACTTTCTTCTCAATAAATTTATCCATGTGGGAAGTAAATTTCCGATAATCCCCGTCGAGTATTTTCCCATTTGTTCTGGGTATCAATATAAATTTTGCATCATACTCGGCATTGATTTCAGTTTCCAGCCGAATACGCCATTTATCAAATACAGGGACCAGATAGTTATTGTCTGTGGTGAGTCCGGGAATAGCATAATCCAGATCATAGAAAAAAGCTTCAACCCCTTTGGCGCCATAATCATTGTGCAACATTGCCTGCTTTGCTGCCTTAAGAGATGGTACGCCTCTCAATCTGCGGGCATATACGGCCTGAGCAAACTCACCGGCAAGAAATTGTATAAGCCGCCATGATTGCTCTGGATACTTTGTCCCCGAAAAGATTCCCACAGCATTTACAGTAATAAAGGGAGCGTGAGAATCGGCATAAGGAACCGGGGACAGTGCATAATTCTGACCGTCCTTTTCAAGATTTCTCAAAGTCCATGGACCGTCAACACCCATTACAAATTTATCGGAATAAAGCAGAGAGCTGAGATTCACATTTGCTGCCCGAAGCGGAAGGTCGCCGAGATGACCCCGATCACCATATTGAAGTTTGAAAATCTCGGAAAATCCTTTCTCAAGTGCCTTATTTCCTTTGATCGTGGTTTTTGTCGGCTGAATATATTGGTCCATCAATTCACCACCATATATCCTGAACATATATTCATCCCACGCCAACCCGCCAACCATTCCATACTGAGAAAATGAGCCATCCGGATTACGCAAAGTCATTTTCCGGACAAGCTTTTTGAATTGCTCCCAGTGCATTGGTTTATCCACCCTGGGCCAGTCTTTGCGGGAAATTCCCGATTGTTCAAGTTTATATGGTTTATAAATTAGAACCCGGGTGGGTATATCAACCGGAAAAGTAAACAGCTTGTTATCCCAGAGGCAACTTTCAATTGCCTTTTTGTGGTAAAGATTCAGATCGAAGCCGGAATTCTTAATCAGATCATCAAGAGGCAGCAAAGCGCCCCGTGCTGCCCAGACACCGATTATCCCGGAAAAAAGCGTTAGCACATCCGGAGCCAGACCCGAGCCAGACTGCACCTGTAGTTTTGCCCAATACTGCCCCCATGGATAAACAGATACCTCGACTTTTATGTCCGGGTTTTCTTCAACAAATTTTTCGAAAATAATCCTGCTGTATTCCACTTCGCCAGCTTCGCCGTATTGGGTAAACTTGATAAGTATCTTCTCTCCTCTAAAGTTTTTATTCTCGAAGATTTCACCAGCATACGAATCCCGGGAACTGAAGAAGAAGAGTAAGATGATCAAACAACTTGAAAAAACTCTATTCATAAATCATTTAACGAAATATCGAAATAAAATTTGGCTGATTAAATCATCTATTACTGCATTTCAGACATTTATTTTTATTTTTTGAAAGTTTTTATGGTATTAATATCCTGTGGTGAAAATACGTAATTTTGTAAAATATCTTAATAAATTAGAGCTTGAATTGCGGCTGGAAAAAGAATTACTTATACGTTATACTCAAAATCCAATTTTGAATTTTAAAGATGTGCCTTATAACTGTAACGCTATTTATAACCCGGGGGCGGTTAAGTTTGGTGAAAAATATCTTCTTCTGCCGCGGGTTGAAGATGGAAGGAGAGACAACAAACTTCACGTCGCCCTTTCTGATGACGGAATTAATTATGAATTATCCCCTGAGCATATACCGATGATTCCCACGAATGATGGTCTTCCTGAAAGGCACATGTACGATCCTAGAATCACTTATCTTGAAGGCAGCTATTATATTACATATTGTTCACAGGATAACAGCAGTCTTGTACGGATAGGTTTGCTAAAAACTGAAGATTTTCAGGTGTTTGACAGAATTGGGTTTATTACTCCTCCATGGAATCGCAATTGTGCACTTTTCCCCGAAAAAATCAATGGTCAGTATGTTAAAATTGAAAGACCGATGTATGGTAATGAGTTTTTTAATATGATCTCATTTTCTCCTGATCTTATAAACTGGGGAAACCACAAACTTATAAAACTCGAAACACAGACCTGGTTCGGAGAAAAATGGGGCGCTGGTCCTCCGCCGATTAAAACAAAAGATGGTTGGTTACAGATTATCCATGGTGTCTTTCTGGCATGCAATTATGTTTACCGGATTGGTGTGATACTTTTAGATCTCGAGGAGCCGTGGAAAGTTGTGGGGCAATGCCCTGAGTTTATTCTTACCCCAAGGGAGGATTACGAAAGAACCGGTGAGACAATAAATTGTGTTTTTTGCAACGGTGTTATTCCCGAACCAGACGGCACAATTAAAATTTATTACGGGGCAGCCGATACTTCTATTGGTCTTGCCTTTGGCAGAATTGATGATCTTATCAATGCATGTAAATATGACATGATGAATAATAAATGATTAACACAGCAAAAAGAATCGGATCAATTGATGTTTTCCGGGGAATAACAATCTTCCTCATGATCTTTGTTAACGATGTTGCTTCTGTTACGGGAATACCCGCGTGGTTAAAACACGTTCCCCAGGATAAATTTGGCATGACTTTCGTTGATGTTGTTTTTCCAGCTTTCCTCTTTATAGTTGGAATGTCTATTCCATTTGCTCTGGAAAAACGTCTAAATAAAACTCAGTCCTGGATTCATGTGCTTTGGCATATTATTACTAGGAGTGTTTCTCTTCTTATTATTGGAATCCTCATGGTTAATATTGGCCGGTTTGACGCTGTCAGTTCAGCAATCGGAAAAAATCTTTGGGCTTTCCTGATGTTTTTCAGTGTTATTCTGTTATGGAACAAGGGTGTTAATAGTCGGGAAGGACTCCGTCATCCGAGCTTAAAAATTGAAAAAGGCCGGTTCAAAAAGATCTTTCACTCTGCAGAACTCTCTTTTCTGAGCAGAGGTATTGGTCTGATCATTCTTGTCCTGTTAATTATTATTTATAGGGGAAATCCGAGCGGAGGTTCTGTTTGGTTTGTCACTTCCTGGTGGGGTATCCTTGGTTTAATAGGCTGGGCTTACTTATTTGTTGGCGTAATTTATCTTTTGAGTTCCGATAAAACAAGAGCAATGTATCTGTCATTGATTGTTTTTATTCTGCTTTATTATGCTGATAAATCCGGGCAGCTAAAATTTCTATATCAATTCACCGAAATAATCTGGATTGGCGGTCACATTGGCACACATGCTGGAATAGTAACAGCGGGTGTACTATTTTCAACATCTCTTCAGAAAACTATAACCGGAGAAACGACTGCTAAAGTTTTTATCAAAACAGGATTAGTGCTTTCAGTGGTACTTTTTATCACAGGATACCTGACTCAGGGTGATTTTGACATTAATAAAACCCTTGCAACCCCCTCCTGGGCGCTTTATTCAATCTCAATATGTATGCTGATTTTTTTAGTCCTGTATTATTTAATTGACATCATAGGAGGCGGCAGATACTTTTCTTTTTTCAAACCTGCCGGGTCAAATCCTCTGCTCGCCTATTTACTTCCGGATGTATATTACTTTGGATCCTATCTTCTCGGTTTTAATTTCTTCAAAGCCATATCCGGAAATTGGATTTCGGGAATTGCCGTTTCGATAATTTTTTCTGTGTTGATGGTTTATCTGACAAAATTTCTTGGCAGCAAAGGAATTAAAATGAATTTATAAAAATGTTCGAGGTTAAAATGCGTTTAACTATTATTCGGCTGTTATTAATTATCGTTCTCTTTGCGGGTTCTGGTATTGCTCAGAAAGGGCTTTACGATCCTTATCCGGGAGAAGCCGAGAAATCGCGTGCTGCTGATGCCGGGAAAATGTGGACGTTTGATAAAGTGCCCGTTGAGCAGTTCCAGAAACTTTATGGCTTCACTCCCGATGAAACATGGCTTACGGATGTAATGAATTCTGCACTCATGTTCGGTTCCGGTTGCTCGGGATCATTCGTTTCGGAAAACGGGCTTATTATGACCAATCATCATTGTGGGAGACGTGGATTAGTCAGTGCTTCAAGAGATGGTGAAGACTTGCTGAAAACCGGATTTTATGCTGAAAGGATGGAGGAGGAGAGAAAAATTGAAGGATTATACATTGATCAATTGCTTCTTATTAAGGATGTGACCAATGAAGTGATTAATGCCTTTAATTCAGGCAGCAGTGATCCTGAAAAACTTTTGAAATCCAAAGAAAAAATTTCTGATTTGGAGAAAACCTTTGGGGAAGAAACCGGACTGCGCTGCGTTGTAGTAAAACTTTATAATGGCGGCAAGTATTCACTCTATGGTTACAGGCGTTATAGTGACATCAGGTTAGTGATGGCTCCTGAATTTCAGATTGCTTCCACCGGATGGGACTGGGATAATTTCACCTATCCCCGTTATGAATTTGATTTTATGTTTCTCCGGGCTTACGATGAATCCGGAAACCCTGCTAAAACTCCATCCTATTTTAAATGGAGTCTGGAAGGTGCTGTTGAGGGCGAACCTGTTTTTGTAATTGGAAGACCTGGAAATACCGACAGACTTCTCTCTGTCGCAGAACTCGAATATTTGCGGGATGTAATATATCCCCCTTTGCTTCAATTATATAATGGACTATATGAAGTCTATTACAAATTGTTTTTACAGTATCCGGAAAAGCAATCGCATTACCTTAATTCTGTGATGGGTTTCGGAAATTCGAGGAAAAGTATTGGCGGTTCGCTTATGGCTTTACGCGATGAAGCTATTATGAGCAGAAAAAAAGATTTCGAGAGTAAACTTAGATCTGCTGTCGGAAATGATCCTGAACTGAAGGCAGAGTATTCCCATCTGTGGACTGATCTTGCCAGTCTTCTTGATGAAGGAAGAGAATATATGAGGTTTATTTATGCCTACCGGATGATGGGCGGACTTGAATCTGAGTACTATTCCTTCGCCAGAAAAATCATGGAATATGCAAACGAGATCAAAAAACCATCAGCCGAACGCAAAGAAAAGTTCCAGGATCACAATGTTGAGGCAGCTCGTCAGGAACTACTTGATACTCGGTTCGATTCCGAGCTGGCTGATCTTTTGCTTGAATCTCATCTTAATTACATAAGTAAAGTGGGAGGCGCTGACGATCCGATTCTAAAAAAAATTTCAAAAGGCGATTTTTCTCCCGGGCTTGTTGGGCGGATTAAAACCGGGTCTGCTATTCTTTCGCCGGATAAACTAAAAGTAATGTTGGAAGGCAATCCTTCCGATATCTTAATCAGCGATGATCCATTTATTTATTTCCTGACAGAAAGCAATAAAAAACTCACCGAAATTCAGCCTCGTGCAAAGGAGATATCTGATTCAAAAGAGGTACTGAATCAAAAACTCGGGCAATTGGTTTTTAATGTTTTTGGAGAGTCACTTTCTCCAGATGCTACTTCTACTCTGCGAATTTCCGATGGAAGAGTTGAAGGATATGAATATAACGGAACACTTGCTCCTGCCAAAACAACTCTTTATGGACTTTATGATCGATTTTGGTCATTCGGCTCAAAAGATTATCCCTGGGGTCTTCCAGATCGTTGGAAATCTATTCCGCCGGCTGTCGATTTAAAAACCCCTGTAAATTTTGTGTCCACAGCGGATATTGTTGGCGGCAATTCCGGCAGTGCAATTATTAATATGAATCGTGAAATTGTCGGTCTTGTCTTCGATGGAAATCTTGAGAGCTTAGCTGGTGATTATATTTATCTGCCCGAGGTAAACAGGTGTGTTGGGGTTGATTCTCATGGACTTATTATCGTGTTACAGCACTATTACAATGCTGAGCGGCTTGTTCGTGAACTAAAAGGAAAAAATACAGAGGATTAATTGATTAAGAAACCTTTCGATGTTTTTCTTTTGTTGTTTATAAAAACAGGGATAAATAATGACAAATTATTGGTTACGCAAATTTTCATTCGTCTTTATAACTTTATTACTGCTTGCAATTCAGTTAAAAGCAGTTGGCGGATTCACAATTTATGATCTTTTTAAACTAAAGCAGTCCGGAGATGTTGTTTTTTCTCCCGACGGTAAAAGTGCAGCATATTTGCTTACTGTCCCGCGACCCTTTACAGATGATCCTGGTTCAGATTACTCCATTCTGAATTTACTTGATCTTAGCAACAATAAAGTTACAGTTCTTTTTGATGGCAAGATCAATATCTCTTCATTGCATTGGAACGGCAGTTCAGAAAAGATATTTTTTCTTTCTGCTCTTGATGGGGAAAAATCCAGAGGAGTTTATAGTTATGATCTAAAAACCAACGATTACACCAGACTTACGGCATCTGGTATTGATGTCAATCTGTATAAAGTCAGTCGGGATGGAATTATTCTGGCATATTCTTCAGTTGGAATTAAGGAACCCTCTTCGAAACTTGTAAAAATGGGCTTTAACCAGGAAATTTTTGAGGAAAAAGAAAATCATATTAACCTCTACCTGTATAATCTCAAAACGAAAACTACGAGTCAATTGACGAGAGAAATTTCAGTTTTTGATTTCTCCCTGAGCAATGACTCAAGAAAGATCGCTGCGGCTGTTGCCCCGGAAAATCTTACTGATCATTCATATATGTTTAAAAGGATAATCGAAATAGATGTGGAATCCGGAGCGGTACAACAACTTGTTGATAATCCGGGTAAACTAGGGGAATTTATTTACTCCCCGGATGACAAACATCTTGCATTTGTTTCTGCTGCCGATACTAATGACTCTGTTGCCGGCAGTCTCTTTATTGCTGAAAGTGGTAAATTTAACAAGTTTAAAACTCTTCGCAATTATTCTAAAGAGTTTTTGGGATCGGTTACAAATATTGACTGGTTTGATGCGGTAACTGTGCTGTTTTCTGCAGAAGAGGGTGTAAACACTACTCTTAGCAAACAAATAATCGGAGAGGTCTCCAGGGAAATAATTATAAAGGGTGATGACCACATATTTTCCGGTTTCAGCCGATATGGAGAAAACTTCATTTTTTCGGCAAACACCGATAAATATCCAAACGAAATACACTTTTATGATGGAAATGTGATTTCCAGGTTAACAAATCATAATGAGTGGCTGAAAAATATAAATCTTGCCAAACAGGTAAAGATTGAATATACTGCTAAAGATGGTCTTGAGATCGAAGCCGTACTCATTTATCCGCTTGATTACACTGAAGGGCAGAAATACCCTCTGATAACATATGTTCACGGAGGACCTGAATCCGCCGAACTTGATGGCTGGCGGACTTCTTACAGCCGGTGGGGGCAGTTTGCAGCCTCGGCTGGTTATTTTGTCTTTATGCCGAATTACCGCGCCAGTGCCGGACGGGGTTATGAATTTTCCCTGATGGGCCTTGGTGACCTTGCAGGCAAAGAATTTGACGATATACTGGATGGTGTTGATTATCTCATTGATAAAGGGTACATTGATAAAAACCGTGTGGGGATTGGAGGCGGTTCTTACGGGGGTTATTTTTCTGCATGGGCAGCTACGAAACACTCTGAAAAATTTGCCGCAGCAATTTCTTTTGTCGGTGTCTCCAATCAGATATCCAAACGATACACGACTGATATTCCATGGGAAGATTATTACGTCCATTGGGGTATCTGGACACATGATAACCCCCTTCTGATTTATGACAGAAGTCCGGTAAAATATGCACGCAATTCAAAAACACCAACACTGATTTTACATGGCACTGCTGATCCAAGGGTTCATCCTTCGCAGAGCCTGGAACTCTACCGATCACTAAAAATGCATGGCAAAGCTCCTGTGCGACTTGTCTGGTATCCCGGGGAGGGTCATGGCAACAGAAAAAATCCGGCGCGCCTTGATTTTGCATTAAGGACAATGGCTTGGTTTGATTATTATCTGAAAGGAACAAATCCGGAAAATTCAATGCCGGAATCTGAAATCACATATGATCTGAAATTACTTGGAATTGATTAATCCTTTATGTCCGTAAATTCTCCCTGCACCAGAATATGTGTAATTAATTCCGAGACCAAACTTTGTATCGGGTGCCTGAGAAATATCCGGGAAATAACAGAATGGATGTTATACTCAGATACACAAAAAAAGGAAGTGCTGGACAAAATAGTATTAAGAAAACAGAGTAATAAAAATGATGCTGCATAAAGGTAATATCCATATCTATACCGGAAATGGAAAAGGTAAAACATTAGCGGCAATTGGATTGGCTGTCCGCGCCGCCGGGGCGGGATTCCGCAGCATAATAATTCAATTTATGAAGGATTACCCTTACAGCGAAATAATATCCCTTCAGAAGCTTTCCGGGTATATTACACTCAGACAGTTTGGAAACGACGGGTTTGTCCTCAACAAACAAAAGCCCTCTGCTTCTGATATAGAAAAGGCAAATGACGGGTTGAATTTTGCTTATACTTCAATGAATTCCGGCAATTTTGACATCGTAATTCTCGATGAAATATTAATTGCGTCGTATTTCGGTTTATTCAGTGAGTCTCAGATAATTAAAATGCTTGATTCGAAACCGGCTAATATTGAATTGATACTCACAGGCAGATATGCAGGCAAGGAGGTCATCGCAAAGGCGGACCTTGTAACTGAAATGAACGAGGTGAAACACTATTATCAAAAAGGAATTTTATCCATAAAAGGAATTGACTCATGATTCCCCTGCTTATTGATCTGGACGGTGTCCTTCGTATGGGAAAGACTCCCGCGCCCGAATTAAAAGAGTTTTTCAATTATCTTGAAGAATCGAAAAGACCCGCCTGCATACTGAGCAATACGACATTATCAACCGGACAGGATGTTAAATACTATTTCAGCCAGCTTGCACTGACATGCCCTATCCCATTAATGACAGCCGCAGATGCTGCATTCGAATATGCTCGTGGAAAATATAAAAATGTAAAGGTTTTCGGGTCACCTAATGTACACAAACTTTTTGAACCTTTGGTACATCCGGGCACGCCTGAAGCTGTTATTGTCGGCGACATGTATAAGGATTGGAATTTTTCTGTTATGAATGAGATATTTCTCAACGTTATTAAAGGCGCTGATTTTATTGCAATGCAGAAAAACCGCTACTGGTCAACGCCAGAAGACGGGCTGCTTCTTGATGCAGGTGCATTTATCTCCGCTATTGAGTATGCATCCGGCGAAGAGGCTCTGCTTATTGGCAAACCTTCACCCCTCTATTTTGAAATGGCATTAAAAATTGTCGGCTTAAAACCCGGAGATCCTTTCCTGATGCTTGGGGATGACCTTGATATAGACATCCGTGCCGCTAAAATTCTTGGCGGTCAGGGAATTCTGATTTTTACGGGAAAAACTCAGAAACCTCTTTCGATTGAAGATTCCTATGCCGCCGATTATGAAGTGGATAATTTATCTGAAACCATATCTTTGTTGCGATCAATTTAAATTTTTGGAGAACTTATGTCACAAAACCGGCACCCGGTGATACTTAAAAAGGATACATCTGCTTTACTAATAATTGATATTCAGGAACGAATATTAAAGGTCATCCGGAATAGTGAGGATATGATAGCTAATGTCCTTAAACTAATCAAAGGATTTAAGGCAATGGGACTTCCCATATACACAACAGAACAATACCCGAAAGGATTGGGAGAAACACATCATGCAATACAGGCAGAGCTCGGGGACTATACTGCTGTTCAAAAAATGACATTCAGTTGCGGGGGCGCTGGGGACTTATTCGGTGAATTCAAGAAAAAAGAATTAACACAAATTGTTGTATGCGGAATTGAGTCTCATGTTTGTGTACAGCAGACTGTTCTTGACCTTATCCACAATGGATTCCAAACAAATCTTGCAGCAGACGCGGTTTCTTCCCGTAAATATTCTGACTACGATCTATCTGTTTCAAGAATGAGGCATCACGGTGCTGAAATAACTTCAACTGAATCAATACTTTTTGAACTTCTGGAAGTATGCGGCACAGATGAATTTAAGGCTGTTTCAAAAATTGTAAAATAAATTATTTTTAATATAAGTGCTCAACGATAACTTACGGCACATCGAAATATCCCGGGCTGACGGCTATTTCAAGCGATTCTTGAGGTTTTTCGAATAAAAATCAAACTTCATAAGTATAATTTCTCCAAATAATTTGACCTGGTGTAAAATTTTTATTATTTTTCAAACAGTTGTTTCATACAAATGTTTAATTATGTCAAGCGATGAAATTAAAAACCAAATTATCCTGTCAACCATCAATGTAATTGAGCGGTCAGGCATCAAAAACGCTACCGTAAGAAAAATCGTAGAAGAGGCCGGGGTGAACATTGCCGCAATCAGTTATCATTTCGGAAGTAAAGACCGGTTGATTAATGAAACTCTCAGATCAACATTAATGGAAATGAAAAAGGATACACTTGCAATCCTCGAATACGGATTCAAATCTGAAAAAGAAATGCTTTTTTCACTTTTTACGTATTATCTGGAAGGGGCAATTCGTTATCCCAATATAATTAAGGGACATTTTTATGGTTCTTTTGTCGATAATGAGTTAAACTCACCATCCTTTAATATGCTGAATGAACTTTTTGATTCAATTTCGATCGTTTTGGGCAGCAAACGAAAAATTGAGGTGGAAATACAGATCAAACTTCGCGCTGCAATATCATCTATTATGTTTATCGGCATTTTTCCGGAAATACTTGGGCCATCTTCCAAAGAAGAATTGAAAAAGCCGGAATTTCGGAATAAAATTATCGATCAGTTTATTAATAATTTCTAAAAACTATGCGAAGAATTAATCCGTTGCAAAAGTGCAGGCTGACAGTATTTTTTATTTTATTATTGACAGCCAGACTGTTAATTGCCCAAACCGGGGCAATCTCGGGGAGCATTAGGGAAAACAGCACAAAGCTGTTTCTGCCGGGTGCAAATGTAATAATAACCGGAACAGGAAAGGGAACAAGCACCGGTCCCGAAGGTGATTTTTATTTTAATGCTCTGGAAGAAGGGACATACACAATTAAAGTAAGCTACACAGGATATAAGAGTGAAACCCGTACCGATATTATCGTACGGAAAAATCGCACTACGGTTACAAATTTTGAACTGTTCCCTGAAGTCTTTCAGGCTGACGAGGTCACCGTAAATGCAGGATTTTTTCAAAAAGCTGAGCAATTCTCTGCAGGCACCGCCTCTTTTTCCTTCGAAGAAATCAGGCGCGCCCCGGGATCTGCAGGAGACATAAGCAGAATTATATTTTCGCTTCCTTCGATCGCCAAAACAGATGATCAGAAGAACAGTCTCATCGTCAGAGGCGGCAGCTCTTTTGAGAACAGTTTCTATATCGATAACATTGAAATTCCGAATATAAACAATTTTCCCTCGCAGGGATCTTCCGGAGGAGCTATCGGAATACTCAATGTGGACTTTCTCGAAGATATAATTTTCTTTCCCGGTGGATTTAATGCCTCTTATGGTGACAAATTATCATCAGTAACTGAAATATCATTCAGGGACGGCAACAAATCTCTGCCGCAGCTTCAATTGGATTTGAATTTCACGGGTTTTGGAGCATCGGGCGAAGGACCCCTGGGAAGCAAAGGCTCATGGTTGTTTTCTGCAAGACGCAGTTATCTCGACCTCGTCGTTAAAGCATTTGATGTGGGATCAAGTATAGCTCCCCGTTATGGAGACTATCAGCTTAAAACAATATATGAGCCGGATAGTGAAAATAAATTCAGCCTGCTTGCTCTATGGAGTTATGACATTAACGATGTTGACCCTTTAGCTGCTGTCGGGAATGATATGAAGGTTTACGGATATCAGAATCTGACCCAGATCACTTCGGGCATTAACTGGAGAACTTTACATGGTGCGGCGGGTTTCTCAAATACTTCCATTGCTTATTCATATTCTGGTTTTAACGAAAAATTTTCGGAAACCGGGACAATGGATCCGCTTTTGAATAATAACAGCACTGAAAATATTATCAAATTGCGAAATGTTAATAATATTGTTCTTTCATCATCAAATGTTCTGATTTCAGGATTTGATTTCAAATATTATTTCCCCTCATTTGATAACACATATTATCCGACAACTGATTTGTATGGAAATATTACTCCTCTTATTAACATATCTACTAATTCAAATGAATATTATTCCGCCCTGTTCTTTGAGTTGCAGCAAAAAATATCGAGATTTTTTACAGCGAATTTGGGAGTCCGGTCGGACTATTTTTCATCAAGTGAAAGAGTTTATTTATCCCCACGAATTCAGTTAAAATATGAAATGTCAGAGGTTTCATACTTTAATATTAACCTGGGGAGATATACACAGGCGCTCCCCATAATAATTACTGTCCAGAACAGTAAATTTCGGAGGCTTAAAAGCCCTGAAAACTATTCCTTTTCCGCCGGATATTCACATCTTCTCACCGCCGGCACAAGGCTTTCTATTGAAGGATACTATAAGCAGTATATAAACCTGCCGATGGATCCAGCCCTGCCGGGACTTAATATTATGGACGAAGTTCAGTTTTCCGATGGTTTAATTTCATCACATAGTGATCTAAATGAATCCGGCAAAGCTTATGCCGCCGGTATAGAAATCGTAATTCAGAAAAAACTTGAAGAATCCGTTTACGGGATTGTCGCCGCGGGTTATGGTGTCTCAAAATATCTCGACCTCAACGATATATGGCGAAGCCGTATTAATGAAAACAAATTCACTTTTTCTGCTACCGGAGGGTATAAGCCGGACAAGTACTGGGAATTCAGCGGCAGATTTATTTGTGCCGGGGGAATACCTTATACTCCTTTTGATGAAATAGCATCGGGTAATATCAACTCGGGTGTGATTGATGAACAAGCAATCAATTCTTCAAGATATCCGTCTTATCATTCATTAAATTTACGGTTCGACAGACGTTTTTATTTTGAAAGCAGTAATCTCATATTGTATATCAGTGTTTGGAATATTTACAACAATAAAAACATATCATCATATTACTGGAAAAAGACATCGAATTCTCAGGGAACAATTTATCAGTGGGGTCTCCTCCCAATATTTGGAATAGAATATGAGTTTTAGTAATTCTCACAGCGCGAATTCGGGAAATAACTCTTCAAACATACATATTCTGTTATTTTAAACGTGTTTCTCCGGTTATCCCCTAAAGAATCCTTTTTATTTAGAATAAGAAATAATATTTTTACTCTCGTGAAATCATTCACAAAAGCCTGAATTAATTCGGCAGCATTTTTCTCTCAAGAATAAAAGAGCAAACCATAGAATCGGGGCAATGGTTTATTTCAGCCTTAATGAACTAAATGGTAATTCACAAAAAGCATAAAAACACCGGACTTTTCGGATTCAAGTTAATGACCATAATTTTTAAACATTCAATCATATTGTTTTTTTCGTCATTCTTCTTTTTACGGCCAGTGTTCGCACAAGAGTCCGAAAAAACTCCTTTTGTCAGGACAACACTCGAACCAAATTTCAAGTCATCCGACCTTTATATGTTCTTTCTGGGAACTCACTGGCGGAATCTATGGACAACATCAATTGACATTCCCCTGCTTGATCTGAAAACTTTTGATGGCGGATTGTTTCCATACGAAAAGGGTGGGGGCATGCAGACAAAAGACCTGGCGCTGATCGGTAAATCCAGGAGAATCTGGAAATTCAGATCATTAAAAAAAGATCTTTCCGCATTGCTGCCCGATGATCTGAAGCAGACTTTTGCAGCAGACATACTTTATGATCAGGTTTCATCTGCTAATCCGATGGCGCCATTAATCGCCTCTTCACTTCTAAGGTCGGCTGGTGTTTATAATACGGGACCGACTTTGGTTTTTATGCCCGACACACGATTGCTTAATCATTTCACCGCTGAATTTGCCAATCAGCCTGGGACTATTGAGATACATCCTGAAGAGGATAGCGAGAATGGCATTACTTATTTTGGGGCGGACAAAATTTCTTCTACTTATGATTTCCTTGATGAGATTGCAAAGGATCCCAACAATAAAGTTAATGCAAAACTTTATTTGAAGGCGCGGTTGATGGACGCTTTTATTGGCGATTGGGACAGAGGCACCGAACAGTGGAGATGGGCGAGAATAAGGAATGATTCTTTGAAAATCTGGGCGCCGGTACCAGGAGATCGTGATCAGGCTTTTTCCAAATTCACGGGCCTGATTCCTGCACTTACAGAAATGTATTTTCAGCAGCTCTGTTCCTTCGAAGAGAATTATCCGCCCGTTGGTAAATTAGCCTGGAGCGGCAGGGCAATTGACCGTAGATTCCTAACTGAAATTACAAAGCAGGAATGGCTTGAGGTAACTAACGAAGTCATTTCATTAATGACAGACGAGGTTATAGAATTAAGCTTGAAATCGATGCCTTCCGAGTTTTATGAACAGGCGGCAGACGAAATAAGGAACAAACTCCTTGCAAGACGCAGCAAATTAAATGAATATTCAGAGCAGTATTATTCCTGGGTAAATGAATACATCGATATTCATTGCTCAGACCAGGACGATCATGTTAGAATTCTTCGCCAGGATGAAAATACAACAACGGTTAGCGTCGGCACCGCAAAAAATGAAACAAATACGGCCCAAATTTATTTTTTCAGACAGTTCGACAATGAGATCACCCGTGAGATCAGAGTGTTTCTTGAAGATGGTGATGACAGCGCTTTTGTTGCGGGAAAAGCCTCACGCAGCCCTTTGATAAGAATTGTTGGCGGCGGCGGTAAAGATGTCTTAAGTGACAGTTCAGAGATCATAAGCTTTTTCAGTTCTTTTCTGCCTGTTCGCAGCGCTCTGAAAAGTGTAATGTTTTATGATAGCGGGGATGATTCTCAAATTTCTGCGTTTCCCGGCACGAGAATTGACCGCACTCCATTTCCTGAACCAAAAAACCAGGAGGAACGCTATGAATCTATTTTCAGGCAGGAAAGATATGATGTTGCGATAAGCCCCCATTACGAGCTGAGTTCTGAGAATGGTCTGATTTTTGGCATTGGTCCTCAAATTACAGTTTACGATTTCAGGGTTCAGCCTTATGATTATACGGTTTCAGTAATTCCAGCTTATGCAACAAAGTCTTCCAGTCTTGAGATAGATCTTAAGGCAAGGTTTTACGGAATAATGCCGAAAAGTTTTATTGATGCCCGAATTAAAAAAACAAATATGAATCTTCAGAATTTTTTTGGTTTTGGAAATGAAACATCATTTGACAAGAGTTTTGAAGAAAACGAGTTTTACCGGACCGAGCAGGAATTTTTAATGCTTGAAGGTGCTATTACAACTTACCTTTTAGAGCCAATTATTATCAGGCCCCGGCTAGCCTATATCTATGCCGACACCAAACTCCGAAACCCTGCACTTCTGAATGGTTTCCCGGGTGGGAATATGGGATTAAATGGAATGAACCAGCTCAGGATGTCGCTCTCTTTGATTTATGACTCCAGAGATAATCCCGACAACCCGCAGAATGGTTTATTTCTTAATTTCACAGGCAACTATTACCCGCCTATTTTCAGCATCAAAAAGCACTTTATGTCATTAGGCGGTGAAATACGGGGTTTTGTAAAAACAGATTTTCTGACTGAGACAGTCACCGGTATTAAGATTAGTAGCAATATGATAACAACTAATGAATACCCGTTTTTCCAATCAGTTTTTATAGGCGGCTCCGAAACACTACCGGGATATTCGCGGGAGAGGTTTGCGGGAAGATCGGGAGTATCCGGACTACTTGAGTCACGCTTTTTACTGGGCAATTCAAACCTGATAATTCCGGCAAAATTTGGTTTCCACTTATTCGCAGGGACAGGCAGGGTTTATATTTATGGTGAGGATTCTGATAAATGGCACAGTTCGGTTGGCAGCGGATTATGGCTGTCTTTCCTGAACAGAAAATACACCGTTTCGCTTACAACTGCTGTTTCTCCCGAAAACCTGACCTTCAGCCTGATAACTTCAATGAATTTCTAATCTGACATTTAATTACAAATCTTAAAAATTATGACTTTAATGGATACAAGTCCTCCAGAACATTTTAAATCTCCGGATTTTGCCTCTGTTAATTGAAGACCATTTTGATCCGGAATTAAGTCGATAAATATTGACTTCGTTGTTAAAACAACTCATTGCTATTTTCAAATAAATTTACTATTGTAAACTTTCAAATTTTAGTTTCTGTAAAAGGGGTTTTTGATGTTAGAAAAAATGTTTTTCTTATGCCTGGGCTTCATAATTTTAACAGCTTGTTCAGCAGATCAGCAGAAATTACGTGACGAATTACTTAAAGTTGATTCTGATTTCTCAGATTATTCAGTGAAAAACGGCTTTGAAAAGGCATTTATTGAATTCGCACACAGTGAGGCGACAATGCTTCCGGAAAACGAGGAGCCGGTTGTCGGTCTTGAAGCTGTAAAAGCCCATTTTGCAGAAGAAAGCGGAGCTCTGATGGAATGGGAGCCTCTTTATGCCGAGGCTTCTTTATCCGGCGATATTGGGTGGACATGGGGAACTTACACAATGACGGTAAAACTCCCTGATAATTCTGAACAGATATTTACCGGTAAATATACATCAATCTGGAAAAAAACAGACGATGGAAATTGGAAATGGGTCCATGATATGGGGAATATGGACAGGGCAACGCAGACTGTAAAACGACTGCCGGAGAAATTTGATCCTCAGCGTGATCCGGTAAAAGATCTTGAACTCGCTAAAGAAATTGCAAAAAAGGATGGGAAAAGAATTATCCTTGATGTCGGCGGAGAATGGTGTATATGGTGTCATAGAATTGATGATTTTATTTTGGCAAACAACGAACTGAATAATTTTATCTCGAATAACTTTGTTGTCTTGAAAATAAATTATAGTGAAGAAAACAAAAATGAAAAATTTCTTTCCGGATTTGCCTCAATACCTGGGTTTCCTCATTTTTTTGTGCTTGATGAGAATGGAAAATTATTACATTCCCAGGATACCGCGCTTCTTGAGAAAGACAAATCATACGATTTTGACAAGTTCATGGCGTTTGTTAAACAATGGGCGAAAAGCTGAAAAAAGCATTCGGGAATAAAAATAAAATACTATTCCTGATAATTATTATAACAATCACATATTTTACTGAATTTTACGCACAGGATTCTCCGGTCAGAATTAACGAGGTCATGTTCTATCCTGCTGCCGCAAATTCCGAATTCGTTGAGCTCATCAATGTGTCGGAATCAGATTTCGACCTTTCCGGGCATAAAATAATCTATGCCGCATCCCCTGCTGATATTATTATTCCTGCCGCCGACAGCACGATACTTCCTGCGGGTACTTATGGCGTGATTTTCGAGGGAGACTATCCTTTTGGTTCAGGTATCTATGATTTGCTGATTCCTGCCGGAGCCGTGATAATGAGGATTAACAACAATGCATTTGGTTCGAACGGAATGTCGAACTCATCCGACAGAGCAATTTTCCTGATTTCCCCACAAGGCGACACCCTTGATTCCTATATTTATACCGCCGATAACAGTGAAGGAATATCAGATGAGAAAATAATATATAACGGGGAAAATTCTCCCGGGAACTGGGCAAATTCTATTGCGATGAACGGCAGCCCGGGCGGAATTAATTCGGTAAGTCCTAGGAATTATGATCTTTTGGTTTCTCATTTTACCATATCTCCCCTGTCAGTGTTTACGGGAGAGCCAGCTTTCTTCTCTGCAAAAGCAAGGAACAACGGTCTTGAAATTGTGGATGATTTTCAGATCGATTTTTATTATGATTCAAACAACGATGCGATATTCAGTGATAATGAAAAAATTTATTCGGAAAACCCGGGAGAAATCCTTCCGGGAGATTCACTTGAATTTCAATTTACAAATTATTTCACAGAGATAAATAATGATGCTTCGGCAAAAGTTGAAATTAATTGCCCAATTGATGAAAATCTGATTAATAACAGTTCACTGGTCGCCTTCAAAGTGGTTTCGGATTCGGTTCCATTCGGCGGAATTGTGATTTCTGAGATAATGTACGACCCAGATGGATACGGTCCGGAATGGATAGAGCTGAATAATACTTCTGACACGGAGATACATCTCGAAGGCTGGAAAATCAGCGATAAAACAACTCATTCTTCAATTGATACAAGTATTTCAATCTCCCCGGGAAAATACATCGTAATCAGCGATGACGAATCGATTGTCGATTATTTCGACATTACCGGAACACTTCTGATCAAAAATCTTCCATCATTAAATAATACCGGGGATGACTTAAAAATAATTTCAGAGTTGGGACGAATAAAAGATTCTGTCAATTATCACCCTGACTGGGGTGGACTAAAAGGTTATTCACTTGAGAAAATTGACCTTTCCGGTAATGGGAACGATCCGGAAAACTGGACGGCTTGCTCGCTTGCTGCCCGGGCTACTCCCGGCAAAGAAAACAGCGTTATCCGCCGGGAAGATGATATCTTTTTTCAAAGTCTTACATTTCCTTTTAGCCCCCCGGTCCTGAATGAGATTTATTCGGGTGATGTGAGTATTGGTTATACGGGGAGGGCAGGAGGATTTTTTACTCTTAATTTCGGAATTGATCTTAACCGGGATTCGTTGATCACTGGTTCAGAATTGTTGTTTTCTAAGGTTTATTCTGTTCCGGATGATGGCAATTTCATGTCTGCACATTTTTCATTTATCCCTTTGATTCCCGGGCTAAACAGATACATTGCCCGGCTTGATCGCGAAGAATTTTATCCGGAGAATAACATTGTTTTTGTTGATCTCGATGTAAAATCCGGATCAGAAAACCGCTTTGACATTGTTATAAACGAATTTCTTTTTGCGCCAGCCTCTCCAAATGTAGAATGGGTAGAGATTTACAATACTTCGGCTAAATCAGTGAATCTTAAAAATTATTCCCTTCGGGACCGAAGCAGTTCTAAAAAGATTATTAATACTGATCAAAATATCATGCCTGGCGATTTTGTTGCTGTAGCAAAAGACAGCATAGTTTTGGATATATATCCAAATATATCCAATCTTATTATCTGTGAATTTCCCTCTTTGAACAATACTGGCGACCTCATTATCCTTAAGGATTCACTTGCCAGAACAATTGATTCACTTGAATATTTTCCCGATTGGGATATTTCTCCGGGGATTTCACTTGAACGGGTTGATGCTCTCTCGGGTTCAAATACTCCCTCAAACTGGCTCAATTCAACATCTGTTCACCTCGGAACCCCTGGCAGGAAAAACTCAGTCACTTCAAAAGAATTTGATGTTTCAACTGAATTTATTAAACCAGAATCCGAATATTTGGAAAAAAACAAAGCGTTTTCTATTGAATTTACAATTAAAAACCTTGGAGACAATCCGGCTGATGGCATTACAATGAATTTATTCAATGATAAGAATTATGACGGGCTGCTTTCTTCCGGTGAAATTATTGAAGTTTATCTTGTGACAAATATAAATCCAGAAGAGGTCAGAATTTTAGAACATACAATAATTCCTGAAACAACAGGCTTATTAAGCTTAGGTTTGAACACGATTTTCCCGAAGGATGAATTTGAGGACAATAACAATTCATACCTTAATATAAACGTAGTTCTAATTGAAACAAATTATAATGATATTGTTATCAATGAAATTATGCATTCCCCTTCCTCCGGGGAGCCGGAATGGATAGAGCTTTATAACCTCAGTGCATCTGGTAAAAATCTGAATGGTTTTATTGTTAGCGATGGCAATTCAGATGCTGTATTGCCAGATAACGATATTTATATCCCTCCGAAAGAATATCTTGTCATTTGTGAAGATTCCACGATATTTTCCAAATTTGGGAATAATCTCCAGGCAATAATTCTGCCTCTTCCATCCTTGAATAATTCAGGGGACTTATTAGTTTTAAAGGATTCGCTCGGCAGAGTGATCGACTCAGTTGAATTCCGAAGTTCATGGGGCGGTACAAACAGTCGGTCGCTTGAAAGAATTGATCCTGCGGGTAACTCTTTAGACAGTTCTAATTGGAAAACAAATAAGTTTGAATCCGGCGCAACGCCAGGAAGAATAAATTCAGTAAGTAAAAAGAATTATGATCTGCTGTTTATCAGTCTGACTGCCAATCCCTCGGAAGTTGACTCGAGTAGAATCATTATACAGTCAAAAATCAAAAACTCAGGATTTCTTTCTGCGCTGGGAGTTCTCAAAATTACCGGAGACACCGATGGAGATGACACTGCTGATCTGATCCTGCCCATATCCTCACCCTTTTCAATAGAGCCGGATGATTCCCTCCTTCTCGAAATCCAATATGATACTCATGGTGACAGAAAGAACATTACTTTTTTCGGTTCTATAGTCTCGGAAAACGATGAGGATACTACAAATAACAATGCGATAAGGGTTTATTACCCTTTTCATAGCCGGGGAATTCTTACGATAAACGAAATTATGTTCGCTCCTTTGAACGGAGAACCGGAATGGTTTGAATTATTAAACAGCACGAGCGGTATTATTGATATATCAGGCTGGCAAATTTCCGATCTTTTCACTTCGCCGACAAATTTTCGGATAATAGAAGAAACTGCTGTTTATCCCGGGGAATATTTTGTCATTACAAAAGACTCATCAATTTTTTCCTTTTACACAAATTATTCTTTCAGAATTGCAGTGCTCCCCTTTCCAAATCTGAACAATGATCGTGACGGAATAGTAATCCGCGATATCCACGGGAAATGTATTGATTCAGTGCATTTTAATGCACCCAATGCTGAAGCCGGAAGATCCCTTGAAAGAATAGATACCGGACCCGGTTCTGTTCAACTGGCAGACAATTTTTCGTATTCAGAAGATAAACGTGGCGGAACGCCCGGCAGAATTAACAGTGTTTCTCCAAGACGCCATGATTTTGAAGTTGAGGATGTGTTTCTTTTTCCCGAATTTCCTCAACCCGGTGAAGAAACCCGGATCCATGTTTATTTTAGGAATAATGGCGCTGAACCTTTGCCGCCGGTCAACTATGAAATTCGCCTAAAACCTGACACACAAAACGAGTATATATTTCACGAAGGAATTATCTCAGCCGACCCGGGACTGACAGAGTCCATAGTAACACCAACCGGTTTTAATTTTTCAGATTCAGTAGAGGTCTCAGTTAATCTGAAAACTGAAGATGAAGACAGTGTTAATAACAAAATCAATAAAACATTTCTAGCCGGTGCCTCCTGGCAAAGCACTTTGATCTCGGAAATTATGTATTATCCGGCAGGCAGCAATGCTGAATGGATTGAGCTCAAAAATCAAACTGCTGATGACATTAATATTTCCGGCTGGTCAATCTCGGGAACACGTAAGGCACCTGAGCAACACATCACAGACCAAAAATCAATAATTCCCGCAGGCGGATTTTACATTATCTCCTCCGACACTTCACGAGCTCCCTCTGTCAATCTGAAAGCAGAATATAATTTCGGCTCGTTGGGCAACTCAGGTGGTCACATTTATCTTTTTGACAATCGCGGATTTATTGTTGATAGCTGTTATTATTCACCTTTGCCCGGCAGGTTTGAAGGCAGATCGCTCGAAAGACTCAACAATTCTCCGGAATCCTGGTTCGGATCGATCTCTGACATTGGGCACTCCTGCGGACAGAATAATTCGCTGGACACCCTCATTCTCCCCGCTGTCGGATCATTAAGAATTAATGAAATAATGTATGAACCCTCAGCCGGGAATGCTGAATTCGTTGAGATAATCAACACTTCACTGGCATCTGTTAATCTGACGGGTGTTTCTCTTTCAGATAATAATGGTGATCGTTTCTATTTTACTGATTTTTCTGCTTCATTACCTGCAAATGAATATTATGTGCTCGCTTCGGATTCAAACATAATTTCTCGTTTTTTAATTGAAAATTTTTCCGGAAAATTGAAAATATCCGGTACTTCGGAGCTTTCATTAACAAATACCGGGAAAAAGCTGTTTATTCTGGATATCGCCGGAAATATTATTGATTCGCTTCAATACTCGCCAAAATGGCATAATCCGCAAATCAATTCTTTGAAGGATCGTTCACTTGAAAAGATATCTCCTGCGACTATTAGTTCTCGTGATACCTGGACATCGTCAGTTGCATCATACGGCGGAACACCCCTGAAGCAAAACTCTGTTTACACAAAACCTGCGTCTCAGAAAGGCAGTCTCACGTTTTCACCAAATCCTTTCTCGCCGGATAACGATGGTTTTGAAGATTTTATGATGATTTCCTATAACCTCAATACACCAGCTGCCGAGATACACATAAAGATTTTTGATTCTAAGGGCAGACTTCGGCGATCGTTCTATCCCGGGTTTTTGCCTGGAAACTCCGGCGGCATTATTTATGACGGACTTGATGACAATCAAAATCCACTGCCGATGGGGATATATATTATGCTTTTCGAAGCCGCAGGATCAAATGGAGTTAAAACTGCATATAAGCAGGTTTTTGTAGTTGCAAGGAGATTATAAGGGACTGTTTTGCCATGTATTAAATGATCCCCAATAACTTAGCACATCTGAGTTTTACGGTTTTTATCTGCTGAATTTAACCAGTTCACTCAGTGATTGATAGGGTTCATTATTAAAATTTTTTGCAATTATTAATTCAGCCCATCTGACGGGAAAATGTATTGCTTCAATCTGCCCAAGATAGTTTTCCATTCTTTAGTCACAAACCCGGAAGAACCGGGTTTTTATTATAGCTGTAAATTCAGAATTATTTCCTTTTGGGTCTGTAAAGGTGCGCGCTTTCGCCAAAGAACACTTCTGCCGCTTCCATAACAGTTTCAGAAAGTGTGGGGTGCGGATGGATACTCATTGCAATATCTTTAGCATTCGCAGCCATCTCAATCGCAAGTACGCCCTCTGCGATCATATCTCCAGCCCCAACACCAACGATGCCCATTCCAATAATACGCTGAGATTCTTTGTCGAAAAGAAGTTTTGTCAATCCATCGTTTCTGCCGAGAGTAGATGCCCTTCCACTGGCAGCCCAGGGAAATCGCGCCACTTCGTAATTCAGTCCTTTTTCTTTGGCTTCATTCTCTGTGACTCCAGCCCAGGCAAGTTCCGGATCGGTAAAAACAACAGCCGGAATTGCTGCCGGCTCAAAAGCGACTTTGTGACCCCGGATGGCTTCAACAGCTACTTTTCCTTCGGCGCTTGCTTTATGAGCAAGCATCGGATTACCAACAATATCTCCGATTGCATAAATAGAGGGATCGGCTGTCTGCAATTTTTCATCGACAATAATAAATCCGCGGTCATTAATTTTTACGCCGGTATTCTCCAATCCAAGTCCCTGAGTAACCGGTCGCCTTCCAACAGAAACAAGAACTTTATTAAAGAAAAGTTCTTCCCTGCCCTTATCAGATTCAATAGTTACTGTTGCTCCGTTCTTCTCTTCTTTTAAGGCAACAACTTTTGTGTTAAGCATAATCCTTTGAAAGGCGGCATAAAGGCTTTTTTCAAGGATTTTAACCATATCACCATCTGCGCCTGGCAGTAGTCCCGATGTCATTTCAACTACAGTCACTTTGCTGCCAAGTGCTGAATAAACAGAACCAAGTTCAAGACCAATATATCCGCCGCCAATAACAAGGAATTTCTCAGGAATCTCTTTAAGTTCAAGCGCTCCGGTTGAATCCCAAACATGCGGTGAATCAATAGAGATTCCCGGAATTCTGGTCGGGACTGAGCCTGTTGCAATAATTATGTTTTTAAAGCTCATTTCTTCAGTGGTGCCATCATTTTTCTCAATACTGACAGTATTTGAATTCACAAATGCGGCAGTCCCCCTGAGATAATTGATTTTTCGCTGCCGGCTCAACTGACCGAGTCCGCCTGTCATTTTATTCACGACGTTTTCTTTAAAAGTCCGCAACTTATTGAGATCGATAACGGGTTTGCCGAAAGTAATTCCAATATGTTCAGCCTCACGGGCTTCCCTTACAAGTTTTGCTACATGAAGCAGCGCCTTTGATGGAATACAACCCCTGTAAAGGCATACTCCTCCGGGATTAGTATCTTTCTCGATTAGAGTAACATCCATTCCATGATCGGCAGCGAGAAACGCGGCAACATATCCTCCGGGTCCTCCTCCGATGACTGCTAATTCTTTTTGTGTTGACATTCGCTTTCCTGATAAATTTTAATATTACCCTTCAAGATTTAGCAAAAACGGGTTTTCAAGAGCCTCGGCAACCCAGCGGATAAATCTTGCTGCGTCTGCTCCGTCAATAATCCTGTGATCATATGAGAGTGACAGCGGAAGCATTAACCTCGGCACAAAACCGCCATTTACAAATTTCGGCTCCATTGCCCCTCTTGAAACACCCAGAATAGCTACTTCAGGTGAATTCACAATAGGTGTGAAGTAGGTTCCGCCAATGCCACCAAGATTACTTATAGAAAAATTGCCTCCCTGCATATCATCGATTGTTAGCTTTTTATCCCTCGCTTTACGGGATATTTCAGCCAGGTCAGCAGAAAGTTCGGTAATGTTTTTCTTATCCACATTTTTTATGACCGGGACGAGCAGTCCTTTTTCAGTATCAACCGCAACGCCGATATTATAATACTTTTTATAAACAACCTCTTTCCTCTCCATATCCACGCTTGAATTGAACTGCGGGAATTTTTTAAGTGCAGAAGCAATTACTTTAAGAAGAATCGCTGTGACTGTTAGTTTTCCGCCTGCCTGCTCAACAGTTTTTGAATATTTTTTTCTTAATTCTTCAAGATCTGTAATATCAGCTTTGTCGAATTGTGTTACATGCGGAATTGTTGACCATGCATAAGAGAGGTGTTCCGCTGTTTTCCTGCGTACATTCGTCATCTCAGTTCGTTCTGTATCGCCCCATTTCGAAAAATCCGGTAATGTTTCTTTGACAATGCCGATTCCACCCGTTAGTCCGCCTTCTTTTCGAATCTTTTGATTGAGATTTTTAGCAAATAATTTTACATCATCAATTGATATTCTGCCGGAGGGACCTGATCCGCTAACTTCATTAATATCGATACCGATTTCACGCGCAAATTTTCTGACCGATGGTGCTGCTGGAGCTATTTTATCGGGCATTCCCGCTTTTGTTACCGACAATACAGGCGGAACAAACATTTTGGATCTTTCCTCTTGTGTTTCTGATGCCTGTTTCGTTTGAGATTCTACCCTTAAAGCCGGGGCGGGTTTCGAAACTTCTTTCACGGGAGTTGAAGAACTCCCCATTACAATAAGAATAACATCTCCGACTGCAGCTTTAGCGCCGGACTGAACCTTCACTTCAAGCACCTTCCCGCTTACTTCGGATGGAACCTCAACTGATGCTTTACCTGTTTCAAGCTCGATAACTGACTGATTGAATTCAACATTATCGCCGGGCTTAACCAATACCTTTGTGACATCGCCAGATTCTATGCCCTCGCCAAGAAATGGAAGCCTGAATTCGACTTTACCGGGGGCCTGTGTTTTAGTTGTAATTACTGGTTCAGTTTCCTTTTTGACTGCCGGCTGTGAAATTTCCGGTTTCTGAAACTTAGGTGTCTCTGCCTTTTTTAGGGCGGCGCCTGCGGTTGAATAAGTAAAAAGTGTTGCCCCAATCTTGATTTTATCACCAACCCTTATTTTCACTGAATCAACGATTCCGCTCACTTCAGATGGCACTTCAACTGTCGCCTTTCCAGTCTCAATTTCTACAACGGACTGGTTTTGTTCTACCTTCTCACCGATTTTGATCAAAACCCGGGTTACATCAGCTGATTCAATGTTTTCGCCCAGTTCGGGCAGCTTAAATTCTAAAGCCATTTTATATACCGTTCAATTTTCATTTAGTCTTTGAGTGGATTAGGTTTATCCGGATTTATTCCGAGTTCCTTTGCCGCCGCTTTCAAGGCCGCCGCTTTAATCTTTTTATCTTTATACAAAGCATATAACGATGCATAGACAATATGTTTTGCATCAACTTCGAAGAAATCGCGAAGAGCCTCGCGACCTTCACTACGTCCAAAGCCGTATGTTCCAAGTGTAGTAAGCGGTCCGGGAAGCCATTTAGAGATGGAATCACCTAAAATCTGCACATAATCCGATGCTGATACGAATACTCCCGATTCTCCCTCAGTAACCTGAGAAATGAAGGGAGTCTTTTTCTGAGAATCGGCATTCAACATATTATGCCTTTCACATTCCATAGCATCCAGTCTGAGCATTTTGTAACTTGTCACGCTCCAGATATCTGCGGAAACACCATATTTTTCTTCTAGAATAGTCTGGGCTTTAATAACTTCGTTCAAAATTGCTCCGCTGCCCATCAGATGAACTTTATTCCCTGATTTTTTCTTTGAGGCATGGAATTTATACATACCCTTAAGAATACCTTCTTTTATGCCTTTGATTTTGGGCATTTCAGGCATCGGATAATTTTCGTTCAAAACTGTAATATAGTAATAATGGTTTTCCTGTTTCTCATACATCCTGTAAATACCCTCCCTTATGATAACAGCGAGTTCAAAAGCAAAAGCAGGATCATATGTGATAACATTAGGGATAGGATAAGCCAAAAGATGGCTTTGACCATCCTGATGCTGAAGCCCTTCGCCCGCCAGAGTAGTTCTGCCGGAAGTTCCGCCGATAAGAAATCCTTTGGCCCGCATATCAGCAGCAGCCCAGGCAAGATCGCCAATCCTCTGGAAACCAAACATAGAGTAATAGATAAAAAATGGGATAGTATTTACTCCGTGTGTAGCATAAGCTGTGCCTGCTGCAACAAATGAGGACATCGCGCCGGCTTCGGTAATTCCTTCCTCTAAAATCTGTCCGTCTCTGGCTTCTTTGTAATAGAGAAGACTATCCCGATCAACAGGATCGTACAGTTGTCCGACATGCGAATAAATACCAATAGCGCGGAAAAGCGATTCCATTCCAAAGGTTCTTGCTTCATCGGGTACGATAGGAACTATCAGTTTGCCAACTTCACGATCTTTCAGCAGTTTGGAAAGAATGCGGACAAAAACCATTGTGGTAGAAGCATCACGCCCGCCTGTTCCCTTGTAAAATTCTTCAAACAATTCTTCTGAAGGAGTCTGAATAGGATTGACTTTAACCATTCGTCTTGGAACATATCCGCCAAGCGCTTTCCTTCTTTCTTTAAGATATTTAATCTCCGGACTGTTTTCAGCCGGGCGATAAAACGGTGCGTGGGCAATTTCGTCGTCAGAAATCGGGATTCCGAATCTTGTCCGGAACTCTTTTAATTCGTCTTCATTCAGTTTTTTCTGCTGATGAGTTATATTTTTTCCTTCACCGGCTTCACCCAGACCATAACCTTTGACAGTCCTGGCAAGCACTACAGTAGGTTTACCAGTGCTTTCGACCGCGGCTTTGAAAGCTGCATAAACCTTTTCAGGATCGTGACCGCCTCTTTTCATTTTAAGAAGGTAATCATCAGAATATTTTTCGACAAGTTTCAGAAGTTCAGGATATTTTCCGAAGAAATTTTCTCTGATATATGCGCCATCTTCAACAATATACTTTTGAGATTCGCCATCGATCATTTCATTCATTCTCTGAGTTAATCTGCCGCGTTTATCTTCTTCGAGCAATGAATCCCATTCACTACCCCAGATAACTTTAATTACATTCCAGCCAGCTCCTCTGAAAACAGCCTCAAGTTCCTGAACTATATTCCCGTTTCCACGAACTGGTCCATCGAGCCGTTGAAGATTGCAGTTAATTACAAAAATCAGGTTGTCCAGTTTCTCACGCGCTGCGAGCGAAATGGCACCAAGCGCTTCAGGTTCGTCAGTTTCCCCATCACCAAGAAATGCCCAGACTTTCGATTTGCCGGGCTGTTTCAGACCGCGGTCCTCAAGATAACGGTTAAAACGCGCCTGATAAATTGCCATAATGGGACCAAGACCCATTGAAACTGTCGGGAATTCCCAGAAATCAGGCATCAGCCATGGATGTGGATAAGAAGATAGTCCACCGCCTTTTTTTAGTTCACGTCTGAAGTTTTCAAGTTTTTCTTTACTTATTCTTCCCTCCAGAAATGCCCTGGCATAAATTCCGGGTGCGGCATGACCCTGAAAATAAATCTGATCTCCGTCATAATTGTCATCTTTCCCGCGGAAAAAATGATTAAAGGCAATCTCATATATTGTAGCTGCTGAGGCATACGTTGAAATGTGTCCGCCGATGCCTGGCTCTTCCTTATTCGCCCTGACCACCATTGCCATTGCATTCCAGCGGATGATACTTTTTATTCTTCTCTCAATTTCTCTTCCGCCTGGAAAAGAAGGCTGTTTTGACTGTGGGATTGTATTAATGTAAGGAGTATTTGCAGTGAACGGAAGCTCGACTCCTGCCTCATGAGCATAAGTATCAAGTTCAAGTAGAAGTTTTTTAACTCTCTCCGGGCCGCCTGCTTGTAAAACATATTCAAGTGACTCCAGCCATTCTCTTATCTCAATTTCTTCAACTGAAAGCTGTTCGTCATTTCGGATTTCGTCCATTTGTTATCCTTTAAGGTTTTCTCATTCTTAGATAGATATTAAGACATCAGGTAAAATTTTTATAAAATCACTCACTTAAAAATAATAAAATTTTAAGGCATTTTATCAGAACTATAGATATCTATCTTTAACATACTATTAATATATGCGAAAAGTTCACTTATAGTTGTTTTAACTAACCTGATGCCGGAATTAATCGGATATTCCATCTGATTAATTCTGGAAAAGCAGATAGGAAAACATAAAAAGTCTCGGGCTGCCAGAGCTATTTCCCGGTGAATTAATTAATTCCGGTTTTTATTAGCAGCTATATGTTAAAAAAGCCCCTGAAAATTCAGCTGGATTAATCTTGATGTTGAATCTTTCCTTTAAGATTTTCATCTAATAGGAAAAGAGACAAATGCTTATATGACTGATCAACTTAAACTTCGAAATAACTTCATTATGAGCGCCGTCAAAACCGGATATGGCGATGTTGAGGGCAATATCACAAACCGCCATCTTGCCTTTTGGGAAAGACGATCAAAACATGTTGGCGCTGTGATTTTCGAGCCATTTTATTTAGACAAACATGTCCGGGAATTGCCGACTCAGATTGGCATTGATGCGGATGATAAAATCCCGGATCACAAAAAACTTGTAGAAACAGTAAGAAAAAATGGTGCAAAAGCCATTGCCCACCTGAATCATCCGGGAAGGATGGCAAACCCCAATATTCCCGGGAATTACAATTTATCTGCCTCAGAAATACCATGCCCCAACGGTGGTAAAACCCCAAGGACACTGACAATTCAAGAAATCCATGGTGTTCAGAGACTATTCACAGACGCGGCAATACGGGCTGAGAAGGCTGGTTACGATGCAATTGAATTACAATTCGGGCTTGGTTATCTTATCGCACAATTTATCTCTCCAGTTTCAAATCTTAGAACCGATCACTATGGCGGATCGCTTGAAAACAGAATGCGATTCGGTCTTGAAATATTAAGAGCGATAAAGAGCAGCATTAGCTTGCCCGTTATCATCCGTATCAGCGGAGATGAAAAATATGCGGGGGGACTTGGACTAGATCAGGTCGCCGAAATCGTAAAAATGCTCGAAAATGAAGATGTTGCCGCGCTGCATATAACAAGTGGCGATGTGTGCATGAGTCCGCCCTGGTATTATCAGCATCACTTTATTCCCAAGGGAGCGACCTGGCAAATTGCAAAAAGTATCAAGGCTGAAACCCGTCTCCCTATAATAGCCGTGGGTCAGATCACCGAAAAAGAAGATATCGAAACAATTATTGGCAATAAATATTCGGATTATATTGCCATTGGCAGAGCGCTGATAGCGGATCCTGATTTTGTGGGAAAATGCATTGGTGCCGATGTCGGCAATATTCGTCCATGCAGTTCCTGCCTTACCGGCTGTCTCGGTCGAATTAAAGTTGGAAAGGGGCTTCAGTGCGAGATAAACCCCGAGGTTGGACGGGAAACGGAGCAGTTTTTCCCGGCAGCAGCAAGTAAAAAATTTGCAGTCATTGGTGGAGGTATGGCTGGTATGCAGGCAGCAATTACATTAAAGCAGCGAGGGCATACAGTTGAAATTTTTGAAAAATCCGAACTTGGCGGTCAGTTTCTATTGGCTCCCCTGCCATCAAATAAAGGGTCGCTGCAAAAGCAGATAGAATATTTCAAAACGGAGATAAGCGATATTCCTGTAATTAAGAAAAAAGCGGAAGCAGATGATCTTTTAGGCAAGTATGACGAAATTGTTATTGCAACAGGATCAAAACCTTTTATTCCTGACATTGCCGGTTTGAAAAATTACTCCTGGGCTGAAATTCTTTACCAACAGAATATCCCGACCGGGAAAAAGGTGCTGATTATCGGCGGAGGACTTATTGGAGTTGAGGTGGCAAACACTCTTTCAGACAACAATAATGAGGTGATCATTATTGAAATGATGGATGAAATTGCAAGAGACATGGAGATGGTTTCAAGAAAACTTAATCTGGGTCAGCTTCAAAGAAAACGGATTCCGATTCATACTAAGTGCACTGTCGAAAACTTCACGGGCGGCTCAGCCAAGATCAGAAATCTTACGGATAATTCAGTATTTGAAATTAATAGTATTGATCTCGTCGTCATCGCAGCAGGAATGAGATCGGACAGGCAACTATTCGAAAAGATAAACACCAAAATTCCTGTCCATATTGTCGGTGATGCAGAAAAGCCCGGGGACGTTGTATCGGCAATTCAAAGTGCATTTTTCACTTGCAGGGAATTATAAAATGAAAATAATATTCGGCGCCGACGGGAATTTGCCCGATGCGCCTATTTCAAAAAGGTTTGGTCATGCAGTTTACTATCTGTTATTCAATTCTGAGGCGAACAATTACTCGGCAATTGAAAACTTAGATAAAGAAGATCACGACCATAAAAATCTTGCCGAATTTCAGAAATTGGGCGTGGAAAAATATGTTGTGGGCAATATTGGACCCCATGCTTTTTCATTGCTTGCCGATGCCGGTGCTGAGATTTATCTTGCCCGCGGGATGAGCGTCAGAGATGCTGCCGCTCTGCTCCTATCGGGAAAATTGAAGCGGTTAAGTGAGCCGACCGTGAAAAAAAGTATCGGACACCACGATTAAGCTGACTGAATAATTTAACTGATTATTTAAGCGGGATCGCCCGACATATCCTTCGGGCGATCCCCTTCAATAACAATTATTTCTTCTCTTCTCTTTTCGATTTCAGTTTGTCAAGCTCCGGAATATCAAGAGATCCGGAAAGTTTTCCTATTTTCTCCATGTCCAATTCACCGACAATATTAACAAGAACAAGTTCATTTTCCTCGGCAGGATCAGATGAGATGTCAAGGGCACAGACAACAAGCCCTTCTACTCTGTTCCCCGATTTTTTAATCATAACATATGCCCAGTCCTTTTTCTGCCTCGTCATTACAATACGTTCCCACCCTGATCCGGTGAGTTTGTCCTCAAGAGCCGACATTTTTTTCTTAACTCCGGCAAGATCATTTCCACTGATATTATAGCCATTCACTTTTACCAGTTTAATTCCGCCAAGAACATCGGAAACCTCGGCATTATCATCTGCGACATTAGAAGCCATTTTAAGAAGACCTTCATCAAGATAGACTTCGGTATTCATATCTTCTTCATTAAAGCCCATCAGGCTGCTGAAATCGACATATCCTTTTTCCCTGCTATAATCTTTTTTCTGTGCGTTTATATTCGCAGTCAGAATTAAAATTACTGCTGCAAAAACAATTAGTTTTTTCATAGTGATTCTCCTTGTTGTGTTATTGATTCAAGTGTTTGCAAACCCTTATTAATGGGGGGCAGAACATGCTTTCCCAATATTTCATTAACAAGCGTTTTCTGTGAATTATTTAATACCTTTGTTACTATTTCAAGCGATGCAATTGCTTCCCTCCTTGCTTTCAGAGCTTCAAATTCAGTAAACCTCGCCTTTTCCGGCTCACGCCCAAACCAGAATAGTCCGACAATAAGCATTATGAAAGAAAAGGTGTAAGCAAAATAGGGTTGAGCAAAGAACGCTGATTTTTTAATTTTTCGAAAATCGGCAAGATTAACTGCTATTCCACTGTATTCGAGCTTATCCGCCCTGCGTAACAATTCGGCTGTTTTTCTCACGGATTCTGCTTCTGATTTAAGATTCGGGTTCATTTCAAGTTCAAGCAATAAAATTAACCTTGAAATCCAGGGGAGGCGTCCGTAATAAAGCTCAAAAATCCGGCTTTCTTTTTCCGGGGTTAAATTATTTTTATACATAGCATTTCAGACTGTTGTGTAATGTTTTTCTTGCTCGGTGAAGATATACTTTAACAGAATTTTCCGGTATTGAGAGTATCTCCGAAATCCCGGAATATTTAATTTGTTCATAATGATAAAGGATAAAAACACTCCTTTCCGGTTCCTTTAATTCAAATATTTTCTTCCTGACATTTTCAGCAAGTTCTTTATCAACTAATTGTTTCTCGGGACCCACAGAGGCGGAACTTTCTGCCAGATTTTCCTCCAATTCAATTTCCCGGAACAGATTTACCTTTTTCCTGCGAAGTGAATCAATACAAAGATTATGTGTTGTCCTGAAAATCCAGATGTGTGCACTAAAAAACTTTATACTTTCAAAATTTTTCCAGAGGCGGATAAGCGCTTCCTGTACAATATCATCGGCGTCCATATCATTATGCAGCATTAGGAAAGCATAATTATATAAACTGTTCTTGTATTTATGCACCAGAATACGATATTTTTTTTCGTCGAACATAGGATTTTGTTTTCTCTGATATAAAGACGAAGTAAAGGGAGAAAATGTTACAAAAAATGTAGGCGGGATAATAAACAGATTATAGAAACAAAAAGGGCTGCCTTTTTGAGACAGCCCCCTGAAATAAAATCATCTTACAAATTTCCACCAGTAGAAGTATTTATTTTCGAGTTCATTCGATTTGGGCATAGGGAAGAATTTCATTTCCTCACCTTTGGCAAACCAGAAGCCGTGTCTCAGGAATTTATATGATATATCCCTGAGTAAACTTGAAAGGCTAATTGTTTTGATAAGTTTTTCAGGTTTTTCTTCAAGTTCTTTTATACAGGCATAAAATCTATAAGGATTAACGCCAGGCATATCGAGATAAAGGATTTCTTTATTTCGGTTTTTCTCAAGAAATTCCTGAATATTAAAATCAATCTGAGTGAAAAATATTGTCGGGGCGCCTTTTGAATGTATCTGTGTTGTAATAAAATTACCAAAATCTCTTTGATCCTTGGTTGAGGCAACCAATGTTTCAAGCGGTGTGATTTCCTGGTATATCCTTATAAGTCCGGGCACATTGTGCGCTGTATATTCTTCGGGTTCAATTGGAAGCACTTTTCCATTCGCCGTGCAGAGAAAAAGTCTTTTAATTGCGGCTAAATCCACATGCTCCAAAACTTTATACGAGGCGATGAACTTAGTTTTTTTAGGTTCTCCATCTTCATGAGCTACCGTCTGAGCAAGGTAATTATCGATTTCAAAATACGGGTTTCTGTAGTTAATGTCTATTTCAGCAAAAATCACCTTTCCTGTAGTATGTTTCGCGCTCCCCATAGTATAATGCTCACCGAATTTTTCGGGGTTTAGTTGAGAAGCAACGAGAGCATTGATCGGATAAACGATCATATATAGGTGTTTATTAAGTTCTGGCATCTGCTCTCCCATTAGTCAGTTTTTCAAAATTTAAACCTGTAAAATAATAAAAATACAGATAGATTTTTGAATCCTGCCACTAATACATTGCATCTTATTAAAAAAAAGAACAAGAAAATGAATTTAATAAAAACAAACATGGCAAGACTCCTTCTGGGAATGTCAACAGGAGCTGTTCTTGGCTACGCATATTACTATTTCATCGGATGCCAGACAGGAAGTTGCCCTTTGACTTCAAATCCTATTATTTCAACAGTATATGGCGCAGTTGCGGGTCTGATTATTTCAATGCCATCAAAAAAGCAGGAGGCAACAGATGGAAAAGATAGCTGAGATTACTGGTAATATCGAAATTGAAGATCTTGTGAGGATACTTCCCGATTCGGTGGCATATCTGATGGAAAACGGAATAAGGTGTTTACGCTGTGGTGAACCGATCTGGGGAACATTAGAAACCGCCTCGAAGGAAAAGGGCTTTTCAGACGAACAGATAAATAAATTCGTTGAAGATCTGAATAAATTATATGCTGGTGGAACCATATAGGTTTTAAGCGTTAAAATGAATAATTTTACGTAAAAATTCCGGCTAATATTATGAACCAGAAAAAGACAAGTGAAAAGGAAGCTTCAGTTGAAAATGCTCCCGGGTTATTCGGGTTAACAAAAAAACAACGCAGTTATCTATATACTGGTTTGTTTATTCTCACCGTTTTGGTGTTTTTTATTGTGAACAACTCGAACGGAGAATCCGTTGAAGGCCCTTATCCTCCAAATTACAACCCCTCGAAAGCAGATGAAAGGCAGCCGGCACCAGATTTTTCACTCTTAACACCGGACGGGAAAACAATCAGACTCTCAGATTTCAAAGGAAAAGTTGTTATTCTCGATTTTTGGGCTACCTGGTGTCTGCCCTGTAAGGAAGGCATCCCTGATCTTGTTTCGCTTAAAAAACAATTTGAAGCGGAATCATTTGAGATTATCGGTATTTCACTTGATGGAATTACGAATGGGGGTGAAACATTAAAAGATGTTGAAGGATTCATCAGGCAGAATAATATGAATTACCCCGTGGTTTTTGGAGATAATGAGCTTCTCGAGAAATATGGCGGTATTAAAAGTATTCCGACTTCTTTTGTCCTTGATCGTGAGGGGAAGATCGTCTCACGTTATTCACAATTAGTACCGAAAACTGTTTACTACAGGGATTTACAGAAATTATTCGGATCAAATTAATATTAGTAATTTCATTTTATTCTTTATGATAAATAAGGTTATTTATTATTATCTTGGAATATCTGAATTCTAAAATTTGGAATGCATTATGCAGGAAAACGTAAGACCAAGATTGTTGGTTGTTGAAGACGACTACGAAAACCAGAAATTCCTTCAGATTTTTCTGAAGCGAAGATTTGATCTTGAAGTTTGTGATTCTTCGGAAAGTTTCGATCAAAAAATAGCACAATCGAAATTTGATATCATTCTTATGGATATCTCACTCAGAGGCAAAAAAGACGGATTGCAGATCACCCGTGAACTCAGGCAAAATGATAAATACAAGCATCTGCCAATAATCGGTTTATCAGCCCATGCTTTTCAGAAAGATAAAGATAATGCCTATAACGCCGGAGTTGATGTGTTTCTTACCAAACCGGTATCGAACGATACCTTGATGGATACATTAGTTAAAACCTTAGAGGCAAAAACAGGAATTAAAGCCTGAACCAAAAATATTAATATTCCACCCGCAACTACTTTCCTAATGCTGCGTCTAAAGAGGCAGAAAACAACTTGTATTGAGGTTAATATGGAACGGAAACTGACTCTATTCGTTTTAGTACTGTTTATGTCGTCAACTGTTTTTTCTCAGATCAGATTTAAAGATCTTGATTTGGATGAAGAACTTGATTTTGTTGAGTGGTATGAAGACGGGCGACCGTTTATCGAAGCAAATTTCGGACTCAGCCAGCCAAAACATAAATTTTATTCGGGTACTATGGCAAAAACAGGTCTGGGTGAATTCCGGCTTGGTTACAGCACACTCGATCTTTTCTATGAAAACTATCTGACAGAATTCGACGAGAAATACTTTTTCGTAAAAAACAATTCAACCGATCTTGCTGCGTCAAATCCTGCAATTGGTGAATATATTACCGAAGCCTGGGCTTTTGGCTTTTCGAAAAGAGAGGGGTACGGTTATCGCTGGAAATATGTTTCTGTTCTTCCATACAACGAACATGGTATCGAATGGACACGATTCAAGGCGAAAGATTTTTCAACGATGCCCTCGGCAGATTCTGCTTTTGCTGAAAGATTTCATGACGCTTTCAGGTTCGGAACAAAGTTTGAAGGCGGGCTAAAAATTGAATTAGCTTCAACAATTGGATTAAGTGTCGGGTATGAGGGCTCCGTTATTTTCCCAAGATATATGTTATGGAAACACATGGGAAGTTTTATTGTTGAGAGAGTTGGAATTGCTCTGATTGATGGTTTTGTTGACGAGATAGTTGACTCCTCCCCTGCGGCAGCGCCCGTTGTGAATTTTGTGCTTAAGAATGCTTTCTCATTCGCATTCTTCTCACTGCAGAAAGAATACATGAACTGGCCTTTTTCTACAGAAACACCGCTGACCTATGAAAACTACAAGGTCGGGCTATCGTTTGTGTTTTGAGAAAGTTTTTTGCAGAAGGCATACAGAGAAATCTGCATGCCTTTTGCATTAATTATCATCTCACTCCCCTCAGCTTCAACCCCGGTATCTCATTCCTGAACAAATAAACGGCGTTTGTTTCATCTTCAGTAAGATACATTTTCTTCATATCCTCACCTGCAAATTCCAGATTGCTGGGTTTTATGCCGGGTGTTGCAATTTTCTTAAGCAGTTTGCCATCGGGGGAAAAAACCTGAATTGCCCCGCCGCCAAAATGTGCAACGTAAAGATTTCCCTGCACATCGAAGGCGATGCCGTCGGGGTCTCCGCCGGGCAGTTCTGCAAAGACATCAAAATCGCCTAATTCACCCGGTCCTTTTACCGGATATACAAGCACCCTGTTTTTTGCAGATTCGCACACATATAATTTATCACCCTTTTCATTCAGGGCTATTCCATTAGGAAACGCCAGTCCGCTGAAAACATGTTTTACTTCACCAGTGGAAACATTCAGATAATAAATCTCTCCATCGGGTTTAGCCGCATCGTAATTTTCGGGATCAGTAAACCAAATATTCCCTGAGTCATCAAAAGCAAGGTCATTGGGACGGGTAAATTTTTCGCCGTTATATCCCGGGCTGACAATATCACACGTTCCATCTGCCGGGGAAATTCGGAGTATTGCACCAAGTCCGTAATCACAGGCATAGATGTTACCGTCCAGCCCGATTGCAAGTCCGTTTGTTTTCCCAAAATCCACCGGACTCGTGGGTTTAATTATCAGCGTGTCGGTTTTATCTCCTGAAATTCTTGTTATCCAGTCCCCATAGCAATTGGATGAATAAAGTGAATTTTTTCCATCCCATGCCGGACCTTCGGGAAATTTCTGACCATCTGCGGCTCTGATGAATTCGGTTAAATCCTGACCGTTAATACTTACTGCGGACAAGAAAAAAAGAAAGACAGCTTTCAATTTCAGCATATTAAACCCCATATTTCAATAATTTCCTGGATTAAAATATTAAATTTACATGGATTATAGGCACAGATGAGAATAAAAAAAGGGGAAACACCAATTGATATCTCCCCTTTGTAATTAAAATATTTTTCGCAGGATCAGAACATTCTGAGATTATAAATAAATGAGAGCATATAGTATCTGCCAAGAACATTTGTCGTAGTATCCTCAATATACGATTCGTTGACAGTCCGCCTCACGTTGTTATTTTTATTAAGAACATCGTAAACGGAGACCCTGAGTTCGCCTCTTTCATTCTCAAATAGTTTTTTTCCGAAACTAATATTTAAGAGATATGAATTCGGATCGTAAGCCTCACCAAGCCCGCCCTCATATTTATATTCGAAATCTGTTTTCAGCAGGAATCCGAGCCAGAATTTCCAGAAAAACCTGAGATTTGAACGATACGAATAATAATCCTGATTCAGGGACTCACGCAGAGAGTTTGTAACATGATTAAAAGTTACATCGCCGCCGAGGGTAAAATCGAAATCAGCGCTTATATTACTGCTTATAACAAGACCCCCGCCATAAATGCCTGAATAAGAAAAATTCTCCGTACCATTAATAATTCCCGGAGTTTTGGCATATGTATAATTTAACATCAGGTTCAGGTTTGACCCAAGAAATTCACTTGGGAAACCATACGAAAGGAAAGACCGAATATTTACGTACCCATCCAGATTTTGAGGTTTTGTTAATTGTGTGCCTGTATTAAGCGTAATGTCCTGATATATAACTGTGCCTGTATCGGCAATAATCTGTTCATTTCCAATATAGTCATTTGTATATGTCGTACTGAGCATCACAAAAAATGAGGACATGTCTTCCGGATCGATCCGAGAATATCTCAGATTAAGATTATGCCTGTAATCCTGACTCAGGTCGGGATTACCAATGCTGAGTTGAAGCGGGTTTGAATTATCGAGCACGTTCTGGAGCTGGCTGACGTCAGGCGAATTATTATTTGCGCGATAATATAGTCTTAGATTTTCATCCCTGGAAAAATTATGTCTGAGCATAACAGAAGGAAGAACGGAAAAGAACTTCTTCTGCGTAGATGCGGAATAAGGAAAAACCTGTTCATTCCTGAGGCTTGCAATGTTGTAACTGAGTCCTGCCATAAATGAAGATCCCGAGAGCTGATATCTATAGCCTAGGCCATAATTCTGTGTGGTATAAACCTTTTCATAAACATTACTCAGAGACGAATCAAGGTAATTATAAACCCCGTTGTTCAGTTGATCGAGAAAAGTTTTTTGGTCGCTGTTATCCTTTGAGTAAGAATAACCACCGCTGAATTGCAGCATACTATTCTCGCCAAGAGGTTCTGTGTAAGTGATATTTCCGTTTAAGCCCCTTCCACTCTTATTAAGGCCGGAATTCTGATCGATGGTGTCGGCAGAAAATGTCGGGCTATAATACGTGTTTTCAGAGTAGAGATCGTTTTTACCATCATTTGTGCTGAATGAGTTATTAAAATTGAACGATATTGTCCTTCCCCTATCCTGAAAACGTCTGCGGTACAGCAATTCAATATTCCCATCCAATGCATCAAGATCAGAATTGAAAATGTTGTTTGTAGAATTCAAGTCTGTTAATCCCGATACCGTTTTTCCGAAAACATTTCCAGAACCTGTGTTCTGCTGAATTGTAA
>Ga0172368_10000225_pt1 | contig 79961 bp, 53 predicted proteins | sample Lak11m_FD_114540 | JGI IMG/M metagenome (GOLD analysis project Ga0172368, IMG submission 114540) | Freshwater microbial communities from Kabuno Bay, South-Kivu, Congo - kab_022012_11m | ecosystem: Environmental > Aquatic > Freshwater > Lake | place: Democratic Republic of the Congo: South-Kivu...
AGCGGCATCTGCAGCAGCTGAATAAGCTACAATTGCGTCTCCTACCGCGCGATGGAGCAGTCTGGTAGCTCGTTGGGCTCATAACCCAAAGGTCGGAGGTTCAAATCCTTCTCGCGCAACCAACAAGCATGCGGTAATGCGCAACAGTAAGGGCTCACATAATGTGGGCCTTTTTTGTTTGTGCCCATTTTGTGCCCAAACCGTGCCCGGTTTGTGCCCAGGCATTTTTTCAGTGGTTGCTTCTGACCATTGGGTTCTGTGCCTGGAATTAGCTTAGCTGATAAGCAAATCTCGTAAAGCGCGATATCGGATGCAGTGGCATGCGGCTGCCAGACGCAGCTGCAGATCACAATATTTTCAAAAGCACACTTGCAAGCTGTGCGTCACAGGCCATTCTGGCTTTTCAATCAAAGCAAAAAGTTCACAGCGATCAGGCGCGGGGCCTGATCACTTGGCGTCCTTAACGTGCTCCAGTAAATCTTCAAGACGAACATCCAAATAGACGCACAACTTATCAAGTGCGTCCATTTCGACGCGTTCCGCTGTCTCTTGATAGAGACGTGTGAGCGTCCCACGATTTATTCCTGTATCGCGGGCTACATCACTGATTTTGAGCTTACGTTCGCCAAGCAAACGGCCAAGATGACAACGGATCATGATCTTTCAGTGAAAAAAATAATCTGCAGCGAGTAAAAAAGACTTGCAAATGATCATTTATTCTGCATAATGATCTACAGGAGACCATGAAATGCATTCGCAGAGCATTTCGACCTCCAAGTGTAACAACCATCTGCGTAGGAGTGAAGCATGGAGTACGGAAAAGAGTGTGTGGAGTATCTGACTACTGAAGAGTTGTCAGTCCGCATCAAGTATGACGTCAGGACGATTAGGGAGCGGCTCATGGACAGTGTTCTGCTGGAGGGGGTTCATTACTTTCGCCCTTTTGGTGGCCGCAAAATTCTGTTTATCTGGGACGCAATTCAAAGTGACATGAAAAAAGCTGCGAGGCGCCCATCCAATCTAATGATCGGTATTCCCATGGCTCATGGAGGTGCACTCCATGCCTAGTATCAGAGCACGTGCAGACAACAGTCTCCTATTCTTTGAGTTCCGCTACGCTGGATTGCGGTGTCGTGAGCAGACCCTTCTGGCAGATAACAAATCAAACCGCAAGATGCTGGAGAAGGTGCTTGCCCGTATCGAAGCTGAAATCGATGCTGGCACCTTTGTCTACGCCGACAACTTCCCCAACAGCAAGGCACTGCCAAAGATTGCTGCTGCGCAAGCCGCTGCCAGGGCCAAGAATGAGGCATACAGGATAGGTGACGGTGGGATGACCGTAGTTCAGGCTGTAGCAGAAGTCGTGAAGAACGTCGGCCCAGCGTTCCAGGAGTTTGCCAATACCTGGTTCGATCAGCACTGCATCCAATGGCGGCGCAGCCACATTAAGGCCTTGAAGTCCACCCTCAACGGCCACCTGATCCCCCACTTCGGGGCTAAGGGTGTCGGCAGCATCACTAAGTCTGAAATTCTCGAATTTCGCGCCAAGCTCGGCAAAGTTAAAGGTCGCGGAACCAAAGATGGCCTCTCAGCCAAGCGGATCAATGAAGTCATGGGTCTGCTGCGTCAAATCATCAACGAAGCCGCCGACCAGTACGAGTTTAAACATCCTATGAGCACAATCAAGAAGCTCAAGCAGCAAAAGGTGGACATAAACCCCTTCAGCCTGCAGGACGTGCAGCGGATTCTGGCGGCCGTCCGCCCAGACTACCGCAACTACATGGCCACGCGTTTCCTCACGGGCATGCGAACCGGTGAGATCAATGGCCTGAAGTGGAAGTACGTGGACTTTGAGATGCGCATCATCAAAATCCGGGAGACCTTCGTCCTGGGTGAAGATGAGTACACCAAGACTGATGGCTCACAGCGCGACATCCAGATGAGTGCGCCGGTCATGGAAGCACTCAAGGCGCAGTGGGAAGCCACCGGCAAGCTCTCCGAGTACGTGTTCTGCAATATCGAGGGCAAGCCCCTGGATAACAAGAACTTCTCGGACCGGGTCTGGTACCCGTTGTTGCGCCACCTTGGTCTTGAGCGTCGTCGTCCCTACCAGACGCGCCATACGGCGGCCACTTTGTGGCTGGCATCCGGCGAAGCACCCGCCTGGATCGCTATGCAGCTTGGCCATAGTGACACGCAGATGCTTTTTAAGGTATATGCCCGCTATGTGCCGAACCTTACCCGTCAGGACGGCTCGGCAATGGAGCGATTGCTTGCCGCAAAGCTGGCCAACGGGCAGCTGACGACGGTTCAGGAGTCGGGGGGCGCGGTGATGATTCCGGTGGATCCACTGCATAGCGATGTGATGCGCCAACACATCCCGCGTCCGGGAAACTGGAAGAAGTCGGATGTGCACTGGAGCCGCGAAGACGCAGCCATTGCCCAAGCAAAAGCCCAAGCGCAAAAGCAGGTCAAGGCAGCAGTCCCAAACGGCACTGCTGCGAGTGATGACAACACGGCAGAGGCAACTGATCCCAAGGCTGCGTCCCAGGCACCGCCACTGAGTTGGGAAGACATGGCACGCAACTGGTTGCAAGACGAGTTCGAGCCGGTCCAGGAAGCCTCAAAGACCCCCGAGGCCTAGACCAACACTACCAACCACAGCCTAGCCGGACTGCACAGAGCAGCCCGGTCAGGCGGAGCTTTGCCCAAAAAACCGTCCAACCCTTGATCCAAGCGAGAAATACCATGAACACCATCACCCTTGTCCGCACCCACAGCACAAATGCCAATGCGAATACCAGCACCAGCTCGCAAGCCAGCAAAAACAACGCAGCCTTCATTGAAGTCACCGTAGGCCCATCTGCTCAGCATTTGATGAGCAAGGCCGTGAGCGCCCTATCTGCGGCATCCATGCGTAGCTTCCTGGCTGACTTCTTTGAGCAACCGGAAGTGCAGGCAATCCTCACCAGAGTCGATCGCGATTGCGCTGGCTCTGCACTGCGCCGATACACCATCCAGATCCTGCGCAGCGCCGCAGAAACAGCAGCGTATTCAAGCTCATTCGGTGCAGCAGAGCGCGAAGCCCTGTACGTGGCCACCTTCATTGAAGGCTGCCGCCCGTACCTCGCTTCTTACTTGGCACCGGGCAGCACCGTGGACGACGTTCTCTATACCTTGGTGCATGAAAGCTTGAGCCGCCTGAGTCGCCAGGACGAGCGCCTGGGAGGTCTTGTGCGCATGTGCTTGGGGCTGGGCATGCCCGATGAAATTGATGACTTCTATGTGCCCCGACTGCGCCTGGGTGTGCAGCGTGCCTTGAAGCGCGCACAGCCTGTGTCCTTTTGCATCTGAAAGGCACCCATGAACTTTCAAGACATCATGGATGGTGAAGATATGGACGACCATATGGAGGTGGCCGATCAGTGGTTCGGAGTTTCGGCACAAAGCACCCGAGACGCCTACCGACTGCGCTTGGTCAGCTGGATCCTGCGCATTTACACCGGAGCTGGCGGTATGCCGCCCTTGCGCAAACCCGGCAGCACCTCGCTCCAACCGGTAGCCTTGGTGCTGCAAATCCCGGAACTGGCTGATGCTGGAACAAGTGTCGCCACTCTGGTGGATTTGCTGGATCGCGCGGCCGACACAGTTCTGGGGCCATTGCAGACCAGTGGTGAAGACAACTGGCCAGTGACCGACTGCCCCATGTCCAAGACCTTGCAGTGGCTGGGAAGAAGTGCTGGCTTGAACCAGATAGAGCAAGCGATATTTGAGTTTGCCGTTGCCATGCGCGTCTTCAAGGCCCTGAGGGTGGCCGTGCAATGCTGGGGAAATCTCACGATGGCGGACATCGCCTACGCATTGAGCGCAGTGCTCAACATCCCGCTGGAATCAGCACAGGCAGCACTGCACCCCAAAAGCGTGTTGCTGACCAGCGCCATCCTGCGCATTCACCCCGAAGGCGATGAATACCTCAGCAGCCTGCTCTTTGTCAGCAACCGCCTTGCACAGAGCATTGCGCATCACCAGGGTGACCCCGGAGAGATACTGTCCTACATGGTGATGCCACTACAAATGGCGGAACTCACATTGGAGAGCTTTAGTCATCTTCGTCAGCACACGGAACTGGCGCGCAGTTGGCTTCAAGGTGCACTCCACGCAGCCGAAAGCGGTGAGACCGCCGGGCACTTGTTGGTCAGCGGCAATCCGGGCCTGGGTAAAACGGAGTGGGCCCGTGCCTTGTTACACGCCAGCGATGTGCATGCACTGGAGATGGTGGCAACATCACGTTGGGGCGCGGCCATCAGCGGAGAAGACCGCCTCCAGCACCTGCGAATGGTTATGCATATGCTGCGTGCCAGCAAGCGGGGCGTGATTCTGTTCGATGAGGCAGACGATGTCTTTCGCCATCCCGATGCAGCCAACGCAATGGGAATAGGCGCAAGGAATCGGCGCACTCGTCTATGGCGGATGGGCTCAGGGGATGCTGACTCGGTCAGCATGGACAACCACCGGGCAGCACTCAACCAATTGATGGAGACGAGCCGCATTCCGGTGATCTGGATCATGAATCACCCGGAGGTACTGGATCCTGCTGTGCTGCGCCGGTTTGACGTGGAAGTGCACTTTGATGGAATTCCACGGTCAGTGCGTCTGGGGTTGATTCAGAAGCGCTTTGGATTCCTAAACGAATGTGATTCCACCACGGCGAAAACAGAAGCTGAATTCCAGCGCTGGGCGGACATCAAGTCGCTCACGCCGGCACTGATTGATCGTTTGGCTCGAGTGACAGAGCGTGCCAAAGCGGTCGGCATGCCCATGGATGATGCCCTGCGCCGGCACTGGTTGCGGCAACGCATTCCAGGGTGCGACACCCAGCACCTGCAAACTCCAAATAACGAGGCCAGTGGCGGCGGCAATCCATTTGCATGGAACCCTGATCAGGTGAATGCCAGTGTCGACTTGATGGAGTTGGTGGCAGGCATCCGCAAAGTGGGCAGCGCCCGCTTGGCGCTGAGCGGATTGCCTGGTACCGGCAAGACAGCCTTTGCAAAAGCAATGGCACAAATGATGGACAAACCCTTGCTGGAGAAGCGCGCATCCGACCTGTTATCAGCATATGTGGGTGAAACGGAGCAGCGCATCTGCCAGGCGTTTGAAGAAGCACGCGAGGAAGACGCTGTGCTCTTCATCGACGAAGTGGATGGCCTTCTTGCCAATCGCGACCAGTCCCATCGCAATTGGGAGGTCACCCAAGTCAATGAACTGCTGGAGCAGTTGGGCGAGTACCCCGGTGTGGTGGTGATTGCAACGAACCGCATGCAGGCAATCGATCCGGCGGTGCAGCGGCGCATCGACATCCAGATCACGTTTGAGGCATTGAAACCAGATCAGATGCGCTCAGGCTTTGCAGCACTGTGCGCGGTACATGGAGTGGCGTGTGATGAAGCTGATCTTGCCCGGGTCGCAGATTTCAGCGGTGTCACCCCAGGCGACTTTGCAGCGTTGTCGCGGCGACTGCGGTTTGCACCGGATGCACGAACCGCATGGGCACTCGCTCGTTTGCTGCAGGAATTGCTCGATCACAAACAGCCCCAAAGGCAGCCCATTGGCTTTGTGAACTCAAGACCTATCAACCAACAGAAGCAGCTTAGTCCGATCAATCAACTCAAAGGAGAAACACTGTGAATTCCTCTCGCCCCCTTGGTCCCAACTGCGCACCTGACTATGTTCCTGCCTCATCGGTAAAAGTCGATGCCTATGCTGCACTCAGTATCGAGAATCTTTGCCTGCACGTAAAAAACTATCCCGTGCGTCAATTCTTGGAAGCTGTCTTGGCACATCTAGATGTGCAGGTCGTCCTGGCCACACCGATTCGGGAGAAAGGTGAGACAAGGCGCTTGTTGGTCGAAGCCGTGCAGCCCATTGCCCATCAGATGCAGACGGAAGCCCATGACAGCACGGATCAGGTGGACGCCATCTATGTCGCCACGATTCTTATGGCGGTGGACTACTGGATGTTCCCGTTTCTGATGGGAAAGTACCAAACGCCTTGCGCTCTGAAGACTATTGCGGCTCCGGCTCTGGGGGAACTGCACAAAGCTGACCGGCTATCAGCCAGTGCGATCAAGACCGCATTGCGCTGGACCGAGTTCGATGAGGAACCCACCTTTCTGGAGTGGCTCCAGCAAAAGGTGGAGTGGGCCCTCGAAGTCCAGAAGCTCGCGGCGTTCTAGACATCACACAAGCAGTGGACACCAACTTCCCCAACACAAACACCTACAGGAGTCAGAACATGTCACAAATATCAGAACGCAGGCGGCAAACCTTCAACAGCAGCTTGCGACAAAAGGGCAAAGACGTAATGCTGGTTCTTCCGCCGGCTTTGAAGTGGCCGCACTGGAGAGCCGGCCAACGCATCTGGTTTCAGATGCGTGCTCAGACCGTGCTGATCACTCGCCGGCCGACAGGGCCGCGTGTGCGCCAGCGCTACAGCGCCCGAATCCGCCATGCCCATGTGTCGCTGGTTCGGGCACGTGCAGAACGTTTGGCCAAGCGCGTCAAGCAACCAACCGAACACGCTTCGTAGCGGTCGAAATCACCCGGAAAAAAAAGCCGCAATTTAGCCCCAAAAGCGCTTTGTTTTCGAACCCAAAAGTTCACCATACATCCATCGCAACTTGTTTTAACCATTGGAGGATCCAGAAATGAACCACAACCCGAGCAATCACACCCCCTTCAACATCAACGATAAGTTGCACAGCCATCGGAAGTACAACAGTCAGGCGTATTCAGCCAATGACGACCTCTTCTCGGAGCTTGATTGGGAAGGTGCACAGGCGGGAGGCGGTGATGGGCCTGTGCGCTTGAAGGTGCTGTACCGCACCGCAAAAGAAGTCTCATGCCGGTGATGAACAAGTTCTGCTGGATGCCATGCAGCGTTGCGGTGAACGGTTTGCATCCGAAGTGCAAAGGATCTTTCTGGGTGATGGTGATGCACTGGTGCTGTCAACACGCGCCGGTTGATGACTTTGCTGGAAGCCATCAAAGTCCATCTGCCAAAAGTCAGGCGCATTTCTAGTTACTGCCTGCCCCGCAATTTGCGTCATAAGACTGTGCAGGAACTGCTTGAACTGCGTGAGGCGGGTTTGTCACTGGTTTATGTCGGTGCAGAGTCTGGTGATGACCAGGTGCTGCTGCATGTCAACAAAGGCGAAACATTCGAGACAACCCGCGATGCACTGGACAAATTGGGTGCAGCTGGTATCACCCGCTCGGTCATGCTGCTCAATGGGTTGGGTGATCGAATACTTTCACAGTAGCATGCAGCCAACTCTGCGCGCCTGATCAATCTGACGCAACCCGAATTTCTGGCCACCCTGGTAGTGAGCTTTCCCCAGGGTGAAGACCGGTTTAGACAAGCCTTCCCGCAGTGGGAGCCGCTCAACCAGCAGGAACTATTTGTCGAGATGGCGCAATTCCTTCAAGCACTGGAACTCAAACGCACCGTGTTTCGAAGTGACCATGCCTCAAACTGGTTGGTCCTCAAAGGTGTGCTGGGTGCAGAGAAAGACCGGCTGATGCAAGAAGTGCAGCAAGCCATCGACAATCCTGAAGGCAGCAGACTGCGGTCGCAGTGGCAGCGGGGACTTTGAACGGGTACTTTGAACAGTGAGTTGAGAATCACAGTCTGACTCTGCACCTCGCCCCATTCACTTCAACAACGCCAGCACCGCTTGAGCCTGTGCCATGTCTGTAATGTCCTCTGGTTCCCAGTCGTCAACACAACAAAGGTGAGAGCGTTCTTCAATCGTTGCCAGCCATTCGTCACCATAAGCCGTGTACATCGGCAGAGACTTCAGGTGGGCGAACTTGTGGATCAGAAACACAAATCGTGGGGCCGGCAATCTCAGCATGCTCGCCACAAGTTCTGATTGCGGGACGGATGCCGTAAGGTCTACGCCAGTGCCATCCAGGAGCGTTTGTGTTGTGCGACGCACGTTGGTGGTGAAGTAGGGGTCTGGGTGGTGCAGGCGGTTCTCAAAGTCGTTGGAGAGAAATGCCAGGTTCCAGGCTTCTGGGGCTTCGAGCAAGCCGCTGCTAGCTGGTCCGTAAACGGTGCCATTGATTGACTTGTTATAAGCCTCTCTTGGGCGGGGCGAATACCGGATGATGTGGGTGCTTGTATGTGTCATACCCCGCACGCTACCAGCGATGAAGATCACCACGTGACACTGCGACCAGCCCTTTTGCAGTGAATTGACTGGTTGAAATCACAGCTTGGCAGGTGCACGCCTTGACCCCGGCCAGGTTCAAACTTCTCCCTTCAAACCTTAAGGAGTAGTGCCATGATTGAACCCACCGTATTGTTGTCCCCCGTGAAATCCGCTGTTCCTGCTGAAGGCGGTGTCATTGAAGTCATGGTTCGCGTTCAGGCACCTGACCAACCCGAAATCAGTAAAACCAAGATCACCGCCAAACGACTGGCCTTGGTGGTCGACCGCTCTGGCAGCATGGACGGCCAACCCCTGCAAGAAGCCCTGCGCTGTGTGAGTCACATTGCGGGTTGCATGACTCCAGCAGATCAACTGTCGGTGGTGGTTTACGACAGCCAGGTGGACGTACTGATGCCTTTGGCCCCGGTGAAATCAGCCGATTCGGTTCGCCGGGCTATTGCAGGCGTTCAGAGTGGCGGCAACACCAACCTGTTTGGTGGCTGGGAGACCGGTGCCAAACAGCTCGAAGGCGGCATCGATGCCAGCATTTCTCGCGTCATTCTGTTGTCTGATGGCCAGGCCAACAACGGTTTGTGCGACATTCCCGCCATTGAGAAGCATTGCAGTGAATGGCTGGCCAAGGGTGTCACCACCACCACGGTGGGTTTGGGTCGCGGCTTCAATGAAGACCTGATGATCGCCATGGCACGCGCCGGTGGTGGCCAGCAGTATTACGGCCAGACCGCAGAAGACCTGTATGACAGTTTTGATGAAGAGTTTCAACTTCTGCAGTCTTTGTGCTTGCGCGGTCTTCACATCAAACTCATCCCCGCACCGGGTGTGATCATTGAGCCGGTGGGCCTGGTTCAGCAAACCACTGACGGCACTTATCACCTGAGTGATTTGGCCTGGGGCGCTGAATCCTGGATGATGCTGCGCCTGCATGTCAGCCCCACCGCCATCAACCAAACCCGCGACCTGTTGGCGACATCACTGCAAGCCACCACCCTGGAGGGCGAACCCGTCACCGCCCATGCCGCGATGTTGAGCTTGCCAGCGCTTGACGCAGTAGCATTTGCAGCATTACCTCCCGACCAAGCGGTGCATGACCGCTTGCAAGAGGTTGAATTTGCACAGGTCAGCCAGGCATTACGGGCCTTGGTGCAGCAGGGTGACATCAAAGGCGCACGCAAATTAATGAAACAGCTGCAAACCCGCTTTGGTGCCCACCCTTGGTTGCAAGACAAATTGCAGCAGTTGCGTGAACTTGCCGAGCGTGACCCGGACATGATGGTCAAAGAGGTCCGTTTTTCTGCCATGCGCATGTCCACCCGGCTGTCTTCCAAGTCTGAACCACGTTACAGCGGCGACGAGACCAGTGGCGCCATTCCTGCGTTCCTGCGCAAAAAGTCGCAAGAGGGCAGGGGCAAGCAAAACCCGGGGAATCCGCCAGTCTGAAGCTGACCAAGCTAAATCACGATCACGCTGTCACACAGAGTGAAGTCAGGGGCAGACTCCATGGGGACAAATCGAGGCTTGAGTACAAGTCCATGCCCTGTGGAGCCCTTTATTTGTGTGGACTTGCGCTATGATTTGCATGAACTACAAGACGCCCAAAAAGCCAATCGTCATGCAAAGGGAGACCTGATGAGTGAGCTAGTGCGCCTGTACCGTTTCAAAAGCCTGTTGAGCAGTCGTACAGCCATATCCGCACAGAATCTGATGGCCACGCTGGAGGTCTCCAAAGCCACCCTCAGGCGCGATATTGCCAAGCTGCGCGACCAACTCCATGTTCCCATTGAATTCGACCGGGATCTGGGTGGCTACACCCTGGACAAGAGTCACGGTGAAAGTGAACTGCCCGGGTTGTGGTTCACCCAAGAAGAAATTCTGTCTTTGGTCACCATCCAGCATTTGCTGGAGCAGTTGGAGCCTGGACTGCTGGGTGCCAAACTCAAACCACTGCAACAGCGATTGACCCAACTGATGGGCAAACATGGTCTTGCCAGTCAAGACGTGGCTAAGCGCATTCGCATCGTTCATGCGGGTAAACGTATCGTTATTGCCAAATCATTTGAGTTGGTCGCTGCGGCCACCATGGAGCGCAAGCGCCTCAAAATCTGGCATTTCAACCGGCAAAACGGCATCACCACCGAGCGCGAAGTCTCACCCCAGCGTCTGGTGCACTATCGTGACAACTGGTACCTGGATGCATGGTGCCACTTGCGTGATGATGTGCGCAACTTCAGTGTTGATGCCATTACCCAACTCGAAGTGCTTGATACAAGCGCCAAAGAAGTCACCGACAAAGCCATTGACCAGTCGCTTGGCAACAGTTACGGCATTTTTAACGGTGCAGCGCAAGCCTGGGCCAAGCTGAAATTCACACCCGAGCGGGCGCGCTGGGTGGCAGGGGAGACCTGGCATCCGATGCAGGAGAGTGCGTTTGAGGAGGATGGAAGTTATGTGCTGTCGTTTCCGTATGCAGACGATAGGGAGCTGATTGGCGACGTCATGCGATTTGGGGCGGATGTGCAGGTGTTGGCACCTGCGGCATTACGATCAAAGGTTCAAAGATGTTTTCTGGAGGCTGCGGCCAAGTATGTTTGATTCCGATCGAAGTTTGGCCCCCGGCACCCGTGCCGTCATCCGTGACGAAGAATGGCTCATCCGCCGCGTCGACCCATCCACTGATGGTGGCTGGTTACTCACATGTGATGGTATTTCGGACCTAGTACGGGGCCAATCTGCGCTGTTCCTGACCGCGTTGGAAGACAAGATCGAGATCCTGGACCCCGCAACTACAGCACTGGTATCCGACGAAAGCCCCACGTACAACGCGACACTGCTTTATTTGGAGAGCCAGCTCCGCCGCAGCGTCCCCAATGACGAACGCATCCACCTGGGCCACCGGGGGGTTATGAACCTGGTGCCCTACCAGCTTGACCCGGCGTTGCAGGCCCTTCGACAACCCCGCGCCCGTATCCTGATTGCTGACGCTGTGGGTTTGGGTAAAACGCTGGAAGCCGGCGTGTTGGCCACTGAACTCATCCAACGTGGCCGTGGCAAGCGCATTCTGGTGGTCACCCAAAAGGCCATGCTCACCCAGTTCCAAAAAGAGTGGTGGAGCCGGTTTTCAATTCCGCTGGTGCGGTTGGACTCCGTGGGCTTGGCGCGCGTGCGCAACCGCATTCCGGCCAATCACAACCCGTTTAACCATTTCGACCGCAGCATCATCTCCATCGATACGCTCAAGAGCAATCTGGAGTACCGCAATTACCTGGAAAACGCCTGGTGGGACATCATCGTCATTGATGAGTGCCACAACGTAGCTGCCAGGGCGGGGGAGACTGGTGTCTCGCGCCGCGCGAAGTTGGCGCGCTTGTTGGCCACACGGTCTGACACGCTCATGCTGTTGTCAGCCACGCCGCATGATGGCTCGGCACGCAGCTTTGCATCCCTCATGGCACTCCTGGACCCCACCGCCATTTCTGACCCTGACGATTACACGCCGGACGACTTCAAAAGCAAGGGCATGGTAGTGCGCCGCTTTAAAAAAGACATCAAAGACCAGGTCACCGCAGATTTTCAGGAGCGCACCACCACCTGTCTGCGCCAAGCAGCCAGCGCGCAGGAAGAGGCTGCCTACCGCGCTCTTCTGGCCGTGCAGTTCACCCAAGGTGGTGAACACCGCGCAGGCAAGCAGCAGGAGTTGCAACGCATCGGCATGCAAAAGGGCTTGTTCTCCAGCCCGGCGGCGGCGCTGGAGTCCACAAAAAAACGCATTGATTTGCTGCACGCCAAGAGCAGCCCAACAAAAGACGAAGCGAATGAGGTGCTGGGCCTCCAAGAGTTCGCCGATGCGCTCAAGGTCATCACCACTAACACCTCGAACCAGTCATTCAGCAAATACCAAAAACTGTTGGTCCACCTGCGCTCAACCGAGTTCGGCTGGCAAAAGACCGAAGCCGGTGACCGCCTGGTCATCTTCTCTGAGCGCATTGAAACCCTGCGTTGGTTGCAAAACCAGTTGGGCGAAGACCTCAAGCTCAAGGCCCACCAGATCGAGCTGCTGCACGGCCAAATGGCGGATACCGAACAGCAGGACTTGGTAGAGCGTTTTGGCCGCCTGGATGACCCGCTGCGGGTGCTGTTGTGTTCAGACGTGGCCAGCGAAGGCCTGAACCTGCACTATTTCTGCCACCGCCTGGTGCACTTCGACATGCCCTGGTCTCTCATGGTGTTCCAGCAGCGCAATGGCCGGGTGGACCGTTATGGCCAAAAGTACCAGCCCAAAATCGTTTACCTGTTCACCGAATCCGCCAACGACAAAATCCGTGGCGATCTGCGTATTCTGGAGATTTTGGAGAAGAAGGACGAGCAAGCCACCTCCAACCTGGGCGATCCGTCCGCCTTCCTCAATGTGTTCGATGCCGACAAAGAGGCCGAAAAAGTCGCCGCTTTCATGGCCGATGGCCTGACTCCAGAGCAAGTAGAAACCAAGCTGGATGCCGCCGCTGCATCTGACGACGACAACGAAGCCGACGCCATGATGAAGTTGTTCGGTGCAAGTTGGCTGGGCAATACCGAGCCAGCCAGTTCAACACCATCCGCGCCCGCCGTTGGGCCAACAGCCAACACCGGCAACAGCCTCTCTCACATCACCGAGCCCGCTTCGCTGTTCAAAAGCGACTACCAATACGCCCAAACCGCGCTCAAGCAAATCAACCAGCCCGAGATGCTGTGCCAATGGACTGCGCATGACGCCGAGCAGATCATCGCCATCACCGCGCCGCTTGACTTGCAAGACCGCCTGCGCCAATTGCCGCGTGAAGCGCAAGCGGCCAACGACCATTACTCGCTGTGCGCCGACCCTGCGCGTATGGCCGCATCCATTGAAACCGCCCGCCAGGCCAAGGCCGAAGACGACACCTGGCCCACCCTGCATTACCTCTGGCCCCAGCACCCCGTGCTGGAATGGTTGGGCGACAGGGTGCTCAACCACTTTCCCCGCCACAGCGCACCCGTGGTGCAAAACCCCCAGCTGCACCCTGGCGAGCAGGCTTTCGTCCTCATGAGCCTGGTGCCTAACCGCAAAGGCCAACCTTTGTTGGTGGAGTGGCAGGTGGCATGCCGCGTGGGCAATGCGGGTGGTTTCACTCTGGAGCCGTTTGCTACGTTCTCGCAGCGTGCGGGCCTGCAAGCCAGTGGCCTGCCCAACCGTGGCACCTCTGAGGCACTGGCTGCCACCACACAGGTGCTGCAAGCGGCATTGCCAGATGCCGTAGCCACCATGCGTACCCACATGCTCCAGTTGCAGGGCGATTTCGCCGCCCGGTCGGCATTGCGCCTGCGTGACACGCTGCAAAATCTAGAGCAACTGCAAAAGCGGCAAATCGCCCACCTCGCATTGCGGCTGGAGAGCCAGATCGAGACCGTCAAGCGCAGCCGCTTTGAGCACCGCAGCCGCCAAATTGGCCGCGTGTTTGACGACTACCGCGAGTGGGTCAAAGACACCCTCACCACCGAGCCCCAGCCGTGGATTCAGGTCTTGGCAGCGGTGTGTAACCCAGCTCAAACATAAGCTTGAATCGTAGGCACGCATGACCGCCAGCAAAAAAACCTCACCACCAGCCGCTAAAGCAGCTACCAAAGCAGCTACCAAAGCGGCTACCAAGCCAGTCAAGAAAACGGTTGGCAGACAGCTTGCGCCAATGGCTTTGGCACGCGACGAGCCAAACCCGGCCACTTCGACAAAGGAAATGGCTGCACCAGACCCGTTGCTAGCTGACTTGCGGGCGCTGATTTTGACCACGCGGCAAAACGTCGCGCAAGTTGTCAACTCAGGGTTGACGACGCTTTATTGGGAAATCGGTCGTCGTATCCGGCAGGATGTGCTGCAGTCAAAGCGTGCTGGCTACGGTGAGCAGATAGTCGCCGCACTGGGGCGACATTTGGGCTGGACCCACTTCAAAGCCATCATTCCGATGGCCGATCCGCTCAAACGCGACTTCTACGCCGAGATGTGCCGCATCGAGCATCCTGCCCAAAAAGGAATTGGAACGCAAGCTGCACGAAGCCGTCCGCCTGGCGCGCGCACGTTTACCAACTGGAGCCTGACCCATGGCCGCCACCTCCATCACTGACGCCGTTGACACCTTCGCTGGCATTGCCAACGAAAACGAGTTTTACAGCCACCACTACCTGGCCGAAGTCTTCAAGGGCGACATCAAAAGCCGCCTGGAAGCCTGGGACGCGCACGAAGCCCTGCACCCCGGCACAGAGAACGAACGCGCCCCCGCCAAACGCCTGAGCGCCTGGAGTCAAAAGTGGTTTGCCCTGCGAGGCCAGATCGGCCGCGCCAAGGATGACGCCGAAAAATGGCAAATCTTCACCCAGTTGCAAAGTGGCCTGCTGCAAGCCCTGGGCTACGCCGCGCCCGGCAAAACCGCGCCCATCGTCGAATTGGTGCCCGGCCAGCCCTTGCCCCTGTGGCACATGCTCGCCAAAGGTGTAGCAAATGGGGTCGGATCACCAGACGCGCAGCGGCTGAGTGCTCAGACCCCATTTGCGGGCCACCCATTTGCGGCCCCACAGCTGGCCATCGTTCCCGCCTACCAGCCCGGTGCCGAAGACGATGACCTGCTCGACCACCAACTCATCCCCCTGCATTATTCAGGCCAAAATGTGCCTCCAGCCCTCAAGGGACAAGCGTGGGCAGCTATCATTTCAGAATCACTCTTCGGCGCTGAAAATCCCCCGCGCTACGTGCTGCTGTTGGGCCTGGACCACTGGCTGCTACTGGACCGCTACAAGTGGCCCAACAACCGCGCCCTGCGGTTTGACTGGGTTGACATCCTCGACCGCAAAGACACTGCCACCCTGCAAGCCGCCGCCGCGCTCTTGCACCACGACAGCTTAGCTCCCGGCGAAGGCGTTAGCCTGTTGGAAAGCCTGGACGAAAACGCCCACAAACACGCCTTTGGCGTGAGTGAAGATCTCAAACATGCCCTGCGTGAAGCCATCGAACTGCTGGGCAACGAGGCCGCAGACCAATTGCGCAAGCAAGCGGCTGATGCAAAAAAAGGCTTCTTCAGCGGCAAAGACCAGCTCGACCCCGCCGACCTCAGCCTGGAATGCCTGCGCATGGTCTACCGGCTGCTGTTCATGTTCTACATCGAGGCCCGGCCCGAGCTGGGCTACGTGCCCATCGCCAAGAGCGAGGTTTACCTCAAGGGCTACAGCCTCGAATCCCTGCGCGAGCTGGAGATGCAGCCGCTCAACACACCCCACGCGCGTGACGGTTTTTACTTCGACGCCACGCTGCGCCGCCTGTTCAGCCTGGTGGCCAACGGCTGCGGCTTTGAGAATGCCGCCGGTGAACAAACGCACTTGGCGGGATCAATTGCTGGAGCTAAAGACACCTTTGCCCTGGCCCCGCTGGACAGCCGCCTGTTTGACGAAACCACCATGCCGCTGCTGGCCAAGGTGCGTTTCCCCAACCATGTGTGGCAAAGCATCATCCGCCTCATGTCGCTCAGCCGTGCCAAAAAGGGCGGGGCAGGGCGCGGACAACGCCGTGGCCGCGTTAGCTACCAGCTTTTGTCCATCAACCAGTTGGGCGCGGTGTACGAGGCATTGCTCAGCTACCGTGGCTTCTTCGCCGCCGAAGATCTGTACGAAGTGCAACCCGCCCCCAAAAAGGGTGGCCGCGCCGCCTCAGATGAAGATGACGAAGGCGGCTCCGACGCGGGTGACGCAGATGCAGACGGTGATCAGGACGATTCAGGCAGCGACGATAGCTCCCAACAAAATAGCAGCTCACGCACATCCCACGGGGGCTCTGGCTCAGATTTGCTTGAAAACGCCTGGTTTGTACCCGCCAGCCGCCTTGGTGACTACACCGAAGCGGAACGCGTGTACGACGTCAACGAAGCAGGCCACCGCCAGTTGCGCAAGCACCCACGTGGCAGCTTCATCTACCGCCTGGCCGGGCGAGATAGACAAAAGAGCGCCAGTTACTACACCCCCCAGGTGCTCACCCGCTGCCTGGTCAAGTACGCGCTCAAAGAGCTGCTGGGCAGCCCCCGCGTTCAATGCGCCGACGACATCCTGACCCTCACCGTGTGCGAGCCCGCCATGGGCAGCGCCGCGTTTTTGAACGAAGCCGCTAACCAGCTGGCTGAGGCCTACCTGGAGCGCAAGCAGGCCGAGCTGGGCCAACGCATCCCCCACGACGACTACCCGCAAGAGCTGCAAAAAGTCCGCATGTACCTGGCCGACCGCAATGTGTTTGGCGTGGACCTGAACCCCGTGGCGGTGGAGCTGGCCGAAGTCTCCCTGTGGCTCAACGCCATTTACGGCGAACCCACGCAAGACAAGGACGGCAACCCGCTGCCCGTTAAACCCGCCCGCGTGCCCTGGTTTGGCTACCAGTTGTTTGCGGGCAATAGCCTCATTGGTGCGCGCCACCAAGCCTACCGCCCCGGTGGCCTCAAAAAGGGTGCCAAACCCGCCTGGCATGAAGAGCCGCCAAGGGACTGCAGCAAAGCCAAGCCCCGCCAGCCTGATGAAATCTGGCACTTTTTGCTGCCCGACCCCGGCATGGCCAACTACACCGACAAGGCCGCCAAAGCCCTGTACCCCGACGACTTCAAACGCCTGGCCGCGTGGCGTAAAGAGTTCAACAAGCCGTTGGAGTCGCACGAAGTGGGCCGCCTGCAGCAGCTCAGCAAGTGCATTGACGACCTGTGGGTCGAGCACACCGCCGCCCTGGCGCGGGACCGGGAGCGCACCGAAGACTACCTGACCGTCTGGCCGCACGGAAAATTTCAAGCCAATTCGGCCTCTGGCCCTTTATTAACAAGCGCTAGCAACTCTATAAACGATAGCAACAATCTCAATAGCAATAGCCACAACAGCGCCACTCGGCACACCATCAGCCGCACCCAAAAAGAAGCCATCCGCCGCCAGGGCCTGCTCAATGCCGATGGCGACCTGGCCACGCCCTACCGCCGCCTGAAATTGGTGATGGACTATTGGTGCGCCCTGTGGTTCTGGCCCATCACCAGCAGCGCCACCTTGCCCAGCCGCGAAGCCTGGTGGATGGAGGTTGGTGCCATTCTGGAAGGCAACATTGTGGATGTGACGCCGCAGGTCACGATGGACTTCAGGTTTGCACCTTCTGAGCCCGCCGCCCCGGACGCCCAGGCCGTTCGCCCAGCGCCGGTAAGCGGGTTTGCCCCCGTCCAGCCCAGCTTTGACGGCTTTGAGACCCAGTTGTCTTTGTCTGACGCCGCTGGCCCCGCTTCCGCCCCGCCCCGGTTGCACGACAAACTGGGCCAGTTGCGCATCAGCAAGCTGCGCACCCACTTTGCCCGCATCGCGCAGGTCGAGGCGGTGGCCGAGGCGCGGCGCTTTTTGCACTGGGAACTGTGTTTTGCCGACATCCTGCTGCTGCGCGGCGGCTTTGACCTGATGCTGGGCAACCCGCCCTGGCTCAAGGTCGAGTGGAACGAAGCCGGCATTCTGGGCGAGCGCAACCCGATGTTTGCCATCCAGAAAATCAGCGCGTCTGATCTGGCCAAACTGCGCGCCCAGGCGTTCAACGACTTCCCTGGCCTGCAAGCCGCCTGGACCGACGAGCTGCAAGAGGCGGAAGGCACGCAAAACTTTTTGAACGCGGTGCAAAACTACCCGCTGCTCAAAGGCGTGCAGACCAATCTTTATAAATGCTTTATGCCGCTGGTCTGGCGCATGGCCAGCCCGCAGGGGGTGAGTGCGCTGCTGCACCCCGAGGGGCCGTATGACGACCCCAAGGGCGGAAATTTGCGTGAGGCGGTTTATGCGCGGCTGCGGCGGCATTTTCAGTTTGTCAATGAATCACATCTATTCGCAGAGGTGCATAACCTGACCAAATACAGCATCAATATTTACGGCCCTTCGCAGACAACATCCCGTTTCGACCAACTGGCCAATCTATTTGTACCTGCCACGGTTGATGCGTGCTATCAGCACGACGGCAACGGCACCGTGGGTGGCTACAAAAACGAGAGCGGCCAGTGGAATACCCACGGGCACCGCGACCGCATCGTGCCCATCAACGACGCGGCGCTGGCCACCTTTGCCCGGCTTTACGACGAACCCGGCACCCCCGCCCGCCGCGCCCGCCTGCCTGCCTTGCACGCCGGTGCCTTGAACAGTGTGCTGGCCAAGCTGGCAGCCTGGCCGCGACGGCTGGCGGATTTGGGTGAGGGCTATTTTTCGACCGAAATGTGGCACGAAACCATGCAGCAAAAGGACGGCACCCTCAGCCGCCGCCCCACGTCGGAAGCCGGTTTTGCCGCCACGCCTGCCGACTGGGTGCTGTCTGGCCCGCATTTCTTTGTAGCCAACCCCTTCAACAAAACCCCGTACAAGGCTTGCACGTCCAACAAGGCTTACGACATCATCGACCTGCCCACCCTGCCCGACGACTACCTGCCGCGCACCAACTACCGCCCCATGGCCGACCAAGCCGAATACCTGCGCCGCACGCCGAGGGTGAGTTGGGTGGAGGAAGGCGAGGCGGGGGCGAAGCCGGTGACGGCGTATTTCAGGCTGGCTTTTCGCGCCATGATTGGGTCGGCTTCAGAGCGAACACTAACTGGGGCCTTGATTCCGCCCGGCACCGCTCACATCAACGGTGTTCAATCTACGGCGTTCAAAGATACGGCGAATCTATTGTCTGCGGGCTGTATCAGCAGCGCATTGGTGGCTGACTGGTACATCAAATCCATGGGCCGCAGCAATCTGCACGGCACTTGGTTGCAGTTGCCGCTTTTTGCCTTGACACCTGCGCTGGCCAGCCGCTACCTCGCCCTCAACTGCCTAACCACCCACTACGCCCCGCTGTGGAATCAGGTCTATGACCTCGCCTTTACCGACCAAAGCTGGAGCCAGAGCGACAACCCGCGCCTGCCCCAAGACTTCTGGCAAGACCTCACCAGCGACTGGACGCGCCATTGCGCCCTGCGCAGCGACTATGCCCGCCGCATGGCCTTGGTCGAAATCGACGTGCTGGTCGCGCAAGCCCTGGGCCTCACGCTCAATGAGCTGCTGCTGATCTACCGCGTGCAGTTCCCGGTGATGCAAGGCTACGAGCGCGACACCTGGTACGACATCACCGGCCGCATCGTCTTCACCAACAGCAAAGGTCTGGTCGGCGTCGGCCTGCCCCGCAAGGGCAGCCGCACCACCCCTAAAACTAAGATCACCACCCCCGACGGCAAAGTGCGCCCCGGTAACCACGGCTGGGAAGACCTGTACAAAGACGACAAGTGGCTGGTGCCCGATGGCACCGTGGTCACCATGGATGTCACCGACGACACCCTACCCGGCGGCCCCCGCCAAATCACCCGCACCTTCAAAGCCCCCTTCGCCCGTGCAAATCGTGAGGACGACTATCGGACGGCTTGGGCGTTTTTTGCAGGCAATGAAGCAAGGGAGTCGACAGCATGAATGCTGAAGAATTCAAAACAGCTCTGGCGTCGAGTGCATTTCGAAGCGAGCTGCATCATTTGCTATGGGTGCCACCATTTACAAACCGTGGCTTGAGAGATGAGGGCTGGCACTGTCGTGAACATGCGCTAATCGTCGGGGTATTAGCGTTGCTTCGTGGATTTTCGGCTGTAGCTATTCACGGTAAAGCCGAATTCATCATGGGTCCGACTGGTGGAGTACATCCCGGCAGCATAAGGCAAGATCCGCATACGTGGATTCGGATCGATGGTGTTGGATCGTGCGACTTAAGCGTGCGCCTGAACACCATGCCGCCTGGACTGTTGTGGCCAGATTGGCAAGATAGCTATTTACTTGGCAGCAAGTTTGTGCCTGCCGATTCGACGCTTTACACCTCTTTGAGTGACCCAGCAAAGCATGAAAACGCATGCGCCCTAGTCACACATCAAGAAAACGTTAGGGCAGCACATTACCTTCAGATTCGAGGTGAACAGCTTGGCGTTCAACAGATCGAAAATGCGAGAAAGTGGTGCAACTCGCCCTTAACGGATCGACTGAAAAAGTTGTATCCAACGCGATCAGACGTTTACGCCAAGGCGATTCTTCATTTGGACGAGATATTGAGCGGGGCAGGAAGCTCTGTAATTCAACTGCCGCAGATGGCTGCTTGGGGCGTAATTACAAAAAAGGCTGGGAATGGTCGCTTGGAACTAGTAAATCGATTGACTTTTAAGGGAGAAAAACCATGAACATCGAAGAAGTTCAAAAAGTAGGCGAAGAAGCAATGGACCGCGATCCAAGAAAAGCCCCGTTCGGTTTTTTCTCAGGGGGCTCCTTTGTAATGGATAGTGTTAGGGTGTTTTCTTGGTTTGAAAGTATGGATGGGTTGGCATCATTTCTCTTAGAAGTGGAGCCGCGTATATATGACATTGAAGAACCGTCTGAGTTGGCTACATACAAGGCAAAGGTAACGCCCTTGCTGACTAGGTTGAAGGCCAATGGTTTTTCGGAAGAACTTCGTGAGGAATTTAATGAAGCCATCAGAGATTTCGCTGTGATTGATTGGTGGGGAACATTCGGCGAAATCACAGATGGAAAGACAGACTTTTCACGCAACTATATTGAGAGTTTTTTGGATCCTGAAGAGGGGCAGGAATTGCATATTGCTCCCGATCAAATGGATGATTTCGTTGAATACTTAAAGACCTGCGGTTGCTGAGCTGTTCAGCTTTGTCCTGGAGATAAAGTCGTGAGCACCTATCGAAGGTTTGAGTCATCTGTTTTTGAATGTAAAGCTCTGGCGAAGCAGGGCGTTTTGAAAATTGGCTGGCAAGAGTTCTTTGAACGCGGACCTGAGGCCATTCCGCCCGACATCAACTTGGCTGACCGGGTAGAGGGAATGATGCTTGGTCTTGCCGTTGGGGACGCGCTTGGCAACACATCTGAATCAATGCTGCCCAATAGGCGCCAAGCAGCATATGGCCTCATCGACAGTTATTTGCCAAACAAGCATGCACACTCCCAGCGGCTTGGACTCCCTTCTGATGACACTCAGATGGCATTTTGGACACTGGAGCATCTGCTGCTTGAGAGTGGCGTGGAGCCCCAGTATCTAGGCGCAGCGTTTACCGGTAAGAAGATTTACGGAATCGGCAAATCAGTTAGAGAGTTCTTAAAAAATTTCAAATCTGGCACGCCTTGGATGCATGCCGGTGCAGGTTCTGCAGGCAACGGTGCACTCATGCGGATTGCACCTGTATTGATACCCCATATCAAGAAGCCAAGTCCCGCCCTTTGGGGCGATACCCTGATGGCTGCGCATCTTACCCACAATGACGCGCTTTCAAATGTGGCGTGCGTTGCCTTTGTTGACTTGCTTTGGAAACTGCTTAGTTGCAAATCAGCTCCGGATAAATTGTGGTGGGTAGAAACATTCGCCAGTACCTGTGAGCTTGTAGAGCCAGAAACACAGTACCAGCCACGCATGGGGCACCCGGCTGGTTTTTCAGGAACCTTGTCTGAGCTGATTCGGCAGCATGTGGTGCCTGCGCTCAAGGCAGATTTGTCTGTAACCGACGCATGCGCAATATGGCATTCGGGAGCGTACCTGCTAGAGACGGTACCGTGCGTTGTCTATATCTTGGCGCGTCATGGCCATGACCCCAAGGCGGCAATCCTCGCGGCAGTGAATGAAACCAAGGACAACGACACGATAGCAGCCATTGTTGGCGCTGCCGTTGGTGCGCTGCATGGACTTTCGGCTCTTCCACAAGAATGGGTGTCCGCATTGCTGGGTCGAACGGAGTCTGCCGACGACGGAAGAGTCTTTGAGTTGTTACGCGCCTCTGGCGAACAGTTTGGCTACGGAGTGAGTCCGTTGGTGGCCAGCCGAGTGCCAGCCAACGCTACCGCACGCGTCCCTAAGCGGGCGTTCCGCGAAGGTGACCCTATCGTTGTCTTGAGAAAAACCTACTGGGTAAAGATTGTTTCATTCCTTCAGCAAAACTGGGCTGCAATAGACGATTTACCAGGTTCCACTGGAGTGCGGATTTGGTTCTTCAGTGACACAAGCGGAGTCTTCGATTTTATTGACTACCGATCGCGCAACGCCGCGCGGCAGGCTTTACGCATCAACGGGTTTTCAGTGTGGACCGCTAAGGAATTCGACTTCATAGGCAGGCCTAGCCCACCGTTCAGTTGGCGGTCACACCCCAATGGTGAGATTTATTCGTCGGGTCGGTATTGGATTCCCCAATAAGGCAAGGAGTTCCAGCGGCATGTTGCTTCCCCTTTTGTCACCCGAATTTAGGCTAAGTCAACGCCAGGCTACGCGATTCTCTGAAGCAACCCCGGCTTTCGCGCTACATGAAGCGGACATTGCGATCGATTGGGCCAGTTTTGGTGGGTGGGTGGCGCCATGAGCCGAACCTTGGCAGAGCAACTCGCCGCGTTGATGCCAGCACATGGAGCAGTGGCTGAACTTGCAACGCCACCAGAATTGGTCAATGTCATTAAGCAGCGCAAGCCACCACGGCCTCCCAAGCACCACGGTGAGGTGGGAGCGGCGTCAGAACCAAAATTCCCCAAGCTGGCATACCAACTCCCTCTGTGGGGCGTAGTGCAACGCTTGGTATTGGATCGTGGTTATGGCTTCCTGTCATGTAGCGGCGTGGCGCAAGAAGTGTTCTTTCATCTCAGCCGCCAGCAGCCAAGCCGAAGTGCCAAAGAGTCCAACTTGAAAGTCGGTACACCGGTATTGTTCATGATGGGATCAGAGGCGGGCAAGCCTGACCGGCGTGCCGTTCGATGGGCCATGGCACGGGATATCAAGTGGAGCACAGGTGCACCGCCGAAGGATCAAACAGTCCTTGATACGCTGCGGCGTGGCGCATTGGAGAAACTGCCGTGGGCCAACGTGTGGGAACTATTGCATGCAGAGTGGTATAGCAGCCTACATGGTGCCAATATTCCGCCTGATCTAGAGGACCAAGTGCTGGAAGATGTTTGGTTCAATCGAATCGCTGAATTGACCCCAGACCGGATGGTGTCTGAAGACGTGCGGCAGAAGTGGAGGCAATGTCTCTTTCGGTTCAAGAATATGCCGAACGTAAGTCGCCTGCTGGTGGTGCTGTCTATCGACCAGCTTGCAGCCATTGCGCCACCGATGCTTTCGTGGATGCATGTCGCTACGGCAGACACAGCCAGACAACGCCTGATGGAGTGGCATCTGCTGAGCAACGATGGGGCGATTGCCCCTGATTGGTCACGCTGGTTTCAAGGGCGTGAATGGATTGACGTAGGAGCCGCTAAATTTTTGATTGACCGAGGCTTGCGCGGCGACGAGGTCACTCAGCATTGGATCAGAGGTTTGATTCTCAATCGCCTGCTTGACCAGGAATACGTAGCGAAATGGGTAGGCGACAGTGATGCAAGGGCTTTCTCAGTCTTTGAGCAATTAGACAAGCCAAAGCAGCGCGAGTTCTGGGAGTGTTGGATTGCTGCGCCGTCCCGTTTACGAGCGGTGTTGGATGTAAACGTTTCGGCCAGTACATCATTGCTGCGCACTGCAGCACTTGCAGTAGATCTGGAAACTGACGGCCAGGCCATCTGGGAGATTGGTTGCGCCCGTGACTCCCGAAAGGAATTGCTATATGCGAAGACCCAGGGCGGTGAATTCGAAAGTGGCCTAGAGAAACTGGTGCAAAGGCTAGAGGAGACCCCCCTGTTGGTGGGGCACAACTTGCTCGCCTGGGATTGGCCGGTGCTCTCGCAGCATATTGATTTTCAGCGAGTCCCGCAGTTGTGGGACACGCTGCTGATGCGGTATTTGTTGGCGCCCCAAGCCAGTTCGCATGCGCTGGGCAGCAATCACCATGCCGACGAGGACGCGTTGGCAGCACTAAAACTCTTTGATGATCAGATCACCTGTTTCTCGGACTCGTTTTCCCGTCAACTGATTTTGGGTGAGTTCGCAAGTGCGGTGCAGATGCTGGCGTGTGCAGGGCGGTCCATCGTTCGCAATAATTCCTGTGCTCGTCCAGTTCCCGACTGGCTGGCTTCTTGCAAAGACGCCAATGCCATATTGGTTCTGCCAGAACACCGCTTGCATGAATTCGACTGGGTGCCGGGAGTGACTGTGGTTTGCGCTAATGAAGCAGAGAGCTTGTCCGTTCAATGGCTTCAGATCGATGTAGGGCGCTTGACAGGTGCGCTCCAGGAAGAGGCCACCAATGACGCCCCTACCGAGGTTCTGCTGGCAGTGGCGCAGCGCGCGCAACGCGATGGTGTTGCCTTGCGGTACGGGATGATCCCCACTTGGCTGCTTGAAAGCAGCACCACATTGGATGCTGCGGTTCGGCGAGCTAGCTTTGAACCACGCATTGGCCAGGGACAAGGGCGCTGTATCGCACCAATGCCGCGTGACGTAGGACCTATGGTCGCTGCCGGACCGTCGACATTTCGCCTTGTGGATTGCGCAGAGAAGGCGCTGGTCTTCAATCAGCAGCCCAAGGCGGCAACCGAGTTGCAAGCGCTGGTTAAAAAGATCACTGCGTCGCCCCTGGTGCGCGTGGAGCGCAAGGGTGACGTTCAGGTCTGGCTGCAGGTGGATAGACCGGCAAGGCTGCTGGAGAAGGCGGCGGGTTGGCGCTCGTTTTGTACTGTTCCAATTCCTGAAAAAATGGTGTTGCTCAGCCCAGCCCGTAAAGCGATTCAGGTGACGCCGCCCATTCTGGCAACTCGGCGCATGCTGGCGTTGTATCCGAACGCCATGGACCAGGCGGGGTACTGGTTGGAAGTAATCCGCACTTTCCGCGAGCTGGCCAATGGAGTGGCGAATGCGGTTCCCATTTTGCTGGTGGGCAGTTCAGAGTCCAGCGAATTGCTCGACATGCTGAACATTAGCTTGGCAGAAATCGGATGGGCAGAGTTGCAGCCAGAGCACCGCAGCCGGTTGGAACATTTGCGGCGAGCCACGCAGCGGGGATATGCACTGGTGGATCGGGTCGACAACTGGTCTGACTGGCAGGCACTGGCGGCAAATGCAGAGGTGTCATTGCTACCAGTTGTGGAAGCCTTGCCGCTGGAGCAATGGTATGCCGCGGCCCAGGATTCAACTTTCGCTGACGCTACTGAGGACGCGGATGACGGCGCCGAAACAGACCAGCCTGACGCCGAAGGGGATTCTGAAGCAGAAGACGACGAAGGAGAAGCGGCAACCGAAGCCGAACATCAGTCATTACGCGCCGCCACGGTCTCGCCGATACGGCCGGTGGGAGTGGCGGACTTGCTTGAAAAGCTGGTTGAGTTATTAACCAGCAACCTTCGCAATTGGTTGGTTGCGACAGGGTTAAGCCGATCCGATCACCCGGTTCGGCTCATGGATGCCAGAGCAGCAAACCTGGGGCAGGGCTTGAAGGGCGTTGTGGCATTGCTGCCTCTTGCTGGGGAGCCGTTGCCGTCGCATCACATCCAATGCTTGCAGCAGGTGTTTGAAGCAATGCAAATTCTGCGCGAGTCGGCGCCGTCAGACTATGCGTCGATGGAGAAATTCCTGGTGGAGCACTGGCAACCGGCCAAGGGCGGTGACGCAGTCGCAGGGTTCAAGGAATCGCAAAAGCCGGCCATGGAAGCCATTTGTACCCGTGCCAACGACGTTCTGGTGGTGCTACCGACTGGCGAGGGCAAGTCGGTTCTGTTCCAGGTGCCGGCGCTGTGTCGTGGGTTACGTACCCGCCGCCTGACGCTCGTTCTTTCGCCGCTTAAGGCCCTGATGCACGATCAGGTGGCGCGGCTGCGCGAACAGCACTTCGGCGAGTCGGCGGACTACCTGAGCAGTGATCGCCCGACCCACGAAATCAACGACGTTCTGCAAGGGGTCCTAGACCACCGTATCGTGCTGCTCTACGTGGCGCCGGAGCGACTACGCAGCCAGGTTTTTGTAACGGTCCTGCGCCAGCGGGTGGAGTCCGATGGCGTATTGGAATATGCCGTGGTGGATGAAACGCATTGCGTTAACCAGTGGGGCCACCAGTTTCGCCCGGACTATTTCCATGCGCTGGACCTGCTGCTGCAGGAATTCCGCAATGATCGGAGTGGAGGGGCAGAAATTGCACCCATGCTTCTGCTGTCAGCGACCGTGACCGCGTCTGATCGCAAGCAGTTGCAATCCCTGGTGCAAAGTGTTGCCATGCCAGATCATCCAACGCTGCCATTCGTCAACAACCCGGCGGAATTTGTTCAGCCTCTCAGGTCGCACATTCAGGTTCAGCCCGTTCGTGTGCAGGGCCGTATCAATGACAGTCAGGCTTTCGATCAGGTATTGCAAGGTCGTTTATTCACCATCAACGAAGCTATCGAAAAAGCCAAGGCCAACCAGAGCCTAACGAAGCAGCGCAGTGCGGTCATCATATTTGTTACTCGGCGTGAACATGCAGAAAGGCTCTGGCATGAGCTCTCACGCACATGGGGCAGTGATGTCGATTACTTCCATGCTGGTTTACATGCAGCCACGCGGGAAGAGGTTCATGAGAGCTTTCTGAAGGGACAAGTCAACGTGTTGGTGGCGACCAAGGCGTTTGGGATGGGCATGGACATACCCGACATTCATTGGGCCATTCACCTGGGACCACCCGCCTTTCTGGAGGATTACCTGCAGGAAGTGGGGCGGATTGGACGCAGTAGCGATGCGCGCGAGAAGGCCCAATTGGACCGAATGCAAGCCAGCCTGTTGTTTTCGGCAGATGACTTTGAAAGCCTGCGCAGTGATCGGGCCAGGAGCGAATTGCATCTGGCAGAGATCAAAGAGTTTTACGGGACCATCTGTGCCAACGCCCAGAGAGTGGATGACCAATGGATGGCTCTGGTGCCGCAGGATGGCTTCAACCCGCCCAGCAGGGCTGCTGCGCGGCGCCAGAAGTCTACCAAGCTGAGGATGGCTATCTATTGGTTGGAGCGGGCTGGACGACTCAAGCTCAGTGGCGTGGTTCCTAAATTGCTCGAAGTGAAGTTGAACGCCTCCACGTTGGAGCACATTGCCGCCGGGGGCGGAAAGATTGGACTGGTGGCCCGCGTCATTCTCGGAATCGAGCCATTGCCGCAGGCCACACCCGTTGAGTCTGCAAATGAGAGCGGGCAGCAAACCGCCGGCAATTGGCTGGGTCGTGCGCTGCAGCGCTTGGGCGATATGGTGGGATTCCTGCTGGGTGTGCAAAAGCCAGCCGCCAGCCAGCCACCAAATGCGGTGGTAGTGGACCCGTCGTTCGGTACGGAACCGGATGCAGGTGATGCCATTATTAATGTGGGGCAGATCATGTTGCGCTGCTCGATCAAAAGTATGAGCGATGTGATGGCCTGCCTAGTCGATCTTGAAGATCGCGGCGGACTTGAGCTGAAGCGCGAATTTCAGTTCGCATTGCGTGCGCTGGCTTTGGAGCCTGTGGAACAGATCGACCAGTTGTTTGAGGCGGTGGGGCGCACCACTAAAGATCTGATTGAGAGAGTAGGTGCGCATGGCAAGCAGCGTTTTGATCTGTCGGAGCTGGCGCTAGGCTATGAAGTGCCTGTAGTCAGTCCTGTGGAAAGTTCCCACTACAAGGCTGCGTTTGAATGGAGCGTGCTGTGTCTGGCCCGCATCTCTGGAGTGCGCATTCGACAGGTGGCGGAGAAGGACCAAGCCGTTAGATGGGAGGCGCAGTTGCCTTCTTCCGTTCGGTACCAGGCACTGGAGCGCTGCAACAAGTCGTTGAATCTTGCCCAAGAGGTGTTCAAGGTTTTGAGACCCAAGGCGCTTTCCGGCGGAACCGCAGTCTCATTGCGGGCACTGGTCAATACAACGCGCAAGAACGCCACGGGCAAGAAATTTCAAGAATCGGAATTGAAGAAGGCGCTCAGGCTGCTGTCCTCTCTGAAGCTGGTGAGCATGTCGGCCGACTTGCTTCCCATGTCCTATGTGTTGAGCCTGGACAAGTTGGATGAAAGTCTGGATGACAAGCAGGAATTGTGGGACGAGATGGAAGGTGTAAACCGCATGGCTGAGCTGCGCAATAACGCCATGGAAATCTTTGCCAACATTCCAACCGAAGCACAGAGCGGTTTTATTGAAGGTTACTTTGCCCAATCGGATGCGGCCGGGCTGGAAACCTACTTGATCACGCAGTTGGGCAATGTGGACGATGGCGATGACGTGATCTTGAACAAGTTCATCACTGAAAAGCTCGAACAATTGCGGGCCACCGAGGTCGTCAAGTTCTTCGACCGCTACAAACACTCGGAAGAACCCAATCAATGGCGGGCTATCTGTCACCCTTTCGATCAGCACCTTTTGGTTAACGCCGGGCCAGGCGCTGGCAAGACTGCGGTGCTGGTAGGTCGAGTTGTGCACCTGATACGCGAGCAGCATATTCAACCATCCGAAATCATTGTCCTGGCCTTCAATCGTGCGGTCGTATTCGAGATTAAAAAGCGGGTTCGCGAGCTGTTCCGCACCTTGGGCTACGCCGCGTATGTGAGACGTCTGCGGGTATCCACTTTCCATTCGTTGGCCATTCGCAGTCTGGCGCAAGTTGATGGCGGTCGAGAAAAAATGCCAGACCGGGAAGACGTGCTATCGCACTTTGCTAAACGCTTGGAGTCCGACACACAGTTTCGGAATCAGGTTGCTGGAGGCTGTAAAAGCATCCTGGTCGATGAATTTCAAGATGTCACTTCGGACATCTATCAGATCATCCGAGGGTTGCACCAGGGTTCCGGGAATAGGGCGGGAGTGATGGTGATTGGTGATGACGATCAGGACATCTTGCGCTGGCAACGACGCGACGGTTCCTTTTCCGAAAGATACTTCACACAATTCGTCGGGGCATATGGGGGTGAAAAGCTGCAGCAGATGCTACTTGAGGTGAACTTCCGATCGGGTGTCGAGATCGTCGAAAAGAGTCAGTCGCTGGTCACCGGAATCTTTGACAACAATCAGGCTTCCAGTCGCTTAAAACCTTCTAAGCTCCGCTCGCGGAGTGATCCAGTGCATTCGGAAGTAGTGCGCAAGGATTGGCGGGGAAGCAATCTTTCGCAGGCGCTGGACTACATGATTCAACAGTTCAAGGTGACAGGCCGGGCCGGGGTTGGATCATTGGCTGTTTTATGCCGACAGAACAGTGAAGTGGCTCAGGCACACCGTGCGCTGTCGTTGGCGATACCAGACCTTGTTGCGCAGGGCGCCGTTAACTATGGAGTAGCCGAACTTCGCCATGTGGGTCTTTGGCTTGAGTATCTTGAAAGGGAAGCACAACGCCAAAATCGGTTGATAGCGGACGATCTGAAGCGAGAACTAATCCAGCAATTCAACGCTCTAACCGATATTCCTGAAGCGCGACGGGCACAAGACGGCGACGTGTCACTGCTGGATCTGTGGGAACTTTGCCTGACTGAACAAAGTTACGCCCATATTTCTGACCTAATTCGCTTCATAAAGGATTTGCAGTTGGACGAACTAGGGCGACTGCTGGGCGGGCGAGGAGACCGACCGCGGTCGGTGGTTTCAACCATTCACAAGGTGAAGGGGTTGGAGTTTGACCGAGTATTTGTGTTGCCTTCAGATATGGGTTTTGGGACCCGCGCGATCAGTCAGACGGCTCTATCTATGGATGCAGCAGAGGAGGCGCGTCTGCTCTACGTGGCGATGACGCGCGCCAAGAGTCAATTGACGTACTTTGTTGGGGACAGAGAGTATGGATGGGCCACTGCTCGGGCGTTTCGCGGGCAACAAGTCGACGGACAAATATTGGCGGGTTCGCATGACGAAGTTGCACTGGGATGGTCGATGGGGACCACTAACTTCAATCCAGACCCAGAAACTTGCCAGTCCTACATCGAGAAATATGTACGGGTTGGTGACAGTATCAGTTTGGATGGTAGAGGAGCGGGCGCAGGAAAGTCATTGATGCACCGTCTAGACGGAAGACGTGCCTTTCAAGTTGGCTTTCTAGCATCAGCCGTTGGAGCAGGTGGCCCGTACGCGTCGCTGAAGGTAAGTGCAGTGGTCCGCTTTAAGCCGGGAGAGCCATGGCCTGGTGACCCTCCAGTTGTTTTGGCCCCATCAGTACAGCGGAGAGGCTGGGGCTACGTTGTACTTGTTGCGGGGCAGCTGAGATGAGATTCACCTTCAACATGGTGAGTGTGCGCAGTGGCAACGGACAGCGACAGACCATTTCGTTCCATCCAGTCCTCAAATTCGTGAACGGTGGGCAACCTGGCCTGTTCGTGGCTCAACTCGTGCAGCAGGTCAGCGCCCAGGTCAAGTCCGCCTGGCCGGTCGGCGATTTGGTCCGATTTATCAAAAATCCATCGCGGCTTGCTGCAGGGAAGGTATTTACATCATGATTGGCTGGATTGTGCTATCGCACCAGGCTGTTGCCAGTGCCGAGGCTGCCCTTAAGAACGATCAGCTTGGTGTTCGTGACGAGATTGGCTTTTTAAGTCTTCACCAGGCTTTTTCCGACCGTTTCTTTCCGGGAACCTCAGTGCTGCACACCCGCATGCGCTACGCGCTCTTTGTTCCTTGGCTGATGGAGGCGTCGCAAGGTAATCCACAACAGCTTCGTAAACTGGAACTGGCGCTAACCTGGCAGTTGAACCTGGGCTCGGACAAAGGCAACGGTGTGATTGGCGGGTCCATCCCAAACCGTTTGCCCGTGCAACCTGCATCCATGATTTATTGGACTGCACTGGCACGCTGGCATATCTTGCACCCGAGGCCAGACGGGGTAGTCAGCTCACGCGGCGAAGTGCTTAGCAAAATTGCCGCGGGCGTCAAGGTCACCGCAGGGCGGGTCCGTTCGGAGGATGGTGAGTCGCCAGACGATGATCTACATGATGTTTTTGCCAGTGTTCCGTCTCGACCACCTCACTTCTTGCGTTCAGGTGAGGCGATGGACTTCAATTTGACCGCTCCAGAGCGAAAGTTTCTGCGTAAGCATCTCATTGGGGTTTGCCGTGGGGCGGAAATGCAGACGCAACAGAGTCTCTTGGCCCGAATTGCGGATGCAAGGCTTTCGGTGAGGAGTGTTGCTGCGCCTTGGGCCAGTTTGGTAAGGGAGGTGGCAGACCGCGAAGATAAGGCAGCTTTGACCATCGCAAAACGGGCCGCTGCATTGGCGGGAATTGGGCGAGCCGCCTATGCGGCTTTGGTGGAAGATGCCAAGACAAAAGATGGCGGCCAACGAACCACACGGCATCGGGATGATGTGGAAAAGCTGGTTTCCCAAATGGGGGCAGACGCGATCAAGCTAGATATGTCAGCATTGAACAGCGTGACACCCGGTTTGCCGGCTTACCTACTGGACGTTTTAACTGAGACGCAAAAGTGGCTGGTTTCTGGACGTCAGCGGGTGGATAGTCTTCAAGACGTTTACCGCACGGCTGAAGTTCGACGCAAGGGCGCTCGGGCTAGGTTGGCTGACAACCTGGGTGGGCAGAACAGAAGGGCAGAGTGGAGTGCAGACGACCATCCCTTAGCGGAGCCCTTGCATTTTCGGTGGGGCAATGTCCGTCGTCTGCTGAACGACTTGGAGGCGCCATGAAGCAGATTACTTCAGATAAGGCACCGGCTCATCTGTCTCACCTCTCACAACTGGATCATTTGAGACCTCCAACAGGCTGGAAGACGGACTGTGCCGTGCTGTCCACTTATTCGGCGCATACGTCGGTATTGGCAGCAGTGCTTCTGGCCTTGAGTGGACAGGAAGATGAGACGGGCTCTGGGTCGAAGGTCGCGTTTGCGCGTGCGCTGACGGAATTGCGTGGCAAGGTGCATTTCGTGCTCCAAAGTGGCCGTTTGGTCATGCCAAGGAACCCTCCTGCCGTTGTAGCGTTGCTTGATCAATTTCTTTTGCAGGTGCCGTGGGATGAAGGGTCCAAGGAGGCGTACAAGGGCCAATCCTGGCATCCCAAGTTTGCGTTGGTACGCCATGTTCCTGCGGTGGAAGGACCACAGGGGGAACGCTGGGTTTTCATGCTTGGTAGCCGCAACCTGACGCTGGATACTTCTTGGGACATGGGCCTTGTTCTGAAAACTACAGAAGATTTGACCAGAGGACACAAAACGTCGCCTCAGAATATCGAGGGAATCCAGAAGCTCACCAGCGATCTTGTTGGGCTTTTTCCAGAGCCGTTGAAGCCGTGGGCAGGCCATGCCAATTCTCTGAAAAATGCGAAATGGCAAGTCCCGGTTGGGTTGTTAGTTGAAGGTATCCACTTGGAATTACCCGTTGCGCCCGGTATGGCTGCGCGGGGCTTCCCGCAGCCGCTTCCCAATACGACGCGTGTATTGGCCGTTGCCCCCTTTTTGGATGGTGGCACGGTCGCCGCTTTAGCGGCATGGGGCGGCGACGGCGTTAAGCGACAGTTGGTTTCTACTCGCATGGCGCTTGATGCAGTGGCGGCACAGACGCAGAGCCATTTGGCTAAATTTGATGAACTGTTGACCCTGTCTGCACCTGATCATGAAGTGATTCTGGGCCCCGAGAGCACAAGCATGGAAGAGCAGATCGCTGCTGATCAGATCGGGCTGCATGCCAAGTTGCTGTTTGCGGAACATGCAGCGGGATACACCTTGTGGATGGGTAGCCCCAACCTGACGGATCGTGCATGGAGCCGCAACGCCGAGTGCTACGTACATATCAATGCGCCCAGGCCGATTAAGGATGCTGGGAAGGAGTTGCTGGATGGCTTGAGTGCGTTCGTGGATCTGGCAAAACCGGTAACGTTAGAAGAGTTCGATGGCATCGCAGCAGAGGTTACCGACGAAATGCGATTGTCTGAAGCCCGTACGCAGGTTGCAGCCCGGATGGAAAAGGCCCTGCAATGTGAGGGAATAAACCAGTCTCTGATAGTTCGGTGCATTGGTTCACCACACCCTGATGCCACAAATATTGCGGTTTATTGCGGTCCGTTGACTGGCCAAGCCATGCCTTGGCCAGGGGGAACCAGTCAATTGGAGATCCCCGCTGCGGCCAAGTCAGCGTCGCCATCCAACTGCCTGCGTGTGCGACTGCAATTGGGCGACTCTGAGGTGGAGTGGCTACAGGTTGTGCCCTGGAATCCTGCGTTAACGGAAGCGCGGGACACGGCGGTATTGAGCGATTACCTTGGACCGCGTCAAATGCTGTCATGGATCCATGAGGTTCTCAACGGATTTTCAGATGGTGATGAAGGGGGTGCGTGGGATGCACCTCCGGGCAAGGCGAGGAGTGCGTCCCGTGGCAACTTTGCGGTACTGGGCCTGCCAAGCATCGACCAGGCTTTGCGGATTTGGCTGAAAGACAAGACGCAGCTGGACGAGGTGGATCGCATTTTGAAAATCTGCAGTCAAAAAAATAAGACAAGCGCGCAGCGTGACAGACCAGACGACAAGCTGATTGAGCTGCACTTGCAGAAATTTTCACGATCGTGGCTGACTCTGCGTAAGGGCCTGAAAGCGGAAGGCACATGAGCATTGCAGCCAAACCATTCCAAATAGCAACCATTGATGCGGCCTACCGCACTTTGACGCGAAAGGGTGGCGCACGCCGATTTTTGGTTGCCGATGAGGTGGGTTTGGGAAAGACCATCGTTGCCAGCGGAATCATCAAGAAACTATCCGACAAGAAGGTCTCCGCTGGCGGCGGCCCCCTTAGCGTTTTGTATGTTTGTTCCAACTTGGCCATCGCCAAGCAGAACATCGTGCGGCTGTTGTCATTCTTGCCCGAGGCTGAACGTAAAGACGCGGTTGCCACAGTGGATCGGCCAAGCTTGCTATCAACGCGCCCCAAACCGGCACATGCTCGTGTTCACATTTACATGCTGACACCGGATACAGCCATTGCAACCCGCAAGGGGCAGCGAAGGGATGGCCGGCTTGAGGAGCGCGCACTGGCTTTGGTGTTGTTACATCGCGTTCTTTCGCTTCCCATCAGGAGGCTGTATAGATCGTTCCAGCGGCAAGCGGGAAGTGTGTCTTTTGGTTCTTGGGTGCGTTTTTACAGAGAGCGGGACGCCCAAGGGTTGTTGGGCGGGGGGGATTTTAGAAAGGAGTTTCGTGATTCGTTGCGGGACGTCCTCGGGTTGGAGCAAGGCCAACACCTGCCGTCCTTACTGAACCAGATGTTGGACAATCGACAAGACCAAGACTTGGTCGCAGCTTGCCGTACTGCCCTGACAGTGGCTGCATTGAAAAGCATTGGCGCTGGGCTCGTTATCTTCGATGAATTCCAACGTTTTCGAGATTTGATGGACGACGTGGGTATCGACGGAACCAGTGACGAAGACGAAATAGAGGCAATTCGCAGCCGTTCATCGGCTCGGGTTCTGGAGTGTATCCGTGGACTTCCGAACACTGATGGTCCGGCGTTGCTTATGCTGTCGGCTACGCCGTACACGCCTTATCGACGCCATGCAAAAGCACTTGGTCAAGACGTGTCAGACAGCGCACAGTCCGCAGACTTCTTTGATCTGATTTCCTTCCTTGCTGCCAGTGACACTAAAGCGACGAAAGCCAAGGGATTATTTTTTGAGCTTAGCGAGGAGTTGCGCAAGGGGGACTTCAGCTCAGAGCGGGCGCAGTTGATTCGTACGTCTTTGATGGGGATATTGCTACCACTGATGTCCCGCACAGAGCGCCCGGTGCTGCTGAGTAGCAAAGATGACGCAGCGAGCGCCACGGCTGTGATTGATGCGGATCTAATTCTTTCGGATCTGGCACTGTTCCGTGAGATGCAGGAGTGCTTCAACCCCACAAGTCGAGACTGGATTGTTCCGCTTTGGCAGTCGGTGCCACTGCCCATGCAGACCCTGGGCAGCCGTTACTTGGCTTGGACGAACAAAGTGAAGATGCCAGCGCGTGCCGCGTTGCAAAGGGATCAACGCGATGATCTTCGTCTGGCCGCACCCTGGCCGCATCCAAGAGTCCGCGCCTTGATGGCAAGAATGTCTGAAAAACGCTTGGCGATGCCGTGGACTGCTCCCTCATTGCCATGGTGGCCGCTTCGTGGTGGTTGGAAGGCCGAGAGCGATTCAAAAATCGACGGGAAGTTATTGGTCTTTAGTCGCTACAAAGCCGTGCCAACAGCACTGTCAGGGCTAATAAGCTACACCACCGAGTGCAATTTGCTGGCACCCAAGCAGACGCGCAGCCGGCTCAGCTACGAGGACGCGTCCAAACGCCGACTGCTCCAGCCCAACACGGAACGACCAGCACTTTTGGAGCTATTTCACCCTTGCAGATTGTTGGCAAAGTTGGAGCCTCTGAGCGCACCGTTGGGTAACCATTCCGCGATGAGGCGTGAGATTGAGCGGCAACTGAGGCAAATGCTCAGAGAAATGGGCGTTAAGGTGACACCGAATTTGAAGGGGCGTCGGCGCAAGCCATGGGAGCTCATAGTTGCACTGGAAAAAAAGGCCGGGCTTTGGGAGTCGTCCTGCTTTGCGTGGGAGACCATGACTCCTATGGCGGAGGAAGGCGATTCCGTTGGTCGACTGGGGGCCTTGATTCGCCGGTGGGATGAATTCGCCGAACAGGTGGCCGACATCGTGGAAATTTCTGCAGAAGCTGAATTTCAAGCCTTGGTGTCTCTGGCGCTGGAGTCCCCTGGTGTTGTCTTGCTACGTGCCCTGTCTAGGCATTGGCCTAAAGCTTTAGAACCCCAGAATATGCGATTGGTTCTGCCCGTAGTTTGGCGGGGGCTGAGAAGGTATCTCGACAAATCATGGTTTGTTGCCGCATTGGGAGACCGTGGCGGCGAAAAATTCCCTATAGCCATACGCAATGCCGTAACTGACGGAAACCTTGAGTCGGTATTGGACGAGCATTTTTGGTTCTTGTCGACCGATGGCTCGGGTGATTGGGCTGTGAGGCTTGAGGAGGTAGAAAAGAGTCTGCGTTTGCGGGATGCCAACGTAACTTTTCACGAAGGTGATGAAGTGATGGCGGATGGAGCTTCAAATCCATCACCGTCTTTCACTATCAGGTGTCACGTAGCAGTACCCTTGGCTGAAGGGCGAAAGACCGGTTCAGGCAGTCAAGGGCATCCAGGTGAGGCATCTTCCGTTTTGGAGGACAGCCCACTCCGGCCCGATGAGATTCGAAAAGCATTCAATAGCCCGTTCTGGCCCAACGTGCTGGTCACCACATCGATTGGTCAAGAGGGGTTGGACCTTCACCCTTGGTGCAACTCTCTCGCCCATTGGGACCTTGCAAACAGCCCGGTTGCGCTGGAGCAGCGCGAAGGAAGAATCACGCGGTTCGGGAGTCTGTCTGTGCGCAGGGCAATTGCCAACAAATTGCGTTCCCAGGTAGACCTTTCAGCGGGTAGTAGTCCTTGGCATCAATTGGCAGTGCTGGCGGATAGTCAGTTGAGTGATGACTCTGGTATGTACCCTTGGTGGGTCGTTGATGGTGGTGATTGCAACAGATGTTTTCTGACAGTGCCCGGAGGCGAACAACAGGAGAGGTTCGATCATTTGGCGCGCGAGCGGGTGTTGTACCGCCTCGTTTTGGGAATGCCAGACCAAGCTGATCTCATTCGGCTTTTGGATGCACAAGGCACAGACCCTGAGTCTTTGCGAAATGCATGCATTGATTTAAGTGCCTATAACAATCAAAAACGAAGATAGTGAGATTATTCACTCTATGCTCCCATCACTTTTAGCCCGCGATATTCAGCAAGGCCTACAGCAATTTCTGATTACGGGATTTGAACCGTCTGACGACTTCATGCACGGGTTGATGCGCCGGTTCGTTGAAGACCAATCCGGATGGCTCAAAGGCCCTTATTTGCAGGTGGGTCTGCCATTCACGCCAGGCAAGGCGGGAAAAAAATTCTTCAGCGGCTTTGAGACAGAGTTTCCGGGTCACAGTCATCAAGAACTGGCCTGGAAGCGTTTGTCCAGCCAGCACCTGGCAGACCACACTTTGGTGGCAACCGGAACGGGCAGCGGTAAGACGGAATGCTTTGTGTATCCAGTTTTGGACCATTGCGCGCGTGCCCGAAAGGCCGGTGAGGCGGGCATCAAGGCGCTGGTGATCTACCCCATGAATGCGCTGGCGACCGACCAGGCGCGCCGGTTTGCGCAGCTTGTAGCGGCGACGCCAGCCTTTGCTGGCCTGAGGGTTGGGCTTTTTGTGGGTGGGTCTGTGGCTGACCCCGGCCAGGGCATGGTGATGACACCGACGAGTGTGATCACTGACCGGGACACTTTGCGCAAGAACCCGCCAGACATCTTGTTGACCAACTACAAGATGTTGGACTACCTGCTGTTGCGCCCCAAAGATCGCAAACTTTGGGAGCGCAACACCCCCACCACGCTGCGATATTTGGTGGTTGATGAGTTGCATACTTTCGACGGAGCCCAGGGCACTGATTTGGCACTGCTTTTGAGACGTTTGCGTGCTCGCCTCAAAACACCCGCTGGACATTTGGTGTGCGCTGGCACATCAGCTACTTTGGGTGGATCTTCCGATACCGCTGTTTTGCGAGATTACGCACGGCAAATATTTGGTACGCCATTTACACCCGAGTCAGTCATTACTGAAAACCGCCAGTCTGTTGGTGTGTTCCTTGAGGATGCAATGGTGGACTTCATGTTCCAAGGCCGTCCTGATTTAGCTACGGTGCTGGATTCCACGCGTTTCAAAAACCCGGAAGATGCAGTTTCTGGATGGTTCGGCTTGTTTTTTCCGGAGGAGCCAGCGCCATCTGATGTGAAAGACATTGCCTGGCGAATCAAGCTTGGCGACTATCTCAAACGACACATTCTGTTTGTCAATTTGCTCAAACAATTGAAAGGAGGTGTGGTCCATTACGGTGAGCTGACTGAGCGTTTGCAAAAGAATCTGCCCGTGGCCGCCCACCCTCATGTGCGCGAAGTGCTGGACGCGCTGGTTGTGCTGATAGCTTGGGCACGTATTCCGGCTGCCAACGGTAAAAGCATGCCCTTGGTCAGCCTGCGTTTGCAACTGTGGATCAGAGAACTGCGTCGGATGGTGGCCAAACTGGCAGTGGATGCAGATGACGTCAGGCTGCGCAGCTCTGCCGACGTGGCCGCTAATCCAGACGGCGTTTATTTGCCCATGATTCAATGCAGCGAATGCCACACCACGGGGTGGCTCTCGCGCATGGTGCAAGGCAGTAACCGGCTGTCCACCAAGTTGGAAGAGATTTACAACTGCTGGTTTTCTGGTCGGCCAGAAGCAACGCGACTTTATGCAGCGCAGAGTGTGAAGCGCCCCCAAGTGGAGGGCGTGATTCAACATGCCTGCACGGCGTGCGGCAATTTGCAGCAAGCTCCTGGTGCCTGCCAGGCCTGTGGCCAGGAAGAACTGCTGGCGGTTTACAAAGTGATTGCCCAGCGCAGCTTCGCCATTGGCACGGTGCAGCACACACGCCATGACACGACGTGCCCGGCTTGTGGCAACCGTGACCGGCTTCTTTTGCTGGGTGCCCGTAATGCAACCCTGGGCTCGCAAGTGGTGGAGCACAGTTGGGCCAGCCCGTTCAACGACGACAAGAAGCTGATTGCGTTCTCGGACTCGGTGCAGGATGCAGCCCATAGAGCCGGATTTTTTGGTGCCCGGACCTACCTGAACAATATAAGGACGGGTTTGGCCAAGGTAATTGATGAGTTGGCGAGACCTGACCTGAGCTGGACGGATTTCTTGACCCAAGCCGAAGCCCTGTTCGACACGCCTGGATCAATTCTGCACATGCCACCCTCGAAGTTGCTGGCAGAATTCATTGGCCCCAATATGACCTGGCAACGGGATTGGGCAGATGAGCTACTCAAAAATGGAGTTCTACCGGGGGCCAGTCGTTTGCCGGGCAAGGTGCGTAAACGGTTGCTGTGGCAGGCCTACAGCGAATTCACCTACCTGAGCCATCGTGGTCGTAATCTGGAGCGCATTGGCAAAGCTACGCTGTCTGTGCCAATTGATCGTTTGACAGCAGTCGCTGAAACTTTGCTCCCCAAACTGCGTGAGGAGTTCGACGCCAAAGGGCTTGAGTGCGATGTGTTGGTGCAGTGGCTGTGGGGCGTGTTGACCCACTTGCGCAAGCGCGGTGCGGTGATGCACCCAGAGTTGGCGGCCTATGCGGGGGATGGCAACGTTTATGTGATGACCCAAAAGGGTGGACGCAACGAATGGTTGCCACCCATGAGCGACCGCACTCCCAGGCCTATATTTTTGACTTTGGGCAAACATCGAGATTTTGACCAACTGACGAACAGCAAGCGAAACAGTTGGTTTGACCGGTGGGCGGCTGCCTGTTTGGGGCGCCAGATGTTACTTGCACCTGGCATGGCTGCAGATTTGTTTCATGCTGCGGCGGTGGTACTTGAAGATGGTGGCGTTTTGGTTCGCACGTCAGACCATCAAGGCGACACCTTGGCCATCAATCCGCAAGCTTTGGAGTTGAGTGTGGACACGGCCTACCTTGCCACCCCGCAAGGCAAAAGAAGATTGACCGTGCCCGCCAGTGCGGCTCAGGCATTGCTTGGCATGCCTTGTATAGACGCCACCGATGAGTTTTACGAGGACGTTTTTCCGACCGGTGGGTGGCTCTCAGACCGATTTAGTCAAGGTGACTTGCGAAGGGTAATTGCAGCCGAACACACCGGGCTGCTGGAGCGTGCTGAGCGGGAGGCGCTGGAGACACGGTTCAAGTCCAACAAGCCCCATGACTGGTACGAAAACCTGCTTTCAGCGACGCCGACTCTGGAAATGGGCGTGGACATTGGCGACCTATCGTCGGTGCTGCTGTGCTCGGTGCCACCCAACCAGGCTAGTTACTTGCAACGCATGGGTCGCGCCGGCCGACGTGATGGCAATGCAATGACGACCACCTTGGCAGACGGCAGCAGTCCGCACGACCTCTATTTTTTTGAAGAAACCCAGGAGATGCTTTCTGGTGAGGTCGCGCCACCTGGCGTCTTTTTGCAAGCGGCTGAGGTGCTGCGTAGGCAGTTGTTTGCCCTTTGCATGGATGACTGGGTGAGCGGCATCAGTACGGCAACTGTGTTTCCTGAGAAGACCTCAACCGCTTTGGATGCTGTGGAGCAGGCGAACCAAGCGCGCTTTCCATACAATTTTTGCGACCATGTGCTGGTGCATGAGCCGAGGCTGTTTGCGGCCTTTATGGACCTGTTGGGAAATGATGTGAGTGCCACTGTGCGCCATCGGTTACAAGAGTTTATGCAGGGTCAGGGCGATGCGGATGGTCTTCGCTCACGTCTGCTGAAATACTTGCAAGAGCTGGTGGAAGAGCGCAAGACCTACAAAAAGCGCAAAGAGCAAATCGACATCGCCAAGCGGGCTGCAGAATTGCGGCCCAAAGATGAGGCAACCCTTGCCGAAATTGATGCGCTGCTGCGCGAGCGCGACAAGATGCTGGAGTTGATTGCCGAAATCAATAAACGTGACCTGCTGAACACGCTGACCGACGCGGGCTTGATACCGAATTACGCATTCCCGGAGGCCGGGATTGAGCTGAAATCCGTGCTGTGGCGCAAGCGGGGTTCGGACGAACAAGGGCAGGGCGCATATGTTGCGTTACCTGCTATCAAATACGAGCGTCCGGCCAACTCGGCGTTGTCTGAATTTGCGCCGGAAAACCGCTTTTATGCCAACCAGCGCCGGGTCGAAATTGACCAGATCAACATGAATCTGGCCAAGACCGAGAGTTGGCGGTTTTGCCCGTCCTGCCATCACATGCAAAACCTGGAGGTGGAGGCCGATACCCATGCGGTTTGCCCCCATTGCGGCGATGCCATGTGGGCTGACGCTGCACAAAAACGAACCTTGCTGAGGTTCCGCCAGGCTATTGCCAACAGCGATGACACCAAGGTGCGCATTGATGACAGCGTGGATGACCGTGAACCCAAGTTTTATGTTCGCCAACTGATGGCGGATTTTGAGCCTAAGGATATTCGAGAGGCTTGGCAGATCAAGTCGGGCTTGCCATTTGGATTCGAGTTCGTTTCGCGAGTGACCTTTCGGGATGTCAATTTTGGGGAGCTGGTCAAACCAGGCGAATCGTTCAGGGTGGCGGACAAAGAGTCTTCGCGGCCAGGATTCAAATTGTGCAAACACTGTGGCAAAGTCCAAAAGCCACCGAAAAACCGATTCGAACCGGTGGGGCAGCACCACAGCTTTGATTGCGCGAAGCACGGCAGCGAAGACCCCTCGAATTTGCTGGAGTGTCTGTACCTTTACCGAGAATTTACGTCTGAAGCTCTTCGTATCTTGGTGCCGTACACCAAGTCGGGCGTGGATGAAGAAGTGGTGCAGTCATTCATGGCGGCATTGCAGCTTGGTCTGAAAAAGCGGTTTGGGGGCAAGGTGGACCACCTTCGTTTGGTCACGCAAGATGAACCTGGCAAGGATGGTGGTCCTCGTCGCCATTTTGTGATGTTGTACGACTCGGTGCCGGGTGGAACGGGATATCTGCACCAGTTACTTGCACAGGACGCAGGAACACTGGCAGATGTACTTCGCATGGCGCTGGAGTCGATCAGCAAGTGCTCTTGCAACGACGATCCAGAAAAGGATGGCTGTTACCGCTGCGTATACCAATACCGGCTTGGTCGCAATATGAATTTGGTATCCCGCGATCGCGGCAAAGAGGTCTTAACTGAGTTGGTAGCTTCCCTGGACCAATTGGAAAAGGTAGCCACGATTTCGGACATTTTTATCAATCCGAATTTTGATTCGGTGTTGGAGAGCCGATTTATAGAAAGTCTGCGAAGGATGGGGGGAACCTTAGGCCTTCCAACGGTGAAACTGGTTCAAGACATCGTCAACGGAAAGTCCGGCTACGTGATGGAGCTTGGTGGCCAACGTTACCGAATTGAGCCTCAATGCAATATTGGGCCGTCTGAAGGCGTCGCCGTTGCCAGCAAGCCGGACTTTGTTATATGGCCGTGGCACGCGGGCTCATCGCGTAAACCGATCGCAGTTTTCTGTGATGGGTGGACGTACCATCAGCACTCCTTGCGTGAAGATGCTGCCAAACGCAGCGCATTGGTTACAAGCGGAAACTACTGGGTTTGGTCTGTCACCCACGAGGACGTAAAAATGGCGCTTTCCAGCGCCGCCGGTACGGACCTGGATTCACCCTTGGTTTCTTTCAACCGCCACGACGGTTCTATCGCACCGCCCGGTCTTCCTCGGGCAGCACAAGGTGCATTCGCGTATCACGCAGTATTTCAGTTGCTCAGTGCACTTGCGATACCGCCAGGTGCGACAGGTATGCCGGATGCGGCAGTAGCCCAGCTACAGCGCAACGCCCTTTGGCTGGGATTTCTCATGGTGCCGTCAAACGCTCCGGATTTGGCGATGGTCAAGTCTGAAATAGCGACATGGATGCAACAGTTGCCGGTTTGGTTTCACTCTCCTGGCGGAAAGCATGTGCCCAGCCTGTCACGCAATGATGCTTCGCCTGTGGTGTTGTCTTGGTGGCCGATGGCATGTGCCGATGGCAAGTTAGAAAATATCACTGCTCCTGGAGCGTTGGTTCTGGATGACCTCGTGGATCAATCCGAACAAAAACCTCATGTGCGCTGGCGCCAGTGGTTACAGCTGTTCAATACATTGCAGACTCTGCCGGGCATGGTGATGGCAACAACCAGTGGTATTGAGGCGGGCGATCTTGAAATCCTGGTGACCCTGCAGCCGTCAGCCTCGACACCAGTTGGTTCAACGGATCAGGCAGCCTTGTCTCAGGAATGGACTGCGGCGTTGGGTATGACAGTCGAAGGGTTGCGTTCCGGTTTGCGCATACTGGCCCATTTGGGTGTCGTGCCTCCGGTGATCGGGCATGAGCTTGCAGATGACCGAGGAATTGTGGTGGCCGAGGCGGAGATGGCATGGCTTGTTTCGCATCTGGTACTCCTCACTTTTGACCAAAGTGACCTTGAAGGTATTTGGAAGAGCAATGGATGGAAGACACTGGTGTTGGATGAAGATACAACCACATTGAAGGGTATTCCGTGGAACGATGCAGTGTGTGCTGTTCTGGGTATTACCCAATCAAAAGAATCAAATGAGGGAGAGTCGGCATGAGTCTTAAACCCAAAGTAGCACTGTCGCAGGACTTTCTGTTTCAGTTGGCCAAGTTGCCTTCCAATGTGCACTCGAAGGTTTTGAAGTGGGCGGTCCTGTTTCAAACAGATCCTAAGAGTCCAGGAATCAACTACGAGAAGATTCATGCTGCACGCGATCCGAACTTGAAGTCGGTGCGCATTGACCAGGATTGGCGGGGAATCGTCTTCAAGCCAGAGAGCGGAGATGTGTACGTCCTGCTATACGTGGATCATCATGACGCCGCGTACAAGTGGGCTGAACGACGTAAGCTGGCTATCAACCCCGTAACGGGTGCCATGCAGGTGGTAGTGGTCGAAGAAATTATGGCCACGGAGCGAGTCGAGCCTGAAGCCGATGTTGCTAAGGTTGACTTGGAGTCCATTGATGCGAAAGCAGAGCCATCGACGAAACAAGTGCTGATCTATTCGGATATGTCGGATCTCGATCTCATGAGTGTGGGTGTGCCCCATGAGTGGCTTTCCAGAATCAGGGCGGTGCAGTCGGAACTTGAACTTGATGATTTACAGGCGAGTCTGCCTGTTGAGGCCTACGAAGGCTTATTTCTGATTGCAGCAGGGGATACGGTTGCCCAGGTTTTGAGCTCGCGTGAAACGCGCGTGGACTGCGCTATCAATACCGAAGATTTTGCAGCGGCGCTCGCTACGCCTGAATCACAATCGCGTTTTGTTGTCGTGGACGACGATGAAGCCATGTTGGCGATCATGAACGCCCCTCTGGCGCAATGGCGAATCTTCCTGCATCCCACGCAACATAAGCTCGCTGGCGGTGACCGTAGTGGTCCGGTTCGCGTGTTGGGTGGTGCAGGTACAGGGAAAACAGTGCTTGCCATGCACCGTGCCAAGTGGTTGGCTGAGAACCGAACTTCGGATGGAAAGAAGGTTCTTTTTACTACCTTCACCAAGAATTTGGCGACTGATATTGAAGACAACCTGAAGACGCTTTGCTCGCCTAAAACAATGGCGAAAATTGAGGTTCGCAACTTAGACGCATGGGTTCACGGTTACATGCGCTCGCGCAAGTTAGAGCACAAAATTGTGTATGACCGCAGTAAGGATGGCGCATTGCAAGCGTGGCAGGCCGCCATGGCGACGAAGAATTCTTCAATTGACCTTCCTGTGAACTTTTATGAGATTGAGCTTGAACAGGTCGTGTTGGCCCAAGGTGTGACATCGCGTGACGAATACCGTAGCGTCAGAAGAACCGGGCGTGGTGTTGTTTTAAGCCGTGCCAAGCGTGATGCCATTTGGCCAGTGTTTGAAGAGTATCGCGGCCAACTGACCTCACGAAAACTCAAGGAAGTCGACGATGCCTACCGTGAAATTGCCAGTTTGCTGGAACAAGAAAGTGAAAGCGCAAAGTTGCTGCCTTACAGCAGTATCTTGATTGATGAAACTCAGGATTTTGGTCCACAGGCGCTCAAGCTGCTACGGGCCATGATTCCTCATGATTCAAATGATCTCTTTTTTGTGGGAGATGGCCATCAGCGCATTTACACCCGCAACCGTGCCGCCATGAGTAAATGCGGGATCGACATTCGCGGACGCTCTCGCAAGTTGTACCTGAATTACCGCACCACAGATGAGATTCGTCGCGCAGCGGTCGCTTTGCTGGAAGGCTGTGGGGTGGATGATCTTGACGACGGGCATGATGAAACACGCCGGTATAAGTCTTTGTCGCATGGCCCAGTACCGTTGGTGATGGATGCCAAAGCAATGGAGCAGGCTATTGAGCTGGCCATTGCCCATGTGAAAAAATGGCGCGAGGACGATGCGGGTGGGCAGATCAACAGCACCTGTGTCATAGCGAGTAGCCAAGCCGTTCGAGATTCATTGGCCAAGCAATTTACTGTAGCTGGTTATGCGATATCTGTCATTGATGCCAACCAAAATGCACCCGCAGATGTCAACGCCATTTCCTTTGCGACTATGCACCGGGCCAAAGGACTGGAGTTTGATCGTGTCATTGTGGTCACTCCATCGTCCTATCTTGGATCGCCGCAGGACACCGAGAGTCAGCGCAAGTTGATTTATGTGGCTTTGACGAGAGCAAAACGGGAAGCGATTTTGGTAAAAATCTGATGCGTTCGACAAATGATGAAACAGGAGCGAAAATTTAGTTTAGTTAACGCTGAAGGCGCAATGGGTCATGTCCGCATTGATGAATCCACTGACAAACAGAATCAGTCTCGCACTTTGTTTATCTAGTTAATATGCGCAATCCAAAACGTTTCATGGTCTACGTCATTGCGTTGGACCTTGGGGTGCTGAGCAGCAAGAAGTTTCGAGAGGTCAACCCAAACTACAGAGAGGGAAGTCCGTGCTATTACGTGGGCATGACAAGCAGAGCGCCCGAGGTTCGCTACGAACAGCACAAATCTGGATACAAGGCCTGCCGTTACGCACGGGATTTTGGAATTGAGCTGATGCCAGCCCGGTGCGCCCAATGCAATCCAAAGACCTACGACGATGCGTTGAGGCATGAGCGCAAAGTTGCCAAAAGATTCAAGGCGAAGGGTTATGGGGTTTGGCAACGTTGAATTGATGCCGCTCTAACTCCGCTGCCAGCATCTGTGCTGTGCCATTGGACACCACCCACTCCAAATGCACCCGAGCCCGCGTCAGCCCCACAAATAGCAATCGGCGGTTCAATGGATCAAGCTGCGACATATTGCACTCTGTCAGCACCACAGCCGGTGCCGCCTGGCCCTTGAAGCGGCGCACGGACTCGACCAGCAATTGCCCCTGGGTCCAGACCGGGTTGCTGCCCGCATCAAACTGGCCGGTAAAGCGCTGAATCGTCCATTTGCTAAGCTGGTCTTGCCCCTGAAGGACAGAATGCTTGCGACCACACATACTGACGACAGCAATGTCTGCCAGCGCAAACCCCCGTTGCAAACACCGCTCTACGGCTTGCGCGGTACAACGCTCAATCTCTGCGGGTGAGGCATAAACAAGTGGTTCTGGCATCTCGCCCTCAAAAGGGGAGAGTGCCTGCACTTGCGTTTCGGTCAGGCGCAGCAGGTTGATGAGTTTGACCAATGTTCTGGGGGTGCGGTAGTTTTCGTGAGAGGTGACCGTCACCGCCTCCGGAATATCAAAAGCCACACGGTCTTTGTAGAGCTGCTGCTCGGGGTCTTCCAGCAGGACAGCGCGGCCGCCAGTTTTCAGGCGCGACAACAGGGCTTCAACCCATTCAGGCTGCATGTCTTGCAATTCGTCCAGAACCAGCAAATCAAGATCGGGCTCACGGGTTTCAAGCGCTGTCATGCATTGGGCCGCCATGACATCAAAGGCATCGGCTTGGCTGAAGTCAACAGCTTGCCCACTTTGCTTGACCACATGCAGTGCAAATTCATGAAACGTTTCCACCCGGGTGCGCACCGGAGCAACTTTGGACATGTGATCTGCCAATGCGCGGTTAAAGCAAAGGTAGGTAGCACGTAATCCTGCGGTATCAGCATCACGCAGCAATCGCAGCGCCAGTTGGGTTTTGCCAGAACCTGCGGTGCCCACCGCCCGCAGCACTCCAGAGGGAACCGTCATGCGCGGCACCCAAGTTGCTAGTCCGGCGGATAGTCGGGTGACGTGGTTTCGCAGTTGGCAGGACAGCGCAGTGACATCGGTCTCGACCTGAAACCGGTTGGCAAAAAAGGCCAATATGCGTGCCTGTTGCTCTGGGTTGGGTAGCCCAGGGCCAAGCAACTGGGTCACGCGTGAGGTGACTTGCGCAATCTCTGTGCTGTCAATGATGCGCTCGCATGGCCATTGCACTGTTTCGTTGGCTACTGTGACATTGGGCATCACCAGCAAATGGTGCAGGCGCACAGACAGGTTGGCATCGCTGAGTCTGTTTCTCAAGCCACCGTACTGTAGGCCAACTTGTGCGGTGACGTTCTTGGTTTCCTGGCCGTAACTCTTAAAAATGCCGCCCTTCACCAAATCAACAGCGCCGGACTTCACTTCCATCAGCAGCACATCACCGGCCTGATTCACCACCACGATGTCAATTTCGCCGTGCTGTTCATGCTCAGCGGTGCCACGAGACCAGTCAACACTGTGAAACAGGGTGTAGGCGTTGGACAAGCCCAGCTCCAGAGTGCGCAGCAGGTCCAGCTCGGCAAAGTCGCTGGCGCGGGCAGCGCTGTGAATGGGAAGTGTGGGGCAGAGTTTGGCCATGATCTCAGAGTTTGAACTCCAACACCTCACGGATGTTGGCAATGGTCTTGGGGCCAATGCCCCTGACCGCGTTGAATTGTTCGGGGGTTGCAGCAAGGACGGCCTGCGCACTGCCAAAGTGCCCAAGCAACTTCTTTGCAGCAGACGGTCCCACCCCGGGGAGTCCTTCAATCAGGAATTGCGCCTGCGGTGCGCGCGACTTCGGTTTAGGACCCCGAAGTGGCACCTCATAACCCAAACCTTCAATCGCGTGTCGTTGCATGGTGATCATCATCGCAGCGGAATGCATTGGATTGACCGTGGTGACAACGGGAATGCCCTCAATCACCGTGATGTAGGACAGTGCACCGGTAATGGCTTCGGGGGCGATGGCCGACTGCGTGTCAAACACATCGCCCTCGACCAGAATGAACACTTTGGCATAAGTGGCTTTGAGCATGGCGATTTGCAAGAACAGTCGCCTGTCCATGATGGAGGCCGCAAAGTCTTCAGCAGTCTTGCGCTCAACCGCCATGCCATCCGCCAGGATGTAATCAGCGCACGCCAGTTCTTCGACCACGACCTGCGCGCCACCGGCGGTGAGCAGCTCAATCATGCCGCTGGTGGTTTCACGGGAATCAACAATGATTTTGGCCATTGCGTCATTATGTGTGTTCAAACTGGGCGGAAAGAGTAGATTGTTTCGCCGAAATAAATATAAACACTTTACAATGACAGTTGTAGTGTCATAATAAAACCATGACACACGATTTTTCACCCCACAACGACACCAAATTCAGTCTAGATGACCTCTGCACGCTCAGCGACATTTCAAAACGCACGGTGCGTTACTACATGCAAATTGGGCTCGTTGACGGCCCCATAGGCAGCACCAAGGCGGCGCATTACCTGCATGCCCATTTGGATCAACTGCTCACCGTCAAAAAGCTCAGTGAAGCCGGTGTCAGCCTGGATCGCATCCGGGAGGTGCTCTCCGGTGAAGTACCCCCTGTGCCCCCACGCCAACGCCAACCCGGCTCGGTTGAGGTGCGCAGCCATTTATTCATCGCTGAGGGTGTCGAGCTGGAAATCTCACCTGAGCAAGCCCGACTGAGCCCAGAACAAGTTCGCACCTTGGTGCGTGCTGTTATGAAAACCTACCAAGATTTACAAGGAGAAAACAAATGAATGCTGTCACACATGAAGGGTCTTCCCAACTGATGAGTCCCGAAGGTCTTGCCGCGACACTGCAGTCGGTGCAGATTGACGGCCAACTCGACGGCCTGCTTTTGCGCATGACCACCCGTCAACACTATAAAAATGCCAGAAATACCAATCTGGAAGCGGTCTACACCTTCCCCTTGCCCTGGGGTGCCACGCTGCTGGGCCTGAATGCCGAAATCGATGGGCACCGACTGCAAGGCACGGTGATGGAGAGAAAGCAGGCTACACAGCGTTATGAAAAAGCCATTGACGAGGGTGATACCCCCATCATGGTTGAGCGATCAGCACGCGGGCTGTACACCGCCAACCTAGGCAACCTCAAACCCGGTGAAGAAGCCGTGATCGAGATCGAATACGCCCAGCTGCTTCGTTTTGAACAGGGGCAAATCCGCATCACCGTGCCGACCACGGTAGGTCCACGATATGGAGATGCCCACCAAACCGGTGGTCTGGCCGCACATGAGTCTGTCAAGGCCAGTGTGTTGGCTGAATACCCCTTGACGGTCAAGATCACGCTAACGGGTGAAGTGGCACTGGCTGCTGTCCAATGTCCCAGCCATGCCGTGGCCATGTCACGCAAAGAAGAGGCGTTGGTGGTCACCTTGCAGCAGGGTGGTTTTCTGGACCGAGACTTTGTTCTGCTGCTGCAGGGTTTGCAAGGCAAGTCCTTTGCCACAGTGTCCCCTGATGGTGAAGGTTTTGCCGTACTGACCAGTTTCTGCCCCTCTTTGCCTGAGAAAACCCAGGAGCCTGTGCTTTTGAAAGTCTTGGTGGATTGCTCCGGCTCCATGGGTGGGGACAGCATGGTCGCCGCCCGCAAAGCCCTGCACGAGGTGATGAAGGAACTGACCGAGCAGGACTGGCTCAGCTACAGCCGCTTTGGTGACAAACCCAAGCATGAACTCTCGGGTTTGCAGCCTTGCAACGCCGCCACCATCAAACAAGTCGCAAAGCTGGTTGACATGACCGATGCGAACCTGGGCGGTACGGAGATGAACAGCGCGCTAATTTCCACGTTCGAGCTCGGTATTGCTAAGAGTTCTAAGGCATTGTTCTCCGAATCAAAAGTCCAGAACCACAGCAAAGATGTGCTGTTGATTACCGATGGTGATATCTGGGATGTGGAGGCCGTCATCGCATCGGCCAAATCTTCAGGACACCGCGTGTTTGCCATCGGCGTGGGCAGCGCACCTGCTGAGAGCCTGTTACGCGAGATGGCAGAAAAATCTGGTGGTGCCTGTGAATTGGTGTCACCCAATCAGGACGTGGCCGAGGTGATTGTGCGCATGTTTCGTCGCATGCGCTCCACCCGGTGTACAGAAGTCAAGGTGGACTGGGGTCAGGACATCGTGTGGCAATCCAGTCTTCCTTCAACGCTGTACGGCGGAGACACTCTGCACTTGTGTGCGTGTCTGGCCAAAATGCCTGAATCGGCACCCAAACTGACCTGGGTGGCACATGACACTGCTATGCAGGCCAGTGCCCCACAACTGCAAAGCCAATCTCCCGCATTGCTCCCCCGACTGGTGGCCTCCCAGCAAATAGCGCAACTGATCAGCGGCAAGGAGAGTCAGGATCAAACACTGGCATTGGCACTGAAGTACCAATTGGTCACTGACCAGACCAACCTGATTCTGGTACATGTGCGCGAAGATGACAAAAAGGCTGAAGGCTTGCCTGACCTCGACAAGGTGAATCACATGCTGGCCGCCGGGTGGGGTGGAGTTGGTAGTGTGGATGCACTTAGCGGTGGGGTTGCCTACAGCAGACGTCATCTTGGCAATAGTGGTGCGGTGCGATTCAGCATTAGTGCCTCAATACCAAGCATGTCAACGCCCAGTGTTTGGCGCAATAGAACGAGTGCGTCAGCCTGCGTCGCCTCATCGGTGAGTGACGCGATGGATGATTTTGAGATTCCTGGCTTCTTGCTCAAGCAGGCTGAAGACAGTGTTCCAGGACCCATTGCCAGCACATTTTCTAAGATCGGGCAGTTTGTCAGTCCCTCTGCACCTCGTGCGACGCCTCGGGTTATTGATCCAGGGCCGGTGGTTGTGCCGCTTGAATTGCTGCAAGCCTTTGAAGCTGCTTCCTCCAAAGTGTTTGCTGCCAATCGATTTGTCAGCGCGTTACAGGCATTACACCTTCCCGAGGAACTGACCAAGTTGCTTGATGACTTCACCGTGGTGTTGGGATCAGGTGCCAAAGCCTGGGCGGTGGTGATTGAATGGCTGGCAGGGACGATGACAGACCAGTTCACTCTCTCACGCCAGGCACAGCGACTGCTGCGTCATACGCTCAAAGACGAAGATGCAGCGATCCTGGCGGCCTTGCGAGAAAAACTCACTAATGAACTAAGCGCAGTTCAGGATGCCCAGTGGGGGCAATTGACGGCTCAAAGCTGAGATGCCCATGGGGTTCATCGATCGACGACTGTTGATTGACTATTTGCAGGCGCAGTTTCAAATCAACTGGCTGGGTCACCATGGCATTGCGCATTGGGCCAGGGTACGTGCCAATGGCTTGTTGGTCGCCCGAATCAATGGTGCAAATCAACATGTGGTTGAACTGTTCGCCTGGTTGCATGATTCCAGGCGCATCAATGAACATGAAGATGAAGGTCATGGCGCACGGGGTGCCAGATTTGCCAAGACACTCAAGTGACGATTCTTTGAGGCAACGGACGATGAAATGGATTTGCTGGTGCACGCATGCCAGCAACACAGCAATGGTTGGATGGAGGCTGATGTGACGGTGATGACCTGCTGGGATGCGGACCGTTTGCCTCGCCTGCTCATTGAAAGGATATGTGATGAAAGTAGATTTGGAAACGCTGAAGAGTCAGTGCCTCAGAGTGGCGATCAACCAGGTCGCTGATCCGGAATCGGTAGAGTCAATCGAAAGCGCCAACGTGCTTGCCCAACAACTGGCAGGCTTTGCAGACAAGTTCTGGTACGTTTGGGCTAATCATGGCGATGGTGCTCCTCGACTTGATGTGAGCGGCCTCCACAGTATCGGAATAACACTAAGCGTCTTCGGACTATGATGCCGGCTACTACGTTGACGACAAAACCGCCCCCCTTTATGAAACGCCCACCCAAAGCCCATGACACGCTTGTGTATCGACTGTCTGAAGTGCTTACCAAGCTTAATCAAGGCGATTCTCTCGACCCCCAAGAGCTTGCTGATGAATTTGGAGTCAACCTGCGCACCATACAGCGCGATTTGAACGTTCGATTTGCTGGGCTGCCGTTGGTCAAGGTAAATGGTCGCTACACGATGGATGAAGCCCATCTTGGGAAATTGACTATTCGCGACATCGAGCGGTTTGCGGTTTTTTCAGGCGTGAATGGGCTCTTTCCAGAGATGAGCGGGCAGTTTTTGAAAGAGGTATTTGCGTCTAACGCCCAAGGCGCATGGCTTGTAAAGGGTCACCATTACGAAGATTTGCGGGACCATCGCGCACTGTTTGCAGATCTGGAGCAAGCAATCGTCAATAGACATCAAGTGCAATTTCGGTACAACAAGGCAAACGGCGAAACTAAACTCCGCGATGCGGTGGAGCCGTACAAGTTGATCAACCAAAAAGGCATCTGGTATCTGGCGGCCTGGGATGAAGGAAAGTTGAAGTCATTCGCTGTATCACGAATGGCGGCGCTGATGGTGGAAGAAACAACCTTCGTTCCAAGGGCGCATGTTGAAGAAGACTTGGCCAAGAGCGATGGAATTTGGCTTGGCTCTGATCGGCGGCGCGTACTGATTCAAGTCAGTAGTCAGGTGGCTACATTCTTCCGACGACGCAACTTGCTGCCCAATCAAGTGATAGAGAAAGAGTCAGCGGGCGGAGATATTCTGGTTTCCACCACGGTAGCGCAGGCAGAAGAGGTGTTGCCCATAATTCGCTATTGGATACCCCATGTCCGGATTTTGGAGCCAGTCGCAATGCAGGGGCAGCTTGAAGACAGCCTGGCATCCTATTTAGAGGCCAGTAAATCACAGCCGGAATAGCAGCTCTGCAGCCAACGAAAAAGAATAAAACGACACCACCTGTCATCCCGTTGCGCTAGTTTCCGTTCATTCGATGTAATGCGGTGAAAGGAAATGTCATGAAATGCTGTTTGGTCAGCGCCCTGATTTTGGTTTGTACAACAAGGGCATTTGCTGCCGATTCGCTTGTTACATATCAAACCCGTCCAGCGTCGACAACCCGTGACTACGCTGCGCCGACGTGGGTAACAGAGGGAAAGGTGACTTATCAAACTCTGCCTGGCTCCAGTAGCCGGGACTACAACGACCCCATGAAAGTCAAAGAGGGCAATGTTATTTACCAAACTCAGCCAGGCTCAACCCGAAACTACGCCGCGCCTACCTGGGTCACCGACGGCAATATCACGTATCAAACTCGACCTGGAACAAGTACCAGAGACTACGGTGCTCCAACCTGGGTCACCAAAGATGGTGTGACACACCAGACCAAACCTGATTCTTCGACGCGCGATTGGTCGGCTCCCACCTTCATAACGACCACAAAATAAATTGCCAGCTTGCAGCTGGTCCTTTTAGAAACGACATGACCTGTCACCCGGCATGACTATCTTCAACTTATGGCGCTGTTGCCATGAAAAGGAAATAGATCATGTTCTGGATATTTACTGCTTTCGCCGGTCTGATGGCATTTGCTGTGACCTTGGGTCAACTCTCGGTGTGGTTTGCACTGCTGAAGCTAGCTTTGATGGTGGCAGTTGCAGTGATTGTGGTGATGGGAATTGCTCTGGTTTTTCGTCGCGCGAAGCAATAAAAGTGGAAACCAGAATCAGACATTGCCTGGTACCTAACCGTCCTCACCCAACCTAGAAGGAGATCATTATGGGTAACACCAACCCACTCGAAAGCCTAGCGGCATTTGTCATTTGCTTTGTTGCTGGTGCTTTGACAACCGCCGGACTTGGCACATACATTGGCAAGGTCAAGCGAGATGCACGAAAGAGCTGAGGCGCCTCTCTAATTCGCTCATGTCGGCTGCCAGGTGGCTGGCGTGGGAACCTGTACGTGATTTCCGGCGAATGCGACGAAAAATGATCCACAATACTTCCGTGGATTGAATAAACAGAGCGCTTGAACATGCGCCACGAACCATGAAGAGACTGTCACACACCAACATCACAAGTTGTCATGCAAGCATAGCGGGCGAACTGCTGCGGAAGATATCGGACACGAAACGTAGTGCCGGCCCGCAAAGGTTCGGCCGCTTGCCGTCATACAAAAACGCCGAACAACAGCTGATAGCGCAAGTCTTCAAATCCGCCATAGAAAATCATCCCGTTCATTACTGAGGAGCGCACGTCATGAGCAACATCCCATTCGATCCATCCAAATTCACGGCAGCCAAGGCCAAGCCGCTGCCTGTTGTTCTCTTACTTGATGTCAGTGGCAGTATGGGCGGAGAAAAAATCCGCAACCTGAATGATGCTGTTCGCGATATGTTGGAAGTTTTCGGCGATACCGAGAACAGCGAGACAGAAATCTGGGTTGCGATCATCACTTTCGGTGATCAGGTGAAGCTGCATCAAAAGCTGGTCAGTGCCGGCCAAATTCAGTGGCAAGACCTTTCGGCTGGTGGCTCGACGCCGCTCGGTGTCGCGCTCCAGATGGCGAAGGCGATGATTGAGGATAAGGATATCGTGCCGTCACGCGCCTACCGTCCTACGGTTGTGTTGGTTTCGGACGGACAGCCAACTGACGATTGGGAGAATCCCTTGAAAGGGTTTATCAGCGATGGCCGCTCGGGGAAATGCGACCGCATGGCGATGGCCATTGGTGCGCAAGCAGACGAAACGGTGCTCGGGAAATTTATTGAAGGCACGCCGAACGGTCTCTTTTACTCCGAGAACGCAAAGCAAATGCGGGATTTCTTCAAATTCGTCACCATGTCCGTGACCATCCGTACAAAGTCTCAGACACCGAATGTGATTCCGGAAGCGAAGGTGATCGATGTCAAGCCGACCACAATCGAAGCGCGCTCGGGAAAGCCCAAATCTGTGACACAAGAAGCTTCTGATGTGGATGGAGGGTATTGGTAATGGCACAGGCAATCGGAGATCCGGAAGAACTGGAGCGCTTCGCGCATTCCTTACAACAGTTCACTGAGTCACTCAATGACGCCGTGGGAAACCTCAATGGCGCTTTCGCATCACTCGGTGACACTTGGCAGGATGAGAAGCGAGCACATTTCGAGGAGGAGTACAACGCGCTCGTTCAGCAGTTGCACCAGTTCAACGTAAATGCTGTGGATCAGGTTCCGTATCTAACTTCGCTCGCATCGCGATTGCGCGACTATTTGCAAAGTTAGCGTCGGTGCACTCCCAATGGCGCAAGTCTCAATTGGAAAAGTAGAGAATTTAGAAGAACTCGTGCACGGACTGCTGTCCATGCGTGAGGCGTTGGAGTCCTCATGTCGGGAACAGATCATCGTTGCAGAGAGAAAATGCGCTGAAGCTCGCGAAGAAGCGAAGAGCAGCGGGCACATGTTGGAAGACGCGATCCGGCAGGAGCAAGCAGCAAAGCAAGAGGTTGACCGTGCACAGCAGGCTCTTGATAGCAGTCAAAGTTCGCTCGCGTCTGCCCAATCATCACTCTCGTCCTGCCTCGCGCAACCGAATGATGAGGATGGCACAGGCCCCGATTGCTCCAGTGAGGAATCATCTGTTGCCGAGGCCGAAGCTGCTGTTGAGCAGGCTCAAGGTATGTTGGAGCAGGCAGAAGCCGGACTCGAGCTAGCCACAGAGAATCATCAAGCGATGGACCGGCGCGCAGATCTCGCAAAGCAGGCGCAAGCGATGGCGGAGCAAATTCTGGAGCAGGTTCAACAAGAATGCCATATACGGCTGGCAACTGTCGATCAAACGATTGAAATTGGCACTGCACGTTTGAATGCAGCACAACAGGCTCTGGATGCCTATCTCTCGATTAACCCGCCCGCAGCGGATTTCCATACTTGGTTGAAATGGAACCCAACGCAACATGCTGGTCCCATCACTCCTGACACTCTGCGAGATCGAATGAATTTATCGACAGAGCAGCGGCGAATGTTTCAGGAATATCTTTACGACCGTAACCCTGCTTATCGAAGGAAGGTTGATGCCCATCGCAGTGAATGGGCGACAGCGAGAGGCGAAATTGAGCGCAATATCGTTGCGCGCAAAACGCGAATACACCTTAGTGGAGAGTTCGCGGAGCAAATTGCCCGACATGCTCTGGCACCACTTGGCGGACGGATAGAGACACAAGGGAGAACTTTTGTTGGCGACAGCGGGCGGTACACAAAGACTGATCTTATTGTGACGGATCTGCGCGTTCCGGTTATTTTGGGACGTGGCGATGGCATGGGCGCACCAGTAGGTGGTTCTATGGCGTTCGAGGTGAAATGCGGCAAAGCGGACTACCTCTACTCTCAGAAAGATCACATGGTTTTTCAAGCAGAGGGGCACAAGCAGGCAGATGCGCAATGCACCCTTTGTTCTAGGGACATCCATGACTTGCCGCAGGAAAAAGAAAAGGAACTCCGCGAAAGCTTGCGCGAAGCAGGTTCGCAGCTGGTGGGAATGCTCCCGTACAAAAACGAGATAGACCAATCCTGCCTTGAATTCATCTGTGAAGGCGTGGAGGATCAACTATGAAAATTAGATTTTCAATTATCAGCCCCGATATCCTCGCGCAAGTTCGCTCTACAGTTGACCTACTTTCGCACGCAGTCGAATCTGCGAACATGGATGTTGTGGATATCGCCACCGACAAACTCTTGGTGTTGACGGCAGGTTGCCATTCGATTGAACTGTCAGAGAAGGAGTGGCGAGTGTTTCTGGACGGAATCCGGAGTAAAAATCCTGCGTTCCAATCCAACTATCTGTTGCCTGGCGAGATTTGTACCTCTATTTTTCCAACAGTCACTGCTACCGATTGTGTCCTTGAGCTTCCAATTGATGGAGATGAGGGAGAAGGGGATGCCAGTGTTTGATGATGTTTTTGGAATGATGTCCCTGTGCACAGAAAACTTTCGAGGCGGAGTGCGCGATTCGTTCGGTGCGTCCATCATTACCGACGTACTCGAGCCGATTCTTATGGAGATTGATTCGCTCCGCTCTTTCAACGAGGAGTTCAAGCGACATGCATTCAACATTGATCAAGTTTTGGAAGAGGCTCGCGCAATTCAGTTGAAAGCCTTTGGAGGCGCACTATGAACGGAACTTCTGCATCTTTCCAAAGTGCAATTGTCAGGATTACTGAAACTGTTTCGAATTATCGCGACGGACTTGCGCGGATTGATCGCGAGTTCGACGAAGCATTTGACCGGATAGATCGATCTATCGCCGGCTTGCATGGAGACAAGACAAAACACGGGAAGGGGTTTGAGAAAGCACAAGACCAAGAAAAGAAACTTCGTCAAGAGTCAAGCAAGATAGAACATGCAATAACAAAGGCAGACGAAGAGATAACCGCGGCGAACCAGGGGATTCCCGCCGTAGAGGCGGAAATACGCGAACTTGGAAACGATAAACATGACCTTGAGCGGCAAATTAGCGACCGTTTGCTAATTGAAAAAATTTATTACTTCTTCGTCGCAACAGACGATGAGGCAAAAAAGCGGTGTCGCACCCTTCAAAGGCAACTGGATTCTGCTGCAAACCGTAAGTCCGCATTGGAGCAGACAAAGCGCGACTTCGAAGCAATGCGTAAGCAGGCTGAAGCAAAAATAGCTGAGCTGCAAGTTGCGCTACTGGAAATTCGTCGCAAAATCGTAGCTCTCGAAAAAACAAATGGATTGAACGAGGAGCAGGCGCGGCACCTCGCGCACGAGAGACAGCAAGCGAATACCAACCAGGAGAAGAGAAAAGCAAATTGGTTGTCTGTCTTTGCCAATGAATGGAAAAAGACCACGGCTGAAATCGAGCACGGTTTTTTGCGCGTCCGGCGGCAGCAACCTTCATTCGTTGACTTTTTCAAAGGCAATATTCCAGTGGCACCCGAAACACCAACGGGGCTTATTCTTGGTTCGCAAACAGTCTCGTTCGAGAAGCATGCCTGCCTTGTCCCGCATATCGTCCCGTTCCCGTTTCAGCGCGCCCTAGTTTTGCCGGAGGCCAATGCTGCGCAAAGACGTCTGACCCATCATCTCCTTTTGCGGATGCTGTCCGCTCTGCCGTTAGGACAGTTGGAACTGACGCTCATTGACCCATTGGGGCAAGGGAAATCGGTCGAACCCTTCCTGTCGCTTCTGAAAGTAGAGCAATTGGTGCCGCAACAACGCGTACTCACCCGCTCAGACGAAATCGAGACCGCCCTCAGCAAACTGACAGACGAGATTGAGGAACTGATTCAGCGTCGATTCAACGGGAAGGTTTCCAACTGGTCGGAGTACAACGCAGACAACGCTAGCAACCCTCTGCGTTACAAGGTGGCTTTGCTTTTTGACGTTCCGGAACAACTCTCGGACAAGAGCCTCTGGTTCCTTGAGCGAATTTGCGAGAACGGGCCGCGATGCGGCATCCTTCCCATCATTGCGATTGACAGACAACGCATTGAAGACAGGCGATACGAGAAATTTCGTGGCACGCTGGCAGCCTCTGCCATGCGCCTTGATGAGCTGCTGCGTCGCTTGGAAACCGGATGTGACGGTTTGTCATTCGGTTATCAGACGGAGCAATGGCCTCAGCAGGACTTGTTGGACGGATTTATCGCCGCGATTGGTGCAAGTTACACAGCGAAGGCGCGTTTCAATAAGTCAATGCCTGACCTCTGGGCGGATTTCGGAAAGGGTGAGACCACCATCGGTGGTTTTGATATTCCAATAGGGTGGACTCCCGCCGGCGAGACCGTACCGTTGGTTTTGGGAGCAACTGCCTCCGAACATCATGCGCTGCTTGCAGGCAAGACCGGCTCCGGCAAGTCCAACCTGCTCCATGTGATGATTCACTCACTTTGCGAAAAATATGCGCCCGGCGAGGTTGACCTTTACCTGCTGGACTACAAGGAGTCGACGGAGTTCAACGTCTATGCGACTCCACCACTTCCCCACGCCCGCTTGGTGGCCACGGAAAGTGACCCCGAATACGGCGTGACGGTGCTGCAGCACCTGGTGGCGGAGTTAGAAGGGAGGGCGCGCATCTTCAAGGCTGCGGGTGTTCGTGATTTCGCTGAATACCGCAATGCAAGTCGCAAGCAGTTGCCCCGCGTCCTTCTTGTTATAGATGAATTTCAAGTTCTTTTTTCAGAAAGACGTCTCGTTCCCGATGCGGCAGAGCAACTTCTATCGCAACTCCTGAAACAGGGGCGTTCTTTTGGCATCCACATTCTTTTAGCAACGCAGACGCTGAAAGGCATTAGCGCCTTGTCAATTAGCGCCCTGATCACACAGTTGGGATGCCGCATTGCTCTTGCCTGCGGACAGGAGGATTCTGCGATGATCCTCAGCGTTGGCAACTCCGCGGCCTCTGAACTCCGTAGCCCCCCCGAAGGCATCCTGAACAACGCCAATGGCGCGAAGTCCGGTAATTTGAAGTTTTTGGCTCCGCTTGCGGAAAGTACTTTCACCCGCGAGCATATAAAAAGATTATCGGAGCGCGCAGCACGGCGCGGCGTCGTTGAAAAGACGCGGGTGTTCACCGGCGGAAATCTACCAAAAATGCCGTCATCCATCGATTTTCAAGATATTGGTGCACAAACAGATGCGATTCTCCTTGGCGAAAAACTGACATTCAATGCCGATGCGCTGACCGTGCCTCTTATACGCCGCTCCGCGTTCAACATTTTGTTCAGCGGCTATGACGACCAAATTCATGACGGGCTGTTGGCATCCACTCTCTCCAGCATTGCTTTTGCCGTTGGCTTCGACGAAGTTGTGTATTTCAACGGTCGTGGAGTCGTACCTGGTGGAGAGTTCGCTGCAGTAGCGCAGGGGTTGGGAGTACGTTTCAAGGCATTTGAAGATGTCGCAGCACTGCCACTTCAGGGGATATTGGATGGCATCAACTCCCGCCGCGTCGCGCTGATCATCGATGGTCTTGATTCCGAGAAGGTGCTTCATCCAGGATCCGCATTCAAGCTGCCTAAGCCCAACGAACCGCCATCCACGGGGGACCTGCTGAAGCGGATCGCCGAAGAAGGCTCGCGCAAAGGGACTTTCGTTTTCGCGTTCATTGAAAAGTGGCATCGTTGCGCCGTGCCATGCAAAGATTTATTCAGTTTTTTCGAGTTACGCGTGGCCTTTTGCATGAACGAGGATGACGCGGGCGGTGCACTCGTGAGCGGTGGTATCGGCAAGTTCAAAGGCATAGAAAAGCCAAATCGTGCTGTGTTTGTGAACCGTATGACCAACGAAAGTGTCTGGTTCAGACCCTACATTCAAAGAAGCCAGCAATGAAAACCTTTCTGCTCACTTGGTATGGCATCACCGACTTTCGCGCGTCGTTAGGATTTGAGACGACGCACGGTCCAATCGCGGGAGCACTCGCAGCAGAGGCTTATTCTGATGTCGTAATCCTTTGCTATACACGAGCAGAGGCCGACTCCAAGGAGAGCGTTGAAACACAAAACGCTTTCGCTGCGGAATTGGCTTCAATATGCGATGCGGGCCTGGATAAAGATTGGAAGACGACTAGCGAGTTTGTTTCCAAGTTCGCCAACACTCCAACCGCGCATGGACATTTTGTACGCTGGTTAAAAGCGAAAGTAAGTACTGCTGGTAGCGGATCGAAAATCTGGTTCAAGAGCGAGAGGCTCCGCGAACTCAACGACACCGAGGGCATCTTTGCTTGCGCCATGCGGGCTTTGGATCATGTGGCGAAGGAGGCAGATGAGAAACTTGTCACGCTCTTTTTAAGTCCAGGAACTCCGGTGATGGCCTTTGTTTGGGCTTTGGCGGCACTAGGACATCCCGACCTCAAAAAACGACTCATCGTGTCGCCCGTGATTGGCAAACCGCCTGAGACCGTTTCATTGCCTGCCGAGTGGCTTGACCGGCATGGCGTGACCCAAAAAGCTGTGAGAGGTGCAACAGACGGCTTTGATGTGACATTCCATCTTTTTGGCGAACAACGAATGCCATCTTTGCTAGGCATTCGGCAATTCGAATCAAAACGACACATTTTCGTTAACTCTAGTGAATACCCTGCAGCTTGTATGCAAGTGTTTATTGACAAAGAGGGATTCGACGAACTGCCCATTGACCCTTGGGATGCTCGCGCGGTCCATAAACAGATCATCCGTTATGCAGGGAAACTGCCCGCAAACACCCGTATTGGCATAAACCTTACGGGTGGGACGAAGTTAATGTTTGTGGGTGCGCTCTCCGCTGCCCGCGAGATTGGTGCTGTTCCGTTCTACTTTGACAGCCGGAACCACCGCGTGACTTTCATTGACAGTCTTCGCAGTGCAAGCATCAGACCGATTGATTCGATTGAGACGTTTCTGCTTCTCAATGGTGATGGACTGAGGTTGTCAGAAAGTGGCATGTTGAATGAGTTTTCGTCAGATCGCCGTCTTCTGACCGAAACACTCTGGATGCATCGTGACAGGATTGCCAGGCACTATAAGGAACTAAGCAATATTAACGATTGGCATGAAAAGCTTCGCAACAAAAACGCCGAACTTACACCGTTCAAATTCGAATGCAACGGCTTGGTATTTGAGTTACACGAGAACATGGAAGCTACGGTGGTTGGCAATGGGCTGAATTTGCGTTTTGAGAACTGGCCCGGTTTTCCAAAATACCTCTGCGGTGGATGGTTTGAGGAGTATGTGTATTTGCAATGCAAACCATACGAGGACGCCGGCATCATCAAGGACTTGCGTATCAATGTCGAGTTGAGCCTGGAACGAGGAAACGTCAGGTTACAGAACAATTGGAATACCTCTTTCAACGAACTCGATATCGTTTTCACCGACGGGCATGCGCTCTACATTGCGGAGTGCAAGGCGGGTAATGTTACGCAAGAGCAAATCATGAAGCTGCAAAACCTGGTGCGCTTCTATGGTGGTGTCGAAGGTCATGGCATTGTCGCTTGCTGTTTTCCTCCTCGAATGGAGTCGGTTCGGAAAAAAATCAAGGATGCGAGACTGACACTCTGCTGTGGAGATTCATTTCTTGAGCAACTCAAGGTACTAATGGACAGCATCGCGCAGCGCGCTAAGTCAACCAGGGAATCCTTGTGAAACTCCACGTGGTTTGCGACATCTCTGGAAGTATGGGGGACGGCGGCAAGTCATTCACCATGAGGACATTGGTTATGGCCGTCGCGCAATGGGCGGAACTCGGATACGGATCTGCGGAAGTCATGTTGTCCAGTTGGGCAACTGAAGCGCGCAATTTCGTCGAGTGGAACTCAACGAAGGAATTTCCTGAAGAAATGCTTTCTTGCAGTGGTACTTCAAACTGGGATGCATTGATTCAATTGCTGGGAGAAAGTCCGGACGGAAAAGTCCTGCTACTTACTGACGGGTTCTGGCCACAGCGAAGCGCAAAGTTTTTTAAGCGCTGGAAAGAATGCCTACCGCTGAACACGCTCCGCATCATCAAAATCGGTTCAGATGCCAATCCGCAACTTAAGGGACCGGATGTGTTCGCAGCGGAAGATTTTTTCGCAGCACTTGACGAATGGTTGGGGGCCAGCCCGACATGACACTTTGGAAGAGTTTTGGCGCAAGTGTCCGTGGCCCCGGACATGTCTCCACAGGTAAACCTAACCAGGATGCATGGGCATCGTTCCAACATTCCTGGGGTTATGGCATTGTAATTTCGGACGGTCAGGGCTCGAAGCGGTTTTCCGATGTCGGGAGCAATGCTGCGTGTTGTGCGGTGGTTTGTGCTGCCAATGCCTGCCGCGACAAAACTGAAATTGACCACCATTTTCTCTTTGCGAGTATCAAATCTCAATGGCTCGTCGGCATCGCCCCGTTTGAACATCGCGATTGTGCAGCCACTTGCCTTTTCGCGCTCCTGCTTGGGGATGGCTCAATGCACTTGGGAATGCTCGGCGACGGTTTGGCTGCCGTAGTCAAGGTCGATGGCTCTATCGTTCAGCTATCAGAAGACAAGTCGCAAGGCTTTTCAAACATCACCGCCGGGCTCTCACCAAATGTGACCGCTAATGACTGGAGGTATTTGTCGTTGCAGGAAGGCGAGTGCGACGCGGTTTTGCTCTGCACAGACGGTGTGTCGGACGATTTGGAAGATATCGACGGGTTCGTAAAGGGCTTTCTCGAGGCGCATCGTGGCCTTGCTGCTGAAAGCGCCAACCGAGATGTCCGTGAGATGCTTGAAAACTGGCCTACTCCAAAGCACAGTGACGACAAGACCATAGCTTGCCTTTTTCGCCAGGAGATGGCCGATGAATAAGTCCGAAAACCCCCAGTTTAAGAAGTCGTTTGCCGACGAATACGGCAATCTGCATTACTTGGCAGATGAACTCGCTAGAGGTGGACAGGGGGTAGTCTTTCGCACTAAGGACGCGGATTTGGCAATCAAACAGCCGCTTGATGCATCCGGACAACCGGACCAAAACGCAAAGCTGCGCGAACGATTTCAGAATATCCGACTTTTGCCCATACCTTCCCGCATCCCGGTTTCCCTGCCTCTTGCCAACCTGCGCGATGAACCAGGTTATGTAATGCGCCTCCTTAGCGGAATGATGCCATTCGGCTTTTTCGATTTGGACGGAAGGGCGAAGAGAGAAATGGAAGGGCGGAAAGGAACACTTCCTAAATGGCTTGCAGGCGTGCCGGACAAAGAGATGGCATTGCGGCTTTTCCATTACGCCAACACAGGCTCCACCCGCCGCCGTTTATTTGCACTCGCAAAGTGCGCGTCCATTCTCGCCCGTCTCCACAGCGAAGGATTGGTTTATGGTGACATTTCGGCGAACAATGCGTTCATCGGTGATGGATCTTCCCGTGAGGTCTGGCTGATTGACGCGGACAACCTGCGCTTTGAATTGGAGAGCGGTGGCACTTCGGTCTATACCCCGAGCTACGGTGCGCCTGAAATTGTGCGTGCAACAGATTCTTCTCGTCCGCGCTCAGATTGTTGGGCTTTCGCGGTGATGGCATTCAAAACTCTGGCGATCTGTCACCCGTTCATCGGGGAAAAGGTACTTAAACCCGAGAATGATGATGGCGGGTGGGATGCAGAGCCGATATCGGACGGCGCCCCCACCGATTTGGATGAGCAGGCGTATGCAGGCTATTTACCTTTTGTTGATGACGATGACGACGATTCGAATCAAGGCGTTGGCGGCCTTCCTCGGGAATTGGTAGCAACGCCGAGACTTCGTCTTCTTTTTCAGGAGACATTTAATGCAGGAAGAATGCACCCCCACCGCCGCCCAACGATGTTTTTTTGGGCAATAGAGCTTACCAAGGCATTCGACCTTTCGTTAGATTGTCACTCGTGCAACATGAGTTACTTCGCAGAGGGCAACACAATTTGTCCTTTCTGTAGCACCCCACGACCCGCGTTCATCCGCGTCAAAACTCCACGCTGGGAAATTGTGATTCCGGGCAGCTTCAAGACATTCGAAATCCCACACCGTTTGTTTTACCCGTTTTCGTTTGAACATAACGATCACACTGAATGTGAGGTGGCTCTGAACTTCGGTGAAGAGGCCGCATTACCACTCCGCGGCACGAAAGCTTTCCCTGATGGGCTTACATTCCAGTTCGTAGAGGCGGAGAAATGAGATTTCAAGACATACCTGCAGAAATCTTGATCATCCGCGTAGAGCGTACTGACAATGCAACGCAGGCGTTGCAAGAACAACCTGTTCTCTCGGTCGCTGCCAAGGTGCCCAGCTTCGATGAGTTCGAAATACGTCTCATGGACTTTATTGTCTCCGCCAAGCCTGTCAAAGAAGCAGACAGCCGCCGTCTCAACTCCGAACTCACTAGAGGTCGTGCCATCCTCGCGCAACTCGCCAATCCCGCCGCTGATGGAAGCATCGAACTCCAAATTGCTTTCTTTACTGGCGAACGTTTGGAGATGGGGGACGTTGAGATCGGTGTAGATGAGTACGTGGAAAACGCAATTTCAAAGATTGAACGGAGCAGGGACAGTCTCAAAGGTGATCGACTCTACAGGAGGCTCGATCAATTTTGCTGTTTCCGTCAAGGGGACAGTGCGTTCTTCTTTTTAACCGCCGGTCCGGCGATAGATGATGCAATAAAGCCCGAACCATCACTGGAAGAAGATGCCAACAAGAAACTAGAAGGCAGCAATGAACCAGAGGGGTCTGTGGAGACGGAGATTGATGGCGAGTCGAATACGTTGGTGTCCGATGCGACGCAAACGCCGAGACCCGAGCCAACCCGCAAGAACTCGTTCTGCGTAACTGGCGACGGTATCCGTTTTGTTGCCAGCGAAGCTTTCCTTCCGGGCGGCAAATCAATCTTTATTGCCACACGCATGAGCAAGCATAGAGGTGAAACCGATCGCGCCCTGCGCCTCGCCAAAGGGAACATCTGCTTTGTTGACTGGACACAGGCAGGACAAGTTCAACTTCTCGCCAAAGCGCAGATGACCGCGCTCACCAAGGAAGACGGCAGTTATCTGAAGAATTGGGACGAATTTGGCGACCTTGAGGGCGAACTGCTTCTCACACACGCCCGCGAAATCGGCGCGTTGCATTATTCAGATATGACACAGAACAGGGATGGAACAGTCTCCATTCGTATCTTGCAGGCATCCGATTCCGCATTAAACGCATTATCAAAAGGTAATGTGCCCGAAGTGGAGATTGTTGATGGACTGCCGGATTACATAAGGAATGAAAGCTTGGCTTTCAAGGAGTTTGTTGGGGGTATTGAGAAAGAAGCGGAATACGAAAAATTCCTCGGAAAGAAAAATGGACAACAAGAGGTGAAGTCGTACTTCAAAGTAATGGATTTTGATGCTCCATCAAAAGTCATCACTCTTGCGACCGAAACCTTGCCGATAGCATCCGGAACGTTAATTCTTTCGCTTGCTGGAGAAACTGCCCAGATCAAACGCAGGATGGCCGCTCGCCGTGCAATTCTTGAAGGCCGCGCTGCAAATCCCCAACTTGGGCTTCTGATTGAGAGAAATGGTGAGATCGCGGCAATCCGCCCACCACAAAAAATTGTGCCACTAACGGCATTTGTTCGCGACAAAGTTTTCCGTGATCCTCCGACTGTCAGGCAACAAACGGCAATTGAGGTTGCCCTCAACACGCCCGACATTGCGATCATCCAAGGCCCTCCCGGCACCGGAAAGACCACCGTCATCGCAGCAATACTTGAACGCCTGAATGAGATGGCGAACAAACGCGGTGTTAGCGCAAAGGGGCAGGTTCTACTGACCGGCTTCCAACACGATGCGGTTGAGAACATGATCAAGCAACTTACCCTAAATAGCATACCTGTTCCGAAATTCGGCAAGCGTTCTGGCGCTGAGGAGGATGATTTCAGTGCATTTGAGAAGAGACTTGAAGAGTGGTGCGGCAAACTCGCCGCTGAACTCCGCGAGCGAAACCCTCAGATCGCCGAGATCGAGCAGGAAACGGAAATAAAAAACCAGTGTCTGCAATATGTTCAAGCACCGACCCGCGCGCTAGCAGCAAACCTTGCCAGGCTAATCGAATCGCTGGGTGCCAACATTCTTGGTGAAGAAGGCGTACGAAGGGCTTCGAATCTTGCAAAGAATCTTTCACGCGAAGAGGGTCTTAACGACGAATCCAATCGAAGGCTCAGCGTCGTTCAGCGTCTCCGAGTTCGGTCCGAAAGTTTCGCCGACGATGGGCCGGAACGAGCGACTGACGCGCTGGATGAATTGAAAGACGACCTGGATGAAAACGAGCTCACCTTGTTGGACACGGCGAGTCTGTGGTGCAGTGGAGATGGTGTCCCTTCGTTCTTGAATGACTTGGTGGAGTTGAAAAAAGCACTCCTCGTCCGCTTTGCCGCCCGTCCGGTCTTCCGTGTGGCGAAGAAGAGCGACGAAGTCATTGGGCTGGCGGATGAAGCTATCAGGCGGATCAAGGTTGCGGGACACTCGGCCAAGGACTCGAAATCCACCGCACTGGCAGAGTTCTTGGCAGAACTGGAAAGCAACCCGTACGGGATGATCGATGCGGTATCTGAATACAGTTTTGCATTCGCCGCCACATGCCAGCAGAGCGTGAATAAGCGAATGCAATTTCAGAAGGGCATCGACCGGCGCGACGTCAATAACGAAAAAAAAGGGATGGAATACGAGTATGTGATTGTGGATGAGGCCGCCCGCGTTTCGCCACGCGACCTCATGGTCCCGATGGTGCAAGGTAAGCGAATCATCCTTGTCGGTGACCACCGCCAGTTGCCTCACATGATCGACGACGAAGTCGCCCGGCAAATGGAGGAGGGCGAGACGGGGCAGGATGAGTCAGACTGGCTCAAAAAGTCGATGTTCCAGTATCTGTTCTCTGAGCGTTTGAAAGCACTAGAGGGGAGCGACGGCATTATCCGCTGCGTCACTCTTGACAAGCAATTTCGCATGCATCCGCTTCTGGGTGACTTCATCAGCCGCAATTTCTACGAACGATTTGATCCAGTTGAGAAATTCGATTCTGGACGACCAGTTAGCGCGTTCGCCCACAATCTACAAGCCATGGACGGCAAACCCGCGGCTTGGTTGGATGTGAAAGCAGAGATGGGCAAGCATCTGCGGAGCGGAACCAGCTGGACGCGGCCTGCCGAGGCAAGTGCCATTGCACGCCAACTGTTGGCGTGGATGAATTCTGATGCGGGAGAGAACCTTACTTTCGCCGTAATATCGTTCTACAAGGCACAGGCTGACCTTATAAAGAAACAACTCGGAAGACATGCCAATGACGAGAAAAGGCTCCGCGTTGGCACAGTGGACTCGTTCCAGGGGATGGAGTTCGATGTCGTGTTTCTATCAATGGTAAGGACATTGCCGCAAAATTGGAATCCAAAAACTAACGACCGGGAGAAGCAAGCTCGAACACTGTTTGGACATCTATGCCTGTATAACCGCCTGAATGTTTCGATGAGTCGCCAAAAGAAGTTACTCATCGTGGCGGGTGATTCCGATTTGCTGCAGGGAGACCTTGCAACAGAGTTCATTCCCGGTATGGTTGACTTCTTCAAACTCTGCCAAGAAGAAGGGAAGATTTTGCAATGTCGCTGAAATTCCTGGATTACAGCGACCCGGTACCCTTCAGTGGAATCATCGGAAAAGCACGAAATCTTGCGTGGCCAGTGCACGCCTATCGGGTGACCTTGCCGAGAGCAACTGATGGAGGCGATGGCCTGAACCCATTCGAACGCGTAGTACTCAAACTACTAGACGCGATCGGCGCGATGGACGCAAGCACGTTGGCAGATGAAACCCGCATTCCGCTGGACCTAGTAAGTAGCATTCTCCTGCGCTTAAGGGACAAAGGTCTCATTGACGAACACAACAGGATCATCGAGCAGGAGGATGATGACTCCGTAGGCGGTGAAGAGAATGCACCTGAGTTCGTCACTGCGATTTTGTTTCGAGAACTTGTCACCGGAAAAATCCTTCCATTCCTACATTGGTTGGACGAGACAAATCCACTGCGAACCAAGGACGAGGTGAGGCAATTTCTAACAATCCCGTTGGACGATGCCCACAAGGTAAATCCACCCGCACCACGCGATGTCATCAGCGTATTGCGAGCAGTAAATAAGCGATCAACGGTGTCAGGTGGGGGGGTATCAATGCCTTCCGTCCAGCAAATAACCATCATCCGTCAACCAGAGTCATATTGTCTTGACTGTCCCATAGCCATTCAAAAAAGCGATGGTGAGTTTCGCATCGCCGACCCGTTCGGCAACGGTTTCTCCCTGATTCTCGAAGGAGCCTTCGAGAAGTTGCTTGACCAAGGTGGCGAACTGGCCGAGTGGCTGCAAAGATGGAAGTTGCTATTGAGCAATCCTTCTCCTACGAAACCAGGCGATACAGATCAACGCTTGAGAGAACCTTTTGAGTCCGAGGTCAATTTACAGCGCTATCCAAAACTCGTCGCCAGTCTGCGCCCTTCGCAGGAAAAGCAGTTTCGCTCCATCGCCAAAATCTACGCATCGATCGAGTGGGCTCTGTTTTACGTCTGCTGCCGAAGTCCATTAGAAAATGCGATCTCAAAACTAAAATTCACTGGACAATCCCAACATCCAAAATTGCTCGAAAGTGCAGCTCTAAGCATCGGACTGGAAGCGCAGGAGCACAACTTCAGGCCAATCCGAGAAGGCAAAATCCTTGACTTTCATAATGGCAAAGCGGAGTTGGATACCGTTCTCGCAATCAATATTCTGCAAGCGCAGGTGGATGAGTCGCACCCCTTACGTCGAATAGCGTTCTCGCATCCGAACATCATCAGTCGACTACTAGGCATCAAGAAGATGCGCGACGAGAAGTCCCACGGCAAAGGCAATGCTGGCCAGACGGAAACAGAATTGTCTGAGGATCCGCTTATGCGTGAGACTGTCCACTACCTCCTGCCTGACATCATTTTTGCAAAGCAAGCAAGCGTCGTTAGAGCGGACATGGATGCCCGTGCCGATGACCTCCTCGATGCCCGTACCAGCATTCAGAACGAGTTCAGTTTTAAGGTATTCAATCGCCTTGGAACGAATCTGCAGAACCGCCTGATTCATGCGGAACGTTTCTGGCATTCCTGCAAGGATGACTCTAATGACGCACGCTCATTCGCTGACGATCTCTATGCCGCCGTTCAATCGACATTTGAGAAGCGTCTAGATGGCAAGCTTCCGCCGTATTTGAGCGATTCGGAGTTTGTCAGCGCCGCTGGGAAGAAGGCATCGGCCGCAGGTCTCAGCGAAGCATTGCCGAACTGCCTCAGCAAAGTCAAGACTCTGGCGATCCGCCAGACATTGCAAGGGTCGGGACAAACTCTTGGCGCTTGCACTATGGCATTTTTGCTTATGTCTGAGGGCGACACTCTGCATTCAATTGCAGCTATGCAGCCATCTTTCGTTGACGATATAGCGAATGTGATCACCACGCGCGGGCACGGCAATGAGCCGCTGCCCTTGCCAAAAGCAGACGTCAAGATACTTCGCAAAGCGTCTTACACAACGATCAAAACATTGATGGAGGCATAAGAATGGGATTTTTTAAAAAATCAGAAGCTGAATTGATTCAGATTGCTGCCGATTTGGACAAACGAAAAACGGCCTTGGACAATCGCGAAAGCGACGTCAATAGCAAGGAAGCCAACCTTGCGTATGAGCGCAATTTACTTGCCGCGGACAAGGGTAAGTTCGATAGCGAGCGCTCGACTTATACCGGCGAAGTTCAGCGTGTGGCCGACAGATTGGCCATGTCGAGTGCAGATTTGGAAAAGCTCCGAAGTGAACTCACCTTGAAAGAGGCCGAGGCGAAAGTGAACTTTGCCGGCAATCAACGGGAGACGTTCAGAAGTGTTGTCGAGCAACGACAGGCTGAACTTGACATCTACCAAAGCAATTTGGATGAGCTCGCTGCTGACATAGCAAAAAGGATGGAAGTCCTCCATTCCAGGGACGGCAACCTCGCCAAGCGGGAACTCGCCGTAATTGAACGCGAGATGAATGCCGACGTTGGATTTGCCGATAGAGCAAAAGCGCTCTCTGACAACGCTACCCGCCAGCATCAGGCGAACCTGGCTGAGTCTGCACGACTAGAAAAACTTGCTGCCCAACTTGAAACTGAACGTCAGGCAATCGAGGAAAAGAATGCCGGAATAACCCGGCGTGAGCAGGCAGTCTTTGTAGCGGAACAAACGCGCGATGCAGGTTTTGCAGATGAGCGCGCAGCCTTCAATGACTTGATGCGCGGCGAACGAGCCAACATGGAATCGGAAATCTCGGATGCGCGCGAAAAGAAATTTTCTGCGATGGAGTTCGAGTTCGCCGCTTTGAAGACCAACCGATTGGAAGTCATTTCCCAAGCCGAACGTAGCGAGCGCGAACGTATCCACGCGGAAATAGCCAAGGAGCGCGAGCTTTGGACTAAGCAGCAAGATGACGCCCGCAAGCAGTTAGATACAGAGCGTACGGAGCTGGAGAAGCAAAAGGGCGTGCTGACCGCTTTGCAAGGCCAATTAGAAGGGCGCGTGGCAGCACTGGAAGCCTCCGAACGAACCCTTGAAAGGAAAGATCAGAGGTTGGAACAGCAATGGCAGAAGCGTAACGACGAAATTGAGGAGTTCGTCGAGGCCCGATTCGCCGAGCGTCGAACGTCGCAGGAGCTTGCAGAGGTCTCTTTAAGTGAAGAAATCTCCCGTCTGCGTGAGACTGTTCGCAGTCAAACCGAACTGCTTGGGGGATTCGAACAATTGAAGCGGCAACTCGGAGGCAAAGACCCCGCCGAGATTATTCGAAGCCTTAACAGCCAGACGGACGAACTCAAGCGCCTTCGCGAGGAACTCGCCACTCGACCGACAGAGGAAATGCGTGAGCGGTATCAGGTGCTGGAAAGCAAAGAAAAATACCAAAAGGCGCGAGCGGATCAACTCGAAGTCGAGAACATATCTCGGGATGCAGCCGTTGCTGAAGTCACCGACCTGCGTCGCAAGAACTCCGAATTCAGTGCCGAAAACAAATCGCTTGCGCAAAGGGCATCTATCTTTGAGGGCGCGGCCGTTGCGGCGCAAGCCGAACTCAACCGCCTGCGCAGTGCTTACGAAAGACCAGCCGAGATTGAGGCCCGTTACAAGGAAATCGAACTTCCGCATATCAAGGCAGACTTGATCAGGCCACCTGTCAAATCCGACATTGATGAGATGACATGGCTTACGGGAATTGGCAATGCCTGCAACACATACGGACTGCACTTCAATCCCCGTATTCTGAAAGCCTTCCACACAGCGCTAAAAACGGCTGAATGGTCGCCACTGACCATTCTTGCGGGCGTCTCTGGCACAGGGAAATCTGAGCTGCCTCGTCTCTACTCACATTTCGGCGGTATTTTCTTTGAACCGCTGTCAGTCCAGCCGAATTGGGATTCACAGGAATCTATGCTGGGTTTCTTCAATTCCATAGACAACAAGTTCGACGCCCAGCCAGCCCTTCGATTTCTCGCGCAAAGCCAGAAACCCTGGAGTGCTGACTATCCAGGTCTGCAAGACGCTGTTTGCCTTATCTTGCTCGACGAAATGAATCTTGCACACCCCGAACTGTATTTCGCGGAGTTTCTTAGCAAACTCGAATTGCGGCGCGGCAGGAGAGGCAGCGATGTACCGTTCATTCCAGTAAAAATCGGCGCAGGCATGAAGCCGTATGAACTTCCACTTGGCCGCAATGTTCTATGGACGGGGACGATGAACCAGGACGAAACCACCAAGTCACTCTCGGACAAGGTTCTCGACCGCTCTATCATCATTAATTTTCCGCGCCCAACTGAACTCAAACGCCGCTTGAAACTCACACCGCTGGATGACAAAAATCGCGGCCCGGCTCTGCACAAAACTTCGTGGCAAAGTTGGTTGATTCAAGGCAGTAACTTCCCGGAAGAGGTGATCAACCCGTTCAAACAATTCATCGAAGAGATGAACGACTCTCTCTCGATTACAGGCCGAGCCCTTGGCCACCGCGTCTGGCAATCCATTGAATACTACATGGCGAACTACCCGGATGTTCGTGCAGCGCTAGCGAAAAAAGACGAATTTGAAACTCAAAAAGCGATGCAAATCGCTTTCGAGGATCAACTCGTACAGAAAGTCATGCCCAAGTTGCGTGGCATAGATACACGGGGCAAGAGCAAAGCGGAATGCCTAGACAGAATTCGCGGTCAGATTGTCACAGGTATCGGTGGCAATCGGTTCAATCTTGTAGAGGATTTCGACCTCGCCTGCGACCTTGGCTACGGTCAGTTCATCTGGCAGTCCGCAAACTATCTAAATTCGGATGCCGAGAAGGTTGTCAAGGAGATCAACTCAGCCCAAATTGATGTAAATGATGAAGAACCTCCGATGCATTTTCAGGCAAATGAATTAGATCAAAAAAAGCGGCGTAAAGCATGGAATGTGAAGCCGCCTGAGCAACGGAAGGTACTCGCTGCGCAACTCGAAGAGAATGCCAAAAAGGGCCAAATTCTCGATAAAAAATGAATTTACAGAAGGTGTATTTTGGCTTTCGGGCTAACGACCTAGAAATCAAATCATTGCTCTTGCAATCAGACTGGTTTTGCCGCATCGCAATTTTCGATCCAAAAACTGGCGAAGCTTTGCCGCAGGCATTGACGTTACTATTTTCCAAGGTTGCGGCCTATGAGCCACCAAATAATGGCGACGCTATTCATGATCGTCTATGGCGCATTACTGAACACAGCCGCGCTTCGGTCGAACGACTGTTCCACGCGCTCAACGAAAGCCCACGTCGCGAGCAGGCCTGGTTGCCCATCCATGCCGTGCGTGAATTGGACGCTAACAGCTTCATCAAGCTCAGCAACCGACCGGGCCGCACCATTCGGGAAAAGCTCGCTGGTAAGCCGTATCTCCAGGCTGTGCGCCGCTTTCAGTCTGCCAATCTGCCAGAGAATCGTCTACTGAAGGCATTTGTCCGTCGTCTTGCTGATCTGCTCGAAGTACGCCTAGACTGCCTTGGTCAAGAAGACCAACTTCTGGCAAAAATTCAATCTTGGTTGCGCTCCGACGAGGCACAGGCCATCGGCAACTGGGACAACCTGCCACCCAACAACACGCTTCTCTCGCACCGTGATTACCGCCGAGTTTGGGACGCATGGCGCTGGCTTCAGACTATCGATGAAGACATTGCTCGAGATTTTTCGCAGGTGAAGGCGCGCGAAGATGCGATGCGTGTTTGGACCAACTACGCACAAATGTGGAAAAAAGGCAGGCATCACTTTGTGGAAATGCCTATTCTTTTCGATTACGAGAGGTTTGAGATCCGTCCGTGGTTTTCTCAACTTGCGATCCAGCAATCTAAGCAGACCATATCGCGAGAGTTAAGAAGAGAAGAATTCTTCGAGCCGGCTTGCATTGACCTCACCAGCTTGCGCCCGAGTTATGCCACAAAGGGGGCCTTTAGGTCTTTGTGTGAAACTTATCTTTGGCAGCAATGGATGAGCGACGGCAAATCTGTTGATATTGAACTTTTCAACGCCGACGCGGCTTATGTTCACGCAAATACGACCTTAGTTTCTGCGCCAGACCTCTTTTTTTCCAATAACAAAGCTTCTGACTATTTCGACAGCGCCGCACGTTCATTCGCTTCTGAGCTGCGCAAAGTGTTCAAAAGCGACACACTCATTTGGCTCGTTCCAGACTCTCTGAACGACTTTGAGCTCGAAATTTTCCGTCGAAATCTCAATGCTCGATTTTCCGATGCCGAACCTCTCCCGCGCAGTGTGGCAGCTGCCTTTGAGCTTGTTGACTATTCAAGAGTCACCTACGACAGCTACCCTATCGCAATCGTTGATTGCATCGGCGGCAAAACCTGTGTCACGAAACTCCTCGCTCGATTCGACGCAGAACTTAAAAAACGTCTCCCTGAAACCAACGGTTTGTATTGGGAGCGTTGTCCACCAGTGATAGTCGAAAGCAAAGATACCCTGATCGAAAACAGAGAACGCTACGACATCATCACAGTCGACGGCCTAGGGCAGTGGCACGATGCTACCGTACCGGCAAAGTCGAAGTCTATTGACCAGTCATTTCTCAAGAATGACCCACGCATTGGCAAAGTCGAAATTTGCATCACTTTGACCGAAAGCCCTGTAGTTGGGGGCATGCTCCTTCATTCATTTCAGCAACGCGCCAGAGACATCCCTCTTTGGCGCGACCAGGTTTCTGAGCTCTCCATCAAGGTGATGAAAGACGGTCGATACCAACGATTCCATCTTGTTACACGTGGCACAACTGTTAAGCCCATTCGCGGAGCGGCAATATCAATCCCAGTCGTCGAAGACTTCACGCTTCCAGCGGGAAAATCGTTCTATCAGTTCCCGCTTTTCCAAGGGGAGAACACCAACGATATTGGTTTCGCGGCTCGTCTTGATTCAATTGCATTTAAGTTGAAAGAAGACCTAGTTTGTAAACTCAATCTCACCTTTGAGTATGGCGCGGATGAACCCTACAAACTCGTATTCGCACCGCTCGACGAGTCTTTTCCGCCCGTCCGTGCGACTTGGCGAAAAACGGAGCATGTCGTCATCACTGATGCCCCTTCGCCAGAATACCCAACTCCGTTGACCTGGGCGGATTTGCAGAATTGGACAGATGCACAGGGGAAAAGAATAGATTTGCTTGAATGGCTACGTGAATCACTTTCCCGCTTGCATGAATTCATTCCAGCTCGTTGTGCAATTGCAATATCGTCAAATTGGAGACAAAAGTCAAACGAGAGTGGTTCATATTGGTTTGCTTTTGCGAAAACTGAAGATGGCCAAGATTGCTATTGCAATACGAAACACTTTTCAGTTCGTTTTGAAGGTGATCCAAATAACAGCTTCCCATTTGGAACGCAGCTTTTTGGTGATATTCGGACAAATGATGGCCGTGTTTCTGCATTTGAGATTTCAACAGAAATAAATTCGCCATATTCTTCCGAATGGAGGCAACGCATCATTCTGTTCAAAGAGCGCAGCCTGCAAAACAGGATGTCATTGATATGGGGTGATGCTCGCTCCCTTGATGACCCAACATGTCCTGATCACTTCAAGAAGGATTTGAGAAAGTTGACCGTGCTACTGTTGGAGAAACTTCCCAGTGAAGTAACAGTCAATAAATTCCTGTTTCTCCTCGCATGTATGCACAAGGACGCGCCACACGTATGCGTTCAATGGATTACCGACCAAGTCAACAATTGTAGTGTTCGTGACCCGCGAGCAATCGGCTTCGCACTTGGTGATGTTTCGGAACCATGGCAGGAAGACGTTTTAGCGAAACTTGTGGAAAGCCGGACATTTGACTCGCTTCGCTTTTTTGCATACGCAATCTGGCGCGAACAGCACTTCGTCGAAAAGTTCAGTTTTGCAGAATTGGAGCTAATTCTTAAAGGACTGATTGCAATGTTGGGCGACATCATGCAGTGTCCAACTCAGCGCGAAGAAAGAGATAAATGGACTGTCCGAAACTGGGCTCGTGCCACTGCCGAACCACTCGAACTCCTGCTTGGCCTGTTGCGCTCACGCGCATCGTCAAACAGTGAAATAAAGATGCTCCTTCAGCCGCATCAGAAAATTACCAAGGATTTCGCGACTGAGATCGAGCGGGTAGCGGAGATTGTTGCTCGGTCGAACGTACCGATCTTCTCCCGCGTCCAAATCAACATCCAAAAGCCTGAGGGTGACCGACGCACTCCCGATCTACTTTACGCCCTCCGTCTTTATCTCACCGGCGATGATGGTGCCAACGCCATTCACATCACCAGTGTGTCCGACAGTGACAACGACTAAGCAAAAGACTCGGGGCCCCGCTGGCAATCTGGTGTGCATTACTTGTTGTGGTCAATGACCGGAATCAGGCTGCCATTTCACCAGTCTAAATTTCGGCAGAGGGCACTGACCTGCCCGTGATGGTTAGTCGCCGAATGGCCGTAGCGGGTCTTCGACCTAGGTTTTAGCCAGTGTGAGAACGCACAGGTTGCGGTTTTGAATTCGAATGACTGGCAACGCTGACACCGGAATCAGTGGTTTCGTTGGATCGGAATGGCTGGCTTTTTTGGTCGGATTACGCAATTCGCCTGGCGTGACACACGCGCACAGCAAACCGATCAGTCTTCAACGAAATCAGACGAAGATTTGCGCGTCCTGTTGTGGCGGTCACTCATTTGAAATTTCACAAACCCAAAGTACCGTGAATCAAAGCTGTTCGGGTGCTCACCTGCAGTCCAGATTTCCCCTTGCTTGAGTGCGTATTCCACCCCAACGCGGACACGATTCCAAGTTGATGGCGGACAGTGTTCCAGCGTGATCGCGGACGCCATTCCAAACTGATGGCGGACAGCGTTCCATTCTGAAGGCGGACACCACGGCGGTGTCCTGAGTGACCCAAACGCGGCATAAGCTGCCCGGTTTTTTGACCGGAGCCAGCCATGCCCACACCAAGGGTCACCATGAGCAAGATACGACACACACTGCAATTACTGCAAAGCGGTAACCTCAGCCAGCGCCAAATTGGCGCTGCATTGGGCATCTCCAAATCCACCGTCAGCGAAATCGCCAGCTATGCCCGAGCCGCAGGACTGGACTGGCAACAAGCCCAGAAGCTGGACGACCAACAGCTCCAGGCAAAGCTGTACCGCCCACCGGTGGCGCGCAAATCACGCCACCTCGAGCCCGACTACAACCACCTGCACAGCGAGCTCAAACGCGCCGGCGTTACCCTGCAACTGCTTTGGGAGGAATACCAACAGCAACACCAGGGGCAGGCCTACAAATACAGCGCCTTCTGCGAGAAATACCAACGATGGGCCAAAACCCTCAAACTGTCCATGCGACAGACCCACCAAGGCGGTGACAAACTCTTTGTCGACTACGCTGGGCAGACCGTGCCTATCGTCAACGCCACCACTGGCGAAATCACCCACGCCCAGGTATTCGTGGCCGTGCTGGGCGCCTCCAACTACACCTACGCCTGCGCCACAGCTACCCAAACGGCGGCTGACTGGGTCGCCAGCATCATTGCCAGCCTCGAATTCATCGCAGGTGTGCCGCGTCTGCTGGTGCCTGACCAGCCTCGTGCACTCATGACCCAGCCCGACCGCTACGAACCCACCAGCCACCGCCTGCTCGAAGAACTCTCAGAGCACTACGGGCTGCCTGTACTGCCAGCACGCCCGGCCAAACCACGCGATAAACCCAAGGTGGAAGTGGCCGTACAGGTGGTGGAGCGCTGGATTCTGGCGCGACTGCGCCACCAGCGCTTCTTTAGCCTGGGCGCGTTGAACCAAGCGATAGCGACATTGCTGCAGGACTTGAACCAGCGTCCCTTCAAGAAACTGCCGGGCTGCCGCGCCAGTGCGTTTGCCAAGCTCGATCAACCCCTGCTCAAACCCTTGCCAGCATCGCGCATGGCCATCGCACGCTTTAAAAGCGCCCGAGTCAACATTGACTACCACGTCGAACTCGATGGTCACTATTACTCGGTGCCCTACCGTCTGGTAGGCCAGAGGGTGGAGTTACGCATCACCGCCAGCACGCTGGAGATACTGCACGCCCAGACCCGTGTGGCCGCCCATGCGATCAACACGCGCAAGGGTGCACACACCACCACGCCAGAGCATATGCCAGCCTCGCACCGCGAACACCTGCAGTGGACGCCGGCCAAGCTGATCGCCTGGGCCCAGCGCATCGGGGCGGCCACTGCGGCCGTGGTGCGCTGGCAGATGGAACACCGCCCCCACCCTGAGCAGGGCTACCGCTCGTGTCTGGGGCTCATGCGCCTGGGCCGGGAGTATGGCTCTGAGCGACTGGAGGCGGCATGTGCACGTGCGCAATCGATTCGCGCGCCGTATTACAAAAGCATTGCCTCCATCCTGAGCTGCGCTCTGGATCAGCGCGGCGTGGACGCGCCTATGCCCACCCAGGCCAGCCTGCCGCTGCACGAGAACGTGCGTGGCCCGGGCTATTACCACTGAGTAGCAGCAAACCCATACCAGCCTGCACCCCCACGATCGACACCCCCACGACCAATACCCAACATATCCACATTTACACACGAGGAATTTTTATGCTCAATGAACACACTTTGCAACAACTGCGCGCCCTGCGTCTGGACGGTATGGTGGCCGCTTTGACGGACCCAGCCCAGCAGATCAGCGTGGCCGAACTTGGCTTTGAACAACGACTGGGCTTGCTGGTGCAGCGCGAGATGGATTGGCGCGATGACAAGCGTTTGGCGCGCTTGCTCAAGGCCGCACGCTTGAAGGTTTCTTCGGCCTGTATGGAGAACATCGACTGGCGCGCCAGTCGCGGACTCAGCCGTGAGGTCATCACCGCTTTGGCCAGCGGTGACTGGCTGCGTCATGGCCACAATGTACTGCTTACAGGTGCTACCGGTTGCGGCAAGACCTGGTTGGCGTGTGCGCTGGGTCAGCAGGCGGCGCGTTTGGGGTTTTCTGTGCTGTATGTGCGTGCACCGCGCTTGCTTGAAGAGTTGCATGTGGCCCATGGTGACGGCAGTTTCGGGCGGCGCTTGGGGCAGTTGGCCAAGCTGGATTTGCTGATCTTGGACGATTTCGCCATCGCGCCGATCGCCGCGCATGAGCGCAACGATTTGTTGGAGTTGTTGGATGACCGGGTGGGGCAGCGTTCGACGCTGATTACCAGTCAGTTGCCGGTAACGGCATGGCATGCCTGGTTGGATGAGCCTACCTTGGCGGATGCGATTTTGGACCGTATCGTGCATGGCTCGCATAAGTTGGCGCTCAAGGGCGAGTCGTTGCGTAAGTGCGCTTGAGCCTGCTGCCGTGAGCACTGGCATTTTGGAACCCAACAGGCCGGGGCAGGAGTCAAGCCCGTGGATTTGTGGACGATGCGCCCCTGGCGCACCGGGGCGCTTGCCGTGGACAACTCGGGCGAGTTGCCCACCGCACACCCCTTCGCCCACAAGCTCCACCGGCTGCTACAACTATTTTTAAAACATTCCAAATACCAACCCCAGGTCCACGCGCACGCGCGACAGGGCTCCAATCGCCTTCGGCGCAGTTCCACGCCCATCGCGGACAGTTGGTGTAGCATCGCCTGCGTCACTCAGGCCACCTGCCTGCGGTGTCCGCCATCCTCTGGACTGCTGTCCGCGATGTGAATGGAATCACTGTCCGCGATCAATGGAATGCGCACTTGAGCACAAAAATTCCGCGCACATGGGGAAGCTGTGACCGCCGACCCGAAACTGCATGTTTTCAGCCGGAGTGAACATGCATATTCTTCGGGGTCCGTGTTCTTCCAAAAATAGTTTTTAACGCGTCTTCTTCGGTCTGCGCTGAGAAGTGGCCCCGCATGTCTGAACAACTTTCCCCGATTTATAAGTGGACTGCGGGCGGGTTGCTGAAGGTGCAGAGTTGTCCACGGCGGCGGACGGCGCTTGCGACGTACCGGCCGACGCGGTGGGCAACTCGGGGCGCACTAAGGATTGCATTCTAGGCAGCCGCTTGCAGTTTTGGCAGCAAGTCCAGGTAGCTCTGCTCTGGTGTCACACGATCCAGACTTGAATGCGGTCTGTCGGTGTTGTACCAGGCAAAGTAGTCGGC
>Ga0172368_10000226_pt1 | contig 79854 bp, 56 predicted proteins | sample Lak11m_FD_114540 | JGI IMG/M metagenome (GOLD analysis project Ga0172368, IMG submission 114540) | Freshwater microbial communities from Kabuno Bay, South-Kivu, Congo - kab_022012_11m | ecosystem: Environmental > Aquatic > Freshwater > Lake | place: Democratic Republic of the Congo: South-Kivu...
TCCTTATTTTAAACGTTCGGATGATCTGTCCGTGTTGCTTCCATCTGTATGGAAGAACCTGCGCCCATAATCTGGCGTTGGTCTGGCAGGTGGCGGAGAGGTGTAGTTTACCAACCCTTTACGCGGTTTTTGCAGATCATCGTGTCATTTCAGACACTTTCAATTTCCAGGATTACAGCCATAGATAAACCGTTCCCGAATTATTGTTTTTCTGCCAGTCAACCCTGAACTTGGTCGGGCATTCGTCGCCTGTGATCGGTTGGTTATTGCTATTGTACCCGAACGTGAGTGTGGCACTCTTTGAATCAGCGGGTATCGAATGTTTCTTAATCCCTGAACACGGATCCCAGTCGCAAACCTGACGGAGAACAACCGGCTGTATGATCTGGGTATAAAAATTTTCTCCCTGGCGGTTCGTTCCCCACACCACGAGATTGCTGAAATCACCGGATGTACCGAATCCATCGATCGTGAGTTTGAGATTGGTTGGTGGTATGCCGGTACAGGTTATCTGGCGGGCTACTTCCCAGAACCGGGTTGTACCATCTTCGAAAGTAATAGTCGCGTGCCCCCAGGTTCTGTGAACGATAGCATTGTACCCATTTCCAAGCTGCCAGAATACACCGCCACTGACGTTTTTGTGCACCTTGACACCGTTTATTGTAATGGATTTCTGGGTGAGTACCCTGGTAATGGTGAAGTTGATATGTCGGACCATCACCGTGGCGCCCTGCTGATACCAATAAGTGTTGACGTGCTTTTTGATCTCCACTTGTCCGGTACGGTAACGGGTGCCGCTGCAATTCAGACCATTGTAAGTGATGTAGATGGTGAGGGTGTCATTGACTACACCAATTGAATCAATTGTTGCATTGCATGGAAGCATCGAAGTAGATTTCAGATTGCCGTTGGAAAGGTAGTTGTTAACATCATTCATCGACTCCTCCGTGGCAGATTCATATGTTTCCTCGTCATTTGAGAGTTGCTGCAACGAAGATGAATCAGCCGAGGGATTCGGATTCTTTTCTTTTTTACATCCTGCAAATGAAAGCCCGATGATGGCGAGAACCAGGAATGTGAGGCGGAACATGTTTGTTGTTTTCATAGTTCTGAAGTTTTAAATGATTGTGTAATTGCGTTTCTTGCTGATTATACACCTGAATGACCGGATACCCTGACCGGGGATAAAAAAAATGTGGTTAGCCGTTCCAGTACACTGGTAACTATTTTGAAAAAAAACAGAACCGTTTACGGAGTCACGATCACCGAAAGTTCAGTAACTGCACAGGCCCCGAAAAATCCAAAGGCGCCTTCGCTGAGGTTGGTACCCACATTGGCAGACGACACCGTGAATAATCCACCGGCCCAGTTTGTTTCGAGAAGCATCTCACGGACAAATTCGGCATGCTGCGGTGTAAGTGAATACCTTCGTTCGGTAATCATGGTGCCAGCCGGGAAGAATACCGATTGCATCCTGGGTGCAAACACTTCGCTGACATCGATGGTCGGCAACGTGTAAAACAATAACCGGGCATGGTTATCCAGGGAGTCAAGGGCCTCGTATCCAGGCACTTTTGACCAATCGATCAGCAACTCCCACATTGCCTCTTTTTCAAGATTGAATGCATTGGCAACCCAATCGACATAGTAGAGGTCTCCGGTCTCATTTTTGGTATAATGCAATTCGCTGAAGGCAGAACCACCGGTCATGGTAGCTTTCGCGGTGTACACTTTGCCATCCGTCGATATCAGGAGGGTATAGTTTTTCTGAAGTTGTGTGAAAAAAGAGGCAGGAGTACAGTATTCCCCCGAATTGGCGGGGTATTCGGCCAGTTGCCAGGTAGAATCTTCGTTGCTGATCAATACTCCGGCCCCGCTGACAGGCTTCGGAGCCTGGTTCAATTCAGATACGGGCCAGGAAATCTTTATCCGGTGCACTTTTACTTCATCGGTTATGATGGCATCAACGATGAGGTTTTCAGGTAATCCACCTTTCAGGGGCCATGAGGTCTCCTTCACACACCCATGAAGTAAACACATTAAGCCGGTGAGACACAATATACTTCGCATCAGAATTTGAACTGATAGTTAACCGATGGAATGATGCCTGCCACAGAGTTTGCCGTCGGCACAAGTTCATAGGACCCATTCAGGTTGGTAGGTACAACAAACTCGCCGTTATCATTCATCATTTTATTAAAATTGACCGAGAACGGGTTCAGCCTGCCATAGGCATTGTACAGTGTCAACCCCAGGCTATGCTGGTAACGGTTTCCAGGTTTGCTGAACACATAAGTTGCCGAAAGGTCGAGCCTGTGATAATCGGGCAGGCGGTCATTGTTCTTATCGCCGTACAGAGGTATAGAAGAACCATTGTTGTAATAAAATCCAACGGGAGAAGTCATCGCTCCACCGGTCAGGTAGATCCAGTTGGCAGTAAGGATAAAATGTTTTTTATCATCCCAGGAGATATTGATGCAAATATCGTTCGGACGATCATAATTTGCCGGGTATGCATTGCCGTTGTTGATCCCCGGGGTTTGGATCATGGCCCTTGACCAGGTGTACCCAAGCCAGCCGGTAAATTTACCCGTCGTCTTCCTCAACATGATCTCAACCCCGTATGACCACGCCTTTCCAAATCGCAACTCTCCTTCGATCAGCGTGTTGAATAGCAGATTGGCATGATCCCGGTAATCAGGATGATCGTGGAACCACTTATAATATCCTTCAACTGAAAATGTGAATTGCGACCGGGAAAGATCCCTGAAATATCCCACCGCTACCTGATCGGCCGTCTGGGGAGGTATATTTGGGCCACTTGGAGCCCACACTTCCAGGGACGTGAAGGGACTGGTAGAGTTGGAAAGCAGTTGCATAAACTGGGTGGTACGGCTGTAACTCGCCTTCAATGCTGATTTTCCGTTGACCCGGTACAATATATTCAGCCTTGGCTCAGGGCTGAAAGCTGTAAAATATGCAATTCTGCTTCCATACCTGATCGTGTCGATCACCTGATGATTTGCATCAAAATAGTAAACATCCGTAGGACCGATATCCTGCCAAACCGGAAGTCTGATTCCATAACGGATTGAAAACCTATTTCCAAGCTGCCATTCATCAGAAGCATAAAACACGTATTCCATTGAATGGTACTCCGCAACTTTTGGCACATTCAATGGTGTATTTCCGTTTTCAAGGGTCACATTGCCGGGATTTGAATTGTGGTATGTGATCTCAATTCCCGAACGGATGGTGTTGCGCGGGTTCAGGTACCATGTTACGTCAGTTTTTAGGGTAAGGTTGGCGATGGACGAATTCCAGTAACCATTTTGTTCCTGCGGAAGGTTAAGAGCATAGTTGTACCGGCTGAAATTCAGGGTGGAATTGGTAAACAGGCGGTTGTTGAACACGTGGTTCCATCGCAGTGTCCCGGCGATATTTTCCCAGCTGATACCCAGCGAGTTTACCTCTGCCGAGAAATACCTGCTGAAAACATCCCTGCCGGCATATATAGTAATAAAAAAGCGGTTATTGTCGTTCAGCCGGAAATTAAGTTTCGCATTGATGTCGAAAAACTGGAAATCGAAACTCTTGTTAAAAGTACTCAGTCTGTTCAGCCAGTTGAGTGTCGACACCCTCGCTGAGATAAAATAGGAAGCACGGTCTTTCACGATTGGCCCTTCCAGGGTCATGTTGGAAGCATATGGGCCAATATTTCCCGAGAAACCGAACCGTTTTAAATTGCCTTCCCTTGCCTTGATATCAATGACCGATGAGAGACGACCACCGAACTTTGCAGGGAAATCACCTTTATATATCTGGACATTGTTGATCGCGTCCGGTGCAAATGCAGAAAAGAATCCGAACAGGTGGGATGGATTGTAAACCGGCACTTCGTCGATCAGCAGCAGGTTCTGGTCGCTGTTGCCGCCACGCACAGAATATAGAGCAGATCCATCGCCAAAGGTCTGGATACCGGGAACCGCCTGAAGCGCCCTGATGATATCGAGGTCGCCTCCGAAACCAGGTAACTGTGCCAGTGTTTTCTGCGAAAAATGAAATTCGCTCATCTGGGTATTGCGGATCTCCGATTCGTGTTCAGCCGCGACGATCTCAACCTCCCTGATCTCGAGTTTATCCTCCTCCAGTTCAACCGAAAGACGGGTGTTTTCGTTCAATCTGACCTCAAGTACCACTTCCTTATATCCCATGTAGGAAAACACAATGGGATAGGTGCCGGTGATCAGGGTCAGTGAATAAAAGCCATAACCGTTCGTCATGGCTCCAATGGTAGTCCCATCTATATATACATTTGCCCCGATCAGTACTTCGCCGCTTCGTTTATCCCGCAGATAACCGCTGAGTGTGAACCGTGAAAGGGCAACTGTAGTGACCGGTTTTTCCCGGGTTTCAGCCTGAACGCGCAGTTTCAGCACCAGGTGGTTCTCCACTTTCTGGTATTCTATGCCACGGCTTGTCAGGATTTCGTCCAGTATGGCAGCGACGGATCTGTTCCTCGCATGGATGGTAACTGGCCTGTCGACAGGTAGCATCCGGGGATTATATGAAAACTCGATCTTCGACAGTCTGCTGATTTCCGACAGTACCTCCGGGAGTGGTCTATCGGTCATTTTCAGGGTGATCTGTTGCTGAAGATCCTGTGAAAAGGCCGTTGATGAATATACCAGGAAACATAGAAAAAGGAAAAATGGGTTCTTGAAACACAAATGCCTCGACATTCCGGGATTACTTTGGCTGATTGCATCCATTACCGGAAAGTTCAATCCCGGCTCCGGTATTCCGGACCTGTAAATCAAGCGTGGCTTTGAGCACATTCAATACCGATTCAAGCGATTGCCGGTCAAAGGTAGTGGTTATCCTGCAATCACTCATCCGGTCGTCGGACAAACGAACGCTTGTGTGATACACTTTTGTCAGCAGAGCGACAACCTCATTCAGGGGTGCGTTATTGAAAATCATGCGTTTCGTTTTCCATGAGAGGAAGTTCATATCGTCATTGTCAGTTTTGATAATGGTATGGTCGTCGGAACTCAGTTCTGCTTTATCACCCGGGAAAAGAAAGACCGTGTTCCCGGGCTTGCTGTCAAAATATACCCTGACTATCCCGCTTGAGAGGATTACCTCTTTCATATCATCGAAAGATTTAGTATTGACATAAAAAGATGTTCCAACTACCCGGATACTTGCATTTCCTGCAGAAACGATAAACGGTTTTGTTTGATCATGGGCCACTTCGAACCAGGCTTCGCCTTGCAGGGTCACTTTTCGGAAAGATCCTTCAAAATCCCCAGGGTATAACAAAGTAGCTCCGGTATTCAACGTAACGATAGTGCCATCCGGAAGGATTTGTTCGATCATTTCGGTGGTAGCCGTCAGTTGTTTATCCTGATGGACTATAAAGTACCGATACAGAAAATATGAAGGGACGGCGATCAGTAAAAAGATCGCGGCAATGCGAAGAGACCAATAAACGAATGCAGATTGCTGATTTCCGATAACATTTCGAATGCTTTGAATTCGGGGTGTGGCTTTCTGATGATCTTCGGTTTCAATCTCAAGTTTTGAGACAAGCTTTTTCCATTCATGGTCAATGTCGACAGATGCTTTGATCCTGTCATTTTCAAGGGTCTTCCAGGTTTTCTGATATTCCGAGAATAGGTCTCCGTTTGCAGGATCTTTGATAATCCATGCTTCCAGCTCAAGAATTTGTTCCGGAGTTGCTTCTCCAAATAAATACCTGATAATCAGATCAATATAATATGTTGAATTTGTTTCCATGATTGTCAACTCATGTTAATACACATTAAAAGGGAGTTACCCTGATATAACGAAGAACGAAATAGTGAAATAGTAAAACAGTGAAATGATGAAATATTGATATATAAAAAAACTCAAAGTGAGGTATTCAGCGAGGCGGATACGCATGTGCTGGAGCGCTTTTGACATTTGGGTCTCTACTGTTTTGACAGAGATATTCAGTTTATCGGCAATTTGCTGGTATTTCAAATTCTGATACCGGCTAAGCATGAAGATCACCCGGCATTTTTCAGGCAATTCTTCAATGGCGTCTGAAATCTGGTCCCGGATCTCTGATTCGACAAGTTTATCGGGCTGATCGTACATGGCCTCGTAGGTGAGATTTTCCAATGCAAGCAGGTTGTTGCTGAATTTTTTATGATCGCGCAGATAATTCAGAGATTTGTTACGGACCGTTGTTGAAAGATAACTTTTTACCGACTTAGACAAATCAATGGTATTCCGCTTCTCCCACAGCATTACGAATGCATCCTGAACCAGCTCTTTTGCCGTTTCTTCATTTTTTACATATCCGAGTGCGAACTGGCATAAGCCTGTAAAATGATCTCTGAACAGGATTTTCAAAGTATATTCGTCCAACTGATGAATTGGGTTGGCCATTTTACAAGGATGAATGACAAACTAATGAAGCAAAGGTATGAATATTCACATTAAAATTGTTTTCAGGAAGGATGTTACTGACGACAAGATTCCCGGTATGGAAGAATTTCAGACCGAAACCATGAATAATCACTTTTATTGTTGACTTTCAGCATTATAGTTTGTATATTTAATGCCTCAACTTATAACCCTCCTATGAAAAAACTATTGGCAATTTTTGCAATTGCGCTCATTGTCGGACAGGCAGGAGCACAAACGGTGGAATACCTGCAGCAAAAGGATTTCCAGACGGAAAAGAAAAAAATCTATGACGGCATCAATGCCTCTAAAAAGCAACTGATCGAAGTTAAAAAGGCCGATGCGAAAATCGTACAATCGGTCGACAGCATCAGGCTGACTCTCAAGGTTAATGAATTGCAACTACGCGCTAACAGCGATTCACTTGCAAAAGCAAGTGCAAAACTGGATTCCCTTAAAGAACAGTTTGACGGTCAGAAATCTGCATCCCGCGGACTTTTGATCCTGCTGTTCCTTATCCTGCTCGTTTTATTTATCATTGTCATTATTCTTTTATTCCAGGTTAAAAAGAAAGCTGATACCGACCATCAGTCAATGGTTGATCTCAATAAGATGACCAATGAACGTCTCGATTCGGAAGTCAGGAGTATGAATACTGAATTACTGGGCAGCAAGGAAACCATGCGTGCATCATCCGCTGAATTGAACCAGAAGATCTCAACCGGTTTTGATTCCGTTGAAACCAGGAACCAGCGTTTAGAAAGCCTGCTGCACGAAAATATTTCAAAAACCGGCGGGATGATCTCAAACCTGAAGCAAGACATCGGGCAAGTCAGCCAGGAACAAGCAAACGCCATTAAAATCCTGGAAGAAAAATTCAACGTTTTCAAACATGAAGCGATGTCCGGTTTACAAAAATCTGAAACAATGACATTAAAACTGGAAAAAGAGGTGGCCATGCTGATTGAAAAAAAATGAAATATTCGAATATGCGAATGACGAATATGCGAATTACGAATCCGGGAATAAAATTCATGAATTACGAATTACGAATATTGTTCTAATCCAGCATTCTGCATTAAAGTATTCCATTTGCATTCGTTTATTCGTCATTCGCATATTCGTCATTCCCATATCCGTCATTCCCATATCCGTCATTCCCATATCCGTCATTCACATATTCGTCATTCGCATATTCGTCATTCCCATATCCGTCATTCCCATATTCGTCATTCGAAATTCATGCCATTCAAATTTTGTTAATATCTTTTCCCATTTCCTGTATTACCTTTTCACCTCCAGACTGATTAAGCTGAAAAACCGATATGAACGGGGAAAACATTAAAGAACGAACCAAAGGATTTGCGATCCGGATTCTTAAAATGGTTTCAGCAATACCAAAAAATTATTCCTCTCAAGTCCTTGCTCACCAGATTGCAAGGTCGGCAACATCAGTAGGAGCTAACTACAGAGAAGCCTGCAGATCGAAATCAAGAAGAGATTTTGTAAATAAACTAAAGATCGTAGAGGAAGAATTGGATGAGACAAGTTACTGGCTCGAATTAATTGATGCGAGCAACATCTTTCCCACAGAGAAAATTTCTCCACTGATCGGGGAAGTCAATGAATTGTTGTCAATTATTGTAAAAAGTATCAAAACAGCAAGGGAAAATGAGAAAACGGGAAATAAGAGAATGACGAATATGTGAATTACGAATTATGAATATTGTTCTAATCCGAATTATGAATATTGTTCTAATCCTGCATTCTACATTATCAAATTCCATTTGCATTCGTCTATCCGTCATCCGCTTATTCGTCATTCTCTTATTCGTCATTCTCTTATTCGTCATTCTCTTATTCGTCATTCTCTTATTCGTCATTCTCTTATTCGTCATTCTCTTATCCGTCATTCGCATATTCATCATTTATTAATATTATTGCAAAGCAGAAATTTTCACATGCACCTGTTATCTTCCGCAATAATCCCGGCAGCAGGCGTTTCCGGACGGATGGGTCGTGACAAAGCCTTGCTCCCAAATGGCGCGGGGCTGACCTTTGCCGGTCATCTGGTGAATCGCTTTAATGATTATGGCTGTGATCCGGTTATCCTGGTTGTGAATGCGCAGCACGATCCTTCTCTTTTTCAGACAGAAAATCTGGTGACCGTTGTGAATCACCATATTGAAAAAGGGCGTTCCCGGTCGATTCACCTTGGGTTGCAAAAGGTTCCGGAAGGGCATGTTTGTTTTATTCAGAATGTCGACAATCCCTTCCTGGAAAACGTCCTGCTTAACATGTTGATGGAATCGTTACCGCCTGATGGTTATGTCGTGCCTGTATACCGGAGCAAGGGAGGTCACCCTATCCTGCTGGGCATGCAGGTGGTCGATTTTCTAAGGAGCCAAAAAGATCTGACCGATTTCCGCCGTGAGCTTGACCGTTTTGTCGGTGTCGAAGTGCCTTTCCCGGATGAACGGATCCTTTTGAATATAAACACTCCCGGCGATTACCAGGAGTTCATGCATTGGCAAGAGTTATAACATAAATAAAATTGTGTACTTTTACACACCATGATGCATCTCATCATAAATAAAAGGTCATTCCATGCAACAAATTTTTACCAAAGCCGGTGAAATAATCCTGGGCCAGCAAGCGGCTGCACTTTGTATCGTGATTGATACGCGCGGCTCAACACCACGAAAGCAGGGTGCCAAAATGATCGTATATTCAAATGGTGATATCGTTGGAACCGTCGGGGGAGGGAGCATTGAAAAGGAAGTTGTACAGATGGCGTTGAAACTGATCGGTTCCGGCAAACCGGCAAAAGTTTCCTTCAACCTTGACACCGATTTGGGCATGCATTGCGGTGGCATGATGGAGGTTTACATTGAACCACTTACCCCGATGCAGAAACTGTTTATTTTCGGGGCCGGACATATCGGAAAGTCGCTCGCAGTTTTTGCCCGGAACCTGGAATTTTCCGTTACGCTTTTCGATCCGCGGGAAGAAATGTTCAGGGATGAAGTATTGGCCGGATTCAGTTTTTTTAATAAAGATTATTTCCAGGCGATCGAAGAGGCAGTTTTTGATGACAACACCTATATCGTCATTGTTACGCCAAAGCATGTTTTTGACGAGGACATCCTGTCGGTGGTCGCCCGCAAACCACACGCGTACCTGGGTATGATCGGGAGCAGGAGAAAAGTCGATCTGCTAAAAAAGCGATTTTTGGAAGAAAAGATCCTGTCAAATGAAGAACTTGAAAACATTGACATGCCGCTCGGGATTAAATTCAAGGTTGAAACCCCTCAGGAAATAGCCATCAGCATACTGGCAAAACTGATCGATGTAAGAAACAGCTCTCTGGTTCAAACCAGGTAAATGGAGAACACATGCAGGATACCATCCGGTTTGTTTTTGATGATCGCATTGTGGAAATTGGATTTTCTGAGCATTCAGGATTCAAACCAACAACCACCCTGCTCACTTATCTCCGGTCGCTTCCATCGCACAAGGGGGTCAAAGAGGGATGTTCTGAAGGCGATTGCGGTGCATGTACGGTTGTGCTTGCCGAACTTGGCGATCACGGAAAACTTGTTTACCATGCCGTTGATTCCTGTCTTGTTTTCCTCCCGATGATCCATGGCAAACAACTGATAACCATTGAGAATCTTGCCTTCAATAAAGAAAAACAGAAAATCCTTCATCCGGTGCAGCGGATGATCGTGGAAACTTATGGCAGCCAATGCGGGTACTGTACTCCGGGGGTGGTTATGTCAATATTCGGCTTGTTTAAAAACCATAAGAATCCATCACGCGAAACGATCGAAGATGCATTAACAGGCAATTTATGCCGGTGTACAGGGTACCAGTCCATCCTGATGGCAGCCCAGAAAGCATGTTCGGGTAATGCAAAAGATCATTTTTCCCAATATGAACAGGGGGTGATTGGAATGCTTAAAGAGATCACATCCAATACTGATACATTTGAAATAAGAAAAGGGAAGCAACATTACACCAAACCATTTACACTTTCGGAAGCATTGCGGCTCAGAAAGGACTTTCCTTCGGCCACCGCGATCAACGGTTCAACGGACGTAACCCTGCGACAGACCAAAAAAAAAGAGTTGCTGACCGACATCATAGATCTTTCGGGCGTTGAGGAACTTCGTTTTTGCAGGAATGATGCAGACGGTTATACCATTGGGGCAGGCCTTCCCCTTGAAAAAGTCAGATTATTTTCGGAAGGTAGATTACCGGCTCTCAACAAAATCCTTAAGCTTTTCGGATCGCTGCAGATCAGAAATATTGCAACCCTGGGAGGGAATGTCGGATCAGCGTCTCCCATTGGCGACACACTTCCGCTTCTAATGGCGTACAAGGCAAAAATAAAATTATGTTCCCACACTGACCACAGGATCATTGCGATTGATGATTTCATCGTTGGGTACCGGAAAACGGCCCTGTACGAAAACGAATTGATCACTGAGATCATTATTCCGAACCATAATTCCGAAACTATCATCAACACTTATAAAGTATCAAAGCGTCGGGACCTGGATATTTCCACGGTCAGCGCTGCATTCCGTCTTGAGTTACAGGATGGCAGGGTGTCGGAAATTATCCTGGCATACGGAGGAATGGCTTCTGTTCCGGCACGGGCGGTGAAAACTGAACTTTTTCTGAGCGGAAAGCAGTGGACACGCAAAACCATTGAGGAGGCCCAGCCCTTGTTAAGTGAAGAGTTCGTTCCTGTTTCAGATGCCAGGGCTGAAGCCAGGTTCAGAAATACCACCGCAAAAAATCTGCTGCTGAAATTTTTTAAGGAAACAATCATTCCCCCACGAATTCCTTTCCCATTCCTTTAGGGAGTGGCAAAAGGTACCTAAATCCGTCTACCAGAAATGCCAGACCACCAATCACACGACAGCGCTGTAAACCACGTTACCGGAAAGTCGGTTTTCATTGAAGATATTCCTGTTCAAGCTGAATTGCTAATCGGCAAGGTATTGTTCAGCAAACATGCCCATGCTGTTATCCTCCGGATCGATATTTCGGAGGCATTGCTGGTAAGTGGAGTACATGGCATCCTGACGGCAAAAGATATTCCCGGTGAAAATCAAATGGGACCGGTTATACATGACGAACCCTGTCTGGCAGATCACCAGGTGACCTTTATCGGCCAGGCCATCGTCTTGATTGCCGCAGAAAACCCGGAGGCTGCCCTGGAAGCTGAAAAACTCATCTCCATCGAATATGAGCCGCTCCCGGCCATCCTGGATATCGAAGCTGCCATGGCTGCAAACAACATTCTTGCCCCTTCGCGTAAAATTGTACGCGGCGATCCGGATACAGCATTTCAAAATGCTCCGCATAAATTCAACGGAGAACTTACCACGGGAGCCCAGGAACACTGGTACCTGGAGACACAGACCGCGCTCGCCATTCCCGGCGAGGGAAGAGAAATGTTCCTGCATGCCTCAAGCCAGAATCCGGCCGAAACCCAGGCGATCGTGGCAGAAGTGTTGGGAATTCAAAAAAACGAAGTGGAAGTGGAAGTCAAACGGATGGGTGGTGCATTCGGGGGAAAAGAGACACAGGGAAATCATGTGGCGGCATGGGCAGCGCTTCTCGCCAACGCCACGAAACGACCGGTAAAAATACACCTGTTCCGTGACGATGACCAGATCATGACCGGTAAACGGCACCGCTTCCTGTCAAGCTATGAAATCGGTTTTAATGAAGAGGGATTGATCCTGGCCTACAAGGTTGAACTGAATTCAGATGCGGGTTCTTCCACAGATCTTTCGCGTGCCATTCTCGAACGGGCCATGCTGCATGCCGACAATGCATATTTTCTGCCCGACGTTTCAATCACAGGTCAGGCGTGGAAGACCAATCTGCCATCCAATACAGCTTTCCGCGGATTTGGCGGTCCCCAGGGAATGGCCGTCATCGAAAATGCCATTGACCGGATCGCCCGGTTCCTGAAAAAGGATGCAGCCGGAATCAGGTACATGAACTTTTACCGGCACGATCAGCACAATATGACCCCCTATGGCGAACTGGTGGCGAACAATCATCTTTTCAACATGTTTGATAAACTTGTCAACAGTTCTTCCTATCATATCCGCCGGGAGGAGATCGACCGGTTCAATAGCCAAAATGAATTTTTCAAAAAAGGACTTTCCCTTACCCCGGTGAAATTCGGAATATCTTTTACATCTTCCTTCCTGAACCAGGCCGGCGCGCTGGTTAACATTTACACCGATGGCACGGTACTGGTTAACCACGGGGGAACTGAGATGGGACAGGGTTTGCATACCAAAATCCTCAGGATCGCCTCTGCCGAATTGGGCATCTCTCCTGATCAAATCAGAGTGAATGCAACCAATACTTCCAAGGTGCCAAACACATCTCCAACGGCTGCATCCTCGGGAAGCGATCTCAATGGCATGGCCGTGAAAAACGCCATTGATATCATCAAGGAAAGACTGGCCAGGCTGGCTTTGTCAGAACTGACAAACCGTTTTCCCGGTCATACGTTTCATAATGAGAATTTAACATTCCTGGGAAACAGCATCTGTGATAAGGAATATCCTTCCCTGAAAATTCCGTTCCCGGAACTTTGTGCCCTTGCCCGGATGAACCAGATAAATCTGAGCGCCAATGGATTCTACCGTACACCTGACATTTACTACGACCGCGAAACCGGGCAGGGAAGACCATTTTACTATTTTGCATACGGCATGGCCGTTTCGGAGGTAATGATCGATACCCTGACAGGCGATTACCGGTTGCTCCGTTCCGACATCCTTCATGATGTGGGTGATTCGATCAATGAAGGCATTGACAGAGGACAAGTTGAAGGCGGATTTATCCAGGGTGTAGGCTGGTGCACGACCGAAGAGATCAAGTGGGACAAAGAAGGCAATCTGCTCACCCATTCACCCGACACCTATAAGATCCCCACGATCAATGATATCCCTAAGGATTTCAGGGTGGAATTTTTGCACGATGTACCCAATACGGGTACCATCCGCCGGAGCAAGGCTGTCGGAGAGCCGCCTTTCATGCTTTCACTCTCGGTATGGCTTGCCATCAAGGATGCCGTTTCAGCCATAGACAATCACAAAAAAGAGCCCGATTTCTTATTGCCCGCTACCGGTGAAGTGATCCTGATGGCAGCAGAGAAACTGGTCCGCCAACAGGGTTGAGCCATTCCAGGTTTTGAAAAAATCCTGCCAACCGGCCTGATATTATGAGAAAAATCGAATGGTGTAAAGCCATATTTTGTATTTTTGCAACGGCATTTGTTATCAGCGTCTTATGAAATACCTGACCTTCATCCTAAGTATTTACACGATCTGCCTTGTTTCGGCACCGTGTGTGGATGAGGTATTGCCTTGCAACATCCTGGTTTCAGAACAAACTGATCATCAGCACTCCGGCGCCCCTTCCGATCATTCCGATGCCTGTTCTCCGTTCTGCATTTGCTCCTGCTGCAGTGTTCCGGTAACCATTGCACAAAATGCTTACATCTGCCATCCTTTTTTCGCTTTCCAACGATCAATCATTGCCGGTTCATCACAGTTCATCTCCTCCTTCACCGTGAATTTCTGGCAACCGCCAAAAATAAGTTAAACCCTAAACCGGTCTGTCCCAAATCGCTTTTTCACCGCTAAGGTGCTAAGACGCCAAAAATCATGCAATTGATTTGAACCATTCGCGTCTTCGCGTTTTCGCGTTAAAAAGTATTCCTGCAATCAGGTAGTAACTTATTTAATTCATTTTCAACATGATAGAACGTATCATTTATTTTTCGATCCGGAATAAATTTATTGTCGGGTTGTTTGTCGTCGCGCTGATCGGTTGGGGCATTTTTTCCCTGGTCAGGCTGCCCATCGATGCCATCCCCGATATAACCAACAACCAGGTGCAGGTAATCTCCATGGCGCCGTCCCTGGCGGTGCAGGAAGTCGAAAGTTTTATCACTGCACCCATCGAGGTCGCCGTAGCAAATATTCCTGATATCATTGAGCTGCGATCTATATCCCGGTTAGGGCTTTCGGTAATTACCATCGTATTTAAAGATGGCGTTGACGTTTACTGGGCGCGGCAACAACTCAGCGAACGTCTGAAAGAGGCTGAAGAGCTGATCCCTGACGGCATGGCAAAGATTGAACTTGCACCGATCAGTACCGGGTTGGGTGAAATTTACCAATACCGGCTTGCGGTTGCAAAAGGATATGAGAAAAAATTCCCTCCCATGGAATTACGTACCCTTCAGGATTGGGTGGTACGTCGTGAAATGCTAGGCACTTCAGGCGTCGCCGATATAAACAGCTATGGGGGTTTTGTAAAGCAATATGAAATTGCCGTGAATCCTGAACGACTCAGGGGGCTGAACCTCACCCTTACAGACATTTTCCATGCCCTTGAAAAAAATAATGAGAATACAGGAAGTGCATATATTGACAAAAATCCGACTGCCTATTTTATCCGTGGCATCGGCCTGGTAAAATCGCTGGATGATATTGAAATGATCGTAGTCAGCAATACCGTCTCGGGCATACCCGTACTGATCCGGGATGTGGCATCTGTTCAATACGGAAGTGCCACCAGGTATGGCGCTTTTGTCGTTGACACCTCCGAAGCGGTTGGCGGGGTTGTGATGATGCTGAAGGGCTCCAATGCCCATGAGGTGATCGACAATGTGGAGACTCGCATCCGATCTATACAAAAGTCATTACCCAAAGGAGTCGTCATCGAACCATTCCTGAACAGGTCGGATCTTGTAAGCCGCGCCATCGGTACTGTTTCAACCAACCTGGTTGAAGGGGCCCTGATCGTTATCTTCATCCTGGTTCTGATGCTGGGAAATATCAGGGCCGGATTGATCGTGGCCTCCGTAATTCCGCTGTCCATGCTCTTTGCCATCTCCATGATGAACCTTTTCGGCGTATCCGGAAACCTGATGAGTCTTGGCGCCATTGACTTCGGGCTGATCGTGGATGGAGCGGTGATCATTGTTGAAAGCGTGGTTCACCGGATCTCTGTGAGAAGACAAGATCATCCCGGGTTGAAGAAAATGACACGGGATCAGATGGACGAAACCGTGTTTGAATCGGCCAAACGGATGATGAATTCGGCCACTTTCGGGCAAATGATCATATTGATTGTTTATCTGCCGATCATGGCGTTGGTAGGCATTGAGGGGAAAATGTTCAGGCCCATGGCACAGGTCGTGGCATTTGCAATTGTTGGAGCGGGAATTCTTTCGCTTACCTATATTCCGATGGCATCTGCTCTTTTCCTCAACAGGAATACCGGCCACAAACGAAATTTTTCGGACCGTTCCATGGATTATTTTCAAGGATTATATAAACCAATCATCGGTTGGGTACTCCGGCATAAAATGATCGTTACAGTAACAGCCATTGCAATATTTATTTCCAGCCTATTCGTTTTCAGTAGGTTAGGAGGTGAATTTATTCCACAGCTTGAGGAGGGCGATCTGGCCTCCAGTGTCATTACGTTGCAGGGCGGGTCATTGACAAATACTGTTGAAACCGTGATAAAGGCCAATAGGATCCTGCTTGAAAATTTTCCTGAGATCAAACATACGGTTTGTAAGATCGGCGCGGGTGAGATCCCCACCGACCCTACTCCCATGGAAACCGGCGATTATGTGATCACGCTCAAAGATAAAAGTGAATGGACCTCCGCCGCGACACGTGAGGAACTGGTTGAAAAGATGCAGGAAAAACTGATGACGCTCGCCGGTGTCAAATTTGAATTCCAACAACCTATACAAATGCGCTTCAACGAATTAATGACCGGCACAAAACAGGATATTGCCGTGAAAATATTTGGCGATGACCTGAAGACCCTGGCAGAAAAAGCTTCGGAAGTGGAGAACATCATCCGTGAGATCGACGGGGTGGCAGATATCAATGTTGAAAAAGTCACCGGACTGGCCCAGGTGCAGGTGGAATTTAACCGCGACCGTCTGGCACAATATGGTCTCTCGGTTGATGAAGTAAACCGTCTGTTGCGAGCTGCCTTTGCAGGTAGTCAGGCAGGGGTGGTTTTTGACGATGAAAGGCGGTTCGGGCTGGTCGTTCGACTGGATAAAGACTATCGTCAAAGCCTGGATGATGTAAAAAACCTGACGGTTGGCTTGCCAAATGGTTCACAACTGCCTTTTGACCAGGTTGCAGATATTTCCATACGGTCGGGTCCGGCCCAGGTTTCAAGAGAAGATACCAAACGACGTATCACCATTGGGTTTAATGTGCGTAACCGGGATGTTGAAGGGGTGATCGGGGAAGTCACGGACAAGGTCGACCGGCAGGTAAAACTCCCTACAGGATATTATCTCTCTTATGGCGGACAGTTTAAAAATCTCGAAGCTGCCAAAAACAGGCTTGCCATTGCGGTGCCTGTCGCTTTGTTATTGATTTTTGTTCTGCTGTATTTCGCGTTTCATTCGGTAAAACAGACCCTGATCATCTTCACGGCAGTACCCATGTCGGCCATTGGCGGGATATTTGCTTTATGGCTGCGCGACATGAACTTTTCGATCTCGGCAGGTGTTGGATTCATCGCGTTGTTCGGTGTGGCTGTTCTGAACGGCATTGTTCTGATCGCTGAATTTAACCGGCTGGAGAAAGAGGGTATCGTAGATATTACCCAACGTATCTTGCAGGGATTACACAGCCGTTTACGGCCGGTGATCATGACGGCCGCGGTGGCCTCCCTGGGATTTCTTCCAATGGCTTTGTCAAATTCCGCCGGGGCGGAAGTCCAGAAGCCGCTTGCCACGGTCGTTATCGGGGGACTTATCAGCGCTACTTTACTTACCCTGCTGGTATTGCCCGTGTTTTATCTGATCTTTTCTTCCGGTGTTTCATGGCTGCGGATTCCGGTGAATTTTAGGAAAATCCTGCCTGTGTTCGCGTTATTAATGATTTTATCCATGGTTGCACATACTACCTTTGCCCAGGAACGAAAAAGGGTAACCCTTACAGAGGCGATTCAGAAAGCGATCGACCAGAACCTTTCCATCCGGTCGGCAAACTATTCGGTCGCGGTTCAGAAATCGATGAAGGGCGCTTCCTGGGATATTCCAAAAACGGTAATTGAAGGGCAGTACGGTCAATTTAACTCCTATCAGAACGACAACAGCATTGCTGTTATTCAGGATTTTTCTTTTCCGACTGTCTATATCAATCAGCACAAACTGGCCAATGCGACCATCAAGGGTGCCGGCTGGGAGTTACAAAGCGTGATACTAGGTGTAACCACACAAGTCAAACAGGTATACTGGCAGCTTGCATACTTAAATTCCAGGAAACAACTACTTATTTTCCAGGACAGTTTATACTCTGGATTTTCACATGCAGCCGAATTACGTGCAAAAACCGGCGAAACCAATAAGTTGGAAATGATCACTGCCCGCACACAAAGTCTTGAGATAAAAAACCAGTTACGACAAGTGATGGTCGATGCAGGTATATATAACCGGAAGTTACAGACTCTCATGAACTCAAATGAGTTGATCATACCATACGATACCGTTTTACAGCGGTTGGATTTTACACCGTCGGCTGACAGTACTGCTTTAGATTTGAACCCTTCCATGGGATATATCAGGCACCAGACGGAGGTAGCCCAAATAACCAGACGACTGGAATTGAGCCGGATGATGCCTGACATCAGTTTTGGGTACTTTAGCCAGACGATGGCCGGCACCCAGGAGATCAATGGCACGGAGCGCACTTTCGGCAAAGGATACCGCTTTACAGGGGTACAGGCCGGAATTACAATTCCCCTTTGGTTCGGACCTTCCCTTTCAAGAACAAAAGCCGCCAGGATCCGGGAACATGCATCACAAACCGATGCAGACTATTATTCCGGTTCACTGGAAAGCAGTTACCGGTCGCTCCTCGATGAACTTTCCAAATACTCCGCCAGCGTTGATTATTACGAACAACAGGCGGTTCCTGAAGCAAACCTGATCATCGGACAAGCCTCGTTGAGTTACAAGGCGGGTGCATTGGATTACCTGGAATATATTATTACACTGAACAGGGCGCTTGAAATCAAACAAAATTACCTTGATGCGCTCAACAACTATAACCAAACCATTATTAACATTGACTTTTTAACAGGTAAACTGTTTTAATCCCACAACACCATGAAAACATATCAGTCTGTTTTATCAGTTATTATGATCTCACTCCCCGGATTCCTGGTTTCCTGTAACGATACTAAAAAATCAAACGATGATGCCAGGGAGATGGAGGTTCTGCCCCCCGATATCGTTGAGTTGAGAGACGATCAGATCAAACTCGCCAACATTGAAACAGGAACCATTGAAATGCGATCGCTCAGCGGGAATCTCAAAGTCAATGGTTCCGTTGGGGTAGCGCCTCAAAATCTTGCCACCGTTTGTATGCCCTTTGGCGGTTTTGTCAAAAGCACCATGCTTATGCCAGGCAATGCTGTGACGAAGGGCCAGACGCTCGCTATTCTTGAAAACCAGGAATTCGTTGATATCCAGCAAAATTTCCTGGTAGCGAAAAGCAACCTCGAGTTTGCAGAAGCTGAATTCAAGCGACATACAGAATTATACAAAGAAGATGTCTATTCCCAAAAGAATCTGCAAAAGGTCACGGCTGATTATAAGAGTCTGAAAGCCCAGGTCAGGGCGCTGGAACAAAACCTCGCCCTTATCGGAATCAACCCGGTTGATCTGCATGAAGACGATATCAGCCGGTCGGTTGCGGTAGTATCACCAATCACGGGCTTTGTTCAATCGGTCAATATCAATATTGGTAAATATGTAACCCCTACCGATGTGTTGTTTGAAATTGTGAACAGTGACAAGCTGTATCTTGATCTTACCTTGTTTGAAAAAGATGCCGATAAGGTGTCGGCAGGTCAGAAGATCCGATTTTTTATCAATAATGAAACCGAACAACATGAGGCGGTCATTTACCAAACCGGCAGATCTGTGAATATTGATAAGACTTATAAAGTATATGCCACCGTTACAGGGTCCTGTAAAAACCTGCTCCCCGGAATGTATGTCAATGCCATTATCGAGGCATCTTCAAGCCAGGTAACATCCCTTCCATCGGAGGCTATTGTAAGTTTCGATGACAAGGATTACATTTTCATTTTCGATAAAGACAAGGTAGAAGACGGCAGGCAGTTTACCGAATACCGGATGGTTGAAATCACGAAAGGTGTCACCGATGGCAGGTTTACAGAAGTTACGCTGCCTGTGGGATTCGACATAAAGACAGCAAAAGTGGTGATCAGAGGAGCTTACAATTTATTATCGGCCATGAAAAATGCGGGGGAGATGAGTTGTTGAAATAATTTTTTTTATTTTTGCCACCGTTTCAATTAACTCATCATCTGTTTAAAATGAAGTACTTATGGAAGTTAGTGTTGAAAATCTGACAAAGAGTTATGGCTTTCAGAAAGCGGTCGACAACATCTCGTTTAAAGTGGATACCGGTGAAATTGTCGGCTTTCTGGGCCCCAATGGCGCCGGAAAGACCACCACTATGAAGATCATCACCTGTTTCATGGGTTGCAATGAGGGCGATGTAAAAATCGGAGGTATTTCGGTACAGGCCAATCCTGAGGAGGTAAAAAGGCACATAGGTTACCTGCCCGAGACCAACCCATTATATAAGGAGATGCCGGTGATCGATTATCTGCAATTCGTGGCGGAGATCCAGAATGTACCTAAACCAAAGATCCGCGGACGGATTTTCGAAATCGTCAGCACTTGTGGCCTGAAGGCTGAAAAGTACAAGAAAATCGGGGAGCTTTCGAAGGGTTTCCAGCAACGTGTAGGCCTTGCCCAGGCCCTGATCCATGACCCGGAGGTATTGATCCTCGACGAGCCCACTTCCGGTCTCGATCCAAACCAGATCGTGGAAATCAGGGAGCTTATCAAGAAAATCGGCCGCGAAAAGACCGTGATACTCAGTTCACATATCCTTGCCGAGGTGGAGGCCACCTGCGACCGCATCATTATCATTAACAAGGGCATCCTGGTCGCTGATGGCACGGCTTCGTCGCTGCGTAAACAGGCCCAGGACAAGGAAATTGTCAAGGTAACCATTGAGGATGGTCCGAACGAGGAGATTTACCGTAGTCTTCAGGCACTTGAAACCGTCGAGCTTGTCGACCTTTTGCCCCATTACACCCAGGCATTTGAAGTGCAGAGCAAGGCAGGTATGAATTCCCGCAAAGCTATTTTCAAGTTGTGTGTCGAAAAAGGATGGTCGCTCACTGAAATGACGCCCGTGGAACGCAAACTCGAAGAGGTGTTCCGCGATCTGACCATAACGAACTAAATTCAGTCATGTCATTTTACAAATCATCAAACAATAACCATTTTAATAAAACATCAACTCATATGAATAAGATCTGGATCATTACAAAGAGAGAACTCAGGTCATTCTTCGACTCTTTAATGGCCTATGTCATGATCGTTCTGTTCCTTGGATTCAGCGGTTTCTTCACCTGGATCTTCGGAAGCGACATATTCCTCGTCGGGCAGGCCAGCCTGCAATCCTTTTTCGGTATTTCCTACTGGACGCTATTTTTTTTCATTCCGGCCATCACCATGGGATTGCTGGCTGAGGAGCAGAAATCAGGTACCATCGAGTTGCTGATAACAAAGCCTGTGAGCGACTGGCAGATCATCACCGGCAAATTCCTTGCAGCATTCCTGCTCATCTGTATCACGCTCGTGTTGACGCTTCCTTACTATATCACGGTGGCCAACATCGGCAAGATCGACCACAGCGCTGTGCTCATGGGCTACCTGGGCCTGCTGTTCATGAGCGCCGCCTATATCAGTATCGGGCTCTTTACAAGCAGTATTACAAACAACCAGATCGTCGCCCTCCTGGCAGCTCTTTTCATCGGGATCTTTTTTCACCTCATTTTCAGCCTTGTAAGCAGCAGTTCCGGAGGATGGTTTGCAAACCTCCTCGGCTACCTGAGCCTCGGAACGCATTATGAATCAATGGCACGCGGGGTAATTGACTCCAAAGATATTCTCTATTTTCTCTCCATCATCTTCGCCGGGCTCCTCGGCACCGAACTGGTAATGTCGAGACGCCACGGTTCAACTTGATCCAATATTTTTTGTAACCATCAAACAAGAAAGAACTATGAAAAGCAACAAGCCGGTCTACACTTATATTTTGCTGATCGTCGGGGTAATCATATTTATTAACCTTCTCAGCGACCGCTTCTTTTTGCGTCTCGATTTCACAGCCGACAAGCGCTATACCTTGAGCGAGGCCACGAAGAATATACTAGGATCATTGAAGGAGACTGTTACTGTTACCGCTTACATCAGTGAGGAACTACCGCAACAGTTCTCACAGCTTCGCCGCGATTTCAAAGAGGAACTTATCGAGTATTCAAACCGTTCAAAAGGAAAGGTGATGTTTGAATTCGTCAACCCGAACAAGGATGATGCGACTGAACAAAAGACGATGCAGGAGGGGATCAATCCTGTACTTATTAATGTTCGTGAAAAAGACCAGGTAAAACAGCAGAAAGCTTACATGGGTGCAGTTGTTCACTATGGCGATCAGAAAGAGGTCATTCCCTTCATGCAGTCGGGCTCAGCCATGGAATACAGCCTTTCGACCAGCATTAAGAAACTGACCGTGGAACATAAGCCGAAAGTGGGGATACTCCAGGGCCATGGCGAGACGTCACCCGGTTCGCTGGCACAGGTCATGCAATCGCTTTCGATACTTTATGACGCGGAACCTGTGAGACTTGACGAGATCTCCGTAGCACTGACCAACTACAAAACGCTGGTCATTGTTAGCCCGACTGATAGCTTTCCACCAGCACATCTTGCAAAACTGGATGAATTCCTGGCGACCGGGAAGAACATTTTCATTGCCATGAACCGTGTAAATGGCGATCTGCAGACAGTTACCGGAACAGAAATAAAAACCGGGCTGGAGCAATGGCTGGAAAGCAAAGGAGTCAGGGTTAACCCGAATTTCATTGTTGACCAGAACTGTGGAAGCGTCATGGTAAACCAGCAACAAGGTTACATGTCATTTCAGTCGAACATGCGTTTCCCATACCTGCCCGTGATCACGAAATTTGCTGACCACCCTGTGACCAAAGGGTTGACATCGGTATTGTTACAGTTCGCAAGTTCCATGGATTTTACATCCACCGGCGGAGAAATAACCCTGACTCCACTGGCCACTACATCGGATAAATCAGGAACCGAAAATCCCCCTTTGACCTTTAATATAAATCGTAACTGGCAAGCACAGGACTTTCCCCGGTCCGGGCTGATCGTGTGTGCCCTTGTTACCGGGAAGTTAGCCGGAGTCATGAATTCCCGCATGATTATTGTCTCCGACGGAGATTTCCCTTACAATGGCGAAGGTCAGCAGGCCCGTCAGATCCCGGCCGACAATCTGAATCTCATGGTCAATTCAATCGATTGGCTGTCGGACGACACAGGACTGATCGATCTCCGTACCAAGGAGGTGACTTCGCGTCCGATCGATCAGATGGAGGATGGCAAAAAGGCGATGCTCAAATACCTGAATTTCCTGCTTCCGATATTCCTGATCATCGGCATAGGTATTTACAGGTACCAGTCGCGACGGAATCTGCGCGTCAGGCGGATGAATGAAAACTATATCTGATCAATTGACGGGAAGAATCGTAACTTTACCGTCGCATTATTCCAAACACTAAAATCATTCCTTGAAAGACATTCTCGACAAAATCCTTGTTCTTGCTGAATCTTATAAAGATCAAACGGCTACGAACCTATCGAAACTCGTCAGGATCAAATCCCTCAGCACCGGGGAAAAAGCCATGGCCGAAGAGCTGAAACGCCTGATGGCGGAAGCCGGATTCGACGAAGTGCGCACAGATGGTCTTGGCAATGTGATCGGCCGTATTGGGAAAGGCAGCAGGATACTGGCATTCGATGGACATATCGACACAGTCGATACCGGCAATCTGGCTAATTGGACCAGTGATCCATTTTCCGGGATGATCAGCGACGGATTCGTTCATGGCCGTGGAACAGTGGATCAGAAAGGCGGTCCTGCCGCTTTTGTCACCGCCGGCCGCATCCTGAAAGAACTTGCTTTCGACCGCGACCTTACGATCTATTTCACAGGAACCGTTATTGAGGAGGATTGCGACGGTCTGTGCTGGAAATACCTGGTTGAACAGGAAAAGATCGTGCCTGATTTTGTCGTCCTTACCGAACCGACCAATCTGAATATTTACCGGGGCCACCGTGGAAGAATGGAGATTGCCGTAACCTTCAGGGGCATATCTTCCCACGGATCAGCGCCCGAACGCGGAAAGAACGCGATCTATATGGCAGCACGAGCCTGTCTCGGGATAGAGAAACTGAACAGACGCCTGAACTCCGATGATTTCCTGGGAAAAGGCAGCGTGACCATCTCAGAATTTGTGTCGGGAAGTCCTTCGTTGTGCGCTGTAGCCGACTATGCCCGGATCCACCTCGATCGAAGGCTTACATGGGGCGAGACCAGGGAATCGGCGGTAGCTGAAATCAGGGAAATCGTGAAAGATACAGATGCAGAGGTAGAGGTGTTGCGGTACGAAGAGACCGCTTACACCGGCCTTCGCTATGGAATGGAAAAATATTACCCCACCTGGAAAATCGAAGAAGATCATCACCTGGTGATCCGCGCACAGGAAGCCTTTACCGGTCTTTTCAATAAAGAACCGCTCACCGACAAATGGACGTTTTCGACCAACGGAGTCACGATAAACGGGTATTACAAGATCCCGTGTATCGGTTTTGGCCCAGGTAACGAGGTTCTGGCCCATGCTCCCAACGAGAAGGTCCCGGTAAGCGATCTGGTGGCGGCTTCGGCGTTTTATGCTGCCCTGGCGTTTTACTTATCAGAGTAAGGGCGTATCGAAATGCATTCCAATAGTAAGGGCGCATCGTGATGCGCCCCAACGTAAAAAAACCAAATGAATACAACTACCATTAAATTAAATACGAAGGCTGATGCTTCCACCGCCGGGTTGTTCGGCAAAGATTTCCTGCTTACCTGGGAAAAGAGCCTTGAAGATCTCAATACCATCCTGACGGTCGCTCAGGACCTGAAGATGTTCCGTGACATAAACATCTCTCCGCGTTGTTTCGATTCAGGACTGGCCATCTCGCAGTTTCGCGATAATTCCACCCGTACCCGGTTCTCTTTTGCCTCGGCAGCCAACCTTCTGGGGCTTGCCATTCAGGATCTCGATGAAGGGAAATCACAGATCGCCCATGGTGAAACCGTGCGGGAAACCTCAGCGATGATCTCCTTCCTGAGCGATATCATCGGCATCCGTGACGATATGTTCCTCGGAGCCGGTAACAAATACATGCGCGAAGTTGCTGCAGCCCTCGATGAAGCTTTTGCTGAGGGAGTTCTTTCCCGGCGCCCGGGGATCATCAACCTTCAATGCGACATCGACCATCCCACCCAATCCATGGCCGATTTGTTACATCTGAAATCGGTCTTCGGATCACTGGAAAATCTAAAAGGCAAAAAAATAGCCATGACCTGGGCCTATTCTCCAAGTTATGGGAAGCCTCTTTCAGTGCCTCAGGGGATCATAGGGTTAATGACCCGTTTCGGCATGCAGGTCGATCTCGCTCATCCTGATGGTTATGGACTTATTCCTGAAGTTGTTGAACTGGCCGGGAGACAAGCAAAGGAGAGTGGAGGTAGTTTCCGCCTCGTAAATACCATGGAAGAAGCCTTCACCGGGGCCGACATCGTTTATCCAAAGAGCTGGGCCCCATTCCAGGTCATGCAACGGCGAACTGAACTGCTCAGGAAGAGCGACCAGGCCGGGTTGAAGGACCTGGAAAAAGAGTGTTTATCCAACAATGCGAAGTATAAAAACTGGGAATGTACTGAAAAGAACATGAAGCTGACCAAAGAAGGGCAGGCATTATACATGCATTGTCTGCCTGCCGATATTTCCGGGATTTCATGTCCGGAAGGTGAAGTCGCGGCTACTGTTTTTGAACGGTATCGGGTACCGCTTTATAAACAGGCCGGTTATAAACCGTTCATTATAGCGGCGATGATGTTTACCAACCGGTTTTCAGATCCGGTGGGTATGCTTATGGAAGTGGAGAAGAGGGGGAGAAGGAGGAATGAGCAATGAACAATTAAGAATATTTTGAACAGGATAGATTTTATTGCAATTTTCTCCAGAGTCTGATTGCCTGTCGTTGAGATTCCTCATGGATCTTTTTTTCATCAATGGAAAGTACGTTTCCATCTTCTACAATGAGCCTTCCCTGTGATATCACATGCGAGATCTGTCTGGATTCAATTCCGAAGAGGAAATGCCCGAAAAAGTTATCAGCGGTCAAAGGTGTCGGTGTGTAATAATCAAGAACGACCAGGTTGTTCCCTCCATCGCCCTTAAATCCATTGGAACGAAGATATTGATTTCCATTTCTGAATCGCCGGTAACTCTCGCCATAACCAATGGGATCGTTAAGGTGACCCGCAAAAAAGGCGCTTCTGGCGCTTTGCAACATGTCGCTGTACATTCCGTCGGTACCGTACATCGTTCTTTTTCCGATACCCTGTGAATTAAAAAGGCCAACCGAATTGTTCAGGTTGCTTTCCATGTTCTGCACCACCCAGGCCGGAGATCCTTCAACAAGACCGCGTTCATGTTCATCGAGATGAATGCAATGTGCCAGGATAGTTTTCGGAAATTGCAGGACCCCATGATCCGACAGCCGCTCGATGACCCGTTTATGGTAATGTTTAACACAATGTTCTTCATCAACTTTGTCCTCTGCAACATGAATATGTATGCCCGAATTTGAATGTGCCGCCAACTGAACCGCTTGTTTCAATGTTTCATTTCCTACGGTAAATGAAGCATGCAAACCAACAAGCCCCGGTCGTTTTGAAAGGTAACCGGCTGTTTCAGCAAGTCCTTTCCGGGCAATTTCTGCTCCGTCGCGATCAGTGATCTCGTAACACAACAGGTGACCTACCCCTGCCTCATCAAAAGCCTGGGCGATGGTTTCCAAGCTCCCGTCAATGGCGAACGGCGAGGTATGATGGTCAATGACGAACGTGACCCCGTTCTTTAAACAAGCGATCGCCGTAACGAGTGCGCTTGAACGGATCATTTGAAGGTCAAGCGCTTTGTCAAGAGGCCACCAGACATATTGAAGTATTTCCTGAAAATTTTGAGGATTTTTCTCCGGTGCCGGCATCCCACGTGCAAGCGCAGAGTAAACATGATGGTGCCCGTTGACAAAGGATTTTGTAATAAATTTCGAGGTACAGTCAATCACCCGCTTATGATCAGGAGGAACTTCCTGACCCGCCGTGAACGTAGCAGTGCCATCCGGACCTTCTTCAACAAGGATATCTGCCTGTTTAAATTCAAGTGTTTCCCAGTCGATGTATGTACCGTTTCGAAGTAGTAGCATGGCTGTATGGTTAACGTTGGCCGAAAAAAAAATCAACAGGTAAAGATAGCAAAGTTGGCGAATATCTGATTTTTCACTTCCTTTGTAACAATTATGAACAATTAAAAAACCAACCATCATGCAGAACCTTGTACCATACCTGATGTTTAATGGAAACTGTGAAGAGGCCATGAACTTTTATAAAGATATTTTTAAAGGTGAATTCGGATATCTTGGCCGTTACAGCGAGATGCCCGGTGAAACCCCCGACGAATATAAAAACCGGATCATGCATATTGAACTGAAGTTACCGGGTGGTTCATTGCTTGCATCAGATTATGCCCCCGAAATACCATTCACCTGCGATCCGGCAAATTCCGGGATTCATCTCAGTCTCAATTTCGATGAGGTGGACGTCCTGGAAGACTGTTATCAAAAATTAGCCGACGGAGGACTTATTACGATGGCGATCCAGGATACATTCTGGGGTGACCGGTTTGCCATGGTCCAGGATAAATATGGCTTTAACTGGATGCTTAGCTGTCGTATTGAACAAAAAAACTGATATTAAACGCTATCATATGGAAGTAATAGAAAAAGTTTTTGCGACAATTCAAAAAGCCGGAAAACCGGTCAGCGCTGGTCAAATTGTAGAATTAACTGGCATTGAACGGAAAGAAGTAGATAAGGCGATGAAAAAATTAAAAACAGACGGTAAAATTACTTCGCCAAAAAATTGTTTTTGGGAACCTGCAAAATAGGGAACATCGTCAGGTTGCCGAATTTTTTTTCATTGGTAATCGTTTTCGGCGGATTCCGTCAAACTGGCAAAATGCGTTGGCAACCGCCGCTGCCGTCGGGACCAACCCGATCTCGCCGATACCTTTAGCGCCGTATGGGCCGACCGGATCCGCCTCCTCAATCCCTATGACGATGATCTCAGGGATTTGACGGGAATTTAATACCCCGCAATCGTACAACTTCGAACTCATAAGCCTGCCGTCTTTCATGGGCAGGTCTTCCGACAAGGCGTAACCCAACCCCATGTGTACCGCCCCCTGGATCTGTCCTTCAAACAGCATGGGATTCATGATCCTTCCGCCATCGTGCGCGGCATAAACCTTTTCTATCTCCCCTTTGTCGTTCAGAACGACAAGCTGGGCTGCATATCCATAGGAAAAATGGGTGATGATTTTCTCAACATCGGCGCCGGGTTTGGTGGTCCAATCGCAATAATATTTGCCATGATAGATCCTTCCGGCCAAATGCAACAATGTTTCCCGGGTAACCTGCTTTGTTTCATGGGAATCGCGGTGTCGGATGTTTTGCCGGGCATCATGATCAGCCGGTTTGTTCAATTCTATATCCCTTCTCAACGCGATTGATGCGTCGATGATCGCGTTCCCAAGCAAAGCGGTGGCACGGGAAGAAGTCGTCATTCCGGTCGGCAATTCTGCATTTGTATCGACTACGACATCAATTAATGATGCATCGATCCCGGTTTCCTGATGCAGTGTCTGGATAGCCATGTTGTGAACACCCTGCCCCATTTCGGTCCAGCCATGTTCAATCAGGACGCATCCATTTCCCAGGATGCTGATCTTTACATCACTGAAATCGGTCATTCCATTGCCTACACCCGAATTTTTAATTGCACAGGCCAATCCTGCATATTTTGAAGCATAAAAATGGTCTTTTAAAGCCAGAAGACAGGCTTTGACACCTACACCTTCACCCAGGATCTGCCCTGTGGCTGTCATTTTGCCATTCTCAAGGGCATTTTCGAAACGGAATTTCCAACGGTCGAAACCACCTTTCACACATAATTCGTCGATACAGCTTTCCAGGGCAAAAGCAACCTGATTGGCCCCGAATCCACGCATGGCGCCCGATGGGATGTTGTTTGTATAAATGGTGAGGGATTCAATATCCACTGATGGAATATGGTACCCTCCGCTTGCATGGCCTGCAACACGTTCCATCACTTTTGTACCGACCGAGGCATAAGCCCCGGTGTCGCCGATAGCCAGTAACTTCAACGTGGTAAGCATACCCTGTGCATCACAGCCCAATGAAATATCAATCCAGACTGGATGCCGTTTGGGATGCATCCGGATGGACTCTTCCCTTGTCAGGTGGAGTTTCACCGGTTGTTTCAGGAGAAACGCGAACAACGAAACATGTCCCTGAACCGTCATGTCCTCACGCCCTCCAAATCCACCACCGCATGGGACCTGCGTTACCCTGACCTGGTCCTCATCCAGTCCAAGTACTGAGGCAATCTGCCGTTGATCAACATAGATGCCTTGTCCCTGGCTGTAAAGATGAATTCCTTTCCCATCCGGGATTGCCAAACCCGCTTCCGTCTCCAGGAAAGCATGTTCGATGCGCTGGGTTTCATAGATCCCGGAGGTCTGAAATGCTGATTTTTGCAAGATCGGTCCTTCAGTTCCAGTACGGCTGACGATGCACTTTTCAAGAATGTTGGATTTTCCGGGATGTACCTGTGGAGCATCAGAACCAATGGCCTGATGTATATCAGTAACCGGATCAAGCACTTCATATTCAACAAGGATCGTCCCTGCAGCCCGCCTGGCTGTATCTTCATCCACCGCTACGACGCCCGCGATGACATCGCCGATATAGGCTGTTATTTCGCCCGGTGCGATCATCAGTGGCCAGTCACTGATAATCAACCCGGTATAACGATCACCCGGGATATCAGTTGCCGTGAATACCCGGATCACACCATCCGTCTCCATTGCTAACGAAGTATCGATGGAAATAACACGGGCCCGTGGATGATCACTGAACCGAAGCGCACCATGAACCATCCCATCCACCTTCATGTCATCGACAAATAACCGTTTTCCGATGGCAGTTTGGTAAGCCTCGTATTTCGCCAGTGATGCACCGACATCAGCATTCATTCCGGCTGATATGAATCCTGTAGACAGGTGAGGCGGCGGGTTGTCTTCAGTTGGTCGCGAAGACACCGGTAATTGTGCTGAATTTAGATTTTTCAATGCTGCTTCAATGGCATCAATGATTTTAACATATCCTGTACAACGGCAAAGATTCAAACTAATCGCCTTTTTGATCTGTTCCCGGTCAGGAGCCGGATTTTCGGTAAAAAGAACCTTCGTTCGCATGATCATTCCGGGAGTACAAAACCCGCATTGTACGGCACCCTTCTCCACGTATGCTCTCGCGATGACATCACGAATCCCGTCCGGAATGCCCTCCATCGTAATGACCTGCGCTCCTTCAAGGAATTTCATCTTACGGGTACAGGATAGCCTCGCCTTCCCGTCAATTTCGACCATACAGGCACCACAAGCTGCCTGGCCCGAACACCCGTCTTTTACAGATATGATCCCTGCTGATTCACGCAGATATTGCAGTAATGTCCGGGACTCATCTCCCGTATATTCTATTTTCCGGTGATTCAGGGTAAAGGAGATCATTTCAGGGTTTGGTCGTACTTGATGAATGAAACAGTTTATTATCATTCATGAGGGTTTCAACGGAATGCAGATCAGGGAGAACGGCTTCAGGGATCGTGATGGAGGATTGTACGGCAGCCAGGTCTTTAAGCCCGCTGCCGGTAAGCAAAACTATGTTTTGGGATCCGGAAGGAATAAGACCGCCATCCCGGTATTTCAGCATACCGGCATAAGCAGCCGCCGCGGCAGGTTCGGAAAATATCCCCATGGACTGAGAAAGTTGCAGGGAGGCTTTGATTATTTCCTTATCCGAAACCGAAACAGATTCTCCATGATATTCATCCATATAGCCTGCAGTCATATGGAAACACTGGGGTACATCTACCGAAATGGAATCTGCAATGGTTTTCGATGGCTTCGAAACGAACGACCTGGTTGTCAGGTTGTTGATCAGGTTGCTGCTTTGTTCAGCCTGAACAGCCACCAGTACCGGCATCCGGTCGATGATCCCAAGCTTCAGGAGATCTTCAAAACCCTTGCAAACACCGGAAAAGATGACGCCATCTCCAACCGGAATGAAGATCCGGTCGGGAACCTGGTGATGGAGTTGCCGGTAAATTTCAAAGGAGACGGTTTTTTTGCCTTCTATCGTCAACGGGTTATAGGCAGTATTCCGGTTATAATAACCGTATTTCTCTGATAATCTGATACTCAGATCAAAGGCATCATCATAGGTACCCCTCACCGGGATGAGGTACGCTCCGTACATCAGGATCTGGGTGAGTTTTGCAAGGGGTGCAGCAGCGGGCACGACGATCATGGCCCGTTGTCCCTGTGATGCACAGATCCCTGCAAGTGACGATCCTGCATTGCCCGTTGAAGCAGCCACCAGGGTAGTGATTCCATTTTCGCCGGCCCAGGCAGAGACCAAAGCCGAGGCCCGATCCTTGAAAGAGAAGGTGGGATTTTGTGAGTCATCTTTAAGAAATAATTCAAATGTCAGCTTGTCAGCTTGTCCGCTTCTCCGCCTCTCCGCTTTGTACAAAGGAGTATCACCAATTTTCAAATTTGGCCAGGATACCATATCCCGGTGAGGCAGCACCTGCAAAAAATGATCACGTTCCAACCTTTCAAAAAGCGTTTTGACAGGAAACAACCTGCGGATTCGTTCGTAATTATAAACGGTTTTCAATACACCACGTGGCGGAATTCCTGGTTTGTTCTGCTTTTTGCAGGCAGGACAAAGGTAGATGATCTCATCTCCCTCGTATTCCGTCTTACAATCAACACATTGGTAGTGAAATTTCTCAGGCATACAGTCCGGTTCTTTCATTAAACTCATTGATCAGTTCATCCCATCGGGCCGGCTGGCTGAATATCTCCGGCCAGATATGACGATCGTCCCACAACTGGCGCAGGTCCTCCACATCTTTTCCCTGTTGTTCGATCCAGGTAAAATATTTCAGATTATGGATGGCCTTCCGGTCACTGTAAACAAGTTCCTTCATGGTTGAAGGGGCTGTACCCAACATGCATTTCTCATGGTCGCGGGCCGCCTGCAACAATGAATAGGGTCCGCGCTCCACGGTCAGTTCTTCCAGTCTTGAACCATACATTTCGGCAGAATCGGTGGCGATGGTCATCAGGACATCCTCACCGGTGAATTCGAAATATTTTGCCGTTTTGATCGCGGATAAAATATTCGCGATACCGGAGATGCCGATCGTGTCAAGCATTTTCAGCAACTCCATATCAACCCCGTTTGCCAACAGGTATTCATGTCCCCTCTTTTCATTGAAAAGCCTGAGGAGCCGCATGCAGTCCTCATCATCAATGGCTGTCACCACATCGGTATTCCGCACATTATGGATCCATGGAACATGCTTGTCGCCGATCCCCTCGATCCGATGACCGCCAAAGCCATTTTGCAACAGGGTTGGGCATTGCAGGGCTTCTGAAGCAACTACCTTCAGATGCGGGAATTTGGTCCTGAGATAGTCGCCGGCAGCAATGGTTCCAGCCGATCCGGTTGCCGAGATATAGGCTGAAAGCCTGGCGTCACTCCCGGCAATCATCCTGAAAACCTCTTCGATGGCATACCCTGTTACTTCATAGTGCCAGCATGAATTTCCAAATTCTTCGAACTGGTTAAAGATCATACAATCCTGCCGTGTTCGCTTGATTTCCCAGCATTTGTCATAAATTTCCTTCACATTTGACTCACATCCGGGGGTGGCGATCACTTCAGCTCCGATATCCCTGAGCCATGCAAACCGTTCGCGGCTCATCTCCTCCGGAAGGATGGCAACAGCCGTTACATCCATGAGGTAAGAGTCGAATGCGCCACCACGGCAATAGTTTCCGGTCGATGGCCATACGGCTTTATGATAGGTGGGGTCAAACCCGCCGGTGATGATGCGCGGAGCAAGGCATCCATAGGCTGCGCCCACTTTATGCGCCCCGGTCGGGAACCATTTTCCTAACATGACAATGATCCGGGCCTCTATGCCCGTTAGGGCTTTGGGCAGTTCAATGAAATTAGGCGCTCCATATAAACCGCCGGATACCTTCGGTTCATTTTTCCAGGTTATCCTGAATAAATTCAGGGGATGGAGATCCCACAGGCCGATATTTTTCAATTTATCCTTAATGCGCCCGGGGATCAATTCCGGATTTTGCATCTGCGCGAAAGTGGGTAAGATAATGCCCTTTTCGCGGTAGTGGTCAATGGCCTTTTTTAAAATGGTCTGATCGGTGATTTGGTCGATAATTGGGATCATATAGTTTTATTCAGGATTTGCAAGGTATGGATTTAATTTATGATGACCTTATTCCCTGCATCCCTTCTCCCTCGGGAACAGGGGTTGAGGTCCTAATGTATAGTCACTTCTCCCGGTGTGATTTTGCCCGGTTTCCGGAAGTGAACCATGAAGCAAGATATGCTGTGAAAGTTCCAAAAATCCCCACTCCGACGAACATCAACAGTACCCCGATAAGCCGTCCTTCAGTGGTAACCGGAAATTTATCACCATAACCAACCGTGGTAACTGTCACGATTGACCACCAAATGGCGTCTTCAGCCGATTTAATATTGCTTGAAGGATCCGTTTCAACAATCAAAACGGAAATGGAAGAGAAAATGACTACTAAAATCGTTATAATTGAGACGGCTGTCATAGTCCCCTGAACCCTGTGTTTAAAAATATGATTGAATAAATTACCCGCGGAGTGAAATGCCCGTAAAACACGCAATAAACGTATCAATCTGAGAAGTCTCCCGAAACGGGCAAGGGGCAATACGGGAATGCTTGATACCAGATCGATCCAGCCCCACTTCATGAAATGAAGCTTATTTTCCGACTTATAAAACCGGATTACAAATTCGAGTAAGAAGACGCCACAGATTCCGTAATCAATTATTGATAAAAGATTTGATATCTCAGCCGGTAATTTAAAGAATGTATCAACCAGTAATGCCAGTAAAACATAAATAGTTAAGGCAATGATAATGAGGTTGAAGTAGTCAAGTTTATTTTCTGATAAATTGATCTTTAATGCAGCCATAAATAATTCGTATTTACTTAGGATTTCTCATTTTCAATTTTTATCATTAACAGCCGTTTTTCATTCTGTCAACCAGTTTAATGCTTCATTTGTAATTTTCTCATACCAGACTTTTTCGTTATCACATTCATTCGCTAACTCATTTGAACGGTCAAAAAAGCGTTTTACATGTTTTGGTTCAGGTATATAAGGTGCTTTATAAGAGTCATCAACCATTTTTTGGAAAATATTCAATGGTAATGGAACAATTGTAGACGTACCGCCATAATATCGGATATTCATCTTATGCAAAGTATAGAAATGAGCAATACAAGCATCATTAATGTTTGGTGCAATAAAAAGGCAATAAGCAGGCTTGTTAGTTTCCTGTTTTAGTTTTGCAAGGTGTCGTGTTACTGGTTCTCCTTCTGTTTCGTATTGTCTTTGACCGCTTTGCATAGTTACTTCAACCGTCAATCCAAAATCGCTGTAATCACAGATAATATCAGCCATGTTTCCTTGTGCGGTTGACATTGGATTCCCGAAGTCGTCAAATTTTAAATTTGCTTTAATGTTTCCACCATCCAGCATTGTCATAGCACGCCAAGTGTTCCACTCCAACATTAGCGGAGTATCATACAATGAATTATCAAGTATCTGACAGAAAGTTGTCTTGATTTCTTCAAATGCACGATAGTCCTTAATCGCCCTGATTTGCTCAGTAATAAAAGTTTCTTTTCTGTTCTCCAATTGGTCAGCAAAAATGTTTTTTAATTCTTGCAATGTTAGTGTCTCAGATATTTGTAAATTAGGAAACTCTGTCCGTATCTTTTGCTTGAGTAATTCTCTGTTGTCGGTTAAAAGTGCAGGAATTAATGGATTACCCAAATATGCAACATATTGGCTCTCATTATTAACAAAACAAGGTTCTCTGTCAGCGTGATTTAAGAAATAGTCAACCTCCTGAATTTTTTCAGGAACAATTGAAATTGATTTGCCTAAATGTGAAATATTTAACAGAGCTGTTGCCCTTAAATAACGAAAACAAGCATCGGCATAATCTCTCATATTGTTGGCTTTGGTTTTAAGAAATTTTGCAATCGAAGCATCATTGGTTTCTCTTGTTCTTGTGTTTCCAGAACATATATCGGTACTGTAAATATCTCGTAGTTCCTTTTCTAAGTATTCTGCAAGAAACTTTCTGTAATTCCCTTCATTTTGTGCTTTCTCAATTCTGAATTTATCAATTTTTGCAACAATAGCTTCGAATTGCCTGTAATCAACTAATTGCAATCCGAATAACATTAACTCGTCAAATTTCAGAGAGCCAAAGTGCCGAATCAATCGGAATAGCCCAAGATATGGCTTAACCCAAAAACCTGCCGAATTTTCTGTTGGCTTATGATAAGGCGATGGTATTTGAAATTTGAGTAATTGCCTTAAAAATATTTCCTCTTTACGTTTTGCTTCAACTAATTCGATACCCGCAGGAGTTAATCTAATCGAAGGAGATAAAACAACAAAGCCAAGCGATTTTGGGGCTCGGTTTATTCTGTCTCTTGCACTAAAGGCTGGGTCATTTGTACCTTCACCATTGAAAAAGTTTTCTTCTTTCAACTGTTCCATAAATGCCCTTTGGGTGTCTGTGTTCCATATTTGACCTGAAAAATGAGTGTTCAATAACTCAATTTCAGGTATCATTTTAGCTGGAGTTCTCGGGGAAGTGGTAACGAATATTAATTTACTGTCAATCCTTGCCATAATCTATTTAAAATGCTAATTCCGCTTGAAGTTCCAACTTTGGATATATTTTGTTTGCCTCATTTCCATAATTTGATATTAAAATGTGACTTGCGGTAGATTTGAACCGATTCCTAATATTTACAGCATACGATTTGCCATATTCATCAACGATCAAATCATTATACAGTTTCTCTGTTAGTGGTGTTCTTCCAATTACCATTAATGCTTTACATTTAAGGTTCAAAAAGCTATTTGCTAATTCAGTATGGTTTTTTTCACTAAAACCATCTTTATACTCAGCATTTCCATAATCAGAGAAAGCGCAATGGTAAGGAGGGTCTAAAAACACAAAATCATCTTCGTTAGTCATTTCAAATATGTACTTATAATCCAGATTGTATATTTCAGTATTAGCAAGTAACTTACTGTGTGCTTTGGTTACTAAGGAAGTATTAAGGTTAGTATATCTGCCATAAGGAACATTAAATTCACCTTTGGCATTATATCTAATCATTCCTGAATAAGCAGTTTTATTAATAAAAAAGTACAATAGAGCATCGGAATATTTCTTTTCTGTCAAATCGTTGAACATATCTCTGATTTGGTAATACAAAGCCTCATTTTCGTAATCAACTCTTAAATCAGGTGTTTTAGCTTTTAACTCTTCAAACTTTTTTCGATTGATTAAGTATGTTTTCTCTATTTCCTGAAACTCTTTACTAAGTAACTCAAAATCTGATTTAACTCCCTTGTAAAAAGCCATCAATTTCGAATTGATGTCGTTTATTATTGCCTTTCGGGGCTCTAAATAAAAGTACAAAGCTCCGCCACCAAAAAAGGCTTCAATATACCTTCCTGTGAAACTGGGAATGTGTTTTATTAAATGAGGTATTTCTTTCGATTTACCGCCCCTATATTTTACAAGTGGTTTCATGTGTTAATCATTTGTTTTTTAATGGTCACATGGAATATCCATGATTAACATTCACGGTTTGCATGAACGTTGTGCTTATGGATATTTCATATATTTTACTTTTTAAATCCAGATTTATACTCTATCACGCTTTCATGAACAATGTCAAGTACTTTTTCTGCATTTTCCTCATCTTTCACAACTGAATAAATCTGTTCAGCGAGCCAAAGGTTTGACAGATGGTCTTTGTCTGTTTCTAACAAATCGGCAAGAATTAAAACTTGTTCTCTTTTTGCACGTCTTTCTCCACGCTCAATTTTACAATATGTAGCTGTATCTATCTCCAAAGCAGCAGCTAATTGTCTTTGAGGCATTTGTTTTTGTTCCCTTAACTGTCTAATCCTATCACCAAACAACATGTTGTGTTTTTTTGTCTTGACAATATGTGGCAAAAATAAATCTTTGTATTGGAAAAGTCAATTTTTTCTTTCTGTTAATTTCAAATCATTGGTAGTCTCATTTTTCTTCGATTCATTTGTATCATGTTTATAATCACTGTCATACATCATATATTTGAGAACCCCCTTCATTACAATGCTCATTTCCGCGGCTAAGGAAAAAGAGGCCTCTTTGACACCGGGCGCCAGAAATCTGACCTCCAGCAGGTTGAAATCATGCGCGCGGATGACCGCCCTGACCTCGTCTGTTTCGTAAAGGTAATTCCCATTGGCCAAACTAAGGGTACTGATGTTTTTATTTTTTTTGCAGACCAATGATGATCCTTCAGGACTACGACGATAGTAAAAACCCGTCTCTTCGTCATCAAAAGATTTTTCCGAAAGACAGATCCCCGGTTTATCTGTGAATGGTCTGCCGCTGCTCGGACAGAATGTAGTACAATTCCCGCATTCGTTGCACAGGTCACGGATATTCAGGATCTGGAATTGCTGACCGATCCTGAAAACCGTATCAGGTTCGAAAGCAATTGTTCCATCGTTTTTTAAAACCGCTTTCTGCAATAACCAGGAAACTGGTTCAATCCTGTATCCGAAATTGGCGAGGTTTGGACAAACCGAAATACAAACATTGCATATTTCGCCACATTGTAAGCACCGTGCCGCCTCTTTCCCGGCCTCTGCTGCTGACATCGAAGAGATGATCAGATCGAAATTCCGCCGTTGATCCATGGCTGTCTCCGCAGGTTGATACCCATATTCCCGGATCGACTTACGTTGCAACAAACCCTTTATGTCCTCGTCATCGACTCTATTCTTGCGATCTGTGGTTTTAGATATGCCATCCCCAATCCCTCCCATTGCAGCGGAGGGGAGAAGTTGTGAGGTATCAGCAATAATCTCCGCTGCTGCCTTACGTCCATCGGCGATCGCATTGATGGCCGTGGATGCTCCACGCATGGCATCACCGCCGATGTAAACTCCGGGAATACGGGTTTTATAACGTCCGGGTAAGGTAATCAGTTGATCTGCTTCAAGGAATTCGATCGCCAACTGTTGTCCAATAGCAGGGATGACAGTGTCGCAGGATAATTCAAATTCAGTACCAGGGACGTTGACCGGCAACAACCTGCCATCGGTTCCTTTACCGGTCAACTGGTTTCGTGAACATACAAGTCCTGAAACACGTCCGTCAATCGTTATAACGCGAACCGGTTTAGTGAGTTCCATGATCCTGATGCCCTCGTCCAGTACTGCTTCGATCTCCCCATGATCGGCAGGCATCTCTCTGATGGTCCGACGATAAATAATGGTCACGGTTCCGGCTTCCCCTACCAGCCTGTAAGCTGTACGTGCGGCATCCATGGCCGTATTGCCTCCTCCGATGATGACTACCTGATGCCCAAGCCGGTTCGGACTTAGTTTCCTGACGTCGGATAAAAACTCCAACGGGTCGATCACTCCCGCCGATCCGATTCCATCGATATTCAGTTTCACCTGCTTTTGCGCCCCGGTGGCCAGAAAGACGGCATCATAATCCCGGTATAGTTTCTCAAACCGGGTACCATCAATGGTTTGGTTATCATGCAAACGGATCCCCGTTGACAGAATCCGCTGAATATCTGTTTCAATAGCTTGCGATGTCAGCCTGAATGACGGGATGGCTGCAGATACCATTCCCCCTGCAAGATTTTTTTGTTCGAAGATATCCACCCCGAAGCCCGCGTTACGCAGGAACCACCCGCAGGATAACCCTGCCGGTCCTGCACCGATAATGGCTACCTTGCCCCTGTCCTCCTTATCTTGCCGGGGAATGGCAGGGGGTGGGGCATTTTCCGCCACAAACCGTTTGATCTCCCTGATATGCAACGCATCATCATAATTGATCCGGGTGCATTTGAACTGGCACAAATGGTCACAGACCATTCCGGTCACCGATGGAAATGGATTGGTCGTGAAAATGGCTTCAAAAGCTGCCTGATAATTACCGATGGAGGTGTAATACATATACTCCGGAATATCCTGGTTCGCAGGACAGGTATCAATGCAAGGGGCATGAATGCAGTCAAACCAACCAAGCGACCGGGAGGTCTTGATGGAAGGATCGGACAACAGATGCTTGTGATATGCCGGATTACCGGCTACCCGGTCGGCATATTTATTCAGATTAATATTGGCAGCATGTTGGGGCGAATCGCCTGAACCAGCAACCTTTAAAATATAGGTATCAAGATCATCAGCTTGTTTCAACGCAAATTCAGAACGAAGGTTCTCTATATATTGGAACAATCGTCCGTATCCTCCGGGTTTCAGCAGATCACTGCATACCGTAACAGGCTTCATCCCGCAACCCAGCACTTCAGCAACGTTAAAACAATCAATCCCTGCTGAAAAAGAGATATCGATACCTCCCGCCAGATCATTTTGAATTTTCCGGGCCAGGCTGATGCTGAGGGGATGAAGCGCCCTGCCACTCATATACATCATGGTTTCACCGGGACTGAAAATGCCTTTGTTGTTCTCAGTTTCAAGTGTGTTTGTAAGCTTGACGCCAAATTGCAATCCATGTTCCGCGGAAGCTGCTTCAAGTGATTCCAGGATCTGCAGCGCTTCAGGATACTTCAGGTCGTGCCCGAAGGCCTGATCGGGGACAACCGTTTTAAAACCCAGCCGGTTATTAAGTAGTTCCCGTAGCTCCTCGGCACCAAGCAAGGTTGGATTTAACTTGATCGTTGTATGCAACTTTTTCTCCCTGATCAGGTAAAGTCCGATCTTTTCAATCTCTTCCGGCGGACAGCCATGCATGGTACTCAGGGTAACGTGATCCGATATCCTTGAAGGGATATCGATCGCATCAATTTCTGGGTAAACCGATCGGATTGACTTTCTGGCAATTGCCAGTTCATCAGTGCAATCCAGCATCAGTCTGAAGTAGTCCTGGACATTGGCATTCATGATCCCATCCAGGTTATAGCCCACACTCATATTGAACAAAGTCCCCGACTGGCCCGGGAACCGAAGTTCCCTGCGCAGCACATGAATGATGATCCAGGCATTCATGTATTCAGTAAAAGATTCTTTTACTTTAAGTTCCTGTGACCATTCACAGTTGAATCCCTCATCCTGCATGTCGATACATGGTTTTGAAACCTCAAGCTCGTCAAGAGTCTGGATAGTTTTTAATTCGATATACCGTGCCCCGCAAAGCCAGGCTGCTATAATATTTTGCGCCAGTTGGGTATGGGGTCCGGCGGCAACCCCTATCGGTGTCTCCAGATACCGGCCATATCTTGTAAAGCCAAAAGGATCGGTTGGCCGTGGCCTGAAAAACAGACTTCCCGGGATACCCATGAATCTGTTTTGCCGGATTTCATAAAGTGAAAGCCGCAGAAGTTCTGGCAGAGGTATGGGATGGAAACTTCCTGACACTGGTACCTATTTGATATATGTGAATGTATCGGTTCAAAATTAGAGATTAAGGATGAGAATTGGTCCCGAAAAAAATAAAAAATGAGGAAGATCATCCGGTAGATTGTATTTTGAGTTGTTTTACCTGTTAATTTTGCCACCCGTGATGTCACCGGCATAGAGTGCGGCAATCAATTTTGAATTTAAAAATAAAGTATGGAAACGGTTGAAAATTACCTGAATGAAGCCTTCAATGAAGCATTTCATTCCCTGAGAAATAATGTGGGCGGGCCTTTCGGTGCTGTCGTTGTAATGGATGGAAAAGTTATCGGAAAAGGGGGAAATCGCGTCAGTTCACAAAATGATCCAACGGCTCATGCCGAGATCGTGGCGATCCGTGACGCCTGCCGTAACATTGAAAGTTTCGATCTGACAGGTGCAATTTTGTTTGCAACCTGCGAACCATGCCCGATGTGTCTTTCTGCAATCTATTGGGCCAACATCATCTCTGTTTATTATTGTTCAACCCGTCACGATGCGGCATCCATCGGATTTAAAGATAATCACATCTACGAAGAATTAACTCTGCTGCCCGAACACCGGAAAATAAACTTCCTCCGGGTCCGTAGTCCAAAAAGTATGGACCTTTTCAAAGAATGGGCCGAAAAAACAGATAAAACACCCTACTGATCTTTACCGGTGCAATACCAGTAAAGATCAGAAGGGAAATGGCAGAATCCAGGTCTTTAATTCAGGGCCTGGATCATTGTTTGAGTAGTTTTTTGGTAAAGGCCTTCTCTCCTTTAACTACTCTTACGAAATAGAGACCAGTTGGTTTTTCGCTCAGCGAAAAGTCCTGGTATAATCCTGCGGTCAATTCGGCTCCGAAGATCCTCTCACCATAAGGACTATAAACCGTCACAAAAGCATTCCCGGTCGAATGATCGTCCTTCAATTCAAGTGTGAACCGGCCCGTCGTCGGGTTTGGAAAAATCCTGAACATGGATCCATCAACGGGAACAACCGGTATTATTTCATCCAAAGATAAAACCTGTGGAGCAAGCAACGCGTTGCAATACTGCCCGTTGGTAGTAATGTAGCCATGCAGGCTACCTCCCGCGAACACCCTTGTTCCGGGAAGATAATTAATCTTCAGACCAGCAATCATTATGGCGCTTCCACCATTCTGAACAATAAAAGTTGTTCCACCTCCTGCAACAGTTATGGTCTGCAAAGCATCGTAACAGTTGCTGGCTCCGTTCGGTATAGTTATATCCTGAAGAACAAGGTTTTGCGGAGGTTCCACAATAATAACATCCATCAGATCGCTCCCGGAACATCCATTGTTTGCAGTGACAGTCAGGGTATAGGTAGTTGTAACAGCAGGAGAGGCCAACGGATTTGGGATTGCAGGATCATTCAAAGAACCCGCGGGGGACCATAACCAGGCGTATGGTAATGTTCCACCGGTGGCAGAACCGTCAAGTTGTACCGAGCTACCTGACTTGATCATATCGGGGCCTGCGTCAACAATCAGAGCATTTGCCTGAATACTGATGTTGCTGGTGTTGTAAAATGAGGTTATGATTGTCCCGTTTGGATCAGCGTATTCACATGCACCCGGAGTTTGAGTGTCCCATGTTAACGTGGTTGAAATCCCGGCATTTGCTTTAAACCTGTAATGGATCAGGACACCATTCCCGATGTTGGCGGCAGTGATGGATGCCCATGATAATATTACCTTGTTGGCGGAACGGTTTACAACCAGAAATCCACCGTTAAGTTCAATGTTGACGGAATGATACCCTTCAAAACTCATCTTTGTGGTATCAAAGGTCATCGTAAGTGAAATACTTCCGACATTGAGGCAATTCACAAGATTGACCGGGATATCCAGATTCCCGGTGCAGGAATTGGTAACTGTTCCCGGGGAAGTAGATATTGCAGCCTGCGTTACCGTGAGTTGTGCAGAATTTGATGTATCGGATGGGGTACAGGTGCCGGATACAATACACCGGTAAAGGTACCCGTTCATTCCTGTGGATGCAGGGTTGATGGTCAGTGTAGACGTCAACGCCCCGGAATAGGGCGGGATATTCGATAGGTTCGACCAGTTCGCACCGCCATTGTCGCTTATCTGCCAAAGGTATCCCAGGCCCGTACCGGTTGCAGCCACCGTAAAGGTGGTACTACCTGTTGCATAAATGGTCCTGTTTACAGGATGTGTCGTGATGGAAGGCGGGATGTTTATTGTCGCGCTACCGTTATTCCAAGTTGAAAAAATCACCTGTCCGTTAAGGTCACTGTATTCGCAATTTCCCGGTGTCTGTGTATCCCAGTTCAGAGTACTTGCCCCCGGGACACCGTTGAATTTTACTTCAACGAGTAAGGCCGCTCCGGGCAGTGTCACGGCCGTAGTACCAGACCAGGTCAGGTAAACCTTCCCGGCTGTTGCATTGGCTACAAAACTGCCTCCTGCAAGCGCCGCATTGAGATTTTGTGATCCTGTAAAGGTCAAAACGGATGAATTGTAGGCCAGAGTCATGGAAAATGAAGCAATTCCGATAAAGTCAGTCACATTCACCGGGATTATCATTTCACCGGGACAACCCGTTGCAGTACCACAGGTCGTTATGACATTCGGCAGGACCGTAAGTATTGCAGCATTTGAATATACAAACGGGGTACAGGTTCCACTCACGATGCACCGGTATTGGTAGCCATTGAGCGCAAGTTGTGCGCCGGTTATGGTCAGGGTATTTGTCATTACATTGGAATAGTATCCCCCGTTTGTCAGATTGGTGAAATCAACTCCGCCATTCGTACTGACCTGCCATAAATAGGTCAGGCCCGACCCGGTCGCAGTCACACTAAAAGTAGTGTTCTGACCTTTGGCAATGGTTTTGTTTACCGGATGCACGATAACCGCCGGTAACCCAAAAATTGTTTCATTCCCGTTGACAAATACCGATGTGATCTGGTCACCGCTTAACGCCGTGTATTCACAGTTACCCTCGTTGAGTACGTCCCATTCCAGACTGCTTGTACCGGTTGCCGCTGCAAACTGGAACTCAACCAGGGTCCCGTTTCCAATGGTAGCCGGGGTCGTGGATGACCAGGTCATGTAAACTTTACCACCTGAAGGGTTGGCCACGAAGGTCCCTCCTGCAAGTGCCCCGTTAAGGTTCTGAAATCCCAGGTAGGTCATGTTGTTGGTATTGTACGAAAAGACCAGTGAGAATGCGGCAACACCTGTGAAATTCGTGACAGTTACCGGGACAATGATATTCATCGGACAGGAACTGGCTGTAGGCAAAGTTGTCGTGATCGGATCGATGACGGTAAGAGTGACTCCATTTGTGTAAGCCACCGGGGTACAGGTACCCGTCAACCTGCAGCGGTACTTATAACCATTGTAAGCAAGGAGTACATTGTAAATATAAAGTGTTGTTCCTGTGACGTTCGAATAGGTAGCATTATTCACAAGATCCATCCAGATTCCGCCACCGTCGGTACTGACCTGCCAGAGGTAAGCGATTCCGGTCCCGGTTGCGGTAAAACTGAATGTAGTGTTCTGACCAACCAGGACGGTTTTATCCGTCGGCTGTACAGTGACCACCGGTGGCTGATTGATTGTTGCCGTTCCATTTGTAAATGTAGAGGGAAGGATATTGCCGTTAACATCACTGTATTCACAGTTTCCCTGTGTCTGGGTATCCCAGGTCAGGCTCGTCGTGCTTGATATTGCATTGAATCTGAGCTCAACCATGGTACTGTTTCCAAGATTGGCGGCCGTTGTATTGGCCCAACTGATAACAACCTTGTTTCCGGGAGCATTAATGATCAGCAATCCGACGGTAAGGGCACTGTTCAGGTTCTGATATCCCAGGTAAGTCAATTTGGTGTTATCAAAATTCAAAACGAGCGAAATGGCCCCGATCCCGTTGCAATTCGTCACATTGACCGGTACAGCAATCTCTCCGGGACAACTTGTCACAGACAGTGCAGTTGTGTTGATGGGTTGGGCATGGATTGAACCGGCCCAGACCACGGTCAACAAAAGTGGTAGTATTTTTAAAATCAGTGTCTTCATAGCGCAGAGATTTTTAGTAAGATACCACTAACTTGATCATGTCTGAGATGGTTTGTCCGTTTGTTGTATTTTCAAATTTTAGTAAATATACTCCTGAATTAAGTCTTGATGCATTTAATGAAAATTTATGATTGCCGGCTGAAAAATCACCGGCTGCAATTTCCATCACCTGTGTTCCGACAACGTTCAGTAGGGACAGCCGGATAATTCCGGGTTTTTCCAGGGAAAATTCAACCACTGAATTTTGAGTTACAGGATTTGGATAAACAGATATCCCGGTAAGGCCATTACCAGGATTGATCCCTGTCAATGTCGTGTTGATCGTTGGGATCGAAACCACTGCCCATTCATTGGGGATAGCTGATCCGTCAGCAAATTCACATTCCTCATAGATATCCAAAGCGATCCCCGTGGTAAGACCTGATAAATCCTTGGCTTTCATTTTCAGGACCACAACAACATCCTCATCGTTGATATTCATTGCATTCATGTCACACCAACCCATTCTGAACAAACCGTCGATCGCTGTCCATGAGAAACCGGTCACACCATTGCCTAATTGGGCTCCGGTAATTTCCAGGAACTCTTCAGGATAATAGAAACCAAGTGAAATTGCGCCTACCTGCATGGCAGTTTTTAATTTCACGGGGAAATCAAATTCCGCGAAGGATTCAACCAGAAGTGAGCCTTCATGCACTAATCCGACAGAAGCCGCACTCTTTTTCGCTGGTACAAAGGATGCATTCACGTCGCCGAAACAAAGCATGTCAAGGTTGTTGGTAACATTGGATCCGGCGACGATCACCGTATCACTGTGATACAGGTAATCACCAACAGGGAAGGAGGAAATCATTGCGGTATACCGTTTCATTACAAACAGGGCATCGGTACCATTAACGGAATGGCTGTAGTTTACATCAGCAGCGGCAAGCTTCATTCCTGTAAGCGGCGTAATCTGGGCAAAATGGTTCAGGATTGCCAAAGCATCAGTCGAATTGACCCCGCCCCAGGCATCCGATGGTGTGATGGTCATCTTATAATTTCCGGATACAAAGGATGCAAATGCATATACCCCGGAAGTGTTTGTTGTAGTGGAAGAAATAGTGGCATTACTGAAATCTTTAACGGCCATTGCTGCATTTTTTATCGGGTTGGCGCCTGCGTTGGCATATTTGACTGTACCGCCCAACACGGTATTGGCCGTGTATAAAGACGGAACCTGCGCAAAAGGTCCGAAATTAACCCTTCCTTTGGCCGTATTATCCGATCTGTCAAATATTCTGAGTGCGATCATCGTTGAATCTCCGGTTCCCCAGTAATTATATCTTGCATTGACATCGGCCGTTGAATTGTTGTATAATTCATAGCCACCGTTGTTGTACAGGTTGCATGTAAGTAAATCGGTATTGCCCAGGGTGGCGGTGCCCGTTCCGTCAAGATTAATTCCGTAGCCGGTATTATAAGTAAAAGTGGAATTCCTTATCGTTAAATTTGAACTGCTGATATTTAGCCCATTACCGGTTGATTGCGTGATGGTGGAATGGTCAATTGTAGGTTGTCCTGAATTGATACAGTTGATATTGTAGGCAGCGCCCTTCTCGATCGTACAATATTTCAATAAGGAAGTACCTCCCCAGGTATCATTCCAATCTGAGAAATATATCCCGGCCCATCCGCCTGCAGTATTGTTATATGGCTTGAACGTGATAAGGCTGTCAGATTTTCCTTCTGCCCAAAGGTCACCCCCGTACGAACTGGGCCATCCAAGCTGTAAGTGAACACCCGGATCAAAGTTCAGGGTTACTCCCGGCTGAACGGTTAAACGTGCATGACCGGCGTATTGTGCCATGTTAATGTCGGCAAGTACATGATATTGTATATTATCGAAGTAAACAGTCCGGTTTGCATCGTAAGTACCTCCCGACAATGCGATATAGTTAAGGGTGTTTGATGTATAGGTATTATTTTTCAAATAAGCATTGCAGGTCCAGTCGTTATATTTTATCGGATATCCGCCATTTAACGTAAAAGTGCAATTCTGAATATTGGGATTTGACTGGTACAATACCATTCCATGTAAACCTGAATTCCTGATTGTGCAATGGTTCAAGGTAGGTTGTGATGAATTCTCGATCAGGAAATTCTGGGAAGCGGCATGTCTGACCGTACAATACTCCATGGTGGAAACTCCTCCCCAATTATCATTCCATGTGGTAAAATGAATCCCCTCCCATCCACCAACGGTCAGCGAGTATGCCCGCAAAATGATTTGACTGCCCACCGTGCCTACTGCATAAATTTCGCCGCCATATGAACCTGACTCCCCCAGTTGAAGTTTTGTTCCGGTTGCAAAATCCATGATAACCCCGGGATCCAATGTTAACCTGGCAGAACCGGCATACAATGCCATGATCAGATTATTAAGTACATAATAAGGGATACCTTCGTTATTGTAAGTCCTGTTAAAAGAATAGGTTCCGCCTGACAGTGCGATCCGGTTGATCACATTCCCGGTATAGGTATTCCCGGTATGTACCGGGTTGGCTTCCGGGTTTACGAAATAAAGGGGATACCTGCCGTTATCCTGGAACTGGCAATTGGTGATGCTGCCGGTGGCATTGTTGTACCTGGCCCCATCAAATAATGCATTGCGGATAATGGTGTGGTTGATCAGATCGGGTTGTACTGTATTCACCGAGTAATAGTTATAGTCATTTCCTTTTTCTATCACACAGTAATCCAGTTGGGAATGACCGCCCCAGTTATCGCTCCAGTCGGTAAAGTAAATTCCGCCCCAGCCACCTGCAAGTCCATTGTGCGAGGTGAATGTGATCAGGCTGTCTGCCGTTCCCAGTGCGTATAATTCACCACCGTACGAACTTGAGATCCCGATCTGAAGCTGAATTCCTGGGAGCCCTTTGATCGTGCTGCCGGGTTCAATGGTCAGACGTGATGCGCCCGCGTATAGGCCAATCCTGACCGTTCCAAGCAGGATATAATCATAGGAAATTGAATTCCAGCGCTGGTTGGAAGAAATGTCCCCTCCATCAATGGCAATCCCGTTATAGGTATTCAGGGTGAGTGCAGGAGAACCGTTTGGCTGATAAATGGTCAGATCGGGTGTCGGGAACCTTAATCCATAGGTGTTGTGATCGATGGTTACACTTCCACTGCTGAAATTTGGATTCGATATTGTTCCTGTCATATAAACTCCTGCTCCGCCATTGTACGATAGTGCAGAGGATACTAATGTCGGGCTTGACAGATGAAGGTACAGGCCATTTTCAGTGTTTGCTCTTAAAACCGAATTCTGGATATTGATATGGGATGAGTTCAGACTTACTCCGTTACCATCAGCCCCCCGGATACTGCAATGCGAAAGCAACGGTTCGCTGGTTGAGTTGCAATACAGGTTGGCATTTGGCGTCCCAAATCCGGCATTAGCGATCACGGTGTAATTGAACTGGGATGAAACACCAATATCACTGTCGCTATCAAAGTAGATCCCATCCCACTGACCGGTCTCGTTTGTAAAATAGGTGAATTTCACAGAGTCCACGGCCGTTCCGTTGCAGATCACATTGGCCTGGCCTACGGTAAGCCCCGTCCCGGGCAGGAATAGAATGGTCGTACCTGCCTGGAATGTATGAGTTCCACCTGTAAATGATATATCAGAGGTTGCCCAATAGGGACTTAAAACTGCTGTAAACGTGGCGGTACCGTTCAGATTTCCGGATAATGGTGTTCCAGGAGTTGTAACCGTCATATCGTGAAAAGTAGAATTATTCAGTCCCGATCCGGTCATCACCAGCGCGTACTGGATATACCGCTTGGTAAGACCGATAACGATCGGCGAGGTCGCGGTCAGCGCGGTCCAGTCACTCCATATCCCGTCATTGCCGGCTGTCCGGTAGGTAACCAGTAAATTTGCAGGAGCTATGTAAGTTTTGTTGAAAGTAAGCGAATTGATGATCCTTTCAGCGCCAAGTTCATAGAAAGGATTCGAAACGAATGCACCAGAGCCACTATAATTGACAGTTAAAACCATGTTCGCGTACCGGCAATTTATTATCGGGGTTCCTGAGAGATTGACTCCTCCCGTGTAGTAAGCCTGACCGTTTCCGGTAAATGCAGAGCCGTCTTTGGTAAAGTCATACATTACATTCCCGGACGTCGACCACACAAGGGGTCCGGCATCAGCATTGGCATAATAGACTGTGTTGCTTAATGAGGCACCCACGGCGCCTGCCATGACTGTAATAACTCCATTGGTAACAACCGCTGAATGATTGCTGATGGTTACCGGTAAAGCGGTCCCCACTGACCAGGCGCCTGTTGATCCGTTTAATGCAGGGGTTGCGATATAAACCGTGCTTACTTTTGTCCCGGCACCGTTATAACCACCAAGCACATATAATTTGCTGTTGTAAGTCACCGTGCTGTGACGGTTGCGGGGTGAAGTCAGGTTTGTCCCGGCAGTAAAGGCTGAGAGGGTGTTCAGGGCATTGACCCTGGTATAGTATACGGTATTCAGTGCGGAAGTTTCCGTCATTGAGCTGGATCCGCCAATTACATAAATATGTCCCATCATATAGGTTGCAGTGTGCCCCCAAAGATTGGCCGGAAGAGTCACTGCGGAGATCTGCCATGCCCCGATCGTTCCGTTGGTATTGATTGAAGCATAGTAAATGGTATTGTAAACCTGTGATCCATCACGGCCTCCCATGACATAGATCGTGTTGGTCCCAATCACCACGGCCGGATCACGCAAGGCTACCGGCAAAGGATTCAGCGTTGTCCAGCCGGTGATCCCGCCGGCCTGAATTGTTGCAACATACACGGTATTCACATAATTCAGGCCGTCGAATCCTCCAACTACATAGGCATATCTGTCGTTCCATGAAGCAGCGCGGTGTCCCGTAAGCGTTTGAGGAAGAACTGTGGTTGTAAGCCAACTGCCTACATCACTTGCGCTCAACTGCAGCGACACGTTGTTACTGCCGACAATGACATTGCTGAGCACGCCTTTGTTGAAGTCGGCATCGGTAGTTTGCGTAAAGTTTACCTGTGCTGTCAGTACTTCAAAGCCCATTGCGAAACAGGAAATAACTCCCAGAAACAAAACTTTAATTAAAAGTCTGTTGTTCCGAAAAAGTAATTGTTTTTTCATAGTTTACTGGTTTTTAGTTAAATGGTTGTGAGTTTGTATCTATATAAATCGTTGAAATTAATAACTTTAATCAAATTAATGAATGGTAAAGGTATGAAATAAAGTAAAAAACAATAAAAATAAAATATAAATTTCTCAACGAGCAAAATCGTTTTTGACCTGCTGGATAAAAAACATCATGAAAATGACAAATGGTAATATGTTCAACACATAAAATTACAAGGAATCTCTGATTTACAGAATCTTAGCGTATAAGCAACAGATGATGCCTTGAAATGATCACCTCGTTTTTCTTCACCAGAAGCAGGTATTTCCCATGAGGCAATTCTGATGTATTCAAATGACTTGTTTCATGGGCTGATATATTCCCGACTGATTGTGTCAACATAAGGTCTCCATTGATATTCATGATTTCGATGGTAACAGCCACACCAGCGGCATCTGCAACAGTAACATGCAGTTCATTGCTGAAAGGGTTGGGATATACATTGCAACTGTTTACTTGTACTACCTTGTTTGGTGAAGCTGCCGCAATGGAAAAATAATTGTCGCTGTAATCGAATACAATAGCTGTCAGATTGGCCGGATTGGGCATATTCATGATCTTGATCTTATAATCATTGCCGGGTACCAGCATGTTAACATTCGGGATCATCCAGTTGAAGGATCCGTTTGAAGGAACCGAAAATGCAATAACTGATTTGAAGACTCCTCCTTTCCATAGTTCGATCCGGACATTTTCACAGATATTGTCTGTCCAAAGGATCGGGTGCATCGTACCCTTTACCCAAATTTCACCCCCGTTTGGTGAAAGTACAGAAATGCTTCCACGGTTAATGGAAAAATTACCATCGCTGAAATCGAAACCTGCCGAACTCGTCAGCAGGGAAACCTTGACCTTATAATTGCTGTCTGGTACCAGAGAATAGGGAGGAGTCCAGTTAAATGTATTCTGCCCGACAGGAACCTGCTGACAAATGGTCATGCAGTACGCACCATTTTTATACAATTCAATCCTGACAGGTGCCGAAGGCGCTGCCACCGTTATCCATTTTATCAGGTTGGGGCATCCAATGATCCAATTCTCTCCGCCATTCGGTGCGATTACCACTATGGGCGTATTGTTCGGTCCGGCAACGATAGAAAAGTTATTGTCACTGAAATCAAACACAAGGTTGGTGTTGCTTCCAGTAACCGGAACGTTCATGATTTTCACTTTATAATCGTTGCCAGGGATCAAAGGTGTAGTGTTGGGGATTACCCAGTTGAATGTCCCTGTGGAGGGAACCGAAGCTGCGATCACTGAATTAAACACCCCCCCCTTCCAAAGTTCTATGCGGACATTGAAACAGAGATTATCCGTCCACAGTATCGGATGCGTGGTCCCTTTCTGCCATGTTTCACCTCCGTTTGGCGAACCGACAGTGATGCTTCCCGTGTTTATTGAAAAATTTCCATCACTGAAATCATAACCTGTCGTACCCGTTAAAACGGATACTTTTACCTTAAATGTATTTCCCGGAATAATGGTAAAGGGTGGAATCCATGTGAATGAACTCTGGCCGGCCGGCACCTGGTTGCATATAGTCATATAAAACATATTGTTTTTGAACAATTCAATTTTAACCTGGAGTGCGGGTGTCGTCGAAATCCATTGTATGATCCCGGGACATCCGATAATCCACGTCTCCCCGCCATTCGGGGCAATAACAGTAACCGGCCCGTTGTTCTGCCCCGCTGATATTGTAAAATCGTTGTCGCTGAAATCAAATACCAGTGAATTGGTGCCGGCAGGATTCGACATACTTATGATCTTTACCTTGTAATCATTGCCGGGAATCAGTGTGGTCATGTTGGGTATCAACCAGTTGAAGGTACCGGTTGAAGGAACAGATGATGCGATCACGGAATTGAACAACCCGCCTTTCCAAAGCTCGATCCGTACGTTTTCACAAATGTTTCCTGTCCAAAGGATGGGATGCATCGTTCCTTTCACCCATGTCTCTCCCCCATTTGGCGATCCGACCAGGATGCTTCCTTTACTGATCGAAAAATTGTTATCGCTGAAATCAAATGCAGCGGCACTTGTCAGGCTGGTAATCTTAACTTTAAAATTATTTCCGGGTATTACATTGAACGGCGGGATCCAGGTATAGGTGTTCATGCCGGCCGGAACCTGGTTGCAAATGGTCATATAAAAGGCGTTATTCCGGAATAGCTCGATCTTTACCGGTCCGGCTGTGTTAGAGGATATCCACTGGATCTGTGAAGGGCAACCGATGATCCAGTTCTCCCCACCATTAGGGGATACAACCGTGATGGTTGTCTGGCTGAAAACCTGTGCTGTAAATAAAACCAGCATCAGAGTGTAAATAATTTTTTTCATATCAGGCTTTTTTTTTACAAAGATATACGATAATATACTCATTGTCAAGGATTTTACAATTTTTTTTCATGCAAACGATGTCATTAGCGACTCTTGTAAAAAGTTATTCCGGGAGTTGCACCGAAAAAGGATCCGGGGTCAATAAAATGATTAATTTTACGTTTATTTATCTGACAAAAAACGAGACCAACCGATCAATTCAATGCCCGACCACCACAAAAAAAAACGCTTCCTGAACTTGCCCAAATACACCGGTGGAAGCAAGGCTTTCAGGGAATTTATTACTGCCAACCTCCGGTATCCTGATGCTGCGCTTAAAGCCGGCGTGGAGGGCAGCGTCATCGTTGAATATGACATTCACGACAATGGAGTGGTACAGCATCCGAGGGTGTTGAAAGGCTTAGGTCATGGATGCGATGAAGAGGCCATGCGGGTGATAGGCCTGCTCCTTTTTGAAAAGGTGAAAAACCGGGGCGTGCGGGTCAAAATGACCACGAAAACAACCATTAATTTCAAATTGCCCGGAGGTGTCAAGATCAATTATACCGTGACTAAAAACAGTGACCCCGTGAATACTACCGGTGCGGACAAAGGAAAACCCTCACCCGGATCTTATGAGTACACGGTTTCATTTTAACAGTCATAAACGATTAATTTCCCTCCATGATCAAGGTTCCTGTCACGGTGAGGAATTTCAACGACTCAACCGTTAAGGATGCATCCTGTTGGATGATCAGATTATGACAAGTTGCGGGATCAGATGAAGAAACAACAGGCATGTGTACCGCACCCGGCGGGATGATCACGTTGTTTGTAGCAACAGGCACCCCATGGATAAAAGCATGGTTCTCCATTTGCCAGTTTGCCGCGTTATGCCAGGATCCGTCTTGCTGACCCATCCAGATCCATGTCAGATCCACAGGTCCGAAATAATAATTCCCTTTGCTGCTGAACGAAACTTCCAGAACTTGATCCACGGTATCAAAAGCAACATTGGATACAGGTCCCTGAAGTAATTGTAACGGACCATCTGAGAAAAGTTTAACCAGGCCAAAATCGGAGACATAACCGCCTGATAGTGTTGAGTCTATTCTCATCCAGGCAACATCCATTTTTTTACCGGTCTGAATGATGGTTTGACCACCGGCAATGATGCTGTCGCCAAAATGAAGGAATGCTGATGAAAATTGACCGTCGGTGGTTTCCGACAGGAAACTTATCTTCCCGTTACCTTTTACTGGCTTGTCCAACCCTGAAGAATCAGCGGAAATGGTATGCAGAACACCGTTTTGTGAACAGAATAGGAGATCCCTGAAATTATCTGACTGAACCTTCACTGATGTCACTGCGCTGTTTAATCCTGCCGGTAACACCTGGGGAGGAACCGATGTATAAGGGAACAAGGTGGAAAGAAACAAGGTATTCGTCACGTTGTTCTTGCTTACCAGCATCTTCGAATATTTCCTGAATCCTCCGTTAATGACCATGCTATCCTGTTCATACGAGTAACCGGTTGCATTCCCCAAAGCGGTGATGCTTGCCAACAATGAGACTGAATTTCTCGTGTAAATGCCCCGGGCATTGTTGAAGTCCGGAACGAAAGAGCCGGTCGGTGCTGTTGGTGTGCTTCCAAATAATCCGTTTCCATGCAACTGGAAGGTATAACTTTTCGAAGATGTTGATGATACAAAATCGGAAAGTAAAAAGTACTTATTTCTGACGAACAGGTTTTGCCGGATGATTTCCGCTCCCTGATACGACACCCGGACCTCGCCATAATCGAGAAGAGGAGTATCAAAACAATGTTCAATAAATGCTGTATTGGTGGAAGTGCTCACGAACTCACCCGTGGGAGCCAATGGTCCGCTGCCATTGACAAGGATCAGGCTGTGATCGATGGCTTTATTTTCAAGTTCCGCCATTGATGCACCGGGATATCCCGGATCAACCGCCAGGAGTTCTCCAAACGCTGCAAGCGAAAAGCTGGAAGCATCCCCCTGATGATGGGCTTTGGCCCCGGTAAGTGCAATGCCATGTTTTCCGATAAAATGCATATACACGGCTGAAGGGTCCCACGATGACCGGAAAATGAGACTTCCGGCTGCCGGCAAAGACTGGAAAAGACTATCCTCAACCGTTCCATGTGCAACATTGGTCGCGATATATTGTGACCGGATGGCAGGTTCATTTGGTGAAATGCCTTGAATGACAAGATTAAATTTCGGTTTTCCTGATAGCGCCATAATGGCGGTTCCAAACCCCATATAGCTGTCGTGGATGGCCGGGCAACTTCCGTCGGGCATCCGGATCTTGTTCATCCAGTCGTAAAGCCGGTCGTATCGCCCGTCGAACCATGGATTCCGGATATTTCGGGTAGTGTTGTTAAAAATTGCCTGGTAATACCCGTCCGGCAGGAAATTGCCCATGGAACGGATGAAAGGGAAGGCGTTTTCAAAGGCATATTTGAAGTAGTTCGGTCCTTCGGCATAACCGGCCAGGGTGTCGGGTTCAGAAACACGCGGATAGATCCCGTCTTCCATCCAAAGGGTGTTATCAAGATTATAGAATCCGGCATTGATCCAGTTCTGAGGCTGATAATTTACATTGGCATCGGTATGATCATTGAATACAATGGCTGCCAATGCCAGTGCCGAAGCGGTCATGATGCTGTGGTTATTGTACTGGAACGTGAAAAATTTCATCGTAATGAAGGGGAAAACCATGTACGATGCCATTGCCTTCTGATAAAGATTGGCCGTGAATGTCAGAAGGTTGCTCTTTGAAAGATCCAGAAGTGACTGGGCTGTTCCGGCGCCTTTCAGCAAATCGTAGGCTATCAGGTAACCGATGAGCTCCTTCGACCGGTGCTGCCAAGGATTATAAAAAGTCCAGGAAGTTCCCACATCAACATCGGTATTCATCTGTTCAAGCAGTCCCAGCACACGATCCAATAAAGAATCCCGCTCATTTGCCGTCAGCGGAACAATGGTATTGGCTGTAAATTTCCGGTCCATCAGGTAAACAAATGCCGCTTCCCGGGCGATCACCGAACGGGCTGACCGGTCCTCGATGGTTGAATTGCCACCCGGGATGGCCGAATTGGCACTTGTCCAGATACTGCCATACAATAAAAGATGATCGGGTTCCGGAAGTGATGCTCTTACAACCTCGATGTCAGAACTGTCGAGCAATGTTCTCGGGTATGAGGGTTCATTACCGGGCGGGTTCCAGCTTCCCTGTGCCAATAACGAGCATGGGAGCCAAACCGACTGGAGGAACAAAATCAGTCTCCGGTTCATCATTCAATCCGGTTTTTAATCAATTAATCCGAATAACCCCACCCCGTCACCCCACCCCTTGAAGGGGAGGGGCAGGGGGAGAGGTCATAAAAAACTATCATAAAGGTACGCCTATTTACAACGGATATTTAAACTTATTAATATTAAATAAAACAAAACAGCCGATCATTCGTTGTACATCCTGATCCAGGTAGAATAATCATGATGATATTTATGAAACACAAACGAAATTTATTAGCGGTGGTTCTATTTCTTACCGGAATGGCTGTGGTCAATGCCCAGTTCCCGGTTAAAATTAAACAAATCCTTGACCCTGGGAAGGCTGGTCTTACTGAAAAAGAAGCTGCAGCCGGTATCCGGGAAGCGCTTGTGAAAGGCACCGGGGAAAGTGTAAAGATCGTATCGAAGCTGGACGGCTACTTTGCCAATCCCGAAATTAAAATTCCATTCCCCAGGGAGGCGAAGGATGTTGAAACAAAACTCCGGGCCATAGGACTCGGATCGCAGGTAGATGAAGTCGTCGTATCGATCAACCGTGCAGCAGAGGATGCTGCAAAAAGCGCCGAACCTGTCTTCGTGGCAGCCATCAACGCGATGACCATCACCGATGCCATCAACATCGTGAAGGGAAACAATGATGCCGCGACCCGCTATCTTGAGAGGACCACCACCCCTGAATTAAAATCAAGATTCAGCCCTATTATCAAGGCATCCCTTGACAAGGTGGATGCAACCCGGCTATGGACGGATGTGATAAAACAATACAACCAGATCCCGTTTGTAAAAAAGCAGAATCCCGATCTCACGGCCTATGTCACCGAAATGGCAATAACGGGGCTGTTCGTCATGGTTGCCAAAGAAGAGGCTAAGATCAGGAAAGACCCGGCCGCCCGTGCCACAGAATTACTCAAAAAAGTGTTCGGGAACTGAAAAGACTAACTTCTTAAGTGTGAAATTTAATATCAGATAACATGAAAAAAATGCTATTATTTGCAATCCTTGCTTTTTCAATCAGTGTTATTGCACAAAATCACCGGCCAATTCCGTTATTACCACATCCTGCGTCCCATGCACCTGAAATGGATCCGTGGAGACCGGATGATGGTGGTACGGTTCCGGCAACCTTCATTAATTGGTCAATCCTGAACCCGGATCCCGATCATCAATTGCCCGGAGAAACAGCATTAATCCAATTAAAAGACAGTGTCTTCTTCTGGAATTATGATACGCTCAGCAACGAATGGATAAATAATTCAAAACTGACGAATTATATTTATGATGCCAAAAATAATTTGTCAAGTTACGTTATACAAAAATGGTATACTTCTGCATGGGAGAATTCTTATCAGATAACTTATAGCTACAATGCCGGCAACCAATCAACCGGACATGTTCAAAAAACCTGGAACGGGGTTGGCTGGGACGATTTTTATCAGGTCTTGTACACCTACGATGGCAGCCAGAACAGAACCCTTGAATTACACCAAACCTGGGAGGGCAATGCCTGGAAAAACGTGTGGCAATACAGCTATTCCTTCAATGCAGGCAATAAAATGACCCTGAGTTTGGTCCAGTTCTGGAACGGCACCACCTGGTTGAATGTCAATCAATATACTTATACCTATGATGCCGGTAATAATATGACTAGCTACCTGCCGCAAACCTGGAATGGAAATGCCTGGATCAATACCTACCAGTACTTTTACACTTATGATGCAAATAATAATCCGGTCATTGAATTAAGGCAATCCTGGATTGCAGGATCCTGGGTGGATTCATTTAAGGGAACTTCAACCTACAATAGTTTCAATAACCGGACAAGTTTCCTTGGCCAAACCTGGAATGGCAGCGCATGGATCAATTCCAACCAAAGAAGCTATACTTATGATATCAACAACAATCTGACAGTTGAAATCAGGCAAACCTGGACCGGCAGCGACTGGGTGAATTACCTGCAATCCGTTTTCACGTATGATGCAAACAACAATATGACCAATGAATTATATCAAAACTGGAATGGCATTACCTGGGTGAGATCCACACAGTACGCCTCAACCTTTGATGCAAACAACTTCATGAAAAGCGGAACCTATAAAGAATGGGATGGCTCAGGCACGGAGATCATGTATGCTGACAGTACCTGGTATTATTTTCATACCATTCTTGGAACAGATGTTTTTCCAGCGAGGAACGAAACTATTGCTGTTTTTCCGAATCCTTCAAATGGGAAGTTCACGGTTAACAGTACCAGCGAAATTGGCACCCTCGAAATTTACAATGCCCTTGGCAACAGGATCTACTCCACGATGAACAACAGCCAGATTGCCATGTTTGGAAACAAACAAACATCCATAGATCTGCCGGATTCCTTCAAAGGAATGTACATTTTAAAAATTCATTCGGGCAGGAATATTTATAACAGGAAAATTGTAGTGCATTAACGACAGATACTACGGGTTCTTAAAATTCTCGAATTTCCACTCGCACAATTGCTTGAACCGGTTTGCCACATTGGTCGTAACCCGGTTATGAATCCCTTCCCATGTATGGTTTATGAAGTTCAATTTTGACAAGGAAGACTTCCCATAAAAGTTAAAGCCAACCATGAAAAACAACTGCGACATTTCATGTTCATCGCGCTCAGGAATGGATGTTCTCACGTAAATCGAGAAAACCCCGATCGGGTAACCACCGCTGCTCTCATATAAAAAATACCGGGCATTGTCGGTATCCGCCTGGTCGGGCATGGGCTGGATGCGAATAGAATTCAGGACAAACAATTGTGGAAAATGCAGCCGGAAGATGTTCCATCTTCCCCATGAAGCTGTGTCGTATCCTCCGAACAGAGTGATTAAAACCTTATCCAGCGAATTTTCGGGCAGGTTAACCCTGGCGATGTGGTTCGGCCAACAGAGGGAATCCCCGTTCCAGTTCATGAGTTCGTGAAAAAGGTAACTTGCCGGGGCTTCGATCCCAATCCGGTGTATGTTCAACAGTTTGTACCGGTTAACATCTATCCCGATCCGCTGCATGATACTTTCACTGTACCTTTGCCTGTTTTCAACCGTTTTAAATTTTATCAGTGTTTTGATCTTGGGTGTGTTCAGGAAGTAGTACCTGATATCCGATAAAATGCTATTGGTCCTGGTCAATGGAAAATCCGGACTACTTCCGGATTGTAGTGTGTTCGAGTGGCTGGGCATGTTCTGTCTTCGTATAGTGTTTGACTCATTTATTGATTACCTTTTACAATGTTCCATAAATATTTTATAATGAAAACAGGATTCAGGCTCCTTTTGAAAATGGATGCATAAGGAGCACTCCCTGTAAAGGTATCCCATAACATGGTGCTCATTGGTCTTTTAAGTCCGACATTTTTTTGTTCCTGATGCACCATGGCAAGCATCCCATTCTTTAGTACCGACGACTTTTGAATAATGGAGGTCATATTGAAGATGATCTTTCCGAAGCCATTATCTGTATCGAGATCCGAACAAACCGGCTGATACCATTTGTGAAAGTCCTTTTGGGAAATGCCGTGGAAGAAAGCGGTATTCGCCGCGGTTTTGCCAGTTAAATAGGCTGCTCCCAGTCCGTTTTTGTATAATTTCGACGAGGCCGAATCTCCGATCAGCACGGCCCGGTCGGCAAATGCCGATTTACCTCCCCTGACATTGATCACCGGGTAACACTCGCAGTGAATGATCCCCGGTATAATGGAATCGCCAGGGAAACAGGATTTCACTGCTTCCGATGAAAGAAATCCGGCAACTACCTTGCTCGTGATATTTTTCCCCAGTAACACCAGGGTCACATAACTCCCTTTCGGGATAAGTGCGCCAAACTTGATGTTGGGTAAATTCAACAGGAATACATGCATGGAATTACCGAAGTACTTGTCGACCACCTCCTTGCCAAGGTAGATTTCAGATATATGCGTTCGCGTTACCGTGGGAGGAAAATAGGATGGACAAACGGATTGGAATATCTCCATTGCCTGAACGTTAAGTCCGATCGCTCCCACGATCAGGTCACAATACTTTTCACCTGATTTTTTTGTCTTTAATTTAATTCGGCCATCAGCTTTTTCAACTCCGACCAGGCTATCAGGAATTACATTGGCTCCCTTCTGCTTGCATAGTTCCAGCAGAAAGTTGTCGAAACTGAACTGTTCCCCCTCCACCTGCCCCCGTGGCCCAAGGCCGCGAAAGATGGATGCAATGCCCTGGTCCTGAATCGGTGTTTCGATGACTGCCTGACCATGTTCAAGATGAAGGGTGTACGATTCGATTCCCCTGCATATCACATTCGGCGGCATGCTGATTCCTTCACCCGAGAGCATTTGTATCAGGGATCCGGAAACGATCCCGCCGCATTTATTGCACCCTGCCTGACCTTCGGAATTAAAATTTTTCGGTTCAAAAATATCGACATGTATGTTTATACCCGACTCCCTGGCATACCTCAAAAGAAACCATGTAAAAAAACTTCCGGCCGGACCACCGCCGATTACGGCTACAGATGAACCATCATAAAGTTTCAGACTGTTCCTTTGCTGCATCGTCATTTAAAGGTGGTTTAATGCTGTTGCATGAATAAGGAATATTTCCCCAAATATATACATTTTTTTACATAGTTGGATATCTGCCTTCTAAACCATATCTACTATGGTTGATTTCAGGAAACGGACCGAACAAACCTGAAATTGATGCAAAATTGGACCAGATTGGCACAAAATCGGAACAAGAATTTCTTTTTGCCCTGTTTGCAATCGAAATGCTTCTCCAATCGTACATTTTAGCCCAAACTTAATGATTTAAGTTGTTTAAGTATTAATTGAAAGAGGATTTCAAGTTTTACTACTAAACCATGTTCAGGCCATCCTGAATTACTATATCGTGATGCTATAACGGAGTCGGCTTAATCTCCCTATGTGAGGTTGTCCTGCAAATTTCTGAATGACCTGGCCGTATTCTGTGTTGCGGATAATGGCGTGGGATTTGACATGAAATATGACCAAAAGTTGTGCCCTAAAAAAGGACAAGTTTCCCGGACGATCGGATGTCACCGCATTCAAGCCTGAGGATGTAAATTCCAATGGGTAAACCCGTTACATCGATTTCGTGTTCCACCTGCGAACTGAACCGGCTTGTGATCACACATTGACCCATACAGTTAAATACCTTTGCAATAGCCTCTCCCTCCAGGCAATTTGCAGGTGAAATGAAAAACCTGTTATGTGCGGGATTTGGAAAGACTCTTACCCCGCCAGGGACTGAACGTTCAATGCCAGTCAGGATATTGCTGACAGACCGTTGCCAGACTCCAGCTCCGAATGTGCCCGCCAATATTTTATCCCCGGTGATCAAAAGGGCCCTGACATCCCGTTCGGTCAGGCCAGTGCTAGCGGAATCTCAAACGATCCCTTCATTCCCGGAGATATAGACCCCCGCGTCTGTCGCTGCATACAGAATTCCCTGGTCATATACAATCGAATTCACACCTATGATTTCAAGACCCGAGGCAGTCCAGTTGAAACCGTTGTCATAGGAGATAAAAAGGCCGTTATGCGTGCCCGCAAAAATTCTGTTGTCTGCTACTGTCAATGTTCTGACTGACCTGTCTGACATTCCGGAATCAGCATCCTGCCAGCTATACCCGTTATCGGAAGAAATTTTAATGCCCCAGCCAAGCGCTGCAACGAGGTTGTTCCCGCTGAAGGCAAGGTCATTCACGACCTCATATTCCATCCCAGTATTCGCAGGGTTCCAGGTAGCGCCTTGGTCGGAGGACCGGTAGACGCCCCTTCCGTAAGTCCCGATATAAATATCGTTTCCGTTGATCACCAGGCTCCGCACCTCGACGTTCACAGATAATGTTGTTAAAGGCTCCCAGGTGCTTCCATCATCTGAAGAGACAGAAACCCCGAACAAGGTGGCATACATCAATGATCCGCAGCTGTCGAACGCGTAAACGGAACCACGGTTATAATTCGATGACTCCCAGTTCATGCCTTCATCAAAGGAGAGGAAGACACCCCCGTTCTCGTAGTTGTTGAATAACCCAGCCAGGATATGTCCGCCCCGCTGAGCCAGGCATTGAACGTAGGTTTCCACAAAGCCGATCGCCCACCAGGAGTCGCCGTTGTCGTCAGATTCAAATAACCCATGCCCCCCACCGCCTGCATAAACAGTGTCACCGCTCATCTCCACGTGCTCTGTATAAAAGGTGGCCAGATCATTTACCAGGAGTTCCCAACCGGTTCCATAATGTGAAGAGCGGAACAATTTACCGACGGATGCGACAAATACTGTACTGTCATGCGCGCAAATGTCGGAACTGTATAAACCCGACAATCCCTGGTTGACCGACACCCAGTTGTTGCCATTGTCGCTGGAGGCAAAAACCCCCGAAGACCCCGTAACGACATACAGGTAATTCCCGGCGGTGGCCATGGACACAATGACTTTTGATGCAGGCAGCCCGTTATTCGCCGGTGTCCATGTGTTCCCGTTGTCTGTCGATCGAAACACTCCATCCCAGCATCCGGCAAAGAGATCGGTCCCAATGTTCACCATAGCCAGGATCGTTGTATTCGTTAACCCTGAATTCACCGGAACCCAGTTCCCTCCGTTATTGAATGACCGGAACACTCCGATGCTGGTTGCGGCGAAAATATATCCCTCTATCTTAACCAGGGCATAAACTGCAGCACTGTTGATGCTTGTCCATTCCCAGGTAGAGCCTTCATCGGAAGAGATATATACGCCATTGCTGCTGGTACCAGCAAATAACGTATTCCCGTTACGAAGTAAACACCGGGTGTACTGTGGTAATCCCTGGCTCCGGTTAATCCAGGTCGCGCCATGATCCGGTGTAAACAGCAATCCATGTCCCGTCCCTGTCCACAGATTGTCCGCATCCGGATAAATGCAAGCCACACCCCCGCCGCAGGGACCCCTGGTTTGTTCCCACTGGGAAAATCCTTCAAACGACGGGAAACAGAAAACCAGGTAAACAGCCAGTAATTTTAATATCGTTCTTTTCATCAGTCTTGTACGTTTTTATCGTGGGTAAAACCGGTACATATCGGTATGCTCCGTAATTCCGAGAAAAGACCTGTTTTGATAAACGAAGGCGTAATTGAACTCGTAGATATCAATAGGTGAGTCATGATTGAATCCGAATTTCGTGTTCAAATCATATTCCATGAGTTTATATCCCATCAAAGGAATGTAAAACCTGTTCCCGATGATAAACGAACCCTGGCTCTTTGCACCCATAGTGGTAACTGCAGAGTCAAACATGAGCAACTGGTTGGCTGAAGGAATATATTCCCACAGTTTAAAACAACTTTTATTGTTCACGTTATCCGTTTCAATGAAAAATCCCCTATTATTCCAGTTCAGGCCTTCCCAAACCCATTTCCCTTTAAGGGAGTTGTTGAAGGGCATTGCAGTCCACTGGTCCGTGGAAGGATCATATTCCCAGAATGATTGGTCGCTGGGCAGGTACATATACATCTTATTGTCGATGACAATGCACGAAGGAGGATCAACATAGACTTTCAAAACACCCGGGAAATTGCTTTTCTGCTGCCAGGTATCCATCACAGGATCATATTGCCACAGGTCTTTGAACAGAAAATAGGTCAGATTCATCCCCAGTCCGATATATCCCTTGCCATTGATCGTAAAACCAATGGCCTGCGACCGCTGCTCCACCGGGAAAGGCTGTTTTTCCAGCCAGGTGTTTGCCTGCATGTCATATTCCCAGAGTTGTGTTGAGGCCATGCTGTTAATATCGGTTTTACCAAGGCACACATATCCTTTCGAACCGATGGTAAAAGCCGTGTTCCAATACCTTGCCTCTCCCGGGAACACGGGAAAATCGCTCCACGGACAGATGTGCCTGAACAGGGCGTTGCTGACGGCTGACTGTTTAGCCACTTCTACGGTGATGTTCACATCCTGGGTGAGGATAGTGTTTGGTGACATGACCAGGATTGTGTCAGCTGACGCATGGACCACGGTACCCGAAAGTGTTCCAAACAAAACGTTATCATGATGCCTTTTTACACTGAAATTCTTCCCGACGATGGTGATGAAGCGCCCTCCGCATGCCGAGTCAGGATAAAAGCCGGTGATGACAGGGGGCTTGCAACCTAGGCTTGTAAATGATGTCGTTTGGCTGTATATCAGAGAATCACCGGTCTTAAGGAAAGCCCTTACGTAAAAGGTTAGTCCTGCTTCAAGGTCTTTGTCCACCCTGAAACTGAACACGGAATCAGGGGATGACTGGAATGACTGGATGAAGTCTCCCGGAGATGGCAACAGGGTGCTGTCGCTCCATACAAAACCGTATTCATTTATCACCAGCGAGGATGTACCATATCTCCGCGCGAAAAAGGTGGCGCCGTCAGTTGAAATATCCACGACGCCGGTCATATTTACAAATAGCGTGTTATAACGGGTTTGCCAATACACCATAAATGCCTTAAACAGACTCGCATACACATGTGGTTAACTTATATCCGCAAGTAAACCATAAAGGAAAGGTTTAAAATCGGCAATTTGAATTTCATTTGTTTTCCTAAAAAACTTGACATCAATATACTTCTTTATTATATTTGTATTTAATTAATCTAAATTAACCTTACAGTTATAACAAAAAACCTAATATTTGCCTTGTTATACTGAATCTTTGCGGGTTTGCAAAAGCGAAACCGCTTAGATTCAGTGAAATAAATCAATAATTATTAATCATTCAAAGCAATTATATGAAGACACTTATATTTAATTTCCTTATTCTGGTGATAATTTGTTCCGCAGGGAAAGTTTCCGCCCAGGAACGTGATGCCATTTCGGACATCTGGTTAAATTCCCAAACCGATGATTTTGCTACTATCAGGGAACAAGCCGAGGCATATTTTGCTGATCCGGGCCACACTAAAGGTTACAAGCAATGGAAACGCTGGGAATATATAAACCAGAACAGACTGACACCGGATGGTAAAATCACAAATTATGCAAAGATGAATTTAGTGGCCTACCAACAATATCTTGGTGTTAATGGCATACAGTTTCCTCAACCACAACCGTCAGATGCCAGCGTGACCAATGGCTCCTGGTATTTCCTGGGACCTACCGATTATACCGGAGGCAGTTATAATAATATTGGGTTGGGAAGAGTGAATTGTATTGCTTTCCATCCAACATCGGCAACTACCATTTTCGCGGGCACGCCGGCGGGGGGTCTATGGAAAACCACCGATGATGGTGGATCATGGACAAATTTAACAGACGGCATCCCCAGTATCGGGGTTTCGGGAATCGCGATCAACCCGGGCAATCCAAATATTATTTACATCCTTACAGGAGACGGGGATGCGGGGGATACTCCCTGTGTCGGGGTTTTAAAATCGACAAACGGGGGGACAACGTGGGCTGAAACGGGCCTTACAGCGGTAGTCCTGGGCAATGCAAGAGGGTACAAACTTGCCATGCATCCATCAAATTCATCTATTTTGTTTGCAGTGACAGGAAGTGGTATCTTTAAAACCGTGAATTCCGGAACCACATGGACAGAGGTTCAGAGCGGAAGCTTCCGCGATTTTGAATTCAAGCCCGGAACTCCTGCAACTGCCTACGCATCCACCTCCACCAGCTTTTACCGTTCGACTGATACCGGTGATAACTGGACCCTAATCACATCGGGACTTCCAAGCGGCGAGTCGCGTATAGCAATCGGGGTGTCGCCGGATAATCCTGTCTATGTATATCTGCTTTGTGGCCCGGGCGGATCATCTGGTGCCGGAACATACAAGGGTCTTTACCGTTCATTCGACAGCGGGTTGAATTTTGGAACCCAGTCGACCACCCCTAATATTCTCGATGGCGGATCAACAGGTGCCGGAGATGGTGACCAGGCATGGTACGACCTTGCCATCGCAGTTGACCCTGATGCAGTTGGCACAGTATTGACCGGTGGTATCAACATTTGGAAATCAACGAATTTTGGCGTGACTTTCAGCAATAACACACATTGGGCGCCTCCCGGTGCATGGGAATATACGCACGCTGATATCCATGCCCTGGAATACAATCCGATCAATGGCCACCTGTATGTAGGTTCAGACGGAGGGCTCTATAAAAGCACCAACGATGGAACTGTATGGACCGATATTTCGGAAGGTGCAGACGGTTTGGGAATCATGCAATTTTACCGGATTGCTGGTAACGAATCCAATTCCACGGTTATCATTGGCGGTGCACAGGACAATGGGAGCAACCGTTACACAACGGCCCTTGGAACCACTATATTCCATATGCGTCAGGCTGATGGAATGGACTGCGCCATTGATCCGACAAATGTCAATAATATGTACAGCATGTCGCAGAATGGAGGCCTGGCCAGTTCTACTGATTTTGGTGTGACCTGGACAGGCATAGTACCTGCTGGCGCAACCGGGGCCTGGGTTACGCCTTTGGTCCACCATCATACAGCCACCGACATCCTCTATGCCGGCTATGATGATGTGTATAAAACCACGAATGGGGGCAGCAGCTGGACGAATGTGGGTGTTGACGGCAGAGGCGCCATTGCCATGGGTACGAACAATTCCAGTCGGGTATATGCTTCCAATGGAAGTTCCATATGGATGTCAAACGATGCTGGAGGAACCTGGACATCCATCAGCGCCGGATTGCCGGGTATCGGGATATCGTATATCACTGTTAACCCCGATAACTCTCCTGAAGTCTACGTTACTTTATCCGGATTTACCGCCGGGCAAAAAGTATACAGGTCATTCGATGCCGGCTCTACCTGGACGAACATCAGCGGGTCCTTACCGAACATAATCGTCAACTGTATCGCTTTTGAAGATAATAACGGCTCTCCGGATGATGCTGTTTATATTGGCACCGACGTTGGTGTTTTTTACCGGGATACCAACCTGGACGAATGGGTTCCATTCAAAAACTGGTTACCTACCGTACCAGTCTTTGACCTTGAAATAAATAACACATCAGAACTTATAACAGCAGGAACTTTCGGACGGGGTCTCTGGAGGTCCCAAACGTATGGAGACTGCGTCCCTTCCTGGTTGTTGTCAGGTACAGGGGGGCCGGGTTACAGTTATTACCAGGCCAGCAATTCTATTACTTCCTCGCGCCTGTTTAACCAGGGCGTTGGCCAGGAAGGCAATTTTAAAGCTGGCAATAAAGTAGTATTGACCACCGGTTTCAATGTTGCAGGCGGTTCAACGTTCAGGGCCTGGAACGATGCTTGTGGATTGGGGATTCCGGGAAACGGGGACCAGGGATTATTTGTTGAAACACCGGATGTTTTTCCGAAGTAATCAACGAAAACAACGGAATTCGGCAATTCTTCAGGATGTGAATGGAAAGTCGAAATGAAATATCTAAAACGTAAAGTGCGAAGTGCAGAATATTACAGGTTGCACCTTACACTTTACATATGTCCTGTGACTCCGAAGGGACTCGAACCCCCAACCAACAGAACCGGAATCTGCCATTCTATCCAATTGAACTACGGAGCCAACTCAAATTACAAATTAAAAATTACGAATTACGAATGATTTGTACTCTGATCGGTTTTCACTGATTTTCTTTCCGGGCTGCAAAGATAAATATTTCCGGGGGATTTTCTATCTTTGGTCACTGAAAACAAATAAAACCCTTCTCATATGTCAGAAAAAATCAAAGATAAAGTTGCTCCGGGTGTTGCTACCGGACAGGCTGTACAGGAAATATTCCGCATGGCAAAGGATCAGAAATTTGCACTCCCCGCCGTCAACGTGGTAGGATCTGATTCCGTGAATGCCGTTATGGAGGCTGCCAAAGCAGTGAACTCTCCGGTCATCATTCAATTTTCAAACGGCGGAGGCGTTTTCTATGCCGGGAAATCATTGAAGAACGAAAATGAACGGATAGCAATCAAAGGCAGTATTGCCGGTGCACAACACATCCATGAGATCGCAGAACTTTATGGGATACCGGTAATCGTACATACTGACCATGCCGCTAAAAAACTGTTACCCTGGATCGACGGGTTGCTGGATGCCGGGGAAAAATACTATGCGAAACACCATAAGCCATTGTTCAGTTCGCATATACTCGACCTTTCAGAAGAGCCCCTCGACGAAAACATTGAGATCTGCAAACGTTACCTCGAACGCATGCATAAAATCGGTATGACCCTTGAAATTGAACTTGGTGTTACCGGTGGTGAAGAAGATGGTGTGGATAATACGGGGATAGACAGTTCCAGGTTGTATACCCAGCCGGAGCATGTGGCTCAGGCCTATGAGACCCTGATGCGGGTGAGCCCGAATTTCACCATTGCCGCCTCCTTTGGAAATGTTCATGGGGTTTATAAACCCGGCAATGTAAAACTTGAACCTAAGATCCTGCATAACTCCCAGGTATACATTCAACAGAAATTCAATACCGGCCCGAATCCGGTCAATTTTGTATTTCATGGCGGGTCGGGTTCCGAGCCGGAAAAAATTGCCGAAGCCCTGGGATATGGCGTTGTGAAGATGAATATAGATACGGATACCCAATGGGCTTTCTGGGAAGGGATCCTGAACTACTACAAAAAGAATGAAGGCTTTTTACAGGGCCAGATCGGTAATCCGGAAGGAGAAGACAAACCCAACAAAAAATTCTACGATCCGCGTATGTGGCTGAGAGAGGGAGAAAAGTCGATGGTGGAACGGCTGAAGGTGGCGTTCAAAGACCTGAATTGTATGGACAGGTACTAGTAGATGCGGGATGCGGGATGCGGTATTTTGGCCTTATCCCGGATCCCGTATCCCGTATCTTTTTTAAAATCCCGTTCCTGACGCAAGTGTATCCTTCGGATGGATACTTAGCACCGGGAAGGGAGAGTGGTTCACCATCTGGTGAGCATAAGGTCCAAGGAAAATATTTGCCGTCGTGGTTTCCTGTTCAGTCATGATGGCGATCAGGTTGGCATCGATCTTTGCTGCATATTCAATGGTTGCATCGGAAATATTTTCGCAGGCGACATGGTCAATCTGGTATTTGATTTTTTCCTCATCGAGATAGCTGCCGACCTGGGCTGCGTAGATATCTACCTTTTGCCGCATGGTTTTTAGTTTAGAAGTATACAGTTTCAGGATAAAGACTTCCGCGTTATGCCGCTTGGCAATGTAACCGGTAAAGGAAGACTTCTGCCTGGTCTCCTCTGCACTGTCGATGGGCAGAACAATCTTTTTCAACGGACGCTTGATGTTGATCCCACCCCGGATGGTGATGACAGGACAGTAACTGGACGATACTATTTTATTGGCATTGCTACCGATCCAGAATTCTTCAAACCCCGATGCTCCATGAGTTCCGGTAACGATCAACATGGCCTTTTCAGACTTGGCCTCCCCCGTAACCTCTTTATAGATTTTTCCTTTACGGATCTTCCACGACATTTTGACCCCGGGATGGTCCGGCTGATACTTCGCGATCAGTTCTTCAAAGGCCTTTTGAACATCCTTTGAAGTATCATTGGCTTTGTCTTCATATTTTTCCTTCTCATTGGCTACCTTTTGTACCCACAGTAAAATCAACTCACCATTGCAGTATTCTGCAATGGACATTGCATGAAGGAATGCATTGATAGAACATTCAGAAAAATCAATGGCCACGATTATTTTATTCATACCGTCAGGTTTTAGTTAATCCGTTTTTGGTAAATTGATCTGGTCTGCTATAATAAAGGCATTTGGATAATCTGCTGATATTTCTATGAGAAACCGCTGTGCATCGAGTTTTGTCCTGAAATCACCGATCCTGACTTTATAATTTGGTGATTTAAAACTGAGATAAACGCCCATCGCGGGATATATGACCTGAAATTCATCCCTGACCGATTGAGCTTTGTTTTTCGAATTGACCCCTGATTCAGAGAAAACCTGAATCCTGAATCCATCCATGGTGTTTAACACCTGGTTGATCTGAATATGTTTCTTCACCAGCAGTTCGACCCTCGGATCCTGAATGATTTCCGTATTGGTGATGACGCTGTCAAATTGCTGGGCCAATACCGGAATTCCCTGTATGAGGAGTAGCAAAGGCAAAAAGCAATATGAAAATCTTGTTTTCATGGTCAGATCAGTGTGAACTTCTCCTGTGGATGAATGCTTAGCACAGGGACGGGCGATTGATTGATAAGTTGTTGTGCCTGGGCGCCCAACAGGATATTTACGGGTGTTTCCTGCTCGGTCATAATAGCAATCAGATCAGCATCGACCTTTTCAGCATAGGTCAATACCGCTTTGGTAAGGTCATTTGCTATAATGCTGTCGTCGATAATGGTAACATGATGGCTTTGGATGTATGTCCGGGCTGTCTGTGCAATTTTTTCAGTGATCCGCTGGATGGATTTGAGGTGGCTGTTGTGAGTGGTAACCAGGTGAATCTCAGACTTGAACAGGGTGGCAAGCTTGACTACGAAAGGGACCTTCTGCAATGTTTCCATCGACCCATCCATGGGAACAATGATCCGTTCAATGCCTTTCCTGATTGGGAAATCATGCCGGACGGTGATCACAGGATTGGTTGAGTAGGTTACTATTTTGTAGGCATTGCTTCCAATCCAGAATTCTTCATACCCCGAAATGCCATGTGCCCCTGTTATGATCAGTTCGGCGTCAATAAGCCTGGCAAGGTTGTCGACCTCACGGTAAATTCTACCCTTTTTCAATTTGAAATCCATTGAAATTCCCTTGACAAGCTTGTTGCTGTAATGGGCGATGAGTTCCTCGAACCTTTTTTTCGCTTCACTCCTGTTTTCATTTGAAGTATCCGGATACACTGATTCCTGTGCAGTGAGCTTGTCCACCCAGATCAGGTGAATATCCGATTTCATTTTGTTGGCCATGGGAATGGCATATTCCATGGCATGAATGGAAGTGTTTGAAAAGTCAATGGCTACAATAATGGGTTGCATGTTCAACTGGTTAATTTAATACCGTAAATATAGGCAATTTTATTTACCGCTGAAATTTACAAAAATATTTTACTTTTGTCTGGATGAACGAAAATCTGGATCCTACCGGGAAGTTGTTAAATCCTGCTGATAAAGAGATTGAAAGAACATTGCGTCCCGGAGGTTTCAGGGAATTTTCGGGACAGGAGGCAATTGTTGAGAACCTGAAGATTTTCGTACAGGCAGCAAAGCAACGGGGCGAGGCGCTTGATCATGTGTTGCTTCATGGCCCTCCCGGGTTGGGAAAAACAACCCTTGCGCATATCATTGCGAATGAATTGAATGTGAACATGCGTGTTACTTCGGGCCCGGTACTTGACAAGCCCGGAGACCTGGCCGGCCTGCTTACCGGTCTTGAACCCCATGATGTGTTGTTCATTGATGAGATCCACCGGTTATCACCCATCGTTGAAGAATACCTTTATTCGGCGATGGAAGATTATAAAATCGACATCATGCTCGAAACCGGCCCAAATGCCCGGAGTATCCAGATCAAGCTCAATCCGTTCACCCTCGTGGGGGCAACGACCCGTTCGGGCTTGCTCACCGCGCCACTTCGCTCACGGTTCGGGATCAACTCACGGTTGAATTATTACAAGGCCGAAATCCTGGATAAGATCATCCATCGTTCAGCCGAAATACTGAATGTACCGATCGACCATGCGGCCACTGCTGAAATTGCAAGAAGAAGCCGCGGAACACCCCGCATCGCCAACCTTTTGTTACGACGGGTACGCGATTTCGCACAGATCAAAGGCGATGGTACGATTGATATCAAGATCAGCCAGTACGCACTTGGTGCACTGAATGTCGATAAAAACGGCCTCGATGAAATGGATAACAAGATCCTGGTAACCATCATCGATAAATTCAAAGGCGGACCGGTGGGACTTGGCACCGTTGCAACGGCGGTTTCTGAGGATGCTGGTACGATTGAAGAGGTTTACGAACCTTTTCTGATCCAGGAAGGTTACCTGATGCGAACCCCGCGCGGCCGTGAAGTGACCGAACTGGCTTACCGTCATCTTGGGAAGATTAAGGCCGGCCAACCTCCAAAATTATTCGATTAAATTAACCGGGCCATGATCGACCTCAAGCAGCTTATCAAAACGGAGGCCGTGCGTCTTGGATTTTCCCATTGCGGTGTAACGAAAAATGATTCCCTTGAAGCGATAAGGCCGTTCTATTCTGACTTTATCCAGCGGAACGGATATGCCCATCTGAAATATCTTCAAACCTGGTTTGAAAAAAGGATAAGGCCTGACCTGGTAATGGAGGAGACAAAATCGGTCATTGCTCTCCTGGTGAATTATTTTCCACCTGTGGTCATCCCAGAAAATGACAACTTTATCATTTCCAAACATGCCTATGGTAACGATTATCATGTTCTGATAAAATCCAGGCTCAATGAACTGATCCATTTTATAAAGAAATCCTGTGGAAGTAATCATGCCATGGGATTCGTAGATTCAGGACCTGTGCTTGAAAAAGCCTGGGCTCAGAAATGTGGCGTCGGCTGGCAGGGGAAAAATACCCTCATCATCAACCGGTCAGCAGGTTCTTTCTTTTTTATCGGCATAATTTTCACCGATCTTCAGCTTGAACCCGACCCCCCTGAAACAGATCATTGCGGTAAATGCACCAATTGTGTAAAAGCCTGTCCCACCGGGGCACTCGACCTGCCTTATCAACTGAATATTCCCCGGTGTATCGCGTACCAGACCATTGAAAGCAAAGAAGTGATCCCGATGGATCTGAAAAACAACTTTAACGACCGTATCTATGGTTGTGATATTTGCCAGGATGTTTGCCCTTACAACCGTTTTGCCCACCCGCACCAGATCCCGGAATTTTTACCATCGGAAACATTGATGAACCTGCGCAAAAAAGATTGGATATCACTGTCAGCGGAAGATTTTAAAAAGATTTTCAAGGATTCGTCCATCAAACGATTGGGGTATCAAAGGTTGAAGCGCAATATGTAGAGACGCATTGCAACGCGTCTCTACGATTTTCCCCAGGAATATATATCCAGATCAAACCCACCCAGGATCAGCACCCTGTCGACAACCGTCAGGATCAGTTCTTCGATGGTGGCAGGTTTGCTGTAAAAGGAGGGGGAAGCCGGGCAGATAATGGCCCCGGCTTTGGTCAAACGTTTCATGTTGCCAAGATGGATCAGGCTGTAAGGGGCCTCGCGTGGTATCAGGATAAGTTTTTTCCGCTCTTTCAGCATCACATCTGCAGCACGGGTGATCAGGTCGGAAGAAATGCCGCCTGCAATTCGTCCCAGCGTTCCCATGGTACAGGGACAAATGAACATCACATCATTCCCGGCTGAGCCGGATGCCATGGGTGCGAAGAAATTGTCAGGATTGTAAACCTTCATCTTCACCCCGTCAGGGTGGTTGACCCCGTCAGGGTTCTCGCCCAATTCAAATTTCCAGACAGCCTTTGCATTCTCCGAAAAAATGATCCCGCAGGTATCTATCTGATCCTGCAATCCGTGCAGCCGTTGCAGTAACATTTTCCCGTAAATGGCGCCACTGGCCCCGGTAACCCCTACAATGACCTTATGCTGTTTCATAATTCATAATTCATAATTCATAATTATTTCAATGGTTCTTCGGCTTAAAATACCAGCTCAATGCCAGCGATATCACATTGTTGTATTGGCCGCTTTCGAATAAAATTTTCCGTTCCCCGGCCACATGTCCGTCCCTGATTGAAATCAACGAATAATTGAACCGGATCCCTGCTTTGAGATGGTCGGTGAGGAAGCAGGAAATACCGGCGATCCCACATAGGGTGACCGGCTGGTAAGGTATGGTCACATCTGTTTCCAACCCATCTGATTCAACATAGTAACCAATCAGTACATCGGCCGCAGGACCAACCTCAGCCTGAAACCGTTTCGCAAAGGTAAACTGGTAAAGTAACGGGATCTCCAGGTAGTGTAACCGTACCAGGTAAGTATTTCCTGTATTGGTGACGGTATCAGCGCCCTGCCTGCTGCCTTTCTGAATATATTCCATCTCGAGCTGGAAGGATGAACGCGGAGATATTTTAAGGCTGACAAACGCACCTCCCAGATATCCTGCTTTATGGTAGCCTTCGTTGTTGTCACCATCTACCTGGCTAACCAGTCCACCGGCTAAAACTCCCCCATTGAATCTTTGGGTAAATCCTGCAAGGGGAAAACAAATTAAAATGAGCAACACAATTTTTTTCATCTGTAAATTTTCGATAAAAGTATGAAAATCCTCCTTGCATTTTATTTTACCTTTACACCTCTATATAAAATGAAATGGAAAACCGTGAAATCACCATCCTTTTGGTCGATGACGAACCCGACATCCTTGAATTCCTGGGATACAACCTGGAAAAGGAGGGTTACAGGGTATTAAAAGCCAAAAGCGGACATAAGGCCCTGAAACTGGCAAGGGAATACAAGCCGCAACTGATCATCCTCGATGTGATGATGCCGGTGATGGACGGGATCCAGACATGCATCGAGATCAGGAAGTCACCCGAACTGGCTCCCACCCTCATTGCCTTCCTGACGGCACGCGGAGAAGATTATTCCCAGATTGCCGGTTTCGAAGCCGGGGCCGACGATTACATCCCCAAACCGATTAAACCAAAACTATTTATCAGCCGCATCCAGGCGCTGCTGAGAAGATACAAGGAAGTACAGGAACCCGGCAACATCATCATACTCAAAGAATTTACCATTGATAAAGACCGGTATGTCGTTTTAAAGGGCGATGCCCAGATAACCTTGGCACGCAAGGAATTCGAATTGCTACAGTTTCTTGTTTCCCACCCGGATAAAGTAGTGTCGCGTGAAGAAATTTTCACCCACGTATGGGGTGAAGATGTCGTCGTCGGTGACCGGACTATTGATGTGCATATCCGCCGGATCCGCGAAAAACTGGGAATCGACAGCATCAGGACCATAAAAGGTGTCGGATATAAATTCGAAGAGCTATGAAATTCCACGAACCGAGGAACCTGGCATTCTTGAATGCTTCGATCATTGCCGGTGCATTTGCCATCCTGTTTTTCTTTTCGGTTACCATTATTTTCACAAATGCCTTTAACCATTTTTACACCTTTCTGGCACTGTTTATCAGTTCTGCTTTGATATTTATCATTGCATATACCATATTTCTTCGTACCCTGGAGAAATTCATTTACAGCAAGATCAGGTTGATTTATAAATCAATCCATTCTGCAAAAATGGGAAAAGGAGCAAAACCGGTGCAAAACACGGCAACCAATCTCATTGCCAACGTTCAGCAGGAGGTTGAAAACTGGGAATCGGAAAAACAACGGGAAATCGAACAGCTTCAGCAACTGGAACAATATCGCCGTGACTTCATCGGGAATGTGTCGCATGAAATGAAAACACCCCTTTTCAATATCCAGGGTTATGTAGCAACCTTGCTGGATGGTGGACTTGAAGATCCTGCGGTGAACAGGGAATACCTGAAACGGACCGAAAAAAGCATTGAACGACTAGTGAAAATACTGGAAGACCTTGACGAGATCTCACAACTCGAATCAGGCCAGATGAAACTGAAGATCACCCGGTTCGATCTTGTTATCCTTGCCCGAGAAGTGATGGAAATGCTGGAAATGAAAGCACAAAAACTTCTGATGCGGATCTCCGTAAATGATCCGGGCAAACCAATCATGGTCGAAGGGGACAAGAATAAGATCAGGCAGGTGCTGACCAACATCATCGACAACTCCATCAGGTACGGGAACCATGAAAACGGAAAGATCAAAATTACCTTCTTTGACATGGATGAAAATATCCTAACGGAAATAACTGACAATGGAATTGGAATTGATCCGGCTGATCTGGTCCGGGTATTTGAACGGTTTTACCGTACCGACCGCGGAAGGGCTGCCACCAAAAAAGGAAAAGGACTCGGGCTGGCTATTGTCAAACACATTCTTGAAGCACACCAGCAAACGATCAATGTCAGAAGTGCTGTTGGTAAAGGGACTACCTTCGGGTTTACACTAAAGAAGGTGTGATTTATTATCATTGATCTACCCACCCCCTGCCCCCTCCCTGCCAGCAGGGTGGGGGGAAGAGATCGCAGGTATTTAAAGTCAGGTCGTTCGTTCTGTTGTGAATAAAACCAGCTCTTCCAGCGATTTACGGTAACTGTTGCCGGGGAATGTCATGAGGATATCCAGTGATTTCTGCCGGTATTCGACCATTTTCTCACGGGCATAGTCAATTCCGCCGCGTTCAACTACCTTTTCAACCAGTTTCGAAACTTTTGCTGAATCATTGTGGTGGTTTTTCACGGTATTGATGATCCACCTTTTTTCCAGGAAATCGGAATGATTCAGCAGGTAGATCAGCGGGAGCGTCATCTTCTGATCACGGATGTCAGTGCCATTCGGCTTACCGGTGGCATTGCTTCGATCATAATCAAACAAGTCGTCCTTTATCTGGAAGGCAATACCCACGTGCTCTCCAAAGGTCCACATGGATTGGACCTGTTCCGGTGTAACATGGACGGAGGCTGCGCCACAGGCACAACAGGAAGCAATCAGCGTCGCTGTTTTCTTACGGATGATCTCAAAATAGATGTTTTCCTGTATGTCGAGTTTCCTCGCCTTTTCAATCTGCAGCAATTCACCTTCACTCATTTCACGAACAGCACTGGAAACTATTTTCAGGAGTTTGAATTCGTCCTGTTCCAGCGCCAGCAATAAGCCCCGAGACAAAAGGTAGTCACCCACCAGCACGGCGATCTTATTTTTCCACAAGGCATTAAGCGAGAAAAAACCGCGGCGAAGGTTCGAATCATCCACCACATCATCGTGTACCAGTGTGGCAGTATGTAAAAGCTCGATCAGTGATGCCGCCCTGAAGGTGCTTTCATTGACCGTTCCGCAGAGTCCGGCCGACAGGAAAACGAACATCGGACGTATCTGCTTGCCCTTGCGTTTTATGATGTACTGTGTGATGGTATCAAGCAACGGTACGGAACTTTTCATCGATGCCCTGAATTTTCCTTCAAACACCTCAATATGTTCAGAAATGGGCGCTTTTATTTCATTCAGCGATATCAATGGGTTGCAGGATTAAAGTTGTAAAAGTAAACATTATTACATTGACTAATTTAGGTTTTGCGGTTGAAAATGCGGAATTTTGCAGTATATACAATCAGGATGTCCGGATTTCTTTTTCACGACATAATTTTTGGCCCGGTTCGCAGCAGGAGGCTGGGTTTATCATTGGGAATCAATTTACTCCCGTTACATTCGAAATACTGTTCATTCAATTGTATTTACTGCGAATGCGGTTGGACGCCCATCGATCCGGATAACCAACCTGTTTTTCCCCGACGCGAAGCGGTCTCAAAATACCTTGGGCAGCGTCTTCAGGAACTGAGTACCGAGGATTATCTCCCCGACGCCATTACCTTTGCAGGTAATGGGGAACCGACCATGCATCCGGAGTTTGCGGAAATTGTCAACGACACGCTTGCTCTGAGGAATAAATATGCCCCGGAGGCCAAAGTGACCGTTCTGTCAAATTCCAGCATGATCCATCAACCCCGGATCTTTGCTGCACTGGAGAAACTTGATCATAACATTTTGAAGCTTGACGCCGGTTCCGTTAGAATGTTCAATCTCATCAACAATCCCGTATCACCGGTACAATTTGAGACCCTGGTCGGTGACCTGAAAAGGTTCCGGGGAAATCTCATCATCCAGAGCATGTTCCTGCGCGGGACCTTCAAAGGGCAGGTGGTCGACAATACGACCCTCGAAGAGGTTGACGCTTGGATCGGCCATTTGTCGGAGATCAAACCGAAAATGGTCATGATCTACCCGATCGCGCGGGAAACACCCGTACATAACCTGGAAAAGATTTTACCGGCCGAAATGGAACTGATCGCGGTGAAAGTCAAACAGGCCGGACTGAAGATACAGGTTTACCAATGAATAATGAACAATGAAGAATGAACAATAACCAATTATGAATTATGAATTTGATGCTTAGTATGTTTACCCGTTTACCTTTTCACTCGTATACCCGTTTACCTTTGTAGGCACAAACCCTGCTTTCTTCCTCCTATGGAAAAGTTCTATTACCCTGCAAAGATCTGGCTTGCTTTCGGTGAGGTGGTAAATGGCAACCTGGAAATTGGCGGATGGCTGATAAAAAACGGCTTTCCGGAGGTTGCCGCTCTTGCCCATGCCATCAGGGGCAGTGAAGAGGCTACGGCATGGCTGTTTAAAAATAAATTCTTTCACCTGGCTGCATTCGATGCGGCCATTGATGAAAACATGCAGGCGTATCAATGGCTGAGTGCAAACAAACATCCATTCCTGGTGGTTTTTGCCGATGCCTGCCGTGGGAAGCAACCCGCCATCAACTGGTTTTATGAAAACAAGACGGAAGCCTTTGTATTTATTGCAAAGAGGATCAAGGATCTACGCGACAACACCACTTTTGATTACCATAAGAAGAAATTTTAGCCCTGTGCTCTGATCAAATTACTTCAAATCTACTAAACGAACATATTCCGTAAAATTACATACATACCTTCTTATATGGCGTGCAACATGCACACCACATTAGAAACCTATATAAATGAATATCACAAGTTTGAATATATTTTTTTCTTGGTTTTATAGCGGTTTCCCACAAGTGAAAATTATGGGTTTCCGCAATTGATATTTGATTTTCATTAGGTTACATTTGTCTAAAATTTGAAAATTCTATCCTTACAAGAACCTTCAATAATTTTAGATTGAATGATCATCTGAATGGTGATCATTTATTAAAACTACTCCTATGAACATCCGAATTTCCACCTTAGTCTGTTTTATAATCCTATTATCTCTTTATAGTCTTTATGCCCAACCAGAGAAAAACGGCGGGCCTGTAATCCCTGTGCAAACGAACAAATCCATCCTGTTTGGTACTGATACATTTATTAATAATCAACCATTTCAGGACCAGCGAAATGTTGTGATTTGTTCCGCCTACAATGGATGGTTATATGCTGCATATTCATATTTCGACCAAACTGTTCTTGACATCGCGATAACCGTCCTTCGATCCAAAGACAGCGGGATTACATGGTCTTTTTTACTTGGTGGATTATTGTTCTGGCCACATGCTGCCATCACAAAAATGGATATTCTGGCCTGTGGACATGATACTGCAAACCTGAAAGTATTTTTAGGATTTTGTGTTTATGATTCTGTAAGTATATTGAATTCAGCTTACCTTGTCCGGTATAATGGAATTTCCGGTGTTTCTGAGGATGAATTACTTAAAGAGTTTCCCATCCCTTCCCATGATATTAAAGATTTAGCGATAGCCGGTGATAATCTTTATCCTGCAGCAGGGGCTAACCCTTTTTCAATTGCAGTTGTTTATTCTAAGTGGAACGTCAAGGACTCCATTGTTTTCCGTGCATCAAATAACGGGGGCATTTCGTTAAACACCCGTTATAATATTGCATCAACCTCGCATTATTTCGACAAAGTAACACTAACCTATGGCCGGAGTCCATCGTGCCCCAACGGCAGGTATTTTGCCGCATGGGAGGAAAAGGAAAACGCGAATTCCGTTTCGGGGCATATCTATACGGCTCATTCCGAACCGAATTTCAACAGCCCGTTTACAACTCCGGTACTTCTTGACAGCCTTGATCCTTCGACGGCAAATAAAGCCAGCCGTCCCGTGATCGCCTGCCAGAATAACAATGCTGACAATGACAGCGCGAATCTCACCGAAATGATCCTCTTTCAGAAATACCAAGCGGCGTCCGGGAATTTTAATATCGCGGGTGTTTATAACAAGAAGGCGACCACTTCCTCCAATTTTGAAACCTTTTCGATCAATCCAACCTCCAACAACATCCTCCAACCGGATATCACTTTCAATCCATTCGATTCCACCTTTATGGTAACCTGCTTTGATTCGACCGATCAAAAACTGCCATATTATCTGCATGAATATAATATGACAGATCCCGATGCCTGGGATGAACTTTCTGCCGGATATAATGACGAGAACAACCTTGTTGCTCCTCATCCGCAAGTTGCATTGGATTTCTGGAAACACACCGGGGCAAATGTCTGGATTGGCGAAGATAGCGGTGGAAATGGAGCCGCCATGTTCGATTCACCCTATACCTGGTACGTGGGTGGCACTGAAAAAAGCAATGACAAGAACAAATTGATGGTGAAGATCTTTCCGAACCCTGCTACTGAATCTGCAGCCATTGAGTTTGAATTGACGAAAACCGCAGCAGTAACTATTAATCTTAATAACCCACTGGGTCAATCGGATGCAATTATTACCAATGTCTTATTAAATGCCGGGAAA